>Ga0247840_10000104_pt1 | contig 162161 bp, 161 predicted proteins | sample LaCruzMarch2015__FD_192404 | JGI IMG/M metagenome (GOLD analysis project Ga0247840, IMG submission 192404) | Freshwater microbial communities from meromictic Lake La Cruz, Castile-La Mancha, Spain - LaCruzMarch2015_17m | ecosystem: Environmental > Aquatic > Freshwater > Lake | place: Spain... | reverse complement strand
TAGAGATTCGGCTTGTTTGACCCACCCAGCAACCTTTTAGGACAGCCAACTAAAGTGGTGCTAAATCCGGTCCCTAAGGGGAAAGATAAGGCGGTCGATTTTAATTTGCCAAAATCTTTTCTTTTATGGGAAGAGGTTTTTTTCTTTTTAATAGGGAAAGATAATTTAAAATAAAAAAAATATGATAAAAACAGCTGAAGCCGTTTCTCTTGCTCATCCAGATAAAGTATGTGATCAAATCTCGGATGCAATTTTAGATGCTTGCTTGGCCCAAGATCCAAATTCTCGTGTTGCTGTTGAAACTTTAGGTGGGCATGGATTGATTACAATTACGGGTGAGCTCACTACCCAAGCACAAGTTAATTTAAGAAAAATTGCAAAAGAAGTTTATCATGATTGTGGTTACAGTGATGATATTGGAATTACTGTAAATGTGATTGAACAAAGTCCGGAGATTGCGCACGGAGTAGATAATGAGGGTGCAGGTGATCAGGGAATTATGATTGGTTACGCGACCAGTGAAACAGAGGAAATGTTGCCACTTGAAGTAGTTTTAGCACGAAAATTGGCACAGGCAATGGGTCGGCATGATGGCAAGTCACAGGTAACAATGAATAATGGAAAATTAGAATGTGTGCTAACTTCGTTGTGTGAAAGTGGGGATATGAGCGATGTAAAATTAGAAGAAGTAATGAAAAATGATTTAGTTAAATATTTACCAGATGGTGTAAAAGATATTTCGGAAATTTGGCTTAAGAATCCTAATGGGTCTTGGACGATTGGCGGGTTCAATGCTGATACTGGTCTAACAGGGCGTAAATTGGCGATTGATAATTATGGTCCAACGATTCCGGTTGGTGGCGGTGCTTTTTCTGGTAAGGATGCGACTAAAGTAGATCGGAGTGGTGCGTATATTGCCCGCCGAGTGGCTTGTGATTATCTGAAACAACGTGGAGCGAAAGAAGTATTTGTGCATATTGCTTATGCGATTGGAGTGGCCGAACCATTGATGGCTATGGTAACTATCGATGGAGTACAAGAAAAAATTAGTGGGTATGATTTGCGACCACAGGCGATTATTAAAAGTTTGAATTTGCGCAATCCTCAATTCCGCGAGACAGCTAAGTATGGACACTTCGGTAATGGTTTTAGTTGGGATAGATAAAATTTAAGTGATTCATTTGTTGATAATTTTACTGCGATTTATTGATGATTTGTTGTATAATATATATTAGAAAATAAATTTATCTAATAACTTTTAATATTATTATCTATGGATGGTCAAAATCTTAATCTGATTCTTAGTAAACTGCAGTCGATCGATTCACGTCTTAAAGAACAAGAAGAGCGTTTATTAGTGTTGGAGGGAGGTTCAGAACAATCTTCGGTAGAAGTTGAACAAATAGCTCAACAACTAGGCATATCAAGCACATCCAAAGAAATTCGTACTTCATCTGGTACTAGAGACGGAAGTGAGGGTTGGATAGGAAAAATAGTGGTTAAGGTGGGAATAATTACTGTTTTAGCTGGTGTCGTTCTTTTCCTTATTTATTCATTTTTCTTATTATAAAATGGGGGGATAATCTTAATATAGTTATCATGTTAAACTTGTGAGGATAATTTTCTATAAATTACTAAAAAATGAAAAATCGAAGGTCTATTGGGAGAAATAACATATTTAGGTAGTCGGATGAATATAATGGTGGTATACTTACTATGGGTGTATTAATAGTAGAGTATATTAATAAATAATAAAAAATATATGGCAACAGCAAATTCGGGATTTATGAAGCCAATGACTCTCAGTGATGAGTTGGCAACCGTCGTAGGTAAGGGGCCAATGCCTCGTTCAGAAGTTGTTAAGGCTCTTTGGGTCTATATCAAGAAGCACAATCTTCAGGATCCTAGTAATAAGCGTAACATCAATGCCGACGAAGCTTTGAAGAAAGTTTTCGATGGTAAGGGTACTGTAAGCATGTTTGAAATGGCCAAACTTATTTCAAAGCATCTTTCATAATGGTAGTTGTTAGGTTATAGCTTTTAGAAAAATCGAAAACCGCCGGTTAGACCGGCGGTTTTCGATTTTTACACTCGATGGGGTATACTGTTATCTATATTACTTTACGAATTTAAAGCTAATAGCTTACAGTTATAAACTATCTAAATGACACAAAAGGAAGCATTGGATATTTTGAAGATGGGACATAATGTTTTTTTGACTGGGGCGGCTGGAAGTGGAAAAACTTATGTTTTGAATGAATATATTAAATATCTCAAAGACCATGAGGTGGAAGTTGGTGTGACGGCTTCGACTGGAATTGCCGCTTCGCATATGGGAGGGATGACTATCCATTCATGGACGGGAATGGGAATTAAAGATAATTTGAGTATTTATGATTTGGAAGATTTAGAAGAAAAACCTTATTTACGAAAAAGATTGGAAAAGGCCAAAGTCTTGATCATTGATGAAGTTTCAATGTTGCACTATTTTCGTTTGGATTTGGTGGAATTGATATTACGTCAGCTTAGGCGGAATAATGATCTGTTTGGTGGACTGCAAGTGATTTTTTGTGGAGATTTTTTCCAGTTACCACCTGTTACTCGTGGAGGAGAACGAATGGTAGATGAAAATCTTTTTTATGAAACACCTAAAAGTAATTTTGCTTATCATTCAGAATCGTGGAAAAAACTTGATTTGAGAATTTGTTATTTAGAAGAACAACATCGTCAGTTGGATCAAACTTATCTAAATATTTTGAACGCGATTAGAAGTGGTACTGTCTCAAACGAAATTCGCGGTCATTTGAATTCTCGTTACAATCAGCCATCAGCTCTATCGATAGAACCAACAAAATTATATTCACATAATGTAAATGTAGATATTGAAAATGAACGAGAGCTAGCAAAAATTCCTGGTCAGATGTATGAATACGATATGATTGGTCATGGCCGGGCAGCCTTAGTAGAGACAATAAAAAAAAGTTGTCTGTCTCCAGAAACTTTGCGTTTGAAAAAGGGCGCTCGGGTAATGTTTGTGAAAAATAACTTTGAATTAGGTTTTGTAAACGGCACATTAGGCGTGGTAACACAATGTGACTCAAATAGGGTAACTGTCCGTACTGTCAATGATAAGATAATCGATGTTCCATTGGCTTCTTGGGTGATAGAAGAAGAAGGCAAGATAAAAGCAGAAATCACGCAATATCCTCTTCGTTTGGCGTGGGCGATTACTGTGCATAAAAGTCAAGGAATGAGCCTTGATGCTGCCGAAGTCGATCTTTCTCGGTCATTTGAACCAGGTATGGGTTACGTGGCTTTGTCGCGAATTCGTTCGTTGGCTGGATTATCACTTTTGGGTTTGAATGAAACAGCTCTCAAGGTAAATGAGGAGGTGTTGGAATATGATCAACATTTTGCAGAGGTAAGTGAAGCACAAGCTGAGGAATTGCGTCATTTACATCCCAGTACAGTAAAAGAACAACAACAGACTTGGATAAATAAGATTGCGCCAATGTCTACGGATGGAATGGGAAGAAAAATTAAAAAACAGAAAGAGAAGAAATTAAGTACTGTAGAAGAAACAAAGCAATTAATTGAAGCAGGGAAGTCGTTGAAAGAAATAATTAATCTACGTAAATTAACGCCTGGTACTATTTTGGGTCATTGTGAAGAAATAAAAAATCTTTATTCTGGTTTTGATTTTCGACCTCTGATTAAGGCCTCAGGTTTATCGCAAGTACGCCAACTAAAAATTCGTATGGCCCTTACTAAAGGGGGAATGGTAGCTGGACACTATCCTCTCACTCCAGCGAAAGAAATTTTAGGTAATAGTTATACATTTGATGAAATTAAGCTGGTGAGGCTGGCGATTTAATCATCGAAAGGGGAGTCCTTTCGGTAGAGCTGGCTTTTTAAATAGGGTTTTTCCCTGTTAAATAAAAATAATTTTGGATATAATTTAAATATGATTACGAAATTCTTTTCAAAATCTTGGCGGATGCATGTTTTAGTTTTAATTTTAATTGTTTCTATAACAGCTTTAATAGAATTGTTGATGGGAAGAATATCTATTTGTAAATGCGGTTATGTATCTTTATGGTACGGCAATACCTATGGTTCGGGTAATTCTCAGCATCTGTCTGATTGGTATACTTTTTCTCATATTATCCATGGTTTTATTTTCTATGGCTTTCTATGGCTTGTAGCTCGTCGCTTACCAGTCCGAACTCGTTTAATTCTGGCGATTATTATTGAGTGTATTTGGGAAATTGCTGAAAACTCCCCTCTTATTATAAATCGCTATCGGGCTGTTACTTCAGCTTTGGATTATACTGGTGATAGTGTGATAAATTCTATTTCTGATGTGCTGGCAGCTGGTTTTGGTTTTTATTTGGCAAACAAGGTTAAAATTGGCTGGATTATATTTTTGATGATATTTTTTGAATTGTTTACTCTTTATAAAGTACGAGATAATCTAACCCTAAATGTAATCATGCTTATTCATCCTATTAAAGCAATTCAAACCTGGCAGTTAGATGCTGATTTTGTCCCATCAAGTTTGAAAAATTAAACTTTAATTATAAATTAAAAAATCCCCTCGTTCTGAAGGGGATTTTTGTTAAGTTTGTTTGTTAATTTATTTCTTTTTTTCTTTGATCAAGTAGATATAAATGATATCTAGAAGACCAATGGAGTTTACTAATAGCAAAAATACAAACCATACTTTGCTACCATTACGGGCGGCTTTCCATAAAGCACAACCCTTCCAAGCCAACGACCAAATAATTAAAAGAGCTAATAATGTCCCGACACCAATGGCGGCGAGAATGGCATCTACACCAAAAACTTGTTTTGGCAAAGATTCCAAATATGTTAGTAAAGTATTCATATATTTAAATTATAACAGTAATTATTTTTTAATAAATAGAAAACAGTGGATAAATGTCACTCACCTTTTGTATTGAGGAGCACGAATAAATTATCTATTTTATTTACGTCTGAATTTTCTAATTCAGACGCGATTTTTATGTTTAGAAAACACCTTGAGTTTGTGCCGTTGCTGATTTTTACACTACAAAAATTACGTACCAGAGTTCCGAATGACAACTTTATGGTAGAATTATTAAATGAAAGAAATGGGAAATAATAATATTCAATATACATTACGAAAAAGTGCCAGAGTGCGACGGATGCGCATTTCTGTTTCGTGTGAAGGTAAAGTAGTTGTGACTATGCCTAGATCTATGCCTGATTTTTTGGCAAATAATTTTATTATAGATAAGATAGATTGGATTAAAAAAACAATCGTGAGATTTTCCGTCTTACCGGAGTGGCAGAAAAAGAAATATACCCGAAAAGACTATTTAAATAATAAGGACGAAGTAAGGATACTTGTTCAGAATAGGTTGGAATACTTTAATCAATATTATCGGTTAAATTGGCAGAGAATATCGATTCGTGATCAAAAATCACGTTGGGGAAGTTGTTCACAACAAGGGAATTTGAATTTTAATTATAAACTATTATTTTTGACTCCGGAATTGCAAGATTATATTGTTGTACATGAATTATGTCACTTAAAGGAGATGAACCATTCGAAAAGGTTTTGGGCTCTGGTCGGAGAGACTCTTCCGGAATATAATGTTCTTAGGAAGAAATTAAAGGGAGGGATTAAATAGGAATACTGGGCTTTCGACTGTCATACTGACGAAGGCCGGAGTAACACAAGAAAAAATAATATATATGCTAAGAAAAATATTTAAATGCGTTTGTATCTCTATGATGTTGATTGTTGCGGGAACGGCATCGGCTCATCAGCCAAATTATGTAAATGATAAAACCTGGGTGAAGATTACTGAACCGGAAATTTCTAAGGCGTATTATGGAATTTTGCCGGATAAATCGGTAAAATATGTGATTTCTGGTATAGTCCCATTTTCTCTTTATGTAAATTTATTGGTTCCTGATTTACCAGAAATTAACCAAAATATTTCTGCTTTAGTGATGTATCAAGATGGTAAAGTAGTCGCTCGGTTAGAAGGAGATAAATTTAAATGGACTAGGTGGTATGAAGAATTTGCAGGTGATTGGTATTGGAAAGGACCGGAATTTAAACAAATTGTTTCAGCGGGAACTTATACAATTATTGTTTATAGCTCAGACAATAATTGGGATAAATATGTTTTGGCGACTGGGGAGACTGAATCTTTTTCCATTAGTAAATATCCAGAAATGGAAAAGCAGATTTATGCAATTAAGACAGAATTTTTTGGCAAAGCTTGGTATACAATTTTTCAAGGCAAAATTGGTAAATATCAGCTATTGGTAACTATTTTGATTTTTCTTTTTGTTTTTCTTGGACCATTGGTAAAAAGAAAAAAAGTTTGAGGTAAAGAAATAATATAATAAAAAAGCTGTCATATCTTTTTTTACACTACAAAAATTATGTTTGAATTAGTAAATTCGGGGCTTTTGTATTCGAGACGTGAATCTACTAATTCACCTAAAATATTTTTGTGAAGTCGCGATAAATTTGAGATAATAAAGCCGGAATCTAGTATTTTAAATAGATTTTATGTAGGAATACTGGAACTCGAGTTAAGCCCGAGATGGCACAATGTGGGGTTTAAATTTTTATCTTGGACATATCGAAGACAACGTCTTTTCTTTCTACTACAACTTTCCAATTATTTATTTTTGCGTAGCGATATAGTTTTTGATTGGGATTGAAACAGATAGGATTGTCTGTTAATTCCAACATAGAAATATCATCATCAGTATCACCGACTGCGACTGAACCTTTTAGAGTAAGATTTTCTTTTTCGACTGCTCGTTTGACAATATTGGCCTTGTTGGCAATTAGGTGTTCGTCGGTAACTTTTCCCGTAAAACAGTCCTGTGGTCCCAATTCATACATCCGACCATAGACTTTATCAAAGCCGAGTTCCTTACAAAATGGATCAAGGATTCCTTTTGGTGATTGGGAAATAGCTAAAAGAAAATATCCACGTTTTTTTAAATCTTTTATTAGGTCACGAGTATAGCGGTAGACCATATTTTTTTTACTTACCACCATCGCTTTGCCGGTATCAAGAAAAGATTTATAGGCCACCCCTTTTATATTTTTTATAAAAACATTTACAACAGCCGTAATATATTTTTCATAAGTGTCTTCACGGTCTAGCCAGCGTTTATATTCCCGTTCGTAACTTTTTTTGGCGTTAGCTGGAAATAGACCATCGGCAATTAAGGCTTCTACTAGTTCTATTAATAGACTAGAACGGAAAATTGTCCCGTCAATATCAAAGATAGCGACTTTCTGTTTGATGTCTTTCATATAAATAATTGTAGCACAAAATAGTATTGTCATTCCTGTGAAAACAGGAATGACAGATATAGGTATATTTTCTAGAAGTAAGTCTTTTTTTGTTATATAATGACTAGATGAAAATATCTAAGCGTTTGGTATTAAAAATTATTATTTTGACCTTGTTTTTAAGTCCATTATTGACCTTAGCAGCCAGTCCTAAGCTTATTTATAGTGCTTGGATTCCCTATTGGAAGAAAACTGGGGCGACAGTGGAAACCATTGCTAATTTGGACAAATTGGGTGAAATTAGTCCATTTTCTTATACAGTTGATGCCAATGGTAATTTGGTAGATACTCTAAAGATTGACAGTGATCCATGGCCAGCTTTATTTAAAACAGCTAGGGCTAAGAAAGTGAAAATACTGCCGGCAATTTTATGGTCTGACAGTATTGCGATTGATCAAGTTTTAAGAACAGCTTCTTCTAGACAAGCTCATATTAAAAAAATTATGACCGAGGTGACAACTCGTAATTTTGATGGTATTGATATTGATTATGAAAATAAATTTGCTTCAACTAGCTCCAATTTTTCTATATTTTTGCGTGACCTTGGAACACAGTTGCATGCTAAGGGGAAAACTTTATCTTGTACAATAGAAGCACGTACACCACCAACCTCTCGTTTTTTGGTAGTTCCTAAAGTTTTGGAATATGCCAATGATTATCCATCGTTAAATAAATACTGTGATCAAGTTCGTTTAATGGCCTATAATCAGGGAACAGTTGATATTAATTTGAATATGGCTAGACGTTTGGGTGGGGTATATTATCCAGTGGCTGATTCAACTTGGGTCCGAAAAGTAGTAGAACTCGCTCTAAAAGATATTAGTGCTAGTAAACTGGTTTTAGGCGTAGCAACTTATGGGTATGAATTAGAAATTATTGATAAGACTAAATATTTTGATTATAAAAAAATCCGTAGTTTAAGTTATCGAGATTTGCAAATATTGTCTTTAGAGACAAGAACTCTATTAAGGCGTAATAATGCTGGAGAATTGTCTTTGATTTATAATTCAAAAGAGGGGAAAACTCGTTTCGTTTCTTTTAGTGACGCGGAGGCAATCGCAGATAAAATTTTTATTGCTCGCCTATATAATTTACGTGGAGTAGCAATATTTAAAATTGATGGCGAGAGTGATACATATTGGAAATATATTAGATAGTGACGAGTTACGAATGACAAGTGACGAATAAAAAAATGATTCAAAATAAAAAAACAAATAATATCAAAAAAGTCCTCTTATTTTCTTTGTTTTTAATAGCGATAATTAGTTTTGGTTTTTTTATTTTCACTAAAAATAACGATATTATTACCTTAACTAAAACAAATATGAATTTATCTAGTTCAGCTTTTGAAAATGGAGGAGAAATTCCGAGCATCTACACTTGTCATGGTTCAGGTAATCATCCTCCTTTTACTATTAGTAATATTCCAAAGGGGACAATGAGTTTGGCGATGATTGTAGATGATCCAGATGCTCCGTCTGGTGATTTTGTCCATTGGGTAGTTTGGGGAATTAGTCCGGAGGTTAGGGAAATAGATGGCCACTTGCCGTCTGGAGCAGTTGAAGGAGAAAACTCTGTTAGTGAAAGTGGTTATTTTGCTCCTTGTCCGCCGTCTGGAACTCATCATTATCGTTTTACACTCTATTCATTGGATAAGAAATTGGAATTGTCTGAAGATACCAATAAACTTGAATTAGAAGAAGCGATGGTGGGTAATGTGATTGAACAGGCAGAATTGGTGGGATTGGTTAGTGCTAATCCTTTGCCCTAAGTTTAGTAATGATTGGTAATGTTTTTGGATTTGTTATAATTGTTTGGTTACTATCAACGCTATCTTTTGGGGTGTTTGCTTATTTTTTTAAAAATCCAAACAAGCGCAAAACCTTTTTGATTAAGTTTTCCACAGGTTTGGGTTTATTCTATATATATATCAATTTTAATGTGGTAAAATATTTAGTAGTCGAGTTTTAAAATAATTAAATTTATAAATAAATATGAATAAAAAAATATTAATTGTGTCTTTGATTTTAGCTGGAGTTTTAGTTGTTAATCAAGCAGAAGCAGCCAACTTTTTCCAAAAAATGTTTAAACGTAATGCTTCTACCACTCAAGTAACTAGTATAAACTCTGGCAAACTTTTAAATAATGACTGTATTGTGAAGGCTATTGATAAACGAGAAGCTGCTATTGGTTCCGCCTATAGTACGATGACTAAAGCAATTTCTGCTGCCCTAACAACACGAGCCGATGCCTTGTCTGCTTCTTGGGCCCAAACTGATCGAAATACTCGTTTGGCTAGTCGTAATGTAGCTTGGAAGGCTTTTAATGATACAACTAAGGCTTCTCGTCAAATTTATAAGACTGGAACACAGAGTGCTTGGGCGTTATATAAAAATGATGCAAAAACTTGTAAGGTGGATGTAGTGGGAGTGGAACCAGAAAATAGGGAAGCTGATCTCTAGAAATATTGACTAAAAATTAAAAATTTTAATAAAAAAACCTGCCTTTGGTGGGTTCTTTTATTGCTGGTAACCGGGGTTATATTTTGCTACAATTATAGCCATGATAATAAGCCGAAAATCAATAATAGTCGCGGTGTTTATGTTGGTTTTAATAGTTTTATCAGTTAGTGTGGGTAAATATGGTTTTCTTTTGCCAGAAGGGGGATTGTTAGGGATTTTAGCTAGTGGACAGAGTAGTGGCCTAGTACCTTATTTAGTAGTTGTTTCTGCTTTGGTAGATAGTATCAATCCTTGTGCCTTTTCTGTATTACTTTTAACAATTGCTTTTTTCTTTTCTGTTGGTAAAACTCGCAAAAAAATATTACAGGCAGGGGGATTATATATATTTGGAATATTTGCGACTTATCTTTTGATTGGTTTGGGGATCACCCAAGTCCTCTCGTTTTTTGGTGTCCCTCAATTTATGTCAAAAGTAGGAGCTGGAATTGTAATTTTGTGGGCGGTGATTGATCTTTTGGGAGAATTTGTCCCCAACTTCCCTATTCAATTAAAAATTCCAGAGTTTGCTCATCGTCGGATGGCCGGATTGATAGCTAAGGGAACTATTCCAACAGCTCTTGCTTTGGGTTTTTTGGTGGGCTTAACAGAATTTCCTTGTACTGGCGGTCCTTACCTTTTTATTCTTGGTTTGTTGCACGATAACACTACTTTTTATTCAGGATTATGGTATTTGATTTTGTATAATTTAATCTTTGTGGCTCCTCTAGCTGCCATTTTAATAATTGGCAGTGACCATGTTCTTTTGAGCCGAGTGCAAGGATGGAAAAAAGCCAATAGTCATGCTTTTAGGATCTGGATGGGGGTGATAATGTTGGCATTGGGGGCATTGATTTTATTGTTTTAAGATTTAATCAGTTGTGTTAGTATAATTAAAAATATATGGATGATACAAAAATAAAAGAGTTACAGGCGAAAATCGCCAATTTTCAAAAGGATAATGCTGTAGATTTGTCGTCAGAAGAAGATTTGAGTATTGCAATTATGAATCTTATTAGTCTAGAGGAACACTTTTTCTTTAGTGGTACAAAGACTGGTAAAAGTGAATATTTTGATTTACTTAATGAAACGAGGGAGATTCGTAAAGGTCTTTTGGGTAAATTGATGGATGAGAATGAAGCTGAGAGTTGGTGTATATCTAAACACCTTTTGGCGACCACAATGCGTCTAATGGAAGTAGGTACAAAATATCAAAAAGATGGCAAAAAAGACGAAGCTGAAAAAATATTCAAACAAGCTTTTCACATCTATGGAATGTTTTGGGCTTTACGTTTAAAAATTGTTGATTTGGGAGGAGTGAAAAAAATTGCTGATAATCAGCTAAATGTACACGATGAGACTCCTAGCGAAAAACCTTGGTCTGTAGAAGATATTGTGAACAAGCTAGTAAATTGTTGCGACGAATGATGCTCATTACTCCTGCGTTGAAATGTGCTCATTTGCGACATGATTTTTATGCATAAAAATCATCTTCGCTTAATTAGAAGATTAAAGAGGATATAAATAAAAAAATGTCACGATACAACAAAATCAAAAGTGAACATTCAAGTGATAAATATATTGTAGGCGGAGTGGCCATGGTTTTGATTATTGTGGGTTTGATTGCTGTTTGGATCTCAACTGCTAATCCTCGCAATGTGTCTACTGTCAATGCTACAAGTACTACCTCGGAGTTAGCTAGTAGTACGATTTCTATGGCTACGACCACTGTTGATAACGGGTCAATTTCTGTTCCAGGAGATTTGAAAACAATAACTCTAGCTAAATGTCTGGCTCAGAAAAAAATAACAATGTATGGAGCCTATTGGTGCACACATTGCAAGGATCAAAAAGATACCTTCGGAAGTTCTTTTCAATATGTCCCTTATATAGAATGTCCAAAAAATGTTCAGTTGTGTATAAGTAAGTTAGTTGAAAGTTATCCTACTTGGCTAAAATCAGATGGAACAAAATTGGAGGGATTTGTTAAGTTAGATAAATTGGCTGAGTGGGCGGGGTGCGCATTTTAATTATGAATGACTAATTATAAATAAGCTCAAAAAATGATCAATATTTGGTTATTTTTTTGTATAAGATTGGTGTTATTTCTATAAAATATTTTCGCGACATTGAACGGGTCTTATTTAATAAGCATCGTTGTCTGAAGGACTTGAAGTTGATAAATTTTTGTTTTTTAGTCTGTTATCAACAGTAAAATAAGTGGAAAATTTTATATAATATTAATATAAATTCAATGAATTTTTGAAGTTGTAATTGTTTATTGCCTATCTACTGTCTCGCGGTACTCAACCATGAAAGCTTTATTTTTAGACGAAAAACAAACTGGAGTCCGAGACATAATGAATTATGGTGCGGATGAGGTGACGTTTTGCAGTCGAAAATAAAGCTTTCCTTGTTGGCGGAAGATAGTATATAGGCGTTCAGACTCAAATTAACAAAAATATTACTAAAAACTAGCAACTAATATGGTAAAAGCAAAAAAAACTGTAAAAAAGACGAAAAATCGAGTCGAACTCATAAAGAAACGTGATGGCAGTACAGTAGCATTCAGTGTGGAAAAAATCGCCCAGGCAGTTTGGAAAGCAATGAAGGCCTCTAGTGAAGGATCTGAGGCTGACGCTTTGATGGTAGCCAAGTCTGTCCACTCTGAACTTGATAAAAAATGCGCCCAGGATGAAGGAGACTGTATTCCTATAGTGGAGAATATTCAGGATTTGGTGGAAAAACAGCTTATTATTCATCAATTTGCTATAACTGCTAAGTCATATATTTTGTATCGTAAGAAACGCTCAGAACTTCGTTTTTTTCGTGGTGAAGTGCCAGCCAAAGTAAAAGAATTGGCCAATGAGAGTAAAAAATATTTTCAAAATGAATTGTCAGAATTTGTTTATTATCGTTCTTATTCACGTTGGATAGACGAGGAGAATCGTCGTGAAACATGGATAGAATCGGTAGATCGCTATTTGAGTTTTATGAAGGAAAATCTGGATGGTAAGTTGAAAGAGGTTGAGTATAAAGAGTTACGAGATGCGATGTTGAGTCAAAAGGTCATGCCATCGATGCGTTTGATGTGGGGAGCAGGAACGGCAGCTCGTAAAACAAATGCAGTGTGTTACAACTGTTCATTTATTGCTCCTACTAATGTTCAGGATTTGGCAGAGATTATGTATCTCTCGATGTGTGGTTGTGGGGTTGGTTTTTCGGTAGAGAGTTTGACTGCGCAACAATTTCCGATTGTTAAAAAACAATCAGGTAAGATGAATAAAACGATCGTTGTTTCTGATAGTAAAGAAGGTTGGTGTGATGCTTTTGTTGCCGGAATGAAAGCTTGGCTTAATGGTGAAGATGCTGATGTGGATTATTCTGAATTAAGACCAGCTGGTGCACGACTAAAAACTATGGGCGGGCGTTCTTCTGGTCCAGATCCATTTCGTGAGTTGATGACTTTTACGCGGAATAAAGTTCTTAGTCGACAAAACAAAAGACTACGAAATATAGATTTACACGATATTATTTGTAAAATTGGTGAAGTAGTTGTGTCGGGTGGCGTACGCCGGACAGCGATGATTTCATTATCTGACTTAGATGATTCGGAAATTCGTCATGCTAAAGAAGGACAGTTTTATATGACCGAGCCACAACGAATGCTTTCTAATAACTCAGCTGTTTATAACGAAAAACCAACTAGCACGGAATTTTTGACTGAATGGATTGCATTGATGAAAAGTGGTTCGGGTGAAAGAGGTATCTTTAATCGCGGTTCTCTTCAAGCACAGTTACCAAAGCGTCGTTGGGAGAAATTTGAAAAAGATGCAGCGACCTGTGGAATGAATCCTTGTGGAGAAATTGTTTTGAAATCTAAACAATTTTGTAATTTGACTGAAGTGGTTGCACGTTCTGGTGATACCGAAGCTGATTTAATGGAAAAGGCCCGCTTAGCGGCTATCTTAGGAACATATCAGGCAAGTCTTACTAATTTTCCTTATTTGTCTGAAGAATGGAAAGAAAATTGTGAGGAGGAGGCTTTGATTGGAGTTTCTATTACTGGACAGTGGGATTGTAAGACAGTTCGAAATGCAGATTTAATGGTAAAGATACGTGAAGAGGTGGTAAAAACTAATAAGGAGTATGCTAAGCGTTTTGGAATCAATCGCGCGGCCGCAGCAACTTGTGTCAAACCATCGGGGACTGTTTCTCAATTGGTAAATTCATCTTCTGGGATGCATCCTCGCCATGCTAAATATTATATTCGTCGTATTCGAATTTCGGCGACGGATGCCTTGTTTAAAATGTTGAAGGATCAAGGTTGTCGGTATTATCCAGAAGTAGGACAAAGTATGGATACCGCTAATACTTATGTTTTTGAATTTCCAGTTAAGTCACCAGAGAATTCAATTTACAAAGATGAACAAAGCGCAATAGAACAATTGGAGTACTGGAAGATGGTAAAAGAGAATTTTACCGAGCATAATCCATCGGTTACTATTTCAATTGGTGATGATGAATGGATTGAATCAGCTAACTGGCTGTATAAAAATTGGGATATTATCGGTGGCCTATCTTTCTTACCCCGTACTGACCATGTTTATAAATTGGCACCTTATGAGGAAATTACCAAAGAACGCTATGAAGAGCTTTCAAAAGAATTTCCAAAGCTCGATTTTTCTAAAATTGTTTTATATGAACACGAAGATGAAACTCAAGGTTCAAAAGAGTTAGCTTGCGTTGGTGGAACTTGTGAAGTAGATTTTGGAACGAAAGGTCAGACATCATCTGTTGTCAGTGGAGTTAAAAAGAAAGGAGAGAGGAAATAATTTTTTACAATAAATATAAAACCACTTGGGTGCCTGGCACCCAAGTGGTTTTATATTTATCTGTTATTACGAAATACAACTAAATTTTATTCTTTGGCTGTCATTGCGGAGTAATCTATTTTATTTCTGTGTTTCTATTACTTGCTGTTTGGTAAATCCTTGTGGATTAGGATTTTAAAAACTTGTTACGTAGCATACTACGTAACAAATGATGATAATGAGGAAATTAAGAAGATTTTTTCTGTAAAGAAACTTAATAGGTGATATCTACTGTATCGGTATGGTTTAATGATCTTCCTTTTTTAAGGAAGAGAAGTCTTTTTGGTTAACTAGTGTGTGGTGTTATGAATATCTCGACTAATGTCAAGGTGACACCTATCGAAATCTACCGAAATTACTGAAACAGTGAATACCTTAAAATAAGGGTTCTTTCAATATCAAGGTGACACATTGACATTGAATTTTGTCATTCGAGTACTTACTTCTCACAATGACAGCCATAAAGAATAGAATTTGATTTTCTAGATGAGATTGCTTTATATTTATTTTTGCGTCGAGATGTGCTCATTTCCGATATAATTTTTAAATGTAAAAAACAGAGAAAAAACCCGCGTTAACGGGTTTTTTCATATTGTTTCCTATCTATAAGCCGAATTCTGTACCCCGCCCTCTCTGCCTACTAATAATACTTCAAGTAAAATTAGGGGAAAGAGAGGGCGGGGCGACAGCTATTTATCTGGGCTAATTATTACTAACTAGCTCTAGCGACACGAACCCACGACCGAAATCGGGGAACACGATCTTGCACTTGGGTAAGGATTTAGCCGTTTCACCTCCCTAAAACATTTTGTAGTAACAAAATGTTCGGACGACCAATTTTCAGCCGAAAATTGGTTTAGCCGAATGTTTTCATTTTAGGGAACTACATCTTTTTCAAGATGCCCAACAAAGTTTCCCTTGTTGGCGTCTCTGTTCGCACCTCGCGGATTGCTCCGGACGGGGATTACCCGCTACCTGGCTGTCAACTTCGCCCACCATAAGTGTTTTCAATTTTTTGAGCATCCCAATTTTGTTTATTTAATTGGGCCCCGATGTGGCTGTCCGGGGTGCTCAATTTTGCAACTACTTATGGTAGGCAAAATTGGCAAGTGTTCGGACTTTCCTCTCTGATTTATATCAGAGTAGCTGTCCAATAGGGAACTATTCAATTATAACACATTTGATGATATTTTACAAATACCCCAGCGGGGGAGTAAAAGAACCTACTCGAATTGTTCACTTTTTACGTTGCTATTACATGATTTATTTAATATAATTGGAATTAATATATTCTCTCATTCGTGAATTAGAGGAAATTTACTAGTTAAAATTAGTAATAAAAATATGGATAAAGAACCAAGTGTTAAAAAAAATCTTATTTCAAGATTAGATAGAATTGTTTCATCCGTTTTACTTTTTAGTGTACTTTTTACACCGATATTTTTTTTACCTTTGGCTAATTTCCCCCCTGAGGTAATTAAAAAGTTTTTCTTGATTGGGACAGTAACAGTTGCTCTAATTTTATGGCTCATTTCTCGGTTTAAAGAAAAAAAGTTTTTATTTGTGAAAGATCCATCTTTTGTAGCGGGGATAGTTTTTCTAGTCCTAACTTTGATTTCTTCGTTGTTATCTATTTCCCCTAAGATTTCTTTAATAGGTTTAGGTTTTGAATCAGATACTTTTTTGTCTTTGACTGTTTTGTTTGGCCTGATGTTTTTAGTTTCAGAATATTTTCGTTCAAAACAAAAATTTCTTAATGTTTATTTGGGTCTATTTATTACTTTTGCAATAACTTTTATTTTTCAAGTTGTAAGATTATCTTTTGGTAACTTTTTACCTTGGATAATTTTCGACAATGGTGCTGTTAATTTGATTGGAAAATGGAATGATCTAGGAGTATTTTCTGGCTTGATCACTTTGTCTTCAGTGATAATCCTAGAGATCTTTCCTCTTAAAGAAGTTAAAGCAATGAAGAATTTTATTTGGGGAATATTGACTGCCTCCATTTTGACAATGGCGATGGTGAATCTCACCTTGATTTGGATTGTCGTTGCTGTAATTTTGTTCGTCGTTTATATCTATAATATTTCTTTTTTATCTCGTCAGGCTCTAGGCGGAAGAAAGGTAATTAAAGTATCTTTAGTAGTCTTTTTGATTTCTTTAGCTTTTATTTTTGGACGACAACCATTTTACTACACACTAAATAAACTTGATATGAATGTTTTTAGTGGGTCTCTGTCTACTCAGATTATCAAAATTAATCAAAAACTTAATATTGCTACATTAGAAGTGCGGCCAAATGTATCCGGAACATATTCTGTTGTAAAAGATAGTTTTAAAATCAATCCAGTTTTTGGTTCAGGCCCTAATACTTTTTCAGATGTTTGGTTGAAAAATAAACCAGCGGTTGTAAACGATAGTCCCTATTGGAATATTGAACCGAAATTTGGTGTCGGTTTTGTTCCAACCTTTTTTGTTACCACTGGACTTTTAGGTTGTCTTGCCTTGGTCATGTTTATATTGTTATTGCTTTATGCTGGAGCCAAGTCTTTAGCTAATTCCAAAACGGACTCTTTGGAAAAATCGTTTCTTACTTTATCATTTGCTGGACTGGTCTATGTTTGGGCGTTCCTTATATTTTATGTTCCAGATACATCAATTTTGATTATTGCTTTTGTTATAACTGGTTTGTTTATTGCCCGATTAGTTGACCTAGGAGAGGTAAAAACTAAAGAATTAGTTTTTGATTCTAATCCTAAAGTGAAATTCGTATCATATATGAGTAGTTCAGTTATTGCAATATTATCAATTTTCCTATTTATTTCTTGGATAATAACCTCTGGTTCAATGTTGGCTTTTCAGAGGAGTACCAGTGCTTTAAACGTAGGTGATGCAGACACGGCCGAAAAATATATTGACACGGCAATTAGTTTAAACCCACAAGATATTTATTATCGTTTTGCTAATCAAATAAATGTTGCTCAGATGAATATTCTTATTAGTAAAAAAGTCCCCGAGGCAGAATTTGTTGATGCTTATAAGAAAATTTTTGAGAGAGCAAAAAATAATATTGATTCAACTGTAATTATTGAAAAAGATAGTAACGGCAAAGCAATCGTTCTCAGTAAAAGTTATATAAATTATGTGTCTCGTGGTCTGTTTTATGAAAACGTAATGTCTTTGGGAATAGCGGGAGCTTATGATCTAGCAAAGGCTGACTATCTTCAATCTTTAGTTTATAATCCACATGGTCCAGATATGTACTTAAACTTGGCCAGGTTGGAAATTGCTAACAAAAATTATACAGATGCAGAAAAATATTTAGAATCTTCTCTATCTGAGAAAAAAGATTATTTAAATGCTATCTTTTTGCAGTCGCAATTGTATGCTCAAAGAGGGTTTTTGGATTCAGCTATACAGCGTGCTTTATATGCTTCCCAACTTGCTCCATCTGACACTTATGTTTTGTTCCAGCTTGGTTATTTGCAATATCGCAACGCTGATTATAGTGAAGCAGTACAGACATTAAAACAAGCCACTTCTTTGATTCCTGGTTTCGCTAATGCTCAATATTTCTTAGGTTTGAGCTATAGTAAACTTGGAATGAATGCACTTGCCATTAATGAATTTACCGAATTGCAAAAAACTAATCCAGAAAATACTGAATTGAAACAAATTTTGATTAATTTGAAAGCTGGAAGAGATCCATTAGTAGGAGAACAACCTGTTGAAAAAAAGGTAGTTCCCCCAGTGAAACAAAATTAGAATTTCTTGTTATTGTCATTCCGGACTTAACCCGGAATCCAGTAAAACTATGGGATGTAGTGAGTGTACTGGATCTCGTCCACAGATGTCGCCCGTTATAGTTGGCGACCAAGGGCTCGGGGACTGAGATGACATTATCTGGAACATAGTAAATGGTTAAAAAATTCTTTAAAATTATTCATAAGGAATTCAGCGGTCTACATGAGGCCGCTTTCCTTTTGGGATTTTCAGCTTTAGCATCACAAATATTGGCTTTATTGCGTGACCGTTTGTTGGCTGGGACATTTGGTGCCGGTCAACCCTTAGACGTATATTATGCAGCTTTCCGTATTCCAGATCTTGTCTATGTAACCATTGCTTCGTTTGTATCAGTAACAGTTTTAATTCCTTTTTTGATTGATAAAATTGAAAAGGGAGATAACCCAGCTGCTCGGCAGTTTATGGACTCAGTTTTTACTGTTTTTTGTTTGGCAATGATTTTGGCTAGTGCTGTCTTATATTTTTTAATTCCTTATTTAACAAAATTGACTGCGCCTGGTTTTTCTCCTGAATCACAGATACAGCTAATTACTTTTACTCGTATATTATTGTTTTCGCCTTTCTTTTTAGGTATTTCAAATCTTTTAGGCAGCGTGACTCAATCTTTGCGTAAATTTTTTATCTACGCGATTTCTCCGTTACTTTATAACTTAGGAATTATTATTGGTGTAGTTTTTCTTTATCCTACGCTAGGGAACAATGGTTTGGTTTGGGGAGTAGTTTTGGGAGCTTTGATGCATCTTTTGATTCAATTACCAATTTTGATTGACAAAGGATTTTTACCTAAAATAACTCGGGCGATTCATTGGCCAACCATTCGTAAAGTGATTACAATATCTTTACCTCGAACGATTACGATGGCTACAAACCAAATTTCGATCGTAGTTCTTGTATCACTGGCATCTTTTATGAAGGTAGGTTCGATTGCGGTATTTAACTTTTCTTACAATTTACAGTCAGTTCCTTTGGCCATTGTGGGAGTTAGTTATTCTGTGGCTGCTTTCCCGGCTCTTACTAAATTATTTGCTCGAGGAGAAAAAAGTAAATATTTAGCCGAAATTTCTGATGCCATTCGCCATATCGCTTTTTGGTCTTTTATTTCGGCAGTATTGTTTATTGTTTTACGAGCGCAAATTGTTCGAGTTATTTTGGGTTCAGGACATTTTAGTTGGCCTGAAACTCGTTTGACCGCTGCTTGTCTAGCTTTATTTGCTATTTCTGTTGTAGCGCAAAGTTTGTGTCAATTATTTGTTAGAGCTTATTATGCCGCTGGTCAAACTCGTACTCCATTAATTATTAATGTGATTTCTGCTTTGATTATTATTGTTTCAGCTTTTGGTTTGGGTCATTTGTATGATACATCACTTTTGTTCCGCTATTGGTTGGAAGCAATTTTGCGTGTTGATGATTTGGCTGGTACTTCGATTTTAGTTTTACCACTCGCTTTTTCTATTGGTTTAATTTTTAATGCCGTTACCCATTGGGTGGTTTTTGCTAAAGATTTTTCTCCTTTGCCTCATCAGACTTTTCGTGGCTGTCGACAAACTTTAGCTGCGGCTCTATTGGGTGGAGTTGTTGCTTATGGAGTTTTGAATTTACTGGAACGCGCGTTTGATATTCATACTTTTATGGGAATATTTTCTCAGGGCTTTTTGGCTGGATTGGCTGGTCTGATTGTCTATATAGTAATCTTACTTTTGATGAAGAACGAAGAAGTTAAAGAGGTTGGAGCAGCTTTGGGAAGCAAGTTCTGGAAAGTAAAAGCAGTTGCCTCTGAACAAGAAATTTTGTAGTCAGAATCTCGGTTTTAAGTTGGCATATCTGCGTTGATTTGGAGTCTTTTTTCCTGTAAGATGGGCCCATGGCAGATTTACGAAATATAAGAAATTTCTCAATAATTGCACACATAGACCATGGTAAAAGTACTTTGGCTGATAGAATGTTGGAAATTACTGGTACGATTGAAAAGCGCAAGATGAAAGAACAGGTATTGGATAGTATGGAATTGGAACGTGAGCGTGGAATTACAATCAAGATGCAGCCAGTGCGCATGGAATATAATTTGGCTGGTCAGGATTATGAAATAAACCTAATTGATACGCCTGGGCATATAGATTTTTCTTATGAAGTTTCTCGTTCACTTAAAGCCGTTGAAGGTGTGGTTTTATTGGTGGATGCGACACAGGGAGTGCAAGCACAAACTTTTACTGTTTTGGATATGGCTCGGGCGGAAGGTCTTACTATTATTCCCGTGATGAATAAAATTGATTTACCAGTCGCTAGACCAGATGAGGTTCGAGAAGAAATCATTGAATTGCTTGGTTGTCTGCCAGAAGATATTTTAGCAGTATCTGGTAAGACTGGTGAGGGTGTGAAGGTTTTATTGGAAGAGATTGTAAAAAAAGTTCCGGCGCCAGTGAGTCATTACGAAAAGGGAACGCAAGCTTTGGTATTTGATTTTGAATACTCAATTCATAAGGGGGTAATAGTTTATGTTCGTCTTTTGGATGGTGAAATCAAAAAAGGTGATCAATTAGTGTTTCGGGCAATTGACGAGAAATTTGTTGTTTTAGAAACCGGTATTTTTTCACCTCAAAAAGTGGTTTCAGAAAAACTTTCGGCGGGGGAGACTGGTTATATTGTTACGGGAATCAAACGCGCTGGAGAGGCAAAAGTTGGAGATACTATTACTGGTATATCTGATCTGAATTTACCCGTTATTCCTGGTTATATGACCCCTAGACCAGTGGTTTGGGCTTCTATGTACCCAGAGAGCCAAGATGACTTTATGGACTTAAAACAGGCCTTAGAGAGGCTAAAATTATCTGATTCCTCCCTGTCTTTTGAAGAGGAAACTTCGGGCTCTTTGGGACGTGGTTTTCGCTGTGGTTTTTTGGGAATGCTTCATTTAGAGATTATAACTGAACGACTTAGACGAGAGTTCAATTTGGAACTTGTTGTAGCAACTCCCACTATTAGTTATGAAGTAGAAAACACTATTACTGGTGTAAAAGGCTTTGTCTACTCCCCTCACTTGTTTCCGGAAGATACTAAAAATTATCGAATTATGGAGCCTTGGATTATGGTGAAGATTATTACACCAGGTATTTATTTGGGTCAAATCATCCAGCTTTTACATGATCACGAAGCTGAGATTATTTCGACGGAAAATTTTGGCGATAATCGTACTTCTTTAGATATTACAATGCCTTTGCGAGAATTGATGCGCAACTTTTTTGATGAAGTAAAAAGTAGTTCATCTGGTTTTGCATCTTTTTCATATCAATTATCTGATATGCGTCAAGCCGATGTGGTAAAGATGGATGTTTTAATTGGTGATGAAATAATCCCCGCTTTTTCTAAAATTATTTCTCGTAGGCGGGTGGAGCGAGAAGCCCAAGATACAGCTGAACGTCTAAAAAACTTAATTCCAAAACAACTAATTTCGATTAAAATTCAAGTTCAGGCTCTGGGAAGGATTATTGCTTCTCGGTCTATTTCAGCTATGCGTAAGGATGTAACAGATTATTTATATGGGGGAGATATTACCAGAAAGATGAAGTTGCGTGAAAAGCAGAAGAAGGGTAAGAAACGTATGCAAAAAACAGGCAAAGTAAATATTCCCGCCGATGTATTTCTAAAGATGATGAAAACAGGAGAGGAGAATTAGAATAAGGTTCCAGCTGTGTATAGGAGGACCATACTAATGATTACTAAAATACCGACAATAGCAGAGACTACTCTAAGAGCTTTTTTGTGTTTAGGATTAAGAAACATAACGATTATTTAAGTGATAAATCCACACACTAACTCATACTTTTACTTTGGAGTGAGTGTCTGTAACTTGATAATGATTGCTTTTTGATGGGTAAACAGAAAAGATAAGAATGGTTAGTGTCTGGATAAACTGTTTGTAGTATAATTGACTTATGGCAAAGTTTCAAGTAAGGCGGTCAAAAAAAATAACTCCTCGGGTTAAGGCTTGGTTAGCGATTTTTGCGTTATCTATTGTGACTATTATTTTAGGTAATGCCACTTATAATATCTATAATAAAAATAAATTAGCTTTAGAAAATAAGTTGTCTGCGGTCAGAGAATTAGAAGATTTGAAGGGACGACAACAGGTAATAAAAGATAAGCTTGATTGGCTTAAAACACCTGAAGGGAGAGAAGATGAAATTCGTAAAAATTTACCAATGGCTAAAGCGGGAGAATATGTTATTACGATTGTAGATTATAAAGATCAACAGGTTTCAAGTGATACTGAATCTATAACGGCGACTATTAAAAAGGGTTTTTGGCAGTCATTTGTAGATATAATCATGAATTAATTCGGACTGGAATTAAACAGTAAAATCGGGTAATATTGAGAAACATTAAGTGGGCTTTGTCCGTCATAGCGAAGGCGGGCATACCCGCACACTAAATGAAGCTTTATGGCTAGTTCATTAAGGTTTAGGGTTTGTGCTAAAATAAAAATATTATTTTCTAATTGAGATTTTGTAACTAGCCCCGCCATTTTGGACGAAGCCTCAATTAGTGTCGCGGGTATGGTTTAGTGGTAGAATGAGACCTTCCCAAGGTTTAGACCCGAGTTCGATTCTCGGTACCCGCACAAAAAATATGTCACAAGTATTTATAAAAAACGAAGAAGATTTTATTTGTGAACATTGTGGTTTTGCGGTGTTTGGTAATGGCTATACAAATCATTGTCCAAGGTGTTTGTGGAGTAAACATGTAGACGTAAATCCAGGAGATCGTGAAAACGCTTGTAGGGGGATGATGAGTCCATTCGAAGTACAAATGGTAAAAGGGGAATTTGAAATAATTCATGAATGTCGAAAATGTCGGCATAAGAAACGGAATAAGACTTCCCCAAATGACAATTTGGATGCGGTATTGTAGTTGTCGTTTTTTTGTGTCATTTCCGCGAATTCGCCAGCCGGCGGAGGGAATCTAGGTTATTGCAATAATGGTCTGAATTCGTTCCGCCGGCCGGCGGATTCGCGGGAATAACATTGTTTCAGAAGGATTCCAATTTAAAATATTATGATATAATAAGTTATTAGAAACACTAACATCACTAATTATGGATAAAAAAGTAACAATTTACTCAACCCCAACTTGTCATTACTGTCATATTGCCAAAGATTTTTTTAATAAAAATGGTATCAAGTATGAAGAATATGATGTAGTTTCAGACTTGGCTAGACGTCAAGAAATGGTGGATAAGAGTGGTCAAATGGGTGTGCCTGTGATTGTAGTAGGAGATGATATAGTTGTTGGTTTCAATCAACCTTTTTTGGAAGAGATTTTGGGGATAAAAAAATAGTCTTTTAATTTCGCCTAAAATATGTACAATTAAATGGATGAAGTTAAATACTTCGTCCGTTTTCTTTTGCCCCTGTAGTTTAATGGATAAAACAGCTCACTCCTAACGAGCAAATCCAGGTCCGATTCCTGGTGGGGGCACATTTTTGAGTCATAAAGCTGGATTTTTTTGATATTTTTTGATATTATCTTTCTAGTCATTATGGAGTCAGAAATTAAAGAATTATTGGAAAAAGACCTTGTTTTAGATGAAGAAAATAACAAGCTTTTGAAAAGCATGCTGTTTTCTCAACGTCTAAGTTGGGCTATGAGTATTTTAAAGTGGATAATTATTATTGCTTCAATTTTGGGAATTACCTATTGGTTTGGTCCAGTGATTGAGAAGTTATTGCTGACTTATAATAAGTTGATATCTTAGTAAAATTTATGCCCAGGTAGCTCAGTTGGCTAGAGCATTCGCCTGAAGAGCGAGGGGTCGGCAGTTCAAGTCTGCCCCTGGGCACAGAACTAAAAAAACCGCATATGCGGTTTTTTGTATAATTTATATCGATTTAACCTTTATTTTCTGCACCCGCTCCTTATCTGTCTTTGGTAGTCGGATAGTCATTAGTCCGTGTCTTTCAATCGCTTCAGCTTGATCCACTTCTACTTCAGCAGGTAACATCATCGTGCGTGAAAAAGCTCCCCAATATAATTCTTTATTAACATAATTTGCGTCTCCAGCATCATTTGGTCGTTCGCGACGTCCTTTAATAGTAACTATCTCGCGGGTGATAGAAATATTTAAATCTTCTGGTTTTACCCCAGCCACCATTGTCTGGATAACTACCTCCGTTGCTGTCTGATACACATCCACAGTAAGTTCGCCTTCTTCTTCTTTATCTTCCTCAGTTAGCCATACAGTTTCGTTTTTGCTGTTTGGAGTGATATTTCTAGGAGAGGAAATAATCACAGTTTCTTCTTCAGCTGTCTCTTCATAGGGGACACTTCCGGTGATGCGTTCGAAAAATGATCGTTTATCTTTAAACATAGGATAATTTTATTTTTTTAATTTTTTCAAATAAAACAATAAGAGCAACTATTAATGCCCATAAAATAATTATAACTTTAACTTGATTTTCTCCATCATTTATAATTATAAAGAAATTAAACAAAGCATGCAACATTGTAGCGATTAAAATACCAACAATGATTCTAAAAATCTTTTTGATACCCTTGATTTGGAAGGATAGACCAATTATTGCACCAATAACCGCGGAACAAAAAATATGCAGAAGGTTGGCCCCTAAAAATCGTAAGTTGCCAGTTATAAGGAAATTATAGCCCCCTGATCCTTCTCTAATTACTTTAAGTAAAAATAGTGAATTTTCAACGGCCGCAAAACCCAAGGCAGCGGTTATCATATAAATCATGCCATCGACTGGCTCATTAAAATTTTTATTAGTGAAAGCTGCGATTGTGGCCGCTAAATATTTGACAAATTCTTCTATCAGTCCCCAGCCAAGAAATAAGGCAATAAGTGGGTAAGCTGCTTTGAGTCCATCCCAAAATGGTGTAAAGGAAATTCTGGCGTTTTCTAAGGAGACGGAATCAATACTTCCTGCCGTTTCTCTTTCTAAGTAAAAAGCTGCAAAAACTGATAATCCACCAGCAATAAATGTTGCTAGAATCATTAGTTTTGGTTCAGGATTTTTTTTGTCTTCTTTTAGCCAGAACCATAACCATAAAAAAGCTGGTAAAAATCCACCAGCTATGATGAGTAGGGTAACTTTGAAATTAATGAGAGAAAAGAGCATAATAAATCAGTTACGAATTACGAATGACGAGTTATGAATGAAAATTCTTTGTACTGTCATTGCGAGGTATTCCGAAGCAATCTCATCTTGTTTTTCCTAAATTCAGATTACTTCGAATTTATCTGCGTCAGAATTTGGTAATTCTGACGTGATTTTTACGCTTAAAAATCAGTAATGACACCAAAATACAAACAAAGGGTTAGTTTTATGTTTCTAATTTTACATTCGTAACTTTTCATTCGTAATTATTTACTCTGGCCACTTAGAAACAATTAAGAGTGGTTCTTTTTCACTCTTTATTATACCCCAAATCTCCTCAGTTACGAATGGCATAAATGGATGTAGGAGTTTTATGAGATTAGTTAGTATATAGAAAAGGGTATATTGGGCACTTAGTTTGACCTTTTTATCGTTTCCCATGAGATTTGGTTTTGCTTCCTCAATCATTTTTCCAGCTAATATATCCCAAGCATAGTGATATAGTTTTTCTGCCGCTAAATAAAAACGGAAGTTCTCCATGTCATTGGTAATATCTTTAATGAAATCAGAAAATTCATTAAGTGCAATTTGATCTTCCGTGGTTATTTCTGGTTTGGTGCTTAGGTTTATATCTGTACAGTTTGAGGCAATAAAACGAGTAATATTCCAAAGTTTGTTGGCAAAGTGTTTGTAAGCTTTAATTTTGTCTTCAGATAAAGCTAAATCGTTGCCCGGTGCATTACCTACCACTAGACCAATACGTAAGGCATCAGTACCAAACTTTGTGGTCAATTCTATTGGGTTGACCACATTCCCCTTACTTTTGCTCATTTTCTTTCCATCTTTGTCATTCACCATTCCGTGCATGTAAACAGTATGAAAAGGTACTTGTTTTGAAAGATATAAACCGAATATAACCATCCGTGGTACCCATTTAAAAATTAAATCACGCCCAGTTTCCATTACTGTAGTTGGATAGTATGTTTTAAATGTTTCGTTATCTGGGTAACCAAGTGATAATAATGGCCATTGACCAGAAGAAAACCAGGTATCAAAAGTATCTGGATCTTGAATCATTTCTCCATTACATTTTTCACATTTAACATTTCCACTAAATTCTAAGTCTACGATTGCGTGACCACAGGTGCAAATCTTGGCTGGAATAGGAATTCCCCAAACAATTTGGCGAGAAATATTCCAATCGATAGAGTTTTCCATCCAATAGGAAAATATTTTTCCAGAACTTTCAGGAATAAATTTTAGTTTATTACTTTGATAAGCATCGAGAGCCATTTTTGCCAATGGATTCATTTTAACAAACCATTGATCCATAATACGAGGTTCGATGACGGTATTACATTTGAAGCAGACTGGTATATTGTGTATATAATCTTCGATTTTTTCTATCAAACCCATCTCTGCCAGGTCAGCCACTACTTGTTCTCGAGCTGCCAAAATTTTCAAACCTGCATACTTGCCAGTTTTTTCATTGAGTTTCCCATATTGGTCGATAACTTCAATTTTTGGTAAATTGTGTCGTTCGGCTACAGTAAAGTCATTGGCATCATGAGCTGGAGTGATTTTAAGTGCCCCAGTCCCAAATTCTTTTTCAACAATATCATCCCCAACAATTTTTAATTTAATTTTATTTTCTGGGTGCTGGACTTCTATTTCTTTACCAATCCATTCTTTATACCGTTCGTCTGTTGGATTGACAGCAATAGCAACATCACCAAAAATAGTTTCCGGACGAACAGTCGCCACTACAAATGGACCATATTTAATATAGTATAGCTTATCAGTTTTTTCTTGAGATTCAGTTTCAACATCAGATAAAGATGTTTGATGTTTTGTGCACCAGTTAATAGAACGTTGACCGCGATATATCAAATCATCGTCAAACATTTTTTTAAAAGTTTGTTGAGTTTTTTTAACCAGTTCAGTATCGAGGGTGAATTTTTCACGTGACCAGTCGCACGATGACCCCATACTTCGAATTTGAGACTCAATGTTTTTTGAATTTTCTAACGTAAAATCCAAGATATCTTGGTAAAGTTTTTTTGGATCCATTCCAAAACGGGAGAGGCCTTCTTTTTCTAGTTTCTTTTCGTAAACAACCTGAGTTTCAAAACCAGCATGGTCAAGTCCTGGAAGCCAGAGTGTTTTGTAACCTTGCATGCGTTTGAAACGGATCATGATGTCTTCAAGGGTCATCACTAGACCATGTCCAGCGTGGAGTGAGCCGTTAGCATTACTTGGAGGCATTATTATACAAAAGGGTTTTGCATCTGGTTTGGTTATCCCTTTTTCAATACAAACATCTGGATTAAAAAAGCCACTATTTTCCCATTCTTTATAAATCCGACCTTCGGTTTCAGTTGGATTATAGGGTTTTTCTAGTTTACTTAAATCTTGTATCATGAATTATATCTTAGCAAATAAACCCAAATTTGGCGATATTTTTAAAGGTTCAAATTCCCTTCAGCTTTTATTTTTGGGTTAACTTTGAAAGTTTTAATTAATGAGTGAAAATAGGCGGCAATAGCAATCATAGTGGCGTTGTCAGTCGACAATTCCATGTTTGGCAAAAGGAGTTCCGTGTCTGGATATCTATTATTCAATTCCGTCTTGAGTCTAGTTTTCAATTCTTTGTTGGCAATAACTCCGCCACCCACAATCAAAATCTTAGCTTTATTTTTTTCTACCGCTTTTAAAGTTTTTTGAATAAGGACATCGAGCGCGGCATTTTGAAATTCGTGAGCAATATTGATTTTATCATTATTAGACAAGGGTTCGATTTTTTTGATTAAATAAAGCACAGCTGTCTTTAAACCAGAGAAAGAAAAATCAAAATCTCCACTATTATGCATGGGTCGAGGTAGTGTGTACTTGGAGGTTCGACCTCCAAGTTGGAATTGTTCGGCTAACTTGCTGATTTCTGGACCGCCCGGATAGGGTAAGCCGAGAAGTCGCGCTACTTTGTCGAAAGCTTCGCCCACGGCATCATCGCGGGTTCGGCCAATTACTTTATATTTTAGCCAATCCTTTATTAAAACAATTTCAGTATGTCCACCAGAAACCAACAACGCGATAGCGGGGAATTGAATTTTCTTTTTTTCTGTTTTTTTAAATTCATAATTCGTCACTCGTAATTTGTCACTATTTTCTTCGCTAGTCAGCGAAGAAAAGACATGCCCTTCCATGTGATTTGTTGGGATAAGTGGTTTATCCCAACAAAGAGATAAGGCTCTGGCAAAATTTATTCCCACCCATAAGGCTGGTTCCAATCCTGGACCATAAGTGACGGCAATCGCATCTATTTTAGGAATTACTAGCCTGGGAATTGTTTCTAGAAAATCAATCGATAGATCTGGCTCTCGTTCTAGAATAACAGCGATTTTTTTAATTAATTTATCGTTGACTGTTATAGATTTTTTTTCTTTCAACAATCCAGCATCTTTCAATGCTGTCTGAAGGAGGGGAATGATTGCTTTACTATGCTCTCTTTTGGCAATCATTGGTACAACTCCACCCCACTGTTTGTGGATGGCAATTTGTGAGGCTATGGTGTGACTAAGTACTTTAAAGACTGGTTTAGTAAATCTACCTTTAGCCTCAATAATACTAATGGCTGTTTCGTCACAACTAGTTTCAATCGCGAGTATTTTCATATGATTATGGTAGAGACTATATCAGAGTTGACGAGATTTTTCTAGTATTTTATGCTATAATTAAAGTACTAGCTTACTCTAAATTAGGTAATAAATTATTTCTCTTTGCTCTTTGAAAAGACGCTTTAGAACTAAAGTATTAGTTTGATTATTGGAGTGTGATATTCAAATCCCCTCGTTGGTTGTTATGGGGAGTGAGGACACACGGTGTGCTTTGAGAGGTCGGAGGTCACACCTATTCCAAAAAAACAGCCACGGCATTTTGTGTCTAATACCTCAACAGATCAATCAGTAGATTTGTGGCTTGGCCATAAATTCGCGAAGATGGGACACAAAATCTGTTTTTATTCATTTTAATCAATTATTAAAATGAAAAAAATAATGTCTTATCGTTTTTTACTCTGGATAGCTTCATCTGTTGGTTTATTTGTATTTATTTTGCCAATCGATGCCGATGTCTTAATAAAGATAATCGCTGGTTATGTTTTCTATTTATTTGTTAAAGAAGTTTTTTGTAGAGAAATCGAACAAATTAAAGATGTTGATCAGCGAATCAATATCCTAAACGAAAGAATGGAATATTTGCCTCATAAGACAAGTGTTTATATTCATGATCCCGAAAAAGAGATGGCTAAAAAAAAGAAAGATGACAATTTGGATAGATATTTATAAGAGGGGAATTTTGGTTGATATAAAATAAAGGCTTAAAATAATAAAAACCGCTTTATAGCGGCTTACGTGTGGACCCGGCAAGAATCGAACTTGCTACCTCATCGACGTCAACGATGCGCTCTAGCCAAGTGAGCTACGGGTCCTTTTTGTTTATAACAATATCAAAAATTAGGGATTAGTAAAGATAAATTGCGGAGGGGGTGAGATTCGAACTCACGGTACCTTTTGGGCACACACGTTTTCGAAACGTGCGCATTCGACCACTCTGCCACCCCTCCCTTGGTCTTTAGACCGTTTGAATATATCACACTTTTGCATTTTCTCAAAAAAATGTTATATTGTTTCTGTCGATTATTGGCCCTATCGTCTAATGGTTAGGACATCGCCTTTTCAAGGCGGTAACCAGAGTTCGACTCTCTGTAGGGTCACAAAAGCGGGATTGCAAAAAGAGTAAACTGCTTTATTCTTTTTCGCTTTTGTGAAGTCGCAGGCATAATTTTTCAGTAGAAAAATAGCCGAGGCGGGGTCGGCAAACACTTATGTATTTTATGAGAGAAATGAAATAAAATACTTAGTGATTTGTGACCACATAAACTCTTTTCGTAAAGCGTTCCATTAACAAACAAACTATGCCTCCTCAGTATTTATATGCCATTGTCAGTGTTATAATTGTCAGCCTAATTTCTTTGATTGGGGTTTTTACTCTTTTTATTAAAGAAGAAAAATTACGACGAGTGCTTTTTGTTATGGTAGCTCTATCTGTGGGGGCGTTGTTTGGAGATGCGATGATTCATCTTTTGCCAGAAGCCTTTAAGAATAGTCAAAATCCAACAGCCACCTCACTCTATGTATTGATTGGAGTAATGATTTTCTTCGTTTTAGAAAAATTTCTCCATTGGAAGCATCATCATCATACAGAAGAAAAGGAAAATTGTCCTGTTGCCATTGAACCTTTTGGTTATCTAAGTTTAGTATCTGATGGTTTGCATAATTTTATCGATGGTATCGTAATTGGAGTTAGTTTTCTGGTAAGTATTCCTGTTGGAATTGCTTCTACTATTGCAATCATGCTACACGAAATACCACAGGAAATAGGTGATTTTGGATTACTGCTTCATTCAGGATTTACTCGGCAGAAAGCTTTGTTTTTTAATTTTATTTCCGCCTTGACGGCTGTTTTGGGGACTATACTTGCTTTATCTTTAGGTGGATTAGCAACTAATTTTATTGAAGTTGCTTTGCCTTTGGCCGCCGGCGGTTTTATTTATATTGCTGGATCGGATCTTGTTCCAGAATTACACAAAATTACTGATCCGAAAAAATCCACCATCCAGCTCTTGGCAATTATCGTTGGTATCGTCTTGATGTTGCTGTTGCTTATTGTGGGTTAGACTAAGTATGGAATCAAAAAAATATATAATGAGAGTTGTTCGTGGAGCTTTTGTCGACCCAAGTTTATTAGATAAACTTGGGTCCAATGTAATTGAAAAATTAGCGGATAGTGTTTGGCAAAGTATTGAAAAAGTTGAATTAGACTTAGATCAAGTTAAAGAACTGCAAAAGAATATGACTCATCATTTCGACGCCCAAATGATTCCCTGGTATATGGATGGGTATGGTTTGGAAGATAAAAATGACAAAATAGTTGCATTTGGAGCTGATGACGGAGAAGATGGAAAAATTTTTCTATTTACAATAGAGGATAATAAGACAATTGATAAAATCGTGAAATATGGAGTAAATAAAGGTATTCCCCAAGAACAATTAGATTTTATGGATATCGACTTTTAATAAAAAAATACCGAAAGGAGAGTCCTTTCGGTATTTTTTATTTTAATTTTTAAGTAAATAGCGGTATATATCTTCGAGTGCTACGGTTCCATCACCAGCCGCAATATTGTTTTGGTGGTAAAGTCGGTCAGTACAATCACCCGCGGCCCAAATACCAGTCATGTTTGTTTGTTGTGTATGTGGATCGATTTTAATTGCTCCAACTTCATTCATATCTACTAGACCATTAACTAGATCTGTTTCTGGCTGGTGTCCAATCTCGACAAAAATACCTTGGACGGGTAGTTCATGAATTTCTCCTGAAACGGTATCTTTGTAAGCCAAGCCGGTAACAAATTTATCCCCCTTAACTTCTACGAGTTCAGCATTGGGGATTGCTTTCATTTTAGGATCCAATAAAACTTTGTCTACTGTAATTTTATCGGCTTTAAATTCTGAACGGTGATGAAGAAGAGTAACTGATTTTGCATAAGTTAAAAGTTGGCTAGCTGTTTCAAAACCGGCATTGCCACCACCAATAACTGCGACCGCTTTATCTCCAAACATTGGGGCATCACAGGTGGCACAATAAGTAATACCCTTGTGTTCATATTCAGTTGCTCCTGGAATGGTCAATTTGCGACGGTGAGATCCGGTACAAATAAGAACAGTCTTACTCTCATATTCCACGCCTTTATCTGTTATCGCCTTAAAACCGTTGTCTGTCTTTTCGACTTTTGCGACATGGATCTGTTCGATAATTTCTAAATGTTCTCCTTTGTAAGTGTTTAAATGATCTCTCATTTTTTTAGCTAAATCTTGTCCAGAAATAGCTACTATTCCAATCCAGTTTTCAATACTAGGCGAAACTGCTGATTGGCCTCCAAATTCAGCGGTTAAAAAAACAGTTTTTAATTTTTTACGAGCGGCATAAATACCTGCTGAAACACCAGCTGGACCACCACCAATAATAATTGTGTCGTAAATCATAGATAATTAATGAAAAATGTATAATGAAAAGTGAAAAATAATAAAATATTATTAAAATTTTTGCATTTGTGAAAAGTTCGAGTTGTGAGTGATGATTGTGATCAAGCTGTACGTAATGGTACTGCGCGGAAGCAAATGAGCGAAACAACAAAGAAATATTCCAAAGGCTAAGATTTTAATTACTTTCCCTTAGCGCGTCGCAGGAATGCTGGGATAGAAGACCAGTCATCATCTTCTACTTCTTCAGTATGTTCTTCAATTGGTTTAGTTGCTGGTTGAGCGGGAACTTGTTCTATTCGCGAAAACATTGGACGGTCATAGTTTCGCTCGGTCTCTTTTTTTTGTGTAGGCAATGGTTCTGGTTCTTTAGTCGGAGTAGGAGTATTTATTTCTATTTTATTTGTTGGTTCACTGCCAAATCCACCAAATATTCCTCCACCTACTTTTTTCTTGGCGGCTTCTGGAAAACCTGTAGCGATAACAGTAACTTTGATTTCATTTTTCTTAAGTTTGTCATCATAGATAGCACCAAAAATTACTTTAGCTTCACTATCAATCGATTCTGTAATTAGTTTGGCAGCTTCTTGAATTTCAATCATAGTCATGTCTGGACCACCAGCGATAGTAAATAACACTCCACGAGCTCCATCTATTGAAATATCCAAGAGAGGAGAATTGATAGCTGCTTTGGCCGCTTCGACGGCGCGATTATCGCCAGAAGCACTACCAATACCCATTAGAGCTGAACCAGCATTTTGCATAACTGCTCGAACGTCGGCAAAGTCTACATTAATTACTCCGGGCATAGTGATAGTATTGGATAGACCTTCGACTGCTTGGCGTAAAATTTCATCACACATTGCAAAAGCGGATAAACAAGTTGTTTCTTTTGTGATGATATTCATCAAGCGGTCATTTGGAATAGCAATAACGGCATCAACTTCTTTACGTAAATCTTCGATTCCTTTTTCGGCAATAGCACTACGTTGTTTTCCTTCAAAGAAAAATGGTTTAGTAACAATAGCGACAGTTAAAGCACCTTGCTCTTTTGCTATTTTTGCAATAACTGGTGCAGCACCAGTACCTGTCCCACCACCCATTCCAGCTGTTACAAAAACCATATCAGCGCCCTTGATGACGTTTTGAATATCTTCCATACTTTCTTCAGCTGCACGACGGCCAATCTCAGGATCCATTCCTGTGCCTAAACCACGAGTTAGGTTTTTTCCAATGTGAATTTTTTTATCAGCGGGGGAACGATGTAAGTGTTGTGCATCAGTATTCATCGCAATAAATTCCACCCCCTTAACTTTAGAGTCAATCATATGATTGATAGCATTTGATCCGGATCCACCAACACCAATGACTTTAATTCTGGCGAATGCTTCAATTTCTGGGTTAATTTTAGGCATATTGTTAGTTAAAAATTAAAAGTATCCCCCTTATGTTACCAGAAGGGGGATAAGTACGCAAACTTTGTTTTTAAGCAGTTTTTAGTTTGTTTTTGTGATTTTTAACCTCCAAAAAACCGCCCTGTTAAGCGGTATTTTTGATGTTTATTTTCTTATTTAAATAAATTGAATCTATTTTTTCTTTTTTTTGTATTTTAACAGTAGGAACGAGCTGTTGTTTTATAAAAGACTCGCGCAGGAGCGATGGCGACGAGCGGAGTATAAAATTTCAACAGAAATTTATGCGTGCTTTTTAAAAAAATGGTGAGCGATTTTTAGGGCATAAAATCTTTCAGCCATTTAAATACAGTCTTTTTTATTCCATATCCTGATTGAGATAGTTTTTTGCCTTCTAATTCGTACTCATAATTATAGGAACACAATCCATAAGCGACAGACCAAGAAGGGTCAATCGTTTGATTATTACTACTATGAATTTTTGCGGGTGTAGCAACTTTGGCCGGTAAACGGAAGTAATCTTTTGCCATATCTTCTATGTTGATTATGGTTGAGCCACCACCAGTGATTACTATTCCAGCTGGTAGTAATCCACTTCGTCCAAGTTTTTTCAAATGAACTTCGATGTATTCAAAAACATCAGACATTCGGGCTTCAATTATTTCATCTAATTTTTTGCGTGGACCATCTGGCTCTATTTCACGTTTTTTAATTCGATCAGCATCTTCGAGGGGTATTTTAAAACCCAAAGCAATGTCGTTGGTAATGTCGGTTGAACCAATCGGAAAGATATGAATAGATAAGGGAATATTTTCTTCAAAAACAGCAATGGAAGTTGTTTGCGAACCAATGTTGGCTAGGACACAACCAGAAGCTCGTTGTAGTTTGGATAAAATAACTGAGCTGGAGGCCAAAGGGGAAGCAATAATATCTTCAACGATTAGATGGACTTCTTCGGCCGCAGTAATAAAATCTTTTAAGTGTTGTTTGGAATAAGTGACAAACATTGTTCGGACTTCTAGTTTTGACCCCCTCATTCCTTCTGGTGTGCCTAAAACTCTTTTACCATCCAGTTTAAAAGCGATGGGTACTCGGTGTAAGACATGGCGATTGGCCATATCAATAAGATTGTTTTCACTGTCGTCTACTGCTCGTCTAATGTCGTTTGCATTTATTTCTAAATCAGCACGCGAAACCAAAGTTGTTCCGTCTGCCATTTTTGATTCTAGCGTTGCCCCACCGATTCCCAGAATAACTTTTTTGATTTTTACTTTTGCTGCTTTTTCTGCGTCGGCGATAGCCTCACGTAAACAATCAATCACTTCTTCAATATTTATAATATAGCCACGGCGTAATCCACGAGAACTTTTTTTTACCAACGCTAAAACAATCGGATTTGATTCTCCACTTTTCCATTCGCAAATCGCAACGCGAATCCACGATGTACCAATATCTAAACCCGTGACAATGTTATGAGAACTCATTATAGAGATAAGAACGGTGTTCTCTAAAAGTTATTTTTTCTTTGATTTTTGTTCAAATAAAAATTGCTTGAGAATTCTTTGTTCCTCACTCTCCATTTTAGCACTATGATTCATTCCCTTCAAATGCAACAAACCGTGGATAAGTAAAAAGGTGAGATGTTGGGTATAAGTGTGGTCAAATTTCCCTGCTTCTTTTTCTGTTTTACCCAAATGGATAAAAATTTCCCCATCTTTTTTACTGTAAGGAAAACTTAAAATGTTTGCGACTTTTGGTTTTCCGCGATAAGTATTGTTTAATCTTTTAGATAAGGTATCGCCCACAAAAATTAGGCCCAATTTGTATCTGGCACCTAACACGTAATTTTTTATGTCAGAAAAAGGTACCTTTGGTACCTTTTTCTTGGTTAAATTATTGACGACGTAGAACGATTGAGATGAAGAAATATTCTTTTTTATTTTCGAGCTGAGGACGTCAAAAAGATTTTTTTTCTTATTTTCGTGTAACATCTTTTATTTTACCCAGTTTGCGCAATCGGTCATTGACGGCTCGCTTGGTAATTCTTTTAAGAGCTTCCTGTTTGTTTTTAAGTTCAGACTTGTTCCGTTTGCTGAACTGTATGGAACGGGCACGACGCAAGTTGCCAGATGTTTGCACACGCTTAGTAAAGCGACGCAACAAATTGGCGTTTGATTCGGTTCCGACCCTGATTACTTCGATTGCTGACATTTGGATAGTTTAGCATAAAATCCTAATTCTGCAAGGGTATAGGTTGCTTTTGGGGTTTAAAAAGGCTAAGGTGAGGGTAGAAAGAAAGGAGGTGGTTATATGAAGATTAAAAATGGCGATATCGTCACAATTTTACAGGAAAAAGTTGTTGATGGACGATTTGTCGGCAAACAGGGGTATGTGGCTGAGATCAAGGAAGACGGCAATCCTGACGGGCCGGTAGGCATTCAGTTTCCGTCTTGGTATAAGTATCTGTTCGACTATCCGGACAAGTCGGATAAAATCGTCCGTTTTCAAGAATCGGAATTGCAGGTCGACAAGTGCTGGATACCGCTTGATGTTCCCACTCAAGCCGAGTTGTTGTTTGGCAATCAGTGTAACGTCGTGTATTGGGATAATCGACCATTTATCCCCAGAGTGGAAATCTGTCACCATGAAGGATGCGATAAAATGTCCACCCTGCAAATTTTGGTGAATTGCTGGGGAACGGTATCTCAACACCGAGTTTGTTCCAGTCATGCTTTTTATCATGGCCGGAAGTGTGACGGGTTTCCTTGTAAAAAGCCAGAAACAGAGTTGGTCAAGATCCCAGTCTAAGTTTGATCTTTTTGAATTTTTCGAAACTCAAAATGCCGATCCATTTGTGGACCGGCATTTCTTTTATTTAGACATTAGTAGATGATCTTATTTTTTCAGCCTGAGCGAGCTGATATGTAAAAATAACAACTTGGCTAGTTTTGAAAAGTTATATCGAGAAAGAGTTTTACCTATACTTATTTTATTTTCTTCAGATACTCTGCTAAGTTTTCTATTTTAATTGTATCCTGTGATCGTGTATCCATGTTTCGGACGATAACCGTCCCCTCCAATGCTTCTTTTTGCCCCAAGATTAGAGTGTGTGGGATCTCCATTCTTTCGGCTATTCCAAGCTGAGCAGATAAAGAATCTTTAGACATCGAATGTATCATTGGAATTTTAGCTTTGCGTAATATTTCGATAATTTCAAAACATTTTAGTTTGGCATCGAAAGATAATTGTATGAAAAATACTTTTGGTTTCTTTACAATGCGAGGGGTGTGTTTGGTGTAACCTGGTATTTCGATTATTCGATCTACTCCTAGTCCACCACCAACAGCTGGAACATCTTTTTTTCCTCCCAGGGCTTTGGATAAATAATCATAACGTCCACCACCACCCAGAGCGAGACTAGAAATAGTTTTGGAGCCGTCTGGATTGATAATTTCAGTATCGCTTAAAATTTCAAAAACTGTGCGGGAATAATAATCTAAACCACGAACCAGGTTGTTATTGATCTCGTAATCGATTCCAAATTTGTCTAAATATTCCAACACTTCTTTAAAGTGTGTTTTACAGGCAGGGCATAGGAAGCTAATAGATTCTGGTGCACCAGCTTTTACCTCTTCACATAGCGGATTTTTACAATCCAATACCCGTAAGGGATTAGTCTTTAAACGTTCACGACAGTCGGCACAAATATTCTTAGCATTTTTTTTATAGTAAATTATCAAATCACGTCTGAAAGCCCCACGACATTCTGAGTCGCCGATACTATTTATTTGTACCCGCAATTTTTTTAATCCGGCGTCTTTTAGAATTATATTGAAGATGTGGATTATGGAAGCATCATTAATACTTTTAGCGGAACCCAATATTTCCAAACCAAATTGGTAAAACTGACGATAGCGCCCTTTTTGAGGATTTTCGTGACGGAAAAATGGGCCATAGTAATAAAGCATTACTGGCTGTGGTAACGAATGCATTCCATTTTCTAAATAGGCACGCATAATTGGTGCGGTCCCTTCTGGACGCATCGTCAAATGATCACCACCTTTAGTTTTAAGGGTATACATTTCTTTCTCCACGATATCAGTGCCCTCACCAATTCCGCGATTAAATAATCCTTCTTTTTCTAAAATAGGAGTTTCAATTGGTTTGAAACCATAGTAAAGCGCCACCTCCGAAGCTTTTTCAAAAAAGCCTTGGAAGAGATAAAACGAGTCACCAATCAGGTCGCGCATACCTTTAGGAGATTGTAAGTCTTCTTTTTTAATAGCTATTTTTTTTGTTTCTTTAGGTGTCATAAAGTTTGAGTTTATAAAGTTTGTAAAGAAAATTTTGAAAAGTGTATTCTTTTGACTTTTAGACTATTTCTGATAATCACTGAATCCTCCAGGTAGATAAGATAATTTTGTCGGTGGGAATAAACGAAACAGGGCACGACCGCGAATAAATTTAATATTTAATGGTCCCCAATAACGTGAATCAAAACTGACCGCGCGATTGTCGCCCATAGCAAAATATTGATCAGTCTCTAGTTTAGTCGTGACGTTTTTAAAAGTCTGTTGTTTTAGATATGGTTCGATTAGCTCGGTTTTTTTACCATTCTTCGTAATATATACTTCCCCATTATTTATAGTTACTGTTTCTCCGGGTAGACCAATAATTCTTTTAATAAAGAATTTTGATGGGTCATCAGGATAATGAAAAATAACGACATCGCCACGGGCTGGAGTATGAAAAGCGTAAGATATTTCATCCACAATCAAATACTCCTTATCGTGAAAAGTCGGGAACATAGATTCCCCACTCACAATAAAGGGCTGAGCCACATACATTCTGATTGGAATGATGATCGCCAGAGTAATGACGGCAAATTTAATGATATCCCACCACGATTCTTCTTTTTTTAGCACTATGACTTCCGTAGGCTCTTTTTCGGTATTGGGGGTGGTTTGAGTGTCCATTTTGTTGAAAATGTTGAAAAATGAGGAAATAATGGCTACATCATACAATATTAGAGACTTTGACGCAAGGATAAACTTTATTGTGTAATATTATATTACCCCCCATACCTTCCGAGCTTGACTCGTAATCTTATTATTTCACTGAATTCCGGGTTAAGCCCGGAAAGACACAATGTGTTCGTGCTTAGGATTTGTTTTTTTGTTATACTAATATTTATGTCATATATAATTGTCGGTTTAGGTAACCCTGGCCCAGAATATACAAATACTCGTCACAACACCGGCCGGTTAGTTTTGGAAGCTTTTTATAAAAAGGCCTCCAAAGAAAATGACCTATCGGAGTGGAAAGTTGATAAAAAATTACAAGCCTTAAAAAGTACCGGTAAGATTAGTACGGAAAGTGTTGTTTTGTTGGAACCAGAAACAATGATGAATAATTCTGGCAAGAGTTTGCTGGAATTAGTAAATACTCCAAAGAAAGCTGAAAAGCTCGTCGTGATTTATGATGATTTGGATTTACCCCTTGGTGGTTATAAAATTAGTTTCGATCGTGGATCTGGTGGTCATCGTGGTTTGGATTCAATTATCAAAAATATTAAAACAAAAGCTTTTGTCCGAATTCGTGTCGGCGTTTCTCCTAGTACTCCCACGGGTAAGTTGAAGAAACCACAGGGTGAAGAAAAAGTTATTGATTTTATTCTTGGTAAATTTAAACCAGCAGAAGAAGAGGAATTAAAAAAAGTTAGCAAAAAAATTATTGATGCGCTATTTTGTCTCGTTGAAGAGGGGAGAGAAAAAGCAATGAATGAGTTTAATTAAATAAAAAGTAAAACCCTCACAGATAGTGTAGGAGTTTTTTGTGTAAAAAAAGATCCGCTAGGTCGAGGGGGGGATCGACGACCTAGCGGATGGAGGCAAGTATAGAGTACGGTTACACGATCTCTACCACGGAGAGTTTATGGTAAAGGACGGCTTGTTCGCACTAACGATACACTTGCCTTACTTCGGGAGTGTACTACTACTATTTGTATCCTAGCATTGATAACTTTTTTGTCAACCTCATTAGAAGCAGGTTGCCCTAGAGTGACCGTAGTATCTATCTTCTGATTGGGGTGATTTTAAATGGGGTTAACCCCATAAAAATGGAAAAAGCTCAGACAAAATGAATTGTTCGAGCCTTTTGGCCGTAAGCCATTCGTGGGAATTCTTGGTGCCTTGGACGTGCGAATTGCTAGGCGAGGTTATTTATGAAGTGGGAATTAGCTGCACCGGCACCGGAAGGACTGACTTCTCTCACTATGGGCTGATTCAATATTTTTGTCAACTACTTTAGAAATTACTAATCCTGACGCTATTTTTTTGTAAAGAAAAAGAAATAAAATAAAAACCCCGCGATGTGTTGTGTTTATCGCGGGGTTGGTTTGGTTTGACACCGATGGTGTCGAAGTTGTTGTTGAAGGCACAGGAAAGATTAAAAACACATTTTCAAACTAGAGCCAAACTAGAGGCCATCTCGGGGACGTCGGGTCATGATGCATTTCCCTTCGTTTGGTTGGTGAAAGTCCGAAACTCCTGTCAATGCGTTTTACGTCCGTTTACGTAGTCAGCTCACCTAAGGCGGGCGTGTTCCATGAGTCCGGCGGATGTTTCCAAACCCATTTCGATGGGGTTGGTTGGATTTGTAGATTGATCGAATGACGAGCTCATTCTGATCAAAATACCATACAATCGGAATCATCTGACATGGCCAGGCTATGAACATTTTAATCACCTCCTTCCTCCTACAAAATAGTGCAAGGTTCAAATACTTTAATATCTTAGAATCTTATTGAAATAAAGTCAATAGCAAACAAAATGGAGGAGAGTTAGTCACTATAAAATGGCTCTATTGAGCCATCTCTCGGCAAGACAAAAAAATTCCACTAAAAAACCGACCTAATGGGTCGGTTTTTTAGAATTGTCATTACGAGGAGTGCTAGACATGACAGTCTCAGATGACAATTTAATCCAGATTGTTTTGTTTCACTTGCAATGACGTGCGGGAACTTAATTATTCAGCCACTTTCACTTCCTCCTTTTTGTTTGGATCTTGGTAGGTTAGTGTCATGCGCTGATCCTTAGCCTCAAACAAATTGATAGTAAAAGCGTAGGTTTTCCCAAGTTCTAATTTTTCACGTAAATCTTCTTCGGATTTGAATTCAGAAATGTGTACCAAACCAGCGACGCCTTCTTCAATTGAAACCAAAGCACCATGTTTGTTATATTTGATTATTACACCTTTTACCGTGTCACCCTTTTTATACTTCTTGGATGCTTCGTTCCATGGGTTTTCTTTTAGGGCCTTGAGAGATAAAGAAATTTTTCCATCTTTGATTTCAATCACTTTGGCTTTTATTTTGTCGCCCACCTTGAACAATTCTTTTGGATTTTCCACCAAAGCCCAATCAATTTCAGAAATGTGGACTAAACCTTCTAAGCCTTCTTCAATCTTCAAGAAGATACCGAAATCTACAGCACCAGTGACTTCACCTTCTACTACATCACCGATGACATATTTCCCGACGATTTCTTTTTTAGATTTGTTGTCAGAATTTTTCTCAGAAAAAATTAATTTGTTTTCCTTAGGATCGGCACCGATAATAGACATGGCCATGCGAGTTCCAACAAATTTGCGAAGCTCTTCCATAATACGGTCTTTATCGCCATCCAAAACTCTTGGATAGTGCTCTGGTTTCAATTGGGATGATGGTAAGAAACCGTCGATACCCTGCCATTCTACGATCAAACCACCCTTATTGGCATCTTTGACCAATAGTTCCATAACAGTTTTCTGCTTGATGGCTTTATCAGCATCACCCCACATAATGGCTTGCTTAGCCTCCTTAAGAGATAATTCAATGTAGCCATCTTCACCTTCAGATTCTACGACTTTAGCGGTAACACTATCGCCAATATTTATTTTCTTGATGATGTCTTTAGCATTCAAAAATTCACGACCAAAAATAATACCAGTTCCAAAAGGAACTATATCAATATAGATCGCCATTTTATCTTTACCAATAACAGTACCTTCTACTAAAGCTCCAGCCTCTGGACGGCTGACAGTGGCTTTCAAGATTTCTTCCATCGCCTTCTTTTCAGTGACCACAGCGGTTTCACCCACCTTAGTCTCTTCTTCAGTCTCTTTGATTAGTTCTTTTGTAGTCATATGTAAATATGTTCAGTTTAAATGTATCGTTACACAATTTTCTTGTCATACCGGCAAAGGCCGGTATCGAGATCTTTCTTGTTTTTGTCATCCTCGCGAAAACGGGGATCTTGTCTCTTTACATTTAACGGAAACAAAAAAATCGCCTTAACCCGTCTAATCTTCCGACTAGTGCGAGCCTTGCCACCTAGTTGCGTCCTTGAAGTTAAATACTCCAATAGATCTTGTATAGACAACCGCAGTTAAGCAAGTGATTAATAATGTATATATAGTATCAAATTCCCTTAAAATAACAAGATCCCTCCCTGTATTGGAAGGTCTTTCTGATTTTTGCACTACAAAAATCATGTCGCAAAGTTTCTGGCGATATAGTCGCTGAGAAATTTGAGACCATAACGCGCAGCGAAGCGAAGGCGAATCAGTAGGTTCGGGGCCTGGCCCATAGAGAGGCCTTAAGGATTCTTCTTTTTGCCCACCCTGCGTAGCCTTGTGCGAAATAGTGCCCACTGCCCCTTGGCGGAGGGAATTCAGACCCTTCCCTGTTTGTCATCCTCGCGAAAGCGGGGATTCAGGTCTTTTGAGCCCTCCTCCACGAAACGGGGAAGTGTGGATAACCTTATTGATTTATAGGTTAACATATGTTAACCTATAAATACGCTTTAAAATAAGGTTAAAATAACACAATGGATAAAAATACTCAAAATAATTTCTATTCAACTAGTGAACTTGCAGAAAGACTCGGTGTGAGCCGAGTGGCAATATTCAAGAAGATTAAGACAGGTAAGATTAAGGCCAGCAAGATTGGACGGAACTATATTATTCCAAAAGAAGAATATGAGAATATTCTTGGTCTTTTTGTGTCTGCTGAAAAGAAAAAAGAATTTGATCAAGACGTTAAAAAAGTTGTGGGTGAATATAAAGACGCATTGGATATGTTAGGCAAAGAATAATATGGCAAGACGAGCGGTTATAAAAATTTCTGTGGCAGATGTAGAATACGTTGCTTTTCGTCTTGCGGAGGAATTGCTGAGTTGGACTGAACCGATTCCTCCTTTTGAAACAAGATATCCCCACAAATTGGAGAGTTGCCTTTTAACTCCATTTCAAACCTACGATCGCAAGAGTTTGTATCCGACAATTGAACGAAAAGCGGCAGCGTTGTTTTATTTCATGGTCAAAAATCATCCGTTTGAAAATGGCAACAAAAGAATCGCATTAACAACCTTGCTGGTATTTTTGTTGCGCAATAATCGCTGGCTCAAGGTGGGTAATCTTGTTCTGTATCAAATTGCCGTGGATACTGCCAAGAGTGACCCGAAAGAAAAAGATCGAGTAATCAATGAGATTGAGATTTTTATTCGTGAAGGAAAGGAGGTTATATCTGTAAGTTAATTATACGACAAGCCATATTCTATTGGTTAACATATGTTAACCAATAGAATATGGCTTAGGCCAAGACAACCTCATGTCAAGGTGTCACTTTGACATGAGGTTGTCTAATAGATTAGATGATTTAAACCTTTGTTATGTAGCATGCTACGTAACAAATAAGGAGGTTCATTATTTGACTTAGAGTTTGTTCTATGCTAGAGTAATTTCGGACTTCACTCATTGGCAGTGAAGATATTTTTTTACAACAGAACGAAGGAGAAGTAATCATGAAAAAGTTGTTGCAGGTTTTTGGGGTGGTTTCAGTTATTGTTGTCACAACAGCAATGGCTTCGGCCGCGACTTGGGAGGTCCCGGGGGATTTTCCAACAATTCAGGCGGCTGTCAATGATGGCGTCGTGATCAATGGCGACAAAATTCAGGTTTCCGCTGGCAACTATGCCGGGGCGCTCGTCTCGAAGTCCTTGGAGATCAAGGGCTCCGGTGGTTCTATCATCAATTCCGGCCCATTGCATGGTTCCGGAAAAATTATGGGTTTCCGAATGATGGCTGGTTCCGCCGGGGCGACGATTTCCCACCTTACGTTTGAGGTGGATTTCCCAGTGATGAATGGCGCGCGTGTTGATAATGTCACCATCACCCAAAACACCATGAAAAATTGCATTCAAGGGGTTTCTAATTGGGCAGGTAGTGGCTGGGAAATTAGTCATAATACCTTCCAGGACCTTCGAGTGGATAATGGTGGTGGTATTGCCATTTTGGTCGGAGATTACACCGGTGGTGTAGTGGGGGAAAACATAATTTCTCACAATGTGATTATGGGTACCCTCACAGTGCCGGAGGCGGATGGTGGAGGTTACAACGGCAGTGGAATTGTACTCTTTGCCGACTTTCGCTGGGGAAGTCTCGGAGCTTCAATGATTTCTTTGAATCGGATTACGAAGAATAAAGTATCTGTGACCGTTCTGACTAATTCGGCTGGGGTTAGTTTCGCGGCGTGCGAACTGACCGAAGCGCGAGACATCGTCGGCGAACCCGTTATTACCGACAATGCCATTGGGTTTAATGATTTTCGGGGGACAGAACTGCAAATGGTTTTGACTCCCGAAACGTTGGACAACCCGATCAACTCCATTTCCCGTAACTTCGGAGAAAATCGAGGACACGGACTTTCTCCCAAGCTGTTCAGGGCGGAGTGATGTAATTTCTCTTCGCCAACCCCTCGTTGCTTTAGCAACGAGGGGTTTTATTTTTTCTAAATGATTTAAAACAATCAGCTTGACGACTAATCTGCACGAACCACTGTATGTCAAGGTGTCACCTTGACATAGTTAGTATACTAAAATTAACGCATGTCAGATGAGATGTAAGAAAAAAGAAAAGGCCCGGCAATATTGTTGCTGGGCCAGGTAAAACTTCCATTCGCATTTTCAAGCACATTCATCTATCAGCTCTTTCATTTTTTCGTCGGGAGCGCCCAGAATTTCGTCAATCTCGGCGCTTTGACGGTAGTGATCCAAAGCTTTCTGTTTCAGTCCTAGGGTTTGCGCTCTCTCGCCTAACTGAAATAAGATTTTTGACTTCACCATTAGGAGATTTTTGTCTCCTTCTTTTTCAGCGAGCAGGTCGGAAATGTACTTTAACCCCTCTTCCAAACAGCTTTTTGTTTGTTCGAAATATTCCATCATCCGAAGAAGTAACGCTTTTTCCGAATAGGCGATAGCGATATTTTTTCGGTTCTGCTCAGTGACAACGCCTGTTATCTGGAATTGCCGTGGAATGAGAAATGTCACATGGAGGATCTGCCCCATTCGTTTGACGGCAATGTGCGTTCCACAATGGCAGATTTCATTACTGCCACGTATGTCGGAAGAAACTTCATGATGCGTAGAACAGATAACACAATCGAATAGGAGACAGTCGTTATACTCGCTCCTGATCTCATTGACCTTGAACTGTCGGGTCACGTAAGTCAATTTCTTCCCACGTTTTTGTGTCATGATTGAGCGATCAAATAATTCGAGCGCTTTTTGAGCCATTGAGAACTCACGTAGGAGCTTGGCTTTTTCGTTGTTTCGTCTGCCGGGTTGGAAGTGGCCGGTCAGCGACCAGTAAAAGGTGCGGGCCTTGGCGCGATTGAAGTCGTACAAACCTGTTGGTAGTAACACGTAGTGAAAGAAAAACATCCAAGCAAGGGGAATGCCGATGAAGACTAGTAGGCTTTTTGGCCAGTACTCTTTTTTTAATAGAGCAAGATCCAGATAGCCGTACTTATTAAGTAAGCCTCCAATTAAGATAACCAGCATTCCCAAGAAGGTCGCGCATATCGCCTTGGCATTGCTTGGGTGTTGGATTCCCATTTCCCAAAAACCAAACTGGGCGAATTGTGTTACTAAAACAAGTAAACACAACATATACAACCCATAAATGATTAATTCTCCCGTGTTGTAACTTTCCATGATCAAATCTCCTCCTCTCGGATTTTTTCTAGTACCGATAACACGTCGGCGATTGATATCCAGCAAAAAAATAGCATGATGCTGGCGATGATTTCGAGTGCGAGTGAACCAGGTGGAGTAATGACAAGTAAACGCCAGTTGGTAATCCAGGCTAAAGGCAGACAAATGAAACAGCAAGTAGCGCCGATTTTTCGGCTCATAAATTCACGTGGTAAGGTGATAGGTGTGGATAGCCCACCCAAGAGACCGATGGCCAAACCGGGAATGACTCCAAACCAGAAACATCCCCAAAGTAGAAATGTTCTGGCTTCTTCTGGCACTGGACTGCCATTGTTACTGAACAAGAGTTCAAATATTATACTGGCTATGAATCCATAATAAATCCAGCCATGAACCGCACCGATCAAAAGACCGGCTATCGCACTATTTAATTTGTTCATATCATCCTACCTTCCCCAGACTGCTAGTCTGATTTTTTGCGAATGGTTGTCAGAGTGCTTCTGTTCATAAATATATGGATTATTGACAAAAAGTCAATGAAATCGTAGAAATGCCCGACCTCCCGATGATTTTGGTTTTTTAAAACAAAAATCAAAAAGATCTCTGAAGACCGCCCTCGGGAAGAAAACGAGAAAGCAATGTACAAAAAATGCAACAGTTTAAAAGAATTCCGTAGGTGACACCTACCAAACTCTTCTTGTTTTCTTCTTTTTGCCCACTCTGCGTAGCCTTGTGCGAAGCAGGTCCCATCACCACCTCCTCCACAAAAATGGAGCCATTTTTCTTTGTAAATGAAGGTGATTTGGAGTAAGATTTGGAGATGAAGTCAATCTCTGAATTAACTAAAAGAATTATTGCCTTTCGCGATGCTCGGGAGTGGAAACAATTTCATAATCCTAAAGATGTTGCCTTGTCATTGGTTTTAGAGGCGGCAGAAGTAATGGAGCATTTTCAGTGGAAAAGTAAAGAGGAAATGGAAGAATATATTAAGACCAATAAGTCAGATATCGGAGAAGAATTGGCAGATGTCTTATACTGGGTTCTTTTAATGAGTCACGATCTAAAAATCGATGTTTTAGATGCTCTTGAGAAAAAAATAAAAAAGAACGAAAACAAGTATCCTGTAGAAAAGGCGAAAGGGAGACATACGAAGTATAATAAATTATAGAATATGTCTGATATTAAAACTTTTCCATTTAATAAAGAAGATTTTGATCAAATTAAAAGCTATAAATTTGGCAGAAATTGGCCAGTTGTTTATGTATTGGAAGATAAAAAAGAAATTTATATTGGCCAAACTGTAAATGCATACTATAGAAGCAAACAACACTACGAAAATCCTGAAAGAAGAAAGTTGGAGAATATTCATATTATTACTGATGAAGAATTTAATATATCAGCCACAATGGATATTGAATCTTGGTTAATTCAATATATCTCAGCTGATGGAAAATTTACCCTACAAAATAGTAATGGTGGATTAAAAAATCATAATTACTATGACAGGGTAAAATATAAAACAAAATTCGAGATCGCGTGGGATAATTTGAGAGAAAAAGGAATTGTAAAGAATACACTTGAGGATCTTAAAAATAGTGATTTATTTAAATATTCTCCTTATAAGTCACTAACAGAAGATCAGTTTCTTGTAGCTAAACAGATTTTTAAAGACATCCAGAAAAATGAAATTAATACATTTATTGTAAACGGTAAGCCGGGAACGGGTAAAACCATTTTAGCTACATACCTTTTTAAATATCTTAGTGAAAAAGATGAAACAAAAAATTTAAAGATTGGCCTTGTTGTCCCAATGTCGGCCTTACGTAAAACTATTGGAAAGGTTTTTTCAAAGGTAAAAGGTTTAAAATCAAATATGGTTATAGGACCAAGTGATGTAATAAAAGAAAAATATGACTTATTGATTGTTGATGAAGCCCACAGGTTACAAAGAAGAAAAGGTATTATGGGATATGGTTCATTTGATGAAGTAAATAGAAAATTAGGTTTAGACAAAAGTGGCACACAATTAGATTGGATTCTGAAATCTTCAAAACACCAGGTGTTTTTCTATGATGAAAATCAAAGTATTAAACCTGCCGACATTAGGTCGGAAGATTTTAAAGCTGTAAATTCTAAAAGTTATAAACTTCATTCGCAAATGCGAATTGGAGCTGGTGAGGATTTTATTGAATTTATCGAAGACATTTTTGATTTGCAGATACCTAAAAAAACAGTTTTTCAAAATTATGACTTCAGGATCTTTGATGATTTAAAAGAGATGGTTGACGAGATAAAGACTAAGGATAAAAAACATAAGCTTGCTCGCATTGTGGCTGGTTATGCTTGGCCTTGGCATACAAAGCCGGGGAGTAAGTCGACTCAGAAACACGATATTGAAATTGGTGACATGAAACTTATTTGGAATTCCACCGCTCAGGATTGGGTAAATTCACCTAACGCAATCAATGAAGTTGGATGCATTCATACCGTACAAGGGTACGATCTTAACTATGTTGGTGTAATTATTGGTCCAGAATTTTCCTATGATGTAGAAAGAAAGAAATTTACAGTAGACAGAGAAAAGTATTTTGATACAAATGGACGTAATGGTATTACTGATCCAAATGAGCTAGAGAGGTATATTGTAAACATTTATAAAACCCTACTTACCCGCGGAATAAATGGTACTTATATTTATATCGTTGATAAAAATCTTCGTTATTATTTTAAGACAATTATTGATGAGGGGTCTATTCCACACAAAATAGGAGTTACCCCAAAGAAAGTTTTGTCCCCCTATGCTGTTGAAATGGTCAGTATCCCCCTTGTTGGTTTAGCACCTTGTGGAGGACCTTTAGTGAGAGAATCAAATATTGAAGAATATATTGACGTAGAGAAAAGTAAAATTAAAAGTGGTTACTCATATTTTATTTTAAGAGCCGAAGGCGATTCAATGAATCTTGCTGGAATTAACGATGGCGATCTTGTTTTGTGTCGCCAGCAGAAAGCAGAAACAGGCAATAGAGTTGTTGCTTTGTTGGGCGATAAGGTGACAATAAAAATGTACGACAAAAAAATGGTCGGAGAATACTGTTGCCCAAGAGTTCGAATAAAAGTCATAACCCTATAATTCCAGAAGAGGGTGATAGTGTCCAGGGTGTGGTCCAGGAGGTAATTAGTCAGGAAATAGAATAAGTTATAAAAAAGTTACCAAGGCTTAGCCTTGGCATTAATCCTATATTTAATCTTTCAAAATCCATGCTAAAATTACCCCATGGCAGATGAAATAAAAATTGTTTCGACTGATTTAAATTAAACTACTCCAGTAGTAGAGCAAGAGCTCACTACAGATCGGGTGACCCCACCACCAGTCGAAGTTACCCCACCAGTTATCGATACTCCAATTCCAGCCGATACTCCAGCCACCTCTGAAACTCCAGCCACCCCCGAACCAACCCCCACCCACTGAAGAAAATACCGAAAGGGGAGTCCTTTTGATAGTTTTATGTATTTAGAATCGGTGATTTGCTATTTTTTTAGAAATTGGTGGAGTATAATGACGGAGAGAGATTATTGGATTAATTTTAAAATTATGAAACAAAAGAAATATTTTATTTTATTACTCATCGGGGCTCTTTTTCTGTCTGGGACATTTGTTCAAGCCAAGCAAGATAAAGATGAGGGTGGTAAGCAAATTCCTGGGCAATATATTGTGGTGTTGAAGGATGGGGTGAAAGATATTGATTTGGCGGAGAGTGATTTGGAGAAAAAGCATGGCGGTGTTCATTTGGCTTCCTACCGCTACGTTTTGAAAGGTTTTGCAGCGAATTTGTCATCAGAAAATGCCGAGAAAATGAAAGCTGATCCAAGAGTGGCGTTTGTTGTTTTAGATCGAGAAGTAAATATTTTAGGTCTGGTGGAAAAAACTGGACGAGGAACAGTTCCGCCTGCACAGGTTATTCCGACTGGGGTAAGGAGAATGGGAACAGCTCTCAGTACAGCTAAGGGGGCAGGAATCACAGTGGCGGTTATTGATACTGGAATAGATTTGAGTCATCCTGATTTGAAAGCAAATATTCTTAATAGTGGGGTAAGTTGTATCAGACGGACGACTTCCAATGATGACAATGGACATGGTACACACGTGGCGGGAACTATTGCTGGGATTGATAATGGTATTGGAGTGAAAGGAGTCGCGCCTCAGGCTAAACTTATCCCGGTTAAAGTTTTGGACCGTAATGGTTCGGGAACTTGGTCTAGTGTGATTTGTGGTCTCGATTGGGTGACCGCGCATGCTAGTCAGTACAATATAAAAGTAGCTAATATGAGTTTGGGTGGTGGCGGAACATCAGATGATAATTGTGGAAATACTAATAATGATCCGCTTCATCAAGCAATCTGTCGTTCTCGCGATGCTGGAGTAACTTATATCGTGGCAGCCGGTAATGAAAATGCTTCGGTGACTGGTTCGGTACCAGCGGGTTACAATGATGCGGTGATTACTGTTTCAGCCTTGGCCGATTCTGATGGTTTGGCGGGGGGTCTTGGTTCGGCAACCAGCTATGGTCCGGATGATACTTTTGCCTCTTTCAGTAATTTTGGTAGCACGGTGGATTTGGGCGCGCCGGGAGTGAATATTTTATCTACTTGGAAGGGCGGAGCATATGCCACACTGAGTGGGACTTCGATGGCCACGCCCCATGTGTCTGGAGCGGTGACTCTCTATTTAAACAACAATCCCGGTTTAACTTGGACTCAAATTCGTGATGGTCTTGGGGCGATAGGCGAAGCGGTAGGTTTTGGCCACAACGATCCGTCTGGTCTCCATCCGGAACCAATAGTAAAAGTTTCCTCTTTGTAGTCGATAAAATCAGATTGAAAAAGTTTAATCAAAATCTATTTTTGACAAGGTGTTGATTTGGTGTATTTTTAATGTATTAACAACTAAGTTATTTTTAATATATATGTTCTACTTTATTGCGGTAGTTGTGATTTTTTTATTATTGTCTCTGCGAGTGGTTAAAGAATATGACCGTGGGGTAGTTTTCTTTTTGGGTAAGTGTAAAGGAGTTCGTGGTCCTGGTTTGATTATTTTAATACCTATTTTCGAGCAGATGACAAAGGTGACTTTGCGGACAATTACGATGAATATTCCATCTCAGAAGATTATTACGAAAGACAATGTGTCTATCGATATTGCAGCAGTGGCTTATTATCATATTATTGATGCGCAAAAATCAGTTATTGCCATCGAGGATGTATATAGTGCGGTAAATCAAATTAGTCAGACCACTGTGCGAAATGTGATTGGGCAATTTAAACTTGATGAACTTTTGTCACAAACTTCGGATATCAATCAAAAAATAAAAGATGTGATTGATTCGCATACAGAACCATGGGGAGCACAAGTTACAGCGGTGGAGATTAAAGATATTACTCTGCCGGATAATATGCAACGTGCGATGGCAAAAGAAGCCGAAGCTGAAAGAGAGCGACGGGCCAAGATTGTGGCAGCTGAAGGTGAGTTTCAGGCAGCAGTGAAGTTAGGTCAAGCGGCGGATATTATTGCTTCTCATCCAGTCGCATTACAGTTGCGTACTTTGTAGACGATGGCGGAAATTAGTATTGAAAAAAATTCTACGATTATTTTCCCCGCTCAATTTATGACCACTGTGGCTGAGGCTGTAAAAATGATAAAAGGCGATACTGATAAATAGAAAAGTAAGGATAAATATATAAAATCACCGGAAGGTTATTTCTTTGGGTGATTTTTGGTTTTTTAAAATAAAAAGACCCCCGAGGAGGTCTTGTCGAAAAGAAGGGGAGGAAGATGGGTGAGCTGGGTTAGCAAAATGGGGGGACTGATAACGCGTGTCGAGGCGTTTATGGAAACCCATTCTCGTGAATTCCTCCGGAACTAGTCTGATTTCATTATATTAAACTCTAATAATAATAGTCAACTTTAAAGAGTGGATAACTTAGTGGAAGTTTGGATTTGATAAGAATAAAATTAGTGGAGGTCGATTAATTTCGAATTCTCTATAGTGAAAATTAACAACTAATCCAAATAAAAAATGAAACTTTTAAATTGGATCACGGTTATTTTAGTTATCGTCGGCGGTCTCAATTGGGGCTTGGTCGGTGTGGCTGATTATAATTTAGTTGACTCACTTTTTGGTGCTAATTCCACATTGACTATGGTTGTCTATGATCTAGTTGGACTTTCCGCCATTGCTCTTATTTTCCGTATCAAGACTTTGGCTTAATTTCTGATTATAGTCAAAAACAAAAATCCACCTCGCTGTGGTTTTTTGTTTTTAGAAATAGTTCAGTTTTTAATTGCTTTAGATATTGATAGATAGTAAAATTAAAAAAAGAAAGATATTTTAATAATGTTTGTAATTATTTTATTTTAATAATTAATATGAACAATACATATAATTGGTATCAAAATTTAGTTAAGCCATCATGGGCGCCACCGGCGTGGGTGTTTGGTCCAATATGGACATTTTTATACATTATTATTGCTGGGACCTATGGCACAGTGTTTTATAAAGTGTCGACCAAACAATGGCCGGCGATAGTCGCTTTACCTTTTGCACTAAACTTATTTTTTAATTTGATTTTTACGCCTATTCAATTTGGTCTACAGAATAATTATCTAGCCGCGGTGGATATTATTTTGGTGTTAGGAACGCTGATTTGGTCAATGATTGTTATTTATCCCCATGCTCGCTGGATAACCTTTGCCAATTTGCCCTATCTGATTTGGGTTTTAATTGCGACTACTCTGCAAATATCTATTACTTTTTTGAATTGATAAAATAAATTAATAAAGGGCGGAATCCCAATGGGATTCCGCCCTCGCTCACAGTCTTTTCTTTATTCTGTTACGTTTTTTGCGTTCTCCAGCTTAGCTGGAGTTTTGGTTGTCAATTGTTTTCCACAGTTACTGCAGAACTCGGTGTTTTCGAGAAATGTTTCTCCACAGGTACAGTGTGGAAAAGGTCTCGGGATCAGGGTTGATCCGCACTTGCTGCAGAAGCTGTAGTTGTCATAGAAAAGACGATCATTATGAGTTGGGCATGTTTTCATGGTGCCTTCCTCCTTCGGAAAGAGCGAAATTTAACTTTCCATAGAAAAATCTACCATAATAGTAAAAAAAGTCAAGTATAATCAAAAATCAAGGGAGTGGAAGTCCTTTTGGTTGGGAAATAAAAGTATGGCTAAAACTGATGAAAAAACTAATTGTCCACCATTTAATTAATTGCAAAAAGACGTATTTTTTGATACCATTTCAATATGATTATCACACGCTATGGCGCTGCTTTTGTTAAGGTTCAACAAGGGGACACTATTTTTGCTTTTAATCCGATTAGTCGGGAATATGATCCTAAAGCGGCTAAATTTGGTGCTGACGCGGCTTTAATTAGTCTTCACGACCCAATGTTTAATGGGGGCGATAATGTGTCTTTTGGATCCAAGGAACCAATGATTATTGATGGTCCTGGAGAATACGAAACTGGAGGTGTTTTTGTTCGCGGTTTTCCGTCGGAAGGCCCGGATGGAAAAATTAATACTATATATACAACAATTATTGATGGAATTCGGATTTGTCATTTGGGTGGTCTAGCTAAGCCAACTCTTTTAATGGAGACAGCTGAAGAAATTGGAATTATTGATGTGCTTTTTGTACCAATCTCTGGCGGACAATTTTTAACTCCTAAAGAAGCATTAAAGCTTGCCACAACACTGGAAGCAAAAATAATTGTTCCGGTGATGTATGATGGAGGGACCGAGCTCAAAACTTTTCTAAAAGAAGCTGGCAATGAGAAAGTAGAGCCAGTAGACAAGCTTTCAATTAAAAAGAAGGATGTTGAAGGTAAGGAAGGGGAAATCGTTATTATTAACTCTTAGGGTTAGAAAATAGTAAGTAGAAAGTAGCAAGTAGAAAAAACAAAAACATGGAACCAAAGCAAAATACATTGGGAAAGTGGAGGAATAAGACAGAACGGGAAAAACATACCATCGCCGTTGTTGGATCCACAGTACTCACTACACTAGTTGTTCTATTCTGGGGGTATACTTTTTTTAATACTTTAGGTAGTAGTAAAGAGATGGCAAAAAATGAGGAATATAATAAACAATTTTCTCCGTTGGCACCTTTTAAAAATTTATTCAGTGATAGTGCCAAAAAGATTGGAGATGGAATAGAGACAGTAAAAAGTAGTGCCTCAGTATTTTTTTCGGAAGATATCACAACAGGAACAGATGTAGTGCAGTAGCGTGAGTGTCATTACGATTACGAGCGAAGCGAAGCAATCTAGTTTTGGTAACAGGATGAGATTGGTCGCCATGATAATGGGCGACACCTGTAGATGGCTTCGCTTCGCTCGCAATAACAAGATAAGTAGAAATGAGAAGATATGATTTAATATAATATTATGGCGAAAGAAAAAAAGGAAAACAAAATACCGGAAGACTTAAAAGTGGAACACCAAAATGTTTTGCCGATAAACATTGTCAAAGAAATGGAAGTGTCTTATTTGGACTATGCTATGTCGGTTATTGTGTCGCGGGCGTTGCCAGATGTACGTGATGGTTTAAAACCTGTTCATCGTCGAATTCTTTTTGCGATGCATAAGGGTGGATTAAATTATTCGGCGAAATACAAAAAATCAGCGACCGTTGTGGGAGATGTGCTTGGTTCGTATCATCCGCATGGTGATTCTTCTGTTTATGATGCGATGGTTCGTATGGCGCAAGATTTTTCGATGCGTTATCCATTGGTCTCTGGTCAAGGAAACTTTGGTTCGATTGATGGTGACTCAGCTGCGGCTTATCGTTATACCGAGGTTAAGATGTCACGTATATCTGATGAGCTTTTACGTGATATTGAAAAAGATACGGTTGAGTTTGTTCCAAACTATGACGGACGACTAAAAGAGCCAACAGTTTTGCCAGCGGTAATTCCAAATCTGCTACTAAACGGTACAATGGGTATCGCGGTAGGTATGGCGACAAAAATTCCTCCTCACAATTTGACCGAGGTGGTGAACGCACTTATTTATATGACCGACAATCCCGAGGCGACGACTGATGATTTGATGCAGTTTGTTAAGGGTCCAGATTTTCCAACTGGCGGAATTATTTTTAATGAAAAAGATATTAAACACGCCTGCGCTTCCGGTCGTGGTGGAGTAATGTTGCGTGGTGAAGCGGAAATAATTGAAACAAAAGCGGGAACTTTCCAAATTGTTATTTCGTCCATTCCTTATCAAGTAAACAAATCAGATTTAATTGTAAAGATCGCTGATTTGGTACGTGAGAAAAAAGTGGAGGGAATTCGTGATATTCGTGATGAATCGACTCGTGATATTCGAATTGTAATCGACTTGAAAGCAGGGGTTTTGCCGCAACAAATTTTAAATACTCTATATAAGCATACCGAACTCGAGACAATGTTCCATTACAATATGCTTGCTTTAGTGGATGGAATTCCAAAATTATTATCTTTGGAATCAATTTTAGATGAATTTATTAAACACCGCAATGTAGTAGTTATTCGTCGGACTAAATATGATTTGATGATTGCTTTGGCGCGTGAGCATATTTTGCTTGGTTTGAAAATCGCTCTTGATCATATTGATGAAGTCATTAAAACCATTCGTGCTTCTCGTGATACAGAAACCGCTCATAGCGCCCTTATGAAGAAATTTAAATTGTCCGATTTACAGGCGACGGCGATTTTGGAAATGCGTTTGCAAAAATTGGCTGGTTTGGAACGTCAGAAAGTGGAAGACGAATTGAAAGAAAAGCAGGCTTTGATTAAAGATTTGCGCGCAATTTTGGCTGATCCGAAAAAAGTTTTGAAAATTGTGAAGGATGAATTTTTGGCCATCCGGGAAAAATATGGTGATGAGCGAAAGACAAAGGTGGTCAAGTATGGTGCCAAGGAAATAAATATTGAAGATTTAGTTGTCGAAAAAGAAAATGTTTTAGTAGTGACTTCGGGTGGCTATATAAAGCGTACAGATCCGGCTGAATATCGCGCCCAAAAACGTGGTGGCGTGGGTGTGATCGATTTGAACATGAAAGAAGAGGATTTTGTAACCATTTTCCTTACTGCTAATACTCACGATGATTTATTGTTTTTTACCGATAAAGGTAAAGCTTATCAGATTAAAATGTATGACATACCAGAAGGTAAACGAGCGACGCGTGGAAAATCAGCGACTAACTTTTTATCGATTTCATCTGATGAAAAAATCACTTCAGTTTTAGCTATTCCAAAATCAGAAAAAGGTAGTGGTACTTCTTTAATGATGGTGACCAAGTTGGGTGTGGCGAAGAAAGTTTCGGCTAGTAGTTTTGCCGATGTTCGTCGCAGTGGAATTATTGCTATCAAACTACAAGACAATGATGAATTGTTGTCTGTTGTGGCTGTGACCAAGGGTGATGATGTAATTATGGCCACCAAGTTTGGTCAGTCTATCCGTTTCAAGGAATCTGATATTCGTGAAATGGGACGTTCGGCAGCTGGGGTGACTGGTATGAAATTGAAAAAGGGTGATATTGTTTTGGGTGCCAATGCGATTAACGCAATCAATAAAGATGGAGAATATTTAGTGATGAGCAGTAATGGTTACGGTAAGAAAACTAAATTAAAAGAATACAAAATTCAAAAGCGTGGTGGTTCTGGTATCAAGACTGCTGAAGTGACCAAGAAGACTGGAGAAATGATGGCTAGTCAGGTGATTTGTAGTGAAGAAGCAGAAGTTATCGCTGTTTCCAAGCAAGGACAGATTATCCGCACTAGTTTGGCAGAAATCCCAACCTTGGGCCGTCAAACACAGGGCGTCCGAATTATGAAACTCCGCGAAGGGGATACTGTAGCCTCGCTGACTTGTCTTTAAGATTATTTAATTCATACATAAATCACTTGGAGGTTCGACCTCCAAGTGATTTATTTTAGATATTCGAGTTCCTTTTGTTCTATTTTCGATTCTATTAATGAGGGCAATAGATCTAAAGCAAATTTTTTATAATCAACGTTATTTTTAAATTGGTCTAATATAATATCTTTTTTACAAAAGCATCCATCGACATCTGTGTCTATATATTCTGCCCAACTATTTTTCACCAACTTGGAGGTCGAACCTCCAAGTTGGTGAATCTTATTATTTAAATTTACGTATACACTTAGAGGAATTAGATATTCATTATTATCTATATGTTTCGCCTTGAATTTTCCCTGGAAGAGAGTCCCACTGCGTTTGTACTTATTGTTAAAATACATAGTGTATCCAGTGCCTAATCTTTGCATAAATTTTTCAACCCCTTTGTCTTTGGTTTGTTCTAGTATTAAGTGGAAATGATTGGAATTAAGACAATATGCAATTATGTTAACTAAAAGACCCTCAGGTATAGAATCTTTCTTAAAAGAATTTTCATAAATACTTCCTATGGCTTCTGATGAGTTAAAATCTTTAAGGGACAAAAGGAATCTTTCGATGTCTTCAACGTTTTCAAAAACAATCCTTTTGTCTACCCCGCGATTATAGATATGGTAGTACTCATCGTTTGTGAAAATAAATTTTCTCATATTTATATACTACAACTTGGAGGTCGAACCTCCAAGTTGTGTGTGGATAACTAAATTAAGCTTTTATTGGGAATAGTGTTAAAATAAAGGGTAATATTTATGGCATTTATTGAACCTGCGAAAGTGATTGCCTATTTTGAATTACGCCCTGATACTCAGGTGGCGGATTTTGGTGCGGGAACCGGAGCCTATGCTTTAGCGATGTCACGCGCAATTTTGCCAAATGGTAAGGTATACGCTGTCGATGTCCAGAAAGAATTATTGATTACTCTAAGAAATAGTATTCAATCCGAACATATTGAAAACATTGAATTATTATGGGGTGATATCGAGACATTGGGCGGGTCAAAGCTTGGGGATCAAATGATGGATTTTGTTTTAATTTCCAATGTGTTATTCCAAACAAAAGCTGGATACCAATTGGCCATTGAAGCTAAACGAGTTTTAAAGCCTGGTGGTTGTTTAGCTGTGATTGATTGGACTGATTCGTTTGGAAATATGGGTCCCACTTCAGATATGATTGTTCCCGCAACTGAGGCTAAAAAAATATTTGAATCTGCCGGTTTCCAATTTGAAAAAGATTTTCCTGCGGGGGATCGTCACTATGGTTTAATTTTTAAGAAAAGATAAAAAATAGTTTGTTTTTCCTGTTTTTACAGGAATAACAAACTGGAGAAATGTGATAAATAGAGTTATGATATAATACACTAAATATGATCCTGTTAGAGATTGTGGTTGCAAAAAATAAAATGAAATCAATTAAAGATTATCAATTTAACATAAATAGCACAAAAGAGTCCCAATAGGGTAATGCTTTTTTACTAACAGGATGAAATCTCCTTTTCAAATGATTTTAATTACGGTTTTTGGTCTAATTGCTTTTGTGGCAGTTTTGATGTTTTCAGACATTTTGCCTGGAGGGATTAGTCCTTTAGGAAGTAAAGCTGTGGAAGAGGTAGTTATGTGGGGGCCATATAGTGGCATAGAGATAGAAAACTATTTTGGAGCGATAAGTGATGTAAATAAAGATATTGTAAAAATAAAATACATACCTCAAATTCCAGAAACTTACCTAAATAATCTAGTTGAATCTTTTGCTCAAGGTAAGGGTCCAGATTTGTTTTTTGCTGATCAGAAAATGTTAAATCGTTTGGTAGGTAAGACTACCGATATACCTTATTCTATTTATCCACAACGTGATATTTTAAATAATTTTGCTGACGGGGTTTCTGTTTTTATGAATTCAAAGGGATTGAGAGCTATTCCCCTAATGATTGATCCATTGGTAATGTTTTATAACAGAACAATGTATACATCTGCTAATATTATTATTCCACCCAAAGATTGGACCGAATTTTTAGCGACGATTAAACCTCTTACTGAAATAGACACTCGTAACAATATTACTCGTACAGCGGCGGCTTTGGGTGAATTCAATAACATAACCAACGCTAAGGATATTTTTTCAGCGTTATTATTTCAGGCCGGAAATCCGATCGTTACAACTGATATAAACGATAATTATAATTCTGTTTTGGCTAATGCTTTTGGTTTTTCTCCTATTCCAGCCGAAGCAGTGACATCTTTTTACCATCAGTTCTCTAACCCAACTCAAGTTTCTTATTCTTGGAACAGATCTGTGTCTAATGATAAAGATATGTTTGTGGCCGAGAAATTGGCAACCTATTTTGGTCTATCAAGTGAAATAGCTGATTTACGCGCGAAAAATCCTCATTTAAATCTGGATGCTGTGATTATTCCTCAAAAAGATCCACAAAAAAGAGTTACCTATGCTGATTTTTATGGAATGGTAATTTCAAAAAGTTCTACTAAACAAAATTCAGCAATGACGGCTGCTTTGCTTTTAGCTCAGTCTCAAAATCAAGCAGATTTGGCTAAAATATTGAAGTATATGCCTGCTCGGAGAGACCAGTTGGCGGTTAAAGACAGTGACCCACTTGTTCAGGTATTTAAAGATTCGTCAGTAATCTCTCGGTCTTGGGTAGATCCTGACAATAATAATACTAAACAAGTTTTGCAACAGATGTCAGAAAATATTCAGACAGGGCAGGTTGGAGTCTCGAGTGCTATTAGTAGTGCTAGTGATCAAATAAATCGGTTGTTCAGTAAGATTAATCAAGTTACTCAATAATTTATATGACTAAAAAATCGTATAAATATATTTTTCTAGGTGTTATATTTTTGGGATTTTTTATGCTTGCGATGCCCGTATCAGCTGCGCTAGTACCTTGCGGTAATGGAGATAATCCTTGTACTTGGAATGACTTGTTTACTTTGGCAAATAATGTCATTAACTTCCTGATTTTTACCTTGGGCATTCCCCTTGTAACAGTTGTTATTGTAGTTTCTGGGGTGCAACTGGTTTGGTCTCACAACGAAGCTGCCTATAAAAAAGCTAAAGATCGTCTCCAAATGGCCTTGCTTGGTTTGCTGATAATGTTATCGGCTTGGCTGATTGTAAAAGCGGTAGTGGTAGGATTGACTACTGGAGATGATGTATATAATTTACAAGAAAAATTAGAAACCACCCCTTAACCTTCCAGTCTTGTCATACCGGCCTCCGAGCTGGTATCCAGATTAAAACTACATATCTAAAATACAAACCTGGATTCCCGTTTTCACATAAATGACAACATAAAAAATAATCATCTAATTAAAACTATGAAAAATAAAATATTAAATATAGGACAAAATATTTGGTGGAAAGCAGGGTGGATTACTTTTAATATTTTTGTTGTAGGAAATTTTGCGTTGTCTGCTGTTGAGACTCCGACCGCCGCCCCATCTATTCAAAACCCCATCGCCACTGACAGTTTTGCTGGATTGTTAGAACTTATTTTAAACATCGTAATTGAAATAGGTACTCCGATTGTTGTGATTGCGATTATTTTTGTTGGTTTCAAATTTGTGATGGCTCAGGGAAATGAAGGGGAATTGAAAAAGGCTAAACAAGCCTTGCTCTATGTACTTATTGGGGCAGCTATTGTTATTGGTTGTCGAGTAATAGTTGAGATTATTCAAGTAACGGTGGACCAGTTGAAATGAAAACTACCCCATAACTAAAGTTTAAAATTAATTTAAAATTTTATGAATAAACATTCCTCATTAATTAAAAAAGTTTCTCAGATTTTATTTATGCTTTTAGCGATTTTCCCTGTTTTAGTCTTAGCAGATGTACCGCCAGCACCGCTACCCGCCAGAAATCTTGGACAGATATTTACCAATATAACCTCATTTATTTTAAGTCCCCTTATCGGTCTTTTTCTTACTGCGGCCGTTGTTGTTTTTTTCTGGGGTATGGTAAAATATATTTATAGTTTAGGTGAGAAGGAAAAAGTTGAAGGTCGATGGCTGATGGTCTGGGGAGTTATTGCTTTATTTGTGATGGTGTCAGTCTGGGGTTTGGTTGGAGTTTTGACCAACACTTTTGGTCTGAATAATACACCAGTAGATAGTATTGTAATTCCTTAATCAATAGCACTATAATAAAATTATTCTTGACTAGGTTCGATCTAGTTTGGGAAAATTATAAAAACATTATTAGTAATTATTATTAATTTATAAGTAAACTATGACTAAAAAAATTGCAAAGTTTTCTATTGCGGTATCATCATTTTTACCAATGTTTGTTTTTGCTCAACAAGTAGGAGGTGCAGATATAGATAGTATTTTTGGAAAGATCAATTCGGTTCTTAGCTCGATAGTTCCAATTCTTTTGACCTTAGCTTTGATTTATTTTTTCTGGGGTTTGGTAAAATATATTATGTCAGCTGGAGAAGAATCGGCTCGTAAGGATGGTAAGTGGATGATGATTTGGGGCATTATTGCTCTATTCGTAATGGTCTCTGTCTGGGGGTTAGTTGCCACTGTGGGTAATATTACAGGCGTAGGCTCAGTAGATGCTCCTGATACGGACCTTATTCCTCCTTCTCTCAATGACTAAACTAATAAATTTTCTAGTTATTCTAGATTTGTCTTATAAAAATGCCAGTTTTGAACAATATAAAAGCATATATTCTTAACCCATTCATCGCTTTTTTGATGGCGTTGGCGGTAGTTTATTTTCTTTATGGTGTATATAAGTTTATTTCTGGGTATGATAATGAGACGGCTAGGACAGAAGGGAAACAGCATATGATTTGGGGGGTGGTGGGTTTAGCGATAATGGTTTCCGTCTATGGCTTGCTTAGTGTTTTAAAAGAGACCATTAGTCTTATTGCTAAGTAATCTTGTTCTAATAAAATTTATCTGAAAGAAAAAAACGGAGACGGCACAATGTGCAGTTTCCGTTTTTGGTTATGTTAATCGTGTTGACAACCAATAGTATTAAATGTTAGTTTTTTTACAGATGAAAGTTAGAACAACTTTCACTGGAGTACTTTTGTTAGGAGGAGGATTAATTAAATGAGCGGTAAGGTTGAAGCCGGAGACAAAGTGATCTACATCCCCAAGGGTGGATCGGTTGCTGGTACCAGAACTGGAGTTGCTCGATCTGACGAGAAAACCAGCGGCATTCCCTTCTTGACCGAACACACGACCGCGAAAGTCACAGACAGCAAGACCGGTGAAGATGTCGGCGAGCGTGTCGCCTGGAAGAAATGAAGTCCTCACAAAAATAAAATCCCTTGGCTAGTCAAAAGGCTAAGGGATTTTTTTAATTCAATTAAGTGTTTTTTGAGCTACCGATTAAATTAAGTCAAAAAAAGAGCGGAGATTCCCAAGGGAACTCCGCTCTAAAGGTACATGGCTACTCAATTTGCCCAGGTCACAGTGTAGGTGACAGAGGTATTTTCATTCGTGTGAACGAACCAAACTTGTTCCTCCTTATGATTTCTTTGTTCAGAGGTCCATGAATCTTCTTCATGACCATACCCGTCTTCTAGTGTTTTTCCATCGGGGCGGCGGACTTTTACCACGGCCGTCGATGGAGTAACTTTTGTTACGCGAGTCTTACCAATACCTGATTGAATTTTGATCGGCACCCAGCCATCTTTGGCTGACAATGTGACAGATGCTGATGATGTGGGAGGTGGTTTTGATGTAGTTGTTCTGCTGACTGGATGGTGTATTTTGGGTATTTTATAACCCTTACTCTCCATTCGTCCCGCTATTCCCCGTAGGACTACAATCAGAAGCAAAACACAGATGATTGTCGCTGCTAATTTTCGACTGGCCAACCCGATTATCCCTAAGACAATCAGTCCACCTAAGAGCAGTAGTCTATCAGTGGATATTTCAGCGGTTTTCGGGAAAAACCAAAGAAGACAGAGCCAGAAAAACACATAAGCCACCATACTGGCAAGTACATACTTCCATTCTTTTTCCCACCAAGCTTTGAATGCACTTGGAGTTTTTGGAGTGGGAGGTGTGTTCGGTGCTGGGTCTGCAGGTGCAGGTGGGGGAGTTGGAGCGGGTGTTGAGTCATCATCCGTAGGTGTAGGTGGTGGAGTCGGTTCTGGTGATGGAGAAGACTTTTTTACTGATATCCTCCATTTCCAGATTCCAATACTGGCAATGATTATTATCATTGCCGTAAGGATTCCAATTCGAATCGGTCCCATAATTTTTTCCCTTTCTTGTTTTGTTCGCACGGAGCGAATCAAGGATTGGTGTTTGTAACTAGTGCTTGTTTGAGTGCTGTGGCTAATCCAGCTAGATCAGCCATTCCGTTTGTCCCAGAAATGATCGTGTGATTTGATGTTTCGAGAGCTGTTCTAATGGTCGAAAGAGCCAAAATTAACTCAGGCTCCTTAATGTTCATGTCTTCAGCTATCTTTTTCATACCACCTGCTTCACTTACTAGAAGAGCAAGACGAGCACCGGCAGTAGCAGCGCCTTTTTTCTTGATTCCGAAAGCCTCTGCTTCTGCTGCACGTTCTTTGGAATATTTATCAGCGTCTGCAGTAATTATTGTTGACTGTTTTTTGAGCTCTGAAACAGCTACACTACGCATTTCTTCGCTGACTTCTTTGGAAGTAATAATTCTCTCCAAATAAGCGTCTCTTAGGTCGACACCCCATGGTTTGACCAAGATCTCGGTTTCTGTTTTGATGGCTGCCGATATGTCGCCGAGTGTTGCTAAACAATCGGCGACAGTTTTCTTGGACATAATTTCTTGAGCCGTTCTGGTCATGACGTCTTCGATATGCTGTAGAGCATTATCGATTGTGCCAATAACCTGAACGAATTTCATGGGATTTTTGATCCAGAAACTTACCACTAAGTAAATTGACGTGGTCATCTGTCGGTTTAGGGGATTTTTTTCCCCAGCACTAGATGTTCCTGGTGTCGACGAGGTGTGGGTGATTCGGATCGGTCTTACCATTCCTTCTGGCAATGGATCAATATCATACCCCTGAAAAACCTCACTAGGTTCTCCTGGATATTGCCTCTGAATGGCTGTTTTTGATAGTGTTAGAATTGAACATGGCCAAGGTGCTGGTTGAAAGCCAGACTCGACGTTTTCAATCGGTTTACCCAAGAATAGCACTAATCCCATTTCATCTTGATTGACCTGATGGACGCTCAAGACGAAATGGAGGAGACACACACTGGAAACCAGCCAGCTAGCAAATGCCAGATTTGGCATTTTGACAAACCAGGTTCCGATTATTGCCACAAATAGTGTGACACCAAAGATGAGGCTAACACAGAGCAGATACTTGCTTCCAACTTTGGACATTTTATTTACCTCTTTCTACTTCAATTTTTAGTAGCCATGTCAAAGGGCTAACTTTTGTTCTATTTTCTATTATACACCACCTTATGATAAAAGTCAATGGCAGAGCAGGGGAGGGAAAAAGCCTTAAATTAAGGATTTTTTGGCTTTTTTCTGCTTGGTGTTTGCCTTGGTCTATGTTAAAATGCCCGTAATTATGATTAAAAGATATCTTAAGAAGGCTTTTTTAATTTGTATTTATATATTTGCATTTATTGGTTTTGGTCTCACGGCCGGTTTTTTTGCTGTTAAATTTCATTTAACAGACTCTTTGGGGATAATCGATCTCAATGATCGTTATTTTTCGCAGTCGGCTTCGGCTATTCGTAGTTTGTCGCAAAACTCTGACCGATCTGCGACTCTGATGGAAAATTTATGCCGGGTACAAGTCTTGAAAAAAATTTACCCAGAAAATGGTGGGAAAATTTTGACTGTCTATGATCGTTCTCATTCTGATATTGTGTTGGCTCAAATGTTGTTGTCAGCGGAAATTTATTTGATTAATAATTCTGATTATCAATCAGGTATAAAAAAATGTAGTGAACAAGGCACAGATATTTCGGTTGCGTCTGTTTCTGCTGAATCTAATTTATACACTTGGATCAATACTCCTGAATGGCAAACACTGAAAGAGGGTTTGGCAAAAGATAAAGAAGTTATCAATCAGGTGTCTATCCAGACAGGTGTGTCAGCTCGCTTGATTGTGGCACAAATTGTAGGTGAGCAATTACGACTTTTTCATACAGAAAGAGAAGTATATAAACAATTTTTTCAGCCACTTAAAATTTTAGGTAATGAAATTAAATTTTCTTTAGGCGTAGCTGGGGTCAAAGAAGAGACGGCAATCCAGATTGAAAAAAATCTGGTTGATCAAAATTCCCCATTTTATTTAGGGACCAGATATGAGAATATGTTAGATTTTCAAACTGCAAACCAGGCTGAAGAAAGATTCAATCGCCTAACCGATTCCAAAGATCATACTTATTCTTATTTATATACGGCTCTGTTTTTGAAACAAATAGAGTCTCAATGGAAACAGGCTGGTTTTGATATTTCTGGTCGTCCGGAAATATTAGGAACAATTTTTAATGTGGGTTTTGCAAAGTCGGTACCCAAGGCTGATCCACAAGTGGGGGGATCGGAGATTGTAATTAAAGGTAAAACATATACCTTTGGTGCTTTGGCTTATGAGTTTTATTTTTCCGGGGAGATGATTGATGAGTTTTCGTTCTAGTACTGATTAGACGCAGAAGTTTTTTGTGCCCTGTGAGGGGGAATCTTTCGTTACCCAGTAGGCGAATTAGCAGATTCGCGGCTTGGCCGTAAATAGTACTCAATCACACGAACAGTACAGCTTTCCCATTTGCTCAGATGAGTACATCTTTGCAAATAAGGGAGAAGTTTTTAGATTCCCTACGTAAGACGCGCAGGCGTCTTACTCACAGGGTACAAAAAAGCCGCTCACGCGGTTTTTCTTTTTTGTGCCCTGTGAGGGAATCGAACCCCCGACCGTCTCCTTAAGAGGGAGCTGCTCTACCAGCTGAGCTAACAGGGCAAATACAATAAGAATATTAACAAACTTTCGAAGTAGTAGCAAATATTTTAGGGTTTGTTTTTATCGAAATATTTGCTAAGATGTGTTCTGTTGCCGAGGTGGCGGAATTGGTATACGCGCTAGTCTTAGGAACTAGTGGAGCAATCCATGGAGGTTCAAGTCCTCTCCTCGGCACAAACAAAAAATCCGCTTTAGGGCGGTTTTTTTGTTTGGCGAGAACAAGGCAAATTCTTGTCTTGTGGGAGAGGGCATGAAAAGGTTGAGTTTATCGCACAGAGCAAGGCGAGTACGATACGAAACCTGTACCGTTCCAGTAAGGAAAAAATCCTCTCCTCGGCACAAAATAAAAAACGCCTGATGGCGTCCTTTATTTTGTGCCCGAGGCCGGAGTCGAACCGGCACGGGAGTAAATCCCACCTGATTTTAAGTCAGGGCTGTCTACCAATTTCAGCACTCGGGCAGATAACACTTCCATACTTTATCATTCTATTCTTATCTAGTAAACACTGATTACACTTTAATATTTTTCTTTCTAAACCTAGACAGTTTTTATAATAAACATGGCTCAAGATTATTTTTCCAGCCAGTTTCCCAAATTTAAGAGAATTCATTTGGTTCTCTTTTGTTTTAGGAGCATATGAATACAATTTCCCCTTCACTCCAAAATGATTTTCTATTTCATATTTTAGCCAATTAATAAATATTGGTGAAGCAGAAACAATTCCTAATGCCCACTGTGTTAACCCGTTACTTTTGTGCTTCCATTTTGTTATACATCCATCACCATCAATTACTCCTCTAATAAAATCATTAAAGTATTTACTCTCGAATTTAATCTGTCCCAGCGTTAGAGATTTTTTAGTCGTAATGCCTATACTTTGTAAAAATTTATAAAAAGTTACATCACTAAATTGTAGTGTTGAATATATTTTATCTTGAGAACCTCCTCGTGCTTTTCTCCCGATAGTGCCTTTTAGACCCATAGCTTTTTGGACTAAAAATAAATGTTCCCTGTCTTTAGATGTTAGTGTAATATGACGACAGTCTTTGCTTAAATTGCCGTCAGTTACGATTAAACCTATAAAGTACCAAAGGTGTTCTGGTTTGATTTTATTCAAATCAATCATTGGAGGCCTGGGGCGGAATCGAACCGCCGTATAAAGCTTTTGCAGAGCTTTGCTTTACCACTTAGCAACCAGGCCTTAACTAAAAAGATGTTTAGCCAAATAGCTAAACATCAATATCTTAACCTTTTTTTAGTAATTCATCAATTCTCTGGCGGTGCTTTTCCCCGGAGTCTATTTCAATATCAATAAATGGCAACATGCCGATTTTTGTTTTTTTCTTTAGATATTCGCGGATTTCACTGCGTTGTCGTTTGGCAAAGTTTAGGGCCTCAGCTTCTTTTTCTTCGGGTAAAATAGTGATATAAATAGTAGCCCGCTTGAAATCATCAGAGACGATACAATTGGTTACTGTAATCATTGAAGAACCATTACCGTGGTAATTTAAATATTCCGCTACAATAGGAATAAGGACAGATGTCATTTTTTCTTGTCGATGCGGGTTCATCCGATTAGAAGCAAATCGCGATTCCTCGCTTTCCGCTGTTATTGTTTGTAAATTGTTTTCCTGTTGTCATATTGGTTTACGTTATTTTTTTCATCAATCGCGGTTTCTAACGGGATTCATGTGATTGGGCTACGAATTTCAAGTGGGAATTAAATTTATTTTGAATTTTACTCGCAACTTGAAACTCGTTATTTGAAACTATTTTAAAGTTATTTCGATTGCGTCTAGATAATCATTGGCACTAATTTGGAGTTTGGAATCTATCTCGGCGCCAAACTGTGTGCCTTCTTCGACAGTACTAGTTTTAATTTTTTGTTCTTGAAGATCAGTAACCTTTCCACGTCCGACTTCTACATCACGTCGTAAAATAATGACTTCGGATCCACGAGTGATTTTACCTTGGGTTACTTGTCCGCCGATGATTTGCTTGTCTTTATTTTGAGCAAATACTTTCAAGACTTTGGCTCGGCCAATCGATTCTTCTACTTTTTCTTTTGGAGTACGGTTTTTAACCTCTTCAGCTAACCATTCGGATAGTTTGTAGATTATATCAAATAACATTATCTTGAAACCAAATTTTTCCGCTTGATCTTGGGCTGAGTGATCTATTTTGACATGAAAGCCGAGAATAATCGAGCAAGGAGAGCTGCTAGCGATTTTGGCATCAGTTTCAGAGATAGTCCCTACCCCAGTTTGGATAATGTTTAGAGAAACTTTTTCAGAACGAATTTTTGACACTTCTTTCATTACCGCTTCCAAAGAACCAAAAACATCGGTCTTGATAATGATTGGGATGGTTACTACGGAAGTAGTACATTCTTCGGTAAAATTTCGACAGGTAGAAGTGAGGTCTCCCGCTTTTTGTTTTTCTAAATAACAGTCCAAAACTTTTTTATCACTAAACGATTGGAAACAACGGCCGACTTCAGGAATGGCAGAAAAACCAAAAACACGGACAGGGGAGGAGAAAGTTGCTTCTTTCAATGTTTTACCTTTAAAGTCTTCAATTTTTTTTATTTTGGCATATTTGTCGCCAACAGCCACGAAATCACCGGGATATAAAGTTCCGTTTTTAATGATTAAGGTTGCGGTGACGCCAATCTTTTGGTCTAAGTTTGCCTCTAAGACAAAACCTTCGGCGGGAATATGTAGGTCACCTTTTAATTCTTCTACTTCAGCGACTAAAAGCATTATATCTAATAGTTCGGGTACTCCTTGTCCAGTTTTGGCAGAAATAGCGACTACTGGAACAGAACCACCATAACCTTCAACAAAAATACCAGCTTCGGAGAGTTGAAGTTTGGTTCGTTCAATATTGGCATTAGGACGGTCTATTTTATTTAAAGCTACGATAAATGGAGTTTTTGTAGTTTCAATGGAATGGTAGGCTTCTAGCGTTTGTTCTTTCATCCCTTCTTCTGCTGAGACTATTAAGACAGCGATATCAGCAATACTGGCACCTCTTTCACGAACACCAGAAAAAGCTTCATGGCCAGGAGTATCTAAAAAGGTTATTTTTTTACTAACGCCATCCTTGGTTTCGTGAACAACTTCATAAGCACTGATGTGTTGGGTGATTCCGCCTGCTTCTTTATCGACAATGTTGGATTTTCGGATGTAGTCGAGCAGAGTAGATTTTCCATGGTCAATATGTCCCATAATGGCAATTACAGGTGGCCGTTCGGAAATCAAATTTTCTTTAGTTTTAGTAATCATTAACGCTAAATATACCTTATTTTATAAGGATTGTCGAGTTAATACGAAATTCTGTATTGTCATTCCAGCGAAAGTGGGAATCTTAAGTACCCACACAAATTAAAATTCTTGCTTTCGTTGGAATGACATAGTGAGTGCCTTTTTGAAAATTTTTATTTTTTAGCTTTTTCTATAGCTTCCTTTTCTTCTCCTGATAACTCAAATTCTGATTGATATTTTACAATTGGTTTGGCATAAATACTGACTTTGTCGCGCGAGTACAGACTGGAGATAATTACACCATTACCATCTTCATCTAGGAGACAAGTGGCAAAACTTTGATTTCCACCTTGATCTTTGAAAGGATTAAAACGAATAGTTTGGATCTTTTGGATACTTTGGCGTAAACGGTTGTCCATTTTAACTATATAATTTTCCATATCCCCAGAACGTGAGTCCAGATTTTCCATTCCCTTGGTTAAGATTTCAATGGTACTTTCTAAATCTATGCCATTTTTACCAAGTAACATTTTATGAAAACGACTGTTAAGGCGAAAAATTTCAGCGGTTAGTAGTCCAACAATGACAATTAGAGAGAGGATAATAACGATGTTTAGGTCAAGTTTTAAGTCAGTGATGATGTTCATGAGCCAATTATATATTATTGGTTAATTCAAAACAACCAATAGTATTTTGTTTGTTATTCTATATTTTCTATGCCAAAATATAGACGTGTTTAAAATCGTTAAAAATGTATATTCTCGCTAAAATTTTTTGTGATATGGTTGTAGTAAGACAAGTAGGTGAGTTAGATCATAAACTTAAAGATAATAAAAATGTTCAATTTTAAAAAACTTAGGCGGGTATATTTAGATACTGCAGCAACAACCCTTGTTGATTCGCGGGTTTTGAAGGCGATGGCACCATATTTTAGTGAAAAATATGGTAATCCTTCGAGTATTCATAAAGAGGGAGTGGAAGCTAGGAAAGCTTTAGAAATTTCCCGAAAACAGATTGCTGATTTGATTGGAGCTCATGCCGATGAGATTGTTTTTACGAGTGGTGGAACGGAAGGTGATAATTTAGCAATCTTGGGCGTGGCTAGAGGATTGTTGTCTAAAAATAAAATTAAAAAACCGGGACATATTATTACGACCGCAATCGAACATCAGGCTGTTTTGGAATCGTGTAAAAGATTGAAAGAGGAAGGTTGGGACATTACTTACCTGCCAGTTTCTAAAGAGGGTATAGTGGATTTAGTGGCGCTTAAAGAATCATTACGACCAGAAACTGTTTTGGTCTCGATTATGTATGCTAACAATGAGATTGGAACAATCGAGCCGTTGCGTGATGTGGCGAAAATTTTACGGCAATATCGTTCTTTGATGTCATTGCGGGCGGAGCGAAGCAATCTTGAGATTGCTTCGTCGGAGAGTGCTCTTCCTCTCAATGACATAAAAATTGGTGGTGCTAGACTTCCCTACTTTCATACTGATGCTTGTCAGGCTCCCCGCTTTCTCTCTCTTGCTGTGGAAAAATTGGGTATAGACCTAATGACTTTAAATGGTGGAAAGATGTATGGTCCAAAAGGGATTGGTTGTTTGTATATCAAACGAAATACTTTTATTGAGCCGATTATTTATGGTGGTGGGCAAGAAAGAGGTCTACGTTCTGGAACAGAAAATGTGGCTCTGGCGGTAGGTTTGGCGACTGCTCTTGCTTTAGCTGTTGAGCAGAGAGAAAATGAAGTTGCTCGCCTAGAAAAAATACGTGATTATTTTATTAAAAATTTATCTGCAATTCCCGGAGTAGAAATAAATGGTGGGTTTACTAATCGTCTAGCAAATAATATTAGCGCTTCTTTTCCTGGAGTTTTAGGAGAGTGGTTAGTCCTTAGTCTGGATGCAAAGGGAGTTGCTTTCTCGACAGGTAGTGCTTGTTCAAGTAATCACAAAGATGACGCACATGTTATAATAGCGTTAGGGCATGACAGAAAATATGCTGAAAGTACTGTGCGTTTTACTTTAGATCGTGCGACATCCAAAAAAGATATTGATTATGTTATTCAGGTTTTAAAAGAAATTTTAGCGAAAAATAAGAATATTGTTATTTAATTTGTACCACTGCTTCTCGAGTGTCATTTCCGCGAAGGCGGGAGTGACAATACTGGGGTCTGTGTATTATTAGGTTAGTATTTAAAATTATGATTTACGAAATTCCTTCTTTAAAATATGGATATGGTGATTTGGAACCGTTTATCGATGAAGCGACAATGCGGGTGCATCATATCAAACATCATCAAACTTATGCTGATAAAGTAAATGCGGCATTGGAAAAATATCCAGATTTACGAGAAAATGATTTAATGATGATGGTTCGTCAAGCAGAAAAAATATTACCAGAAGATATTCGGGTGACAATAATAAATAATGGTGGTGGATTTTTGAATCATTCTTTTTGGTGGAGTATTTTAGGTAAACCAGAAGATGAAAAAAATTTGCCAAATAAAACAACCTTGGGTGTAATGATAGATAATCAATATGGTAGCTATGAAGAATTTAAAAAACAATTTAAAGAGAAAGCTTTAAGTTTGTTTGGTTCTGGCTGGACATGGCTCTGCACTTCGACCGATGGAAAATTGGAGATTATAAATACTACCAATCAAAATTTATTGGCGATAGATAAGCAAGCAGTTTTAGTATTAGATCTATGGGAACATGCTTATTATCTTAAATATCAAAATCGCCGAGCTGAATATGTCGATGCTTTTTTTCGAGTAGTAGATTGGGATAATGTTGATAAATTGAATAAGTTACAAATGACGAGTGTCAAATGACGAATAAAAATGTAAAATCTGTCATTGACATTATAATAAATGGGTTGTAGTATAAGGGTATTATCGCATTTTCTTATCCGTAATTCGACATTAATTTTATGCCTCCATTTCATCAATTTACATCTAAGGCCAAAGAAGCTATTCGTAAATCACACGAATTAGCGATAGAACGAGGCCAAAATCAAGTTAATCCAATGCATCTTTTGGCCGCTTTGTTGTTGCAGGATGATAGTATGGTTTTGACTATCTTTGATAAACTGGAAATTGATTCTATGATGCTGACTGACTTTTTGTTGGATAGTTTGGATGGAACAGAATCAGCAAGTAACGTATCAGCTCCATCTTATCAAATATATTTAACACCTGAGTTGGTGGGAGTTTTGGATTCTTCTTCAAAGATTGCTGGAAAAATGAAAGATGATTTTGTTTCGACCGAACATTTACTTTTGGCACTTTTAGATGTCCCAAGTCAAGCGGTAGAAGTATTGAATCGTTTTCGTGTAAATAAAGAAAATATTTCAAAAATATTGGAAGAGATTCGAGTTAATAAAACAGATGTTGTAGATCATAACCGTAAAAATAAAGCGATAGATAAATTTACTAAAAATCTGACTGAATTGGCCCGTAAAGATAAATTGGATCCAGTTATTGGACGTGAAAATGAAATTCGTCGAGTAATGGAAATATTGTCACGTCGTACAAAAAATAATCCAATCTTAATTGGTGAAGCGGGGACTGGTAAAACGGCTATTGGAGAAGGTTTGGCGGTACGCATTGCTAAGGGTGATGTACCAGAGTCTTTGCGTGATAAAGAAATCGTATCCTTGGATCTCGGTTTGCTTTTGGCTGGGACAAAATACCGTGGAGAGTTTGAAGAGCGTCTAAAAAATATTATTAAGGAGTTGGAAAAATCGGAAGGAAAAATAATTTTATTTATTGATGAGATTCATACTATCGTTGGAGCCGGAGCCGCTGAGGGTGCGATTGATGCTTCAAATATGTTGAAGCCAGCTTTAGCTCGTGGCGATTTGAAGGCGATTGGTGCAACTACTTTAAAAGAATATCAAAAATATATTGAAAAAGATCAGGCCTTAACTCGTCGTTTTCAGCCTGTTTTAGTAGAAGAGCCAACAATTGAAGATGCGATTACTATTTTGCGTGGATTGAAAAGTCGTTACGAGTTGCATCATGGAGTACATATTACCGATGACGCGATTGTCGCCGCTGTAAATTTGTCTAGTCGTTATATTACCGATCGATTTTTGCCAGATAAGGCGATTGATCTTATTGATGAAGGAGCAGCTGCTTTACGTTTACAACTGGAAAATAAGCCGGCCGTTTTGGAAGATGCTCATCGCAAGATTATGACTTTGGAAGTCGAACGCGAAGCTTTGCGTAAAGAAGTAGAGTTGGACGTTGAAACTAAAGAAGCTAAAGCACGAATAAAAAAAATTGAAAAGTTGATTGGTGATTTGAAAGAAGAAACGAGTGAATTGGAAATGCGTTGGAAGAATGAAAAGCAAACAATTGCCGAAATCCGTGATATAAAAGAAAAAACGGAAGCATTTAAGGTTGAAGCAAATCAAGCCGAAATGCGAGCCGATTTAACCAGAGCGGCTGAGATTCGTTATGGACAAATTCCAGAGTTAGAAAAGCAGTTGGCTCTACGTGATTCAAAAATAAAAAAATTACAAAGTTCTCGTAAGATTTTGAAAGAAGAAGTTACGGCTGAAGAAATTGCTCGGGTAGTTTCACGTTGGACTGGTATTCCAGTTATGAAGATGTTGGAGGAAGAAGCGGAAAAATTGTCTCGCTTAGGGGAGGAATTGGCTAAACGCGTGCGCGGACAAGATGAAGCAATCAAGGAAGTCGCTGAAGCCGTAAAACGGTCTCGCGCTGGCATTTCCGATCCAGATCGCCCAATCGGCTCTTTTATGTTTTTGGGTCCAACTGGAGTAGGTAAAACAGAACTTGCTAAAACTTTGGCCAAGTTTATGTTTAATGATGACAAGGCTCTGATCCGGGTGGATATGTCTGAGTATATGGAGAAATATTCAGTTTCTAAATTGATCGGCTCTCCTCCTGGTTATGTTGGACATGAAGAAGGTGGTTCTTTGACTGAGACAGTTCGCCATCGTCCATATTCAGTTTTGTTGTTTGATGAAATAGAAAAAGCTCATCCAGAAGTTTTCAATATTTTGTTACAAGTTTTGGATAATGGTCGTCTGACTGATTCTAAAGGACGAGTAGTCAATTTCAAAAATACGATTATTATTATGACTTCTAACATTGGAAGTGAATATATTATTCGTTTACAAAAAATTGGTTTCCGAGGTGATAGTGAAAAAACAGGTTTCGCTGATGTAAAAGATAAGATTATGGAGTCATTGAAGAGTAGTTTCCGTCCAGAATTTTTGAATCGTTTGGATGAAGTAATTATCTTTAATCCATTATCTCCAGAAGTTATTCGTGAGATTGTTGAGATCCAAATTGGTTTAATAAAGGCTCGCTTGAAAGAAAAGAATATTATTTTGGATGTGACCCCAGAGGCAATTAGTTATTTGGCCAAGGAAGGATATAGTCCAGAATACGGCGCTCGTCCTCTCAAGAGAATTATTCAAAGTAAGATTTTGAATTCTGTTGCCGGATATATAATTTCTAAGAAAGTAGCTGGAGGTAGTGTGGTATCAGTATCAATTAAAAATGGTTTGCCAGTGATTGATATAAAAGAGATCGCACGCCGAAAAAAGGTTACTGTCAGTCGCCAAGCGGGTGCGGTAAGAAAAAATTAATATTGGTAATCGTAATTAATATCTAAATAAAAACAGATTTAGTGTCCCATCCCCGCGACCATCCGTCAGCTGGCGGAGACGAGGTATTTCATCCAAGGTATGAATCTACTGATTCAAAACATCGCACTCCAATAAAAAACCAGTTATTAGCTGGTTTTTTAGGAATACTATATCAAATTCAGTTATACACATGTACTTTTACTTTGATATAAGTTAAAATTAAGTAAATTATGGCAGAAATATTGGATTCGAAATTAGAATTTGTTAAAAAGTTTTACTATCAGGATTTGTTAAGTGCTCGCATGATAGCTGAGAAATTAGGAGTGTCTATTGATGCGGTCTATTATTTTATGCGTAAGTATAAAATAAAAAGGAGGAATCTGACAGAACACAATGCTGCCACCTTCTTTCATAAACCACCATCTTTTTGTTTAAAGAAAAGTTTGACAGCACAGGAGAAAGAATTAAAATTGCTAGGCATAGTATTATATTGGGGAGAAGGCTATAAAGTAAAAAATGGTAATACTGTAGATTTTGCCAACAGTGATCCAGCAATGATTTCTGTTTTTGTTAAATTTTTGCGGGTAGTATGTGGGGTTACAGAAGAAAGATTAAGAGTATATTTGTATTGTTATTCTAACCAAAATCCGACTGAACTTATAAAATATTGGAGCCAGTTATCTGGGATACCAAGTAAACAGTTTAGTAAGCCATACGTTAGAAATGACTACAAACTTGGCAAAGAAGACAAAATGCGGTATGGTTTAATACACGTCCGCTATAATGATAAGAAATTGTGGTTGGTGATAATGCAGTGGATAGAGGAATACAAAAGTAGATATGCGTAGATACCCAAGTGGTCAACGGGGGCGGTCTGTAAAACCGCTGGCATCGCCTTCGAAGGTTCGAATCCTTCTCTACGCACAAAATCGTTTTTTAGAACTTTTGTCCTATCTTATAGAAAAAGCCCTCAACCTGGGCTTTTTCCGTGGACTGGATAATTTGCTGGGAGTGAAAAATTGTTTGACTACTAGATGTGATTTGGAACCCCTTGTTTGTGGTTGTTGTTTAGTGCAGACACCTTTAAAGTGTAGTCGACAAATTACCCACAGCCACGGGTTGCTATTTTTGCTCAGCGGTTCCATACTACATGAATGACAACGAAACTCTACGGTGATGGTAGTGCATATATTATTAGGAAACAACTTATTCATCGTAGAGTACGGCAGGCAGCCATTACTTTGGCATTTGCCTTAGTTTGCGTTTACGGACTATATATTAGAGATCTGTCTGTTTTGACCCCAACTACATTTATTTTGGTCTTAAGTATATTTGCTGCATTTAAGATCCTCGACATTATTATCGATCAGAGTAGTTTGGGTTACAAAAGGGCAACCAGGGGATTAAAAGGCGAACAATGGGTTTTCGAGGAACTGTCAAAATTACCAAGCAATTACTCAGTATTTCGAAATATAAAAGTAAAGGAGTATTTGGATGTAGACCTTGTAGTGGTTGGGCCAACTGGGGTGTTTGCTGTGGAGGTTAAAAATGTTGGAGGTTACATAACTCATGAAGACGGCAGGCGTTATACCAAATGGCTTAAAAACGAGTTCTGGTTTTATTGGGACAATGACTTTTAAGGCTATTCGTACTGGCCGGGCAGTTGTTAACATTAGTTCCAATTCAAAAATTTTATTAAATGATGGTGTGGGAACAGAGACAAGCCTTGATTTGCGACGGTCAGAATATACGATTATTCCTAAAGCCCCAGAAGGAGTAAAAATATTTTCTGAAACTCATCCTTTTCAAGATCGTTGGTATAACAACAATAGTCCAATTATTTCCTGGGAGCAGGATCCTGGAGTTACTGGTTTTAGTTTTATTCTGGATAATTATCCAGCGACTGTTCCTAGTAATGAAGTAAACGCTACTGGGACAACAAAATCTTTTGAAAATCTAAGTGACGGTTTGTGGTATTTGCACATTAAAGCAAGAAAGGGAAGTGTTTGGGGGACAACCGGACATTTCTTAGTCCAAGTTGACACAACTCCACCGGCAGAATTTCAACCAGTAATCAATTTTCTTGTGGCGGCAGTTAGTTTGTCGGAAAGAGCTTTGGTATCTTTCTTTACAACAGATAATCTTTCTGGGATTGATCACTATGAAGTTGGTGTTATTAACAAAAGTAGAGAAACTACTGAGTCACCTGTTTTTGTTCAATCTGAGAGTCCTTTTCAGGTACCCCTTGCTTTTGGTGACAAGCTACAGATAATTGTGAGAGCTATCGACAAAGCCGGAAATATTCGTGACGAGTCTCTGGGCGCTCATATTCCATTTGCCATTACTAAGTTTATGCAAGATTATCGGGTGTATATTTTAATGGCCATCATTTTGATTGGTTTTATAATGTTAATAATGCACTATCTTTTTGGACATCATATACTTAGGTACTTGAGGCGAGCAGGTAAAATTATGAAAGCAGAAGAGCAGGCAGAAGGAGGAACAAAGGTGGGAGAGGATATTCTGCCAACAATTAAAGATATAAACGAATACGAATAAAAACAGATTTTGTGTCCTATCCCCGCGGCCAAGCCGTCGGGGTATTAGGCACAAAATACCATGGCTGTTTTTTTGGCAAGGAGTGGTCCACCCAACCACTCAAAACACATCGCGTGTTTTCATCCCCGCGGCAAGCCGACGGGGTATTCAAACATCGCACTCCAATAAAACCTATTTTCTGATATTGAGATAACTGTGGTAAAATAAGAACATGAAATTAACTATTAAATGTTTAATAGTGGTGTTTGTTTTAATGGTGATTGTGCCGATACATTTTGTTGTGGCTGCGACCACTAAAACTGATTTTGTTAAATTATTCTATTATCGTGATGGTAAAAAAGCGTTAGAGTCGTACAAGAAAAATATTAAAAGTATTGATGTAATTGCTCCTCAGGTTTATGGAGTAAATGCAGTTGGGGAATTGAAGGGAGGACTTGATTATGATTTTGTAAAATTAGCGGAAGATAATGATGTAAAGATTATGCCCCTAGTTACTAATAGTAATTTTAGCGAAACAATTTTAGATAAAATTTTAGAGGACACGGCTATTCAAGATAAAATTATTAAAGCAATGGTAGAAGAAGGAAAAAAAGTTGGTTATTGGGGTTGGCAGTTTGATTTTGAGCAAATGAAATCTGATCACCGTGATAAGTATTCTGCTTTTGTAAAGCGGGCTTATTCTGAATTTAAAAAAAATAATTTAGTTTTTAGTGTAGCAGTTATTTCTCAAATATCCCTTAATCCAAATGATTACCCAAATAATCTTTGGCAGAGAGTAATTGGTGTTTATGATTACAAAGCCTTGGGCGCAAACTCAGATTTTTTAAGTATTATGTCTTATGATCAGCCTGCTTCTGGTGGGCCAGTGGCTAGTTTAGATTGGCAGAAAAAGGTAGTTCGTTTCGCAATTGGCCAGGTTCCAGCGGAAAAACTTTCTCTCGGAATTCCTTTCTACTATTGGAAGTGGGATGATAAAACTGGAAAGTTAGTAGATATTGGTACTTTTGGACGTATAGCTGAACTTTTTCAGTATCCAAGACAGATTATAAAAAAAGGTTGGGATCCAACTTATCAAGTAGCTTGGGTAAATTATACTCAAGCAAAAAAGACATATACTGCCTGGTATGAAGATTCTCAGAGTTTTAGTCGTAAAGTTGATTTGGCTTTACTCTTCAGGATGCATGGTTTTTCAGCCTGGGCTTTGGGTCAGGAGGATCCAGATGTTCATAATGTGATTAAAACGCGGTTTGGTAAAATTGGCTCGTTAGCTGAATTGTAGAGGAAGATTACAGAATTAACATAGTGGATATTTAAAACAATTTTGTCTTTCTTATGTCATTCCGGCCTTCGCCGGAATGACATAAGAATTCCCTTGCTTTTTAGACTAAAATGCTTTATAGTACCCAAGTAATACTAAATATACCAATATGTCACAAGACCAATTAATCAAACTCGGCTGTAAGGAATGTAAAAATATCAATTACTGGAGCCGTAAAAATAAGAAGCTGGTTGAGCGCAAAATCGAGCTCAACAAGTTTTGTAAATTCTGCAAAAAACAAACAGTGCATAAAGAAGTAAAAAAATAGGCTACTAAGCCTATTTTTGATTATGACACCGTTTGTTTTTCTTGCAGAATTGTTGGAAGGGGTCGGGAAACGAGAGTTTCCCGTGGAGGCGAATTTATGTTTTTTGCGAGCGAAGCGATCAAATACAAAAAAGCATGAATTAGCGTCCGAATCAGTAGATTCGCGGCTCGGCCGAAGAATATCTGAAAAAACACAAGACGGGTATGTCCGTGGAGAAAGGCAGACGAAGCTGTTGGATGACCGTGGGTCCCCAAGGTGTTCAGTAAAAAGCAGACCGTTCATAAGGAGGTTAAGAAATAGGCTCAAAGCCTATTTTTTTTCTGTTTAGAATATGTTAGAGTAATCAGTATTGGGCCTATAGTTTCAATGGTAAAACATCGGTCTCCAAAACCGACGTTGCTGGTTCGAGTCCAGCTGGGCCCGCCTTCGAAAAATTATCTTTCCGTATGAAAAAAATACACAGATTTCTATTATTTTTATTTGTCTCAATTGGGACAGTTTTTCTATATCCACATCTGTTGACCGCTAAGAGTAATCCGGTTGTCGAGGTGGCTTCAAAGGATAGTCAAAGTATCTGTGGACCTGCTTGTTCCGAAACATTTAGTGAATTAAGAAAAGGCTTAATTCCCTTTTTTATAAAAATATTATATGGAAACTAATCCAATCGAAACAGAAGTAAAATTTCGCATTGCCAAATTGTCGGCGTTGGAAAATAAGATTAAAGCGTTGGAGGGTAAATTACTTCATCAGAATGTTTTTCAGCGAACGGTTAGATTGGACACTCAAAATGAATCTTTGAAGGAGAGAGGAGTATTTTTGCGAGTACGCGATGGAGAAAAGAAGATAATGACCATAAAATCTAGTTTGTCCAGTTCGGACATTGCTTTTAAAATGAAGGAAGAGTTAGAAATTGAGGTTAGTGATGTAGAAATGGCTGAGCGGATGCTGGGAAAACTTGGGTTTACGCAAAAATGGATTATGGAAAAATATCGTACAGAATATGAACTGGACGGGACAATACTGGCTCTGGACCATTTACCCTTCGGTGACTATTTGGAAATTGAAGGGGATAAGACGTCAATTGAAGCCATAATTAAAATACTTGAATTGGAGAGGCAAGAGCGGTTGACCTACAGTTATTGGTATTTGTTTAATGACTACAAAAGAGCAAATAACATCGTGGCAAGAGATATTATTTTTGAGAAAAATTCGGTGTCCTCTATCTTAGAAACAGGACTCGAAGCTGGCAGTCAGTTAGTTAAAAAAATCTTATCACTTTTTAAGTTTAAGAGTTAAAATTTATTTGGAGGTTTAACTTTCAAGTAGAAATTTTTTAACTCGTTTCTTTACTTCGCTTGGTTTTGTAACCCAGATAATTCTTTTATCTTTTTTAAACCAAGTCATTTGGCGTTTGGCGTATTTGAGACTCTCGGTTTTTACCCCATCCAGCATTTCTTGTTTGGATATTTTTTTCTGTAAAAAGCGGGCGATGAAAGTATATTCCAGACCAAAACTTTCCAGCCGTTTCCAAGATACTCCAGATTTATAGAGGTTTTTTACTTCAGTGATCATCCCTTGTTTCAATCGCTTTGTTAGACGTAAAGCAATCTTTTTCTTAAGCTCTATGTAATCAACTTTAATTCCGATTTGTAGAGTATTATATTTTTGCTCTTTTTTTAAAACGGGGACTTGGCCTAAATATTTAGAAATTTCGATTGCCCTAATTAGACGATGAGGATTTTTAGCGTCTATTGTCTCTGCTCGCTTTGGATCAAGTTTTTTAAGTTGTTTAAAAAGTTCGGTGACAGATTTTGTTTCTAATTCCTTTCGTAATTTATTGTTTGGTGGAACTTCTGGTAAAGATAGATTGTCGACAATGCTCTGAATATAAAATCCAGTTCCTCCGGCAACAATTGGTAATTTCCCCCGCCCCAATATTTCTAGAATCACTCGGTGAACCGTTTTTTGATATTCAGCAACGGAGTAAACTTTTTTAGGGTTGGCCACATCTAATAAATGATGGGGGATACCCAGCATTTCTTTTTTTGTAATTTTTCCGGAGCCTAGGTTCATTCCCTTGTATACCTGTCGGGAATCAGCCGAAATCACCTCGCCATTAAATTTTTTGGCTAGGGCTATAGCTAAGTCACTCTTGCCTGAGGCGGTGGGACCGAGAATAACGATAATTTTAGGTTTAGCTGTCATTGTGCCTTTAATATTACACAAATATCAAAAAAGAGGAACTTTTCAATTGATTTTTTGCCTAAAAGAGGTAGAATATAAAAATTGCCTGGGTGACGTAATTGGTAGCCGTGCACGACTCAAAATCGTGTGTCGTAAGACATGGAGGTTCGAGTCCTCTCCCAGGCACAAATAAAAAAAACGGTTTCGGCCGTTTTTTTTATTTGTGCCTGGGAAGCAAAGCGGAGCTTTGCGTGAGGACTCGAAAAGCGGAGTGGGGTACCCATTCAGTAGAATGGGTCGCGAGCTGCGGACACGACTTTTTTGAGCGACGGGGAGAAAAAAGTCGCGGAAGAGTCCTCTCTCAACTCTTGGAAAATCGTGGGTTTCCAAAGGGTTCGAAGCAAAACGGTCCTCTCCCTTATGCTATGAAAGGATTCCCTTTTTTTGCTTTTTGCATTCTATATTTTTATGTTAAAATAGACTCAATATGGCAGAACGCATAGAACGTCCAATGGACGCTATCTTTTGGATAGCCGTCGATAAAATAAAAGCTAATCCTTTTCAACCAAGGACTGAATTCAACGAAGACCGCTTACGTGATTTGGCTGATTCTATTCGCCAATATGGGGTCTTACAGCCTCTAGTTGTCACGAGAAAGGAGGTAGAACGTGAAGATGGAGGTTTGACGACTGAATATGAATTGATCGCTGGAGAACGCCGTTGGCGTGCTTCTAAACTAGCTGGATTATCACAGGTACCGGCTTTGATTCGCACAGGAGATGAAACTGATAAATTAAAATTAGAAATGGCGATTATTGAAAACCTCCAACGAGAGGATCTTAACCCTGTAGATCGTGCGGCGGCTTTTTCTAAACTATCTAGTGAATTTGGCTTGAAACATGTGGACATTGCCAAACGAGTTGGTAAAAGTCGTGAGTATGTTTCCAACTCCATTAGAATCATGGGTTTACCACAGGAAATGTTGGATGCCGTTGTCGCACGTAAAATTACCGAAGGTCATACAAAACCAATTTTAATGTTAGTAGATTATCCAGAAGAACAAGTAACTCTATTTAGAGAAATTTTGCTCAAGCATTTGACGGTACGTGAGTCCGAAGCAATTGCCAGACGCATTGCTTTTGATCGTGTACGCAAAAAAGAACGAATGGTAGATCCCGGTATTATTGATATTGAACAGCGGCTGACAGAAAAATATGGTACACGGGTAAAAGTAGAAAAACGCGACGGGACTGGCGGACGAGTTACTATTGATTTCTTTTCCAGTGATGATTTGGGAAAGATTTTAGAAATGTTGGAAAATTCTCGTGAATTAAAAAATCTACCAGAAAACACACTTTCGGAAGCAGCTAACCCAACTCTTTCTTCAGAAGAAGCAGGAGAATTTCCTAATGCCGATGTACCAACAGAACCAGAGCAATCGGATGAAGATCTTTACTCCGTTAAGAATTTTTCTTTGTAGATATTAATAAAATTAGAAGTTGTCATTCCCGCGAAGGCGGGAACCCAGAGAATTATAGAATTATTACAAAATAAATAAATAAAAACCTAAATTCTCGCTTTTGTGGGAATGACACAGAGAAATAAATGGTTTTATAAAAAAACGAGGTTGTATCTCGTTTTTTTACTGAGAATCCTTCTTAAAAAATTTTTCGATATAAGCCTTTACTCCTGTTTTATTCCCGCTGATATTTAGAATATTTTTAATGTGGCGTTTGGCCATAGAAGTTTTGACGTAGTCTAGCCACTTGATTGTCGGGTGGCCAGTTTTTTGAGTTTCAATCAGAACAGAGCTTTTGTTTTTTAGTTCAGTATTGAGGGAGACGAATTTTCCATTCATGCGGGCGCCGATGGCATGATCACCAATATCAGAGTGGATTGCGTAGGCAAAATCCAAAATAGTCGATCCTTTTGGTAGCTCCACTACGTCACCTTTTGGTGTAAATACGAAAATACGGTCGTGAATAAAATCAGTTGTTAGGGCATGTAAAAATTCCGAAGATTCTTTTACTTCTTTTTGCCACTCAATCAATTCATTGATCCACTTTACGCTTTTGGACAGGTGTTTGTCGTCGCTTTTTTTTGGTTTACCCATTTCATCGTAAAGGATATGTGACGCCGCTCCATATTCGGCCTCGTGTTGCATTTCTTTGGAGCGAATTTGTATTTCTACAATATTTCCTTCGCCAGTGAAAACGGCGGTGTGGATACTTTGGTAACCGTTTGGTTTTTGATTGGCAATATAGTCTTTTAATTTTCCAGGTACAGGTCGCCACAAACTATGGACCAAACCAAGAACTTGATAACACTGTTCTATAGAATCGACGATGACACGCAAGGCAGAAATATCATAGATATTATCTATGTCCATATTATTACGCTTTAGTTTTGTATATAAACTGTAAAGATATTTGATACGATAATCAATTATAAAATCTTTAAATTTATGTTTAGTTAAAATTGTCTGTAGTGTTCGATAAATTTTCTCCAAACGTTTAATAGTTTCTCGTCCTTTAGTTTTGCGTAGAGCTACAACTTCTTTGTATTCTTTTGGATAAGCGTAGGGGAAACTGGCATCTTCCAAAAGGCCTTTCATTCTCCACATGCCGAGGCGATTGGCGAGGGGAGCGTAGATTTCCAAAGTTTCTAGGGCAATCCGTTTTTGCTTTTCTGACTCAACATATTGTAAAGTGCGGACGTTGTGCAAACGATCAGCGAGTCGAATAACAATGACACGAATATCTTCTGCCATAGCGACGAAGAGTTTACGCAAACTTTCTACGTGTCGCACTACACCTTGATATTTTAATTCTCCCAGTTTGGTTACACCATCTACCATAAAGGCGATAATTTTATTAAATTCTTTTTCTATGTCAATTAGAGTAATTCCCGTGTCTTCCACTGTATCGTGTAATAGTCCGGCCGCAATCGTCTCTGCGTCGGCGCCAAAGTCGGCCAAGATGAGGGCAACATTGTAGGGGTGGACGATATAGGGTTCACCTGATTTTCGGCGTTGATTGATGTGGGCTTTTTCTGCAAACAAAAAAGCCCTCGTGATTAATTCACGGTCTTTTTCTGACAGTTGTTTCATTAGGGCCGTAATGTCTTTTGGGTCAAGCGGGGTCATATTTTCGAATTTTACCACGAATTTATCATTAGGTAAAATCAAAAAACACCAGCATTTATAACCGATGTTTTTGATTTTTTTATTGGAGTGCGATGTCTGAATACCCCGCGGATCAGCGTCCAAGACGTGAATCTGCTGATTCAGCCGCGAGGATGGGACACAAAATCTGTTTTTATTTCTTTTCTGTAAGTTTGTGGGGATTATGGTTTGGACAGGTTTTGACAGAACAGCGTTCTGGTATTCTTTTTGTACCCTCCATCATTAAATGTCCACAAAGACCATGTTCATGGGGATAATCACAGATTTTTCCAGTTGGTTTTGTTTTTATAATATTTTTACACTTTGGATAATTAGAACAACCATAAAAAATTCCAAAACGTCCGCGTTTTTCCACCATTGTACCAACATGACATTCTGTACACTCAATACCAGTGTCTCCGGGGTTAGTGCCATCAGCATTTTCGGATTTGCGAATATATTTACATTTTGGATAACGGGCACAAGCAATAAACATACCAAAACGTCCTTCGCGTTCGATTAGTTCACCTTTTTCACATTCGGGACATTTTTCACCGATTTCTTTTGGTGGTTCCATTTCGGTTCCATCAATTTTGCGTGCGCCAATACAGTCTGGAAATTTGGCGCAACTATAAAATTTCCCGGAACGGGAGAGTTTTATAATCATTAGTCCACTGCAAACAGGACAAATAATATTTGTTGGTGCTTGGCCCAAATCAGAAATTTTTGGAATATCTTTTTTGGCATCAACTTCTTTTTTGAATGGGCCGTAAAAATCTTTTAGAGTTTTTAAATAAGTTCGTGATCCATCGGCAATTTCATCCAATTTGTTTTCCATTTCGGCCGTAAATTCATCACTAATATATTCGGCAAAATATTGCGAAAGAAAATCACTAACTATTTCACCTGTATCTGTTGGCATTAGACTACGTTGTTCTTTTACTACATAACCACGACTAATGATTGTTTGAATAATCGACGCGTAAGTACTTGGTCGTCCAATGCCACGCTTTTCTAACTCTTTAACTAAACCAGCTTCAGAAAAACGCGCTGGTGGTTCGGTTTCTTTTCCTGTGGAAGTAATTTCTTCCAATTTTAATTTATCTCCTTCAGATAATTTTGGCAAAAGTATATCTTCGCCAGCTGATTTTGTATCAGCCTTGAGCCAGCCATCAAAAATTACGCGTGAACCATTGGCAATGAAGTCTGGTATTTCTTTGGCTTCCTTCGGTTCGCCAGAGCCTTTGGTCGCCTCCGTTTCAGACTTCAGCGTACCGAAGGCGGAGGCGACTACACGAGTACGCATTACAAGAGCATCACTCATTTGGCTAGCGATGGCACGAGCCCAAATCAATTCATAAAGTTTTTGTTCTTGTGGACTTTGACTAACTTTTATTTTATCTACATGTGTTGGACGGACAGCCTCGTGTGCTTCTTGAGCATTTTTACTTTTTGTGGTAAACGTGCGGGGATTAGCATATTTAGCTCCGTATTTTTCTTTAATTAAATTACCAATTTCAGTCATAGCAAAGGTTCCAAGATTTGTACTGTCAGTACGCATATATGTAATATGCCCAGCTTCATAAAGTTTTTGTGCTAGACGCATTGTGATAGAAGGAGAATATCCCAAGCGACTAGAAGCTACTTGTTGCAAGGTAGAGGTAGTAAAGGGTGGGCGAGAGGCACGCTTGGCTTCTTTTTCTTCTATTTTTGAAATTTCCCACTTAGCTTTTTTACTATCAGTAACTATTTCATTAGCTTCTTTTTCACTTTTTGGTTCAATTTTACAAGTAAAGGGTAATTTATTTCCTTTTGATTCACTCATAATTGCCTCAATCACCCAAAAGGCTTCTGGAATAAAAACACGAATTTCTTTTTCGCGTTCCATAATCATTCGCAGGGCAGGGGATTGAACTCGGCCGGCGGATAGGCCGTAGCGGAGTTTTTTCCAAATTAGACCAGAGAGGTCGTAACCAAAAATACGATCTAAAACGCGCCGAGCTTCTTGGGCTTGGCGTAAATTTTCATCAATTTTTCGTGGATGCTTGATTGCTTCTTGGACGGCCCCCTCTGTAATTTCATGGAAGACAATACGTTCAGAATTTTTTAAACCCAATGCTTCTTTAATATGCCAAGCAATGGCCTCACCTTCGCGGTCGGGGTCAGTGGCAAGCAATATTTCGCTAGCATTTTTGGCGAGACTTTTTAATTCACTAACTACTTTTTCTTTACCAGGAGAAATTTCATAAAACGGAATAAAGCCACCTTTAATATCGATTGCTTTTTTACTGGATTTTGGAAGATCGCGAATATGCCCCACACTGGCGCGGACAGTATATTCATCATTAAGATACTTACTAATTGTTTTTGCTTTCGCGGGTGATTCCACAATTAGTAATTTAATTTTGTTTTTAGTTTTAGGCATGAATTAAATAATGTTAGTGCTCAATATAGTATGAAAGTAGTATCTTGTCAAAATTCACTCTCCTTTCTTTTTATTAAGCACGGATATTTTCTTGCTATTTTATCTGCGTCAGACTTTGCTAATTCTGACGTGATTTTTACGCTTAAAAATCAGCTCGCGCCGTCGCTCTTGTGCGAGTCTTTTAAGTAAAGATAGTTCGTTCCTATTGATAAATACAAAAAATGTAAAGAAAAAAATAGATAATTTAATTTAAAAATATCTCTCCACCAGATTCTTTTATTATTCCTTTAATTTCTAGAATCATTAATACAGAATTACCTTCACTGGTAGACAAATTGACCTGACGAATAATCTCATCACGTGATAGTGGTTCAACTTTTAGTAAACCTATAATCTTTTTCTCTGCAGTCGACAAATCTGCAAAAAGTTCTTGTTGTCTATCACTTGGAGGTTCGACCTCCAAGTGAAGGGCTTCGAGGATATCAGCGCTAGTGAGGATTGGCGTGGCTCCCTGTTTGATCAGTTTATTGGTACCAATTGAGCTAGGGGAAAATATTGAGCCTGGTACGGCTAAAACATCACGATTATAATCCAGTGCCAGTCGTGCAGTTATCAGTGTCCCGGATTTTTCTGTGGCCTCTATTATTAATGTGGCTTGGCACAAACCAGCCATCAAACGGTTTCGTTTGGGAAAGCTCCAGATAGTCGCACGCTCGGTTGGTTCAGATTCTGATAAAAGACATCCACCGGCTTCTAGGATTTTCTTGGCTAATTGTCTATTAATAGAGGGATATATAACTCGGGGATCTAAACCTGAGCCCGGAATAGCTATTGTTAATAATCCTGCGCGTAGGGCTGACTGATGGGCAATAGTATCAATACCGAGAGCTAGACCAGAAACAATCACAATCGGATAGCCTGCTAAACCCTCAATCAGTTTTTCGCAGACTTCTCGGCCATAATTAGAATATTTGCGTGATCCCACTACTGCTAAGAAAATATGCTGGCCGATATCTGGTAAATTTCCTTCTATATATAGCGTTTTTGGTGTTTGGGGAATTTCACGTAAGGGCACAGGAAAATCTTTTGGGGTGAGTTTTTTCATTAGGTATGCTTTGTTTGATAAATTTTATCATTTTTCTGTTAATATTGTTAATTCTGACATTCTGCGATACTATATATACATATATTATTTACCATTCACTATTCGTAATTCGTCATCTTTTAAATCATGCTAGATATTAAATTCATTAGGGAGAATAAGGATCTTATTCAAGACGCAGCTCACAAGAAACTAATAGAGTTTTCGGTGGATGAACTTTTGGCGATGGATGATGAGCGAATCAAAACTCTTCAGATTGTTGAAGCTGCTCGGGCTAAACAAAATGAAGTTAATACTCAAATCATTAGTGCAGATGAAGTAACGAAAGAAAAATTGATTTATGAGATGAAAGCGGTCAAAGAAGAACTTCAGAAGGATGAAGAATTACTAAGGGAAGTAATGAAAAAATGGCAAGCGTTAATGGTAAAAGTGCCAAACATTCCTGATATGTCTGTTCCAGAAGGCAAGGACGATAGTGAAAATGCGGAAATTTCTGTTTGGGGTGATAAACCAAATTTTAAATTTAAAGCCAAGAGTCATATTGATTTGATGCAAGATCATCATATGGTAGATCTGGAACGTGGCGCCAAGGTTTCTGGTTTTCGTGGCTATTTCTTAAAAAATGACGCCGTTATGTTATCTTTTGCTTTGTGGCAATATACCCTAGAAGTTTTACAGAAAGATGGTTTTAAGCCAATGCTTGTTCCTTCGCTTGTTCGTCCGGAACCATTTTATGGTACTGGTTATTTACCACAGGGCGAAGAGGATTTATATAAAACTCAGGATGGAGATTTTTTGGCGGGTACGGCTGAAGTAAGTACGATGGGTTATTTAATGGATGAAACTTTAGATAAAAAAGATTTACCAAAACTTTGGGTATCTTTTTCTCCTTGTTTTCGTCGCGAAGCTGGTAGTCACGGTAAAGATACTAAAGGATTAATTCGTTTGCATGAATTTTATAAAGTGGAGCAAGTTATTCTTTGTGAAGCCAATCATGAGATTAGTGTAAAATGGCACGAGGCGTTACTTGAAAATGCGGAAAAAATAATGCAAGGGTTGGGTATTCCTTACCGTGTGGTGATAAATTGTACAGGAGACTTAGGACAGGGACAGGTTAAAAAATATGATATCGAAGCTTGGATTCCTTCAGAAAATAAATATCGCGAAACACATTCCATTTCTTATTTTCACGATTTTCAAACTCGCCGCTTAAATTTGAAGTACAAAGACGAAGAAGGTAAAACTCGTTTTGCTCACTCTTTAAATGGTACTGCACTAGCTTCTCCTCGTATTCTTGTTCCGCTAATTGAAAACTGTCAAAACGAAGATGGTTCTATTACTGTTCCAGAGGTCTTGAGAAAATATCTAGGAAAAGATGTTATTAGATAAATTGAATTACTGTAACAAGAAGTATTGTTAGTCCTGATTTTTGCACCACAAAAATGATGTCCGAATCAGTAGATTCGGGGCTTGGCCCTAAAACATTTCGACATAGTCGCGAATAAATTTGTAGCCAGAAAACAGGAATCTTGTATAAGTATTTTGGATTAAAAGTTTAAGACTCCTGTTTTCACAGGAATGACACAATAGAGATTTATGTTTGCTCCTAAAAAATCTATTAATCAGACTAAAGAGGTTCTCAGGCATTCAGAGACACTCAAGAAAAAAAGACGAGTGGGGAAACTTATTATTTTGTTTATTTTGTTTATTTTTTTGTTTTGGGGATTGGGCTATATATTATATATGCCAGCTTTATTTGTTCAGACAGTTGGAGTACAGGGAAATAGTATTTTAGATTCAAAAAAAATAATTGATCAGGTAAATCAAACTCTAAAGGGGAATTATTGGTATATTTTCCCCAAGCGTAGTGTTTTTCTTTATCCGAAAAAAAATATAAAAACTGATTTATTAAAAATCTTTCCACGTTTATCGGCTGTAGAAGTCGGCTTAGGTGAATGGGACGCTTTGGTAATTGACGTTAAAGAACGTGATTCGGATATTATTTGGTGTAAGGATAAAGAGCCAGCCAGTGTTGTAATGGAAAAATCTGTTGAAGTAGATACGGCTAGTTCAACCTTGTCGAGTAGTACAAAGCCGGTTATTCTTGAACAATTAAGCTTAGATCGAGATTGCTATTTTGCGGATGATAATGGTTTTATTTTTGCCCCAGCTCCGTATTTTTCTAATAGTGTTTTTATTGAATTGTCTGGATTTCTTGCAGACGATCCAATAATGCAGACTCCATTGTTTGGAAAATCTTATATGATTGTTACTCATTTTGCCAAGAACCTAGTTAAAGTTTTTAATCGAACAAATAATGGTCAGTACCGACTAATTAAGGTAAAAATTCTTGATAAAAATAGTTACGAAGCTATTATTGCTGATACGTCTAAAACAGTAGACAATGATTGGAAAATTTTATTTGATGAAGGTGATTCGGTAGAGGATTTAACGAATAATTTATATACGGTTTTGAATAGTGATCCCTTTAAAAAGGAAATGGAAAAAAACAAAACCGGTTTGGCCTTGATTGATCTTCGGTATGGTAAGAAAGTCTTCTATAAATTTAAATAGTTAATCCCTACCCATTTTTTATAGCTGTTATATAATAGAATTACGTAAATTATTATGCGTTTGATATCAATGCTCATCCACTATGTTTGGTGGCACTATACAACTGCAATTGCGGATTTAGTTCGTAATTATGTTAATATTGCTTCTTTTTTAACGCATTTTTTTTCTCTAAAACATTTAAGTCGGAATTTGTTTGCTCCATGGCGAAGATTAGGAGAAGAGTATCCAGTGGGAGCTTTTGATTTTAAGGCAATTTTGACAGCTGCTCTCGTTAATACTCTGATGCGGATAGTCGGTCTTATTATTCGCTTACTTTTGATTATTATTGGACTAATTGCTTTATTTATAAGCCTGATTGGTTTTTTCTTTGTGTTGTTTGTTTGGCTGGCAATGCCGGCTGTTCTAATATTCTTGATTGTTTTCAGTATTAAATTGTTGTTATTTTAAGATATTTCTATGACCAAATCAGATATTTCTAAAAGTAAAATATATCCAGTGTTGGTACTAGAGTATTTTGTGTCAGAACAAACTACTCGTTGGATGTTGGGCTTTTTAGAAACAATGTTTTTTGGCTTCATCATCTTTACTATGGGAAGCTCGATGATTATCGAGAGGCTGAGTATTCCCAATGCTCATGATCTGGCTAGTTATTTTGAAATTAAACTTTTAGGGGTTTTATGTTTAAATTTATTTCTGCTTATTCTTGTCTTTTTATTGCGGACATATTTACACTCGTCTTACTATTTTGAAAATGTGATAAATAATAAGTATCAGAGTAAAGATCTCTATACTTTTACAGTGGGGCGAATATTGTATCGTACTCCAGGTGAAGATTGGTTACGTGGATTATTAATTTCATCAGTAGGTAAAGAAATAATTTTTCGTTGTGGACTATTGGATGAACAGATAAATAATTTTCTTAAAGATCGATTAGTTGTTCCATCAAATCTTGCTTTGTCAACTGATAAGATTCTCAAATTACACGATTTTGTGGTGGTGTTATATAAGGAAAATCAGGATTTTAGTCGCTTACTCTATTCTGTAGGGATAGGTGAGACGGACTTGCTTAATATTGTTGATTGGGTTGTTAAAGGTATTGAAGCTAATGAAATGAGTGATCGTTTTTGGCGACCAGAAAATTTGGAGCGCTTAGGCTCGATTGGTAAAAGTTGGTCTTATGGAATTACCCCTCGTCTGGATCTTTATAGTGAAGATCTTTTAGACCGAAGTGAGGCACAGTTTTCAGCTTACGAAGTTTCTTTTCGGGATAAAGAAGTTGGTCAATTAGAAGATGTTTTGTCTCGTTCTAGTGAATCAAATGTTCTTTTGATTGGAGAGTCTGAGCCAGTTCGTATGGATGTATTATGGAATTTTGTAAGAAAAATTAAGGAGGGGATTGTCTTACCAAATTTGGAACATAAAAGAGTTATTTTATTCAATACAGCAGTCTTTCTAGCTGGTTTTAAAGAACGATCTGATTTTGAAAATGAATTAATTAAAGTTTTCAATGAAGCTGTTGGGGCAGGCGATGTAGTTTTGATATTTAATGATTTTTCAGCTTTTTTGACTGGAGCTGAGAATTTACACTCTCAAGTATTTAGTTTGCTTGATCAATATTTTGCTTCTTCTCGTTTGCAGATTATTGCTATGTCGGATACTGATAAATTCCATCAAGTATTAGAAACACGTTCCGAGGTAATGTCGCGTTTTGAAAAAGTGATTGTTCGTGATTTGACCATCGAGGAGGCGGTTATGACTTTACTTGAAGGAGTTGATAAGGTAGAACATCAAACAGGACTTCATTTTTCTTATCCAGCTTTAAAACAAATAGTTGTAAGTGCAGATGCTTATTTGCAAGAAGGCTCCCTAGCAGAAAAAGCTAAAGATCTTGTTGTAGAGTTAGTCCCCTGGGCATTAAGATTAAATAAAACTTTAGTGGGAATAGATGATGTCTCCGTTTATTTACAGGAAAAGACTAATATCCCGATGGGACGAATTACTGAAAAGGAAAAGGATATTTTGGTAAACCTGGAAGCCGTTTTGCATGAGAGAATTATTGGCCAGACTCAGGCTGTTTCAGCTGTTGTGAGCGCAATGAAGCGAGCCCGAGCGAGAGTGCAAAATCAAAAGCGACCACTTGGTTCTTTTTTATTTTTAGGTCCAACAGGTGTAGGAAAAACTGAAACAGCTAAAGCCTTGGCTACAGCTTATTTTGGTGGAGAAGAAAAATTGATGCGTTTGGATATGACAGAATATCAAGATGAAGATTCTTTGGGTAAATTAATTGGATCTTTTAAAGATAACAAACCAGGAATTTTAGCCAATTTAATTCGTCAAAATACTTTTGGAGTATTGTTGCTCGATGAATTTGAAAAAACAAATAAAGAAGTACAAAACCTTTTTTTGCAAATTTTAGATGAAGGAATTTTTTCGGATATGAATGGAAAGCGAGTAAATGCACGTAATATAATTTTTATTGCGACTTCCAATGCTGGTTCAAGCACTATTTGGAGTATGGTAAAAGAAGGTAAGAATCCGGTCGCCGAAAAAGACTCAATAATTAATGAAATAGTAAGTACTGGAGTTTTTAAACCGGAATTATTGAACCGCTATGATGAAGTTATAATTTTCCATCCATTGTCTCCAGATGATTTGTTTAAGATTGCTGGTTTGATGCTTAAAAAGGTGGCCAAAAGATTAGAACAGAAGGGGATTAATCTAGTAGTGAATGATTATTTATCTACTAATGTTAGTCAAGAAGGATCCAATGAAATTTTTGGTGCTCGTCCGATGAATCGTTATATTCAAGATAAGATTGAACAGGTAATTGCTGATAAAATTATTACGGGGGAATTGAAACCTGGGGCCAAAATAGAATTTAAAGAGCCGGTTGTGGGTGAGGATGTTTTGTTTTCCGTTATAATATCTTAAATAATCTATTACATGTTACCAAAAAAACATTCCCCATTAAGTTTTACTACACATATAGTTTGTGCCATTTTATTTGGTGTCGGTATGGCTTATTTAATTTGGGGTGGAATAAGTTCTGTTTTGGCGAATACAAGTAATGTTGCTGTTGGAGCTGTAAGTAATGTTGCTACTGGTGTCGTATCCAAATTAACAAATTTTCAATTAATTAAATTTGAAAATAAGGAGAATAAAATTCCCCTAGTAGCGACTAATACTGTTAAACCTCGAGTTTTGGCTTATGTAGAAACAGATAGTATAGCTATACCCTTAGAAGGTAAATTCGTTGTTGCTAATTTGGGTACAATGATTATTACTCTCTACCAAGATGGCCAAGAAGTGGATAATGTTCCAATTGAGACGATTGGAAAAAAAGGTCTAGCTTGGGAAACTCCGCATGGTTTATATAAAATAGAAACAAAAGAACGTACGCATTTTTCTTCCATTGGAAAGGTTTATATGCCTTTCAGTATGCAGTTTAATGGTAATTATTTTATTCATGGCTGGACATATTATCCCGATGGAACACTTGTTTCGGCAGAATTTTCGGGTGGTTGTATTAAATTAAAAACATCGGCTGCTGAGAAAATTTTTAATTTTGTTTCAGTTGGGACCCCCGTCTATATTTATGATTCCAGTGATTTGGCAATTAAAAAACCAATTGGACGTTATTTTTTAAAAACCAATACTTTACCGAAAGTTAGTGCTGAGTCTTACTTGGTTGCTGATCTAGATACTGGCGAAATTATTTTAGATAAAAATCGCGATAGTCAATTTTCTATTGCTTCCATTACTAAATTGATGACCGCTTTGGTTTCTTTGGATGTGTCTTATTTCCTTAATCCCATAACTATTGCGGCTAATACATTAGCTGAGACTAATACGACCAAACTAATTTCTGGTCGAACGGCTATAATCCGTGAAATTTTGAAACCGCTTCTTTTAGAATCAGATAATGGTGCCGGAGAAGTTTTGGCTAGTACTTTAGGACGGAAGACATTTATTAGTAAAATGAATGAGCGTGCCAAATCGATTGGTCTTAGTCAAACAGTGTTCACTGATCCAAGTGGTGTTTCTTTAGAAAATATATCTACAGCTTCGGATTTATTTAGTTTGTTGTCCAATCTTTATAATTACAAGAAATATATTTTTGATATTACTAAATTAGAAACGTCTACTGTTGCTGGAGTAGAGTGGAAAAACAATAATCCTTTTGCGGTAGAGTCTGGTTTTATTGGTGGTAAGAGTGGAATCAACACTCGTGCCAAACAAGCTTTTGCTAATATTTTTTCACTACCGATTGGTCAAGCAACAACTAGTCAAATTGCTATCATTGTTTTGGGTAGTAATGATAGTATTGCTGACACTAGAGAATTACTTAATTTTGTTAAAACCAATGTCTATTATTCTGAATCGGGGAAAGAATTGCTTACTGCTTCGGCTGCTTTAGTTCTAGAAACTAAAGAATTAGCCACGACATCGACAGCTATTGTTCCAGAGAAGACAACCACTTTAGCTTTTGCGGGAGATATAATGCTTGATCGTGGAGTTAAGAAAATAATAACAACTGTCGGGGCGGGAGATTATAATTTTCCGTTTGTGAATTTCGGGAAAATAGAAAATGCAGATATTTTATTTGGAAATCTTGAAGGTCCAGTATCTGATGGAGGAAGAGATTTACATAATCTTTATTCATTTAGAATGACACCAAAGGTGGTAGAAGTGCTCCAGAATAAAGGTTTTGATGTTTTGTCAGTAGCTAATAATCATATGGGAGATTGGACTACTGCGGCCTATGTCGATACTATTAATAATTTTTCTGATTCAAATATTTCTTTAGTTGGTGGTGGTTTATCTAAGAGTGAAGCAGTTGAGCCAAAGATAATAGAAAAAAATGGTATAAAATTTGGTTACATTGGATTTTCGGACGTGGGACCAAATGGTATGAAGGCAGGAACTTCTTCCGCTGGAGTACTTTTGGCGAGTGATCCACAAGCACCGCAGATAATCAAACAAGCCAGTGAAAAATGTGATGTATTAGTTGTGTCCTATCATTTTGGTAATGAATATGAGCCAACATCTAACTGGCGTCAGCGTGAATTGGCATATATGGCTATCGATAATGGCGCACGAATAGTCGTCGGTCACCACCCTCATGTAGTTCAAGAGATGGAAAATTATCGTGGAGGGGTGATTATGTATAGTTTGGGTAACTTTATTTTTGATCAATATTTCTCACCTGAAACTATGTCTGGTTTGGCGGTAAAAATAACTTTTGTCGGTAAAAATATTTCTAATATTCAGAAACTAAAAACAACACTAGATAAAAATTTTCGGGTTACTGTGGAATAAAATTGCAACCCCTAAGAAATATATAATCTATTGTCAATAAACAAGATTTGTTGTATTATATTTCTTTATGTCTAACTTCTGGCAAAAATTAAAGAAGCCTATTTTTATGATGGCTCCTATGTATGATGTTACTGACGAAGCTTTTCGTCAGATGTTTGTTAAATATGGAAAACCTGATGTTTTATATACGGAGTTTGTTTCGGCTGATGGGTTAGTTAGTCCTTTAGGTAGAAAAAAAATTTCTCGGGAATTATATTTTCAAAAAAATGAACATCCGATAGTAGCGCAAATTTTTGGTTCTAATCCAGATAATATTTATGAAGCCACTAAAATAATCGCTAGTCTTGGTTTTGATGGGGTAGAAATAAATATGGGTTGTCCAGACAAAACAGTAATTAAACAGGGATCTGGTTCGGCACTTATTCGTACCCCAGATTTAGCGGTAGAAATAATTGAAGCGGCTAAACGGGGAGCAGGAAAGATACCTGTTTCAATAAAAACGCGTTTGGGTTACTACAAACCAACAGAGATGACTGATTGGATAACGAAAATTTTAGCTGCCAAGCCAGCTGCTTTAACTGTCCATCTTCGAACAATGAAAGATATGTCGAAAGTGCCAGCCAGGTGGGATTTGGTGGATAAAGTTGTAGCACTAGCTAAAGATGCGAGAATACCAATTATTGCTAATGGAGATATAGAAAGTTTGGTTGAAGCAAAAGAAAAAGCCGAAAAACATAATCTTGATGGAATAATGATCGGCCGTGGAGTCTTCGGTAATCCTTGGTTTTTTGCTGGTTTGGATCATGAGCTGTCTATTTCTGAAAAACTTAATGCCCTAATAGAACATACCAAACTTTTTGAAGATTTATATTGTACTGGTAAAACTAATGATAAATTATTTTCTGGTCATACAAAAAATTTCGACGTCATGAAAAAACATTATCGCGCTTATATAAAAGGTTTTTTGGGTGCCTCGGAATTGCGCACTAAATTAATGCGGGTAAATTCAGCAAAGGAAGTAGAAGATATAATTACAGATTTTCTAAAATTGACAAAAGTTTCAATATCCTTAGAATGAGAGCTTAGATAGACTACTCTTTGAAAGGAGGATCTCGATATGGAAATCCAATTTCCACGACATCTCGTTGCTTCTCAGCAGTTTGATCGTCCTATGTTAGATCACTTGTTTGAACTTACAAGGGAAATGGAGTCTTACACTGCTCGTGACCATAGTGATATTTTAGAAAAGGAGATTATTGCAACACTTTTTTACGAACCCTCGACTAGAACTCGTTTCTCGTTTGAATCTGCGGTTTTGCGTTTGGGTGGACAAGTCATTTCGACTGAAAACGCTCGTGATTTTTCTTCGGCGGCAAAAGGAGAGACGATAGAAGACACTATTCGAGTGATTGGTGGTTACGCTGATCTTATTGTTATGCGTCACCATGAATCTGGTGCAGCTCTGCGTGCGGCTGGGGTTAATATTGTACCGATCATCAATGCTGGTGATGGAGTTGGTCAGCATCCAACTCAGGCGCTTTTGGATGTCTATACAATTCAAAAGCACTTTGGCAAAGTTGATGGTCTTACTATTGCGATGATGGGAGACTTGGCTCATGGCCGAACGGTGCGTTCGCTTTGTTATCTGTTGGCCAAGTATCCTGTAAAGAAAATCTACTTCGTGGCGCCAAAAGTGGTGGAGATGAGGGATGATATCAAGGAGTATTTGATAGAACATTCTATTGATTTTGCCGAAGAGCCGAATCTTCTTCACATCATTGGTGAAATCGATGTTCTCTACCAAACACGGATTCAGAAGGAGCGTTTTGGAGATAATTTGGAAGAATATCACGAAGCGTCTGGGAAGTATATTATTGATATCGATATTGCCCAGATGATGAAAGATGTGGCGATTATCATGCATCCTCTGCCTCGTTTAGACGAAATCAAACCGGAAGTAGATGCCAATCATCGAGCGATGTACTTTGAACAAGCCAAGAATGGTCTTTATGTTAGAATGGCAATTTTAAGCCTTATGCTGGGTCATTTAAAGTAAGGCTTATATCTAGGGGCTTGGAATTTTCCGAGTCCCTTTTTTAAATATCGATTTTTGTTATATACTATCTTTATGTCCGAATTATCCCTTTATCGTAAATATCGCCCTAGTAAGTGGGCCGAAGTAGTGGGTCAAGACCATGTTGTGTCTGTCTTAGAAGGTGCGATAAAAATGGGTAACATAGCTCATGCTTATTTATTTTGTGGTACTCGTGGGACTGGTAAGACTAGTGTGGCGAGAATTTTTGCCCAATCGATTGGTACTACGCCAAATGATATTAGTGAAATTGATGCCGCTTCGACAAATGGGGTGGATGATGTTCGTGAATTGCGTGAAGCAGTTCGTTCGTTACCTTTTGAATCAAAATATAAAGTCTATATTATTGATGAAGTGCATATGTTATCTAAGCCAGCTTTTAATGCTTTACTAAAAACATTAGAGGAACCACCATCGCATGTTATTTTTATTTTAGCGACCACAGAATTACATAAGTTGCCAGAGACGATTATTTCTCGTTGTCAGACTTTTACCTTCAAAAAACCGACGATTGAAATTTTGAAAAAAGTTGTTGAAAAAACAGCCAAAAAAGAAGGTTTTGCAATTGACGACGGTTCGGCCAATTTACTTGCGATGCTGGGCGATGGCTCATTTCGTGATGCTTTAGGTATTTTACAAAAAGTTATTAGTTCTTCTTCCGATAAAAGAGTAACCGCCGAAGAAGTAGGAGTGATTACTGGTGCGCCTACTCAACAATATGCTTTTGATTTTATTACAGCCCTTTTGCTTAAAAGAGCTGATTTAGCTTTGACGGTTATTCATAAAGCAGTGAGCGAGGGGAAAGATATAAAATTTTTCTTAAAAATGATTTTGGCTGATTTGCGTTTGGCAATGCTCTTGCGGTTTGCTCCTGAGATGAAAATTTCGATTAAAGATGAAGTGGGAGAAGATGAATTACAAAAATTAGAACAATTATCTCATCATGAACACGCAGATAGCCTACCTGCTATTTTAAAAGAGTTGATTTACACTTATGATGATATTGGACGAACTTATCTTCCCCATTTACCTTTAGAACTCGCTGCGGTAAAAATTTCTCAAGTGGTTAACTAGGTAGATTCAATCCTTCGATTTTGTGGTAGTATGTGATTGAATATATGGAATTAGACGATTCAGATTTAATTAATGACTATCAAAATGGTAATCAGGGGGCTTTTGAGACCTTGGTTTCTCGGTATTTAAAAACAGTTTATGTATTTATTTTTCGCTTAGTGGGTAGGCCAAGTGAATCAGAGGATCTTACTCAGGATACTTTTGTTAAGATTTGGAAAAATTTAGATAAGTATGATAAGGAAAAAAGTTTTAAAACTTGGGTTTTGAGTATTGCTAAAAATACTACTTATGATTGGTTTAGAAAAAAGAAGGCGATAAATTTTTCTGAAATAAATCAACAGATGCCTGAAAATAATTTTGGTGATAATATTCCTGATGTTGAACTTTTGCCAGATGAAATATTTGAGCAAAAGGAATTGGCAGCGTTTTTATCTTCTGCTTTGGATAAAATTACTTTAGATTTGCGAACCATCTTAATTTTACACCTAGAGGATGGACTGACTTTTGAAGAAATTGCTCAGATTGTGAAAAAACCAATGAATACCGTTAAAAGTCAATATCGGCGTGCTTTATTGATTTTACGCAAATATTTAGTGGAAAATGCACCAAATTAACAATTTTTAACGTACTAATATCATGGGAAAGGATTATAAGACATTATTTACTCAAAGTGAAAATATTGAACTACCACAAGGCCTCTTGGAGTCAGTTTTGGTTAAAGTTCGTTTAGAGCAAAAGAAGTCGGCCAAAAGAGAACTAATTTTTGTTGGAAGTACAGCAGCTGGTTCACTTATCGCAATCATTCCAGTTTTTTCTTATTTTATAGATGGTTTCATTCAATCTAGTTTTTATCAATATTTTTCCTTAATTTTTTCAGAGGGGACGGGAGCCCTTGCTTTCTGGAAAGAAATCGGAATGTCTCTTGCTGAATCCTTGCCGATTTTATCAGTTACTGTTTTCTTAACAGTCCTAGTGGTACTCATTTGGTCTATTGCTAGAACAGCTCGAGATGTCAAAATAGTATTTTTACCAACTCACTTAATTAGAATTTAATTTTTAAAAATATGAATCCCGTAGTATTAAATGGCATCGTTGGGAATTTATATTCAAAAAACAACATGAGTTCGAAAATAATTATCAATTTAATAAAAGTGGTACAATACCGTCCCAACGAGAATAATGCCATTTTTCACTAACAGGATGAATTTAAAAGACATTGCTCAATCAAAAACACTTCGAGGAATTATTATTGGTATTTGTATTTTTATTGTCGCAGCTCTAATTTTTCAAGCTGGAGTTTTTGTTGGTTATAAAAAGGCAGAATTTTCTGGCCGATTTGGTGATAATTATTCTCGGGCTTTTGGAGGAGAAAAACGTGGTCCTGGTATGATGGGTGGATTCCCAGAAGATATTTTTGTGGGTGGGCATGGCACGGCTGGTAAAATTGTGCGAATTAGTTTGCCTACGATTATCGTAGCTGATCGTGATAATGTGGAAAAAGTCGTTACAATAGAAGACGACACTTCTATTAGAAGTTATCGTGATGCAGTTAAAATTACAGATTTAAAAGTTGGAGATTTTGTTATTATACTTGGTTCCCCTGATGATCAGGGTCAAATAGTTGCCAAGCTTATTCGGATTACTCCAGAACCAAAAATGAAGGCTCTTAATGGAGTTTCAACGACTACTAATAACATTAAACAAATTTCTAATTAATATGAATCCCGTAGTATTAAATGGCATCGTTGGGAATTTATATTCAAAAAACAACATGAGTTCGAAAATAATTATCAATTTAATAAAAGTGGTACAATACCGTCCCAACGAGAATAATGCCATTTTTCACTAATAGGATGAAAATTAAAAATTGGATTATTTCGCATAAAATAATTGGTACAATTCTAGCTTTATTAGTGGCGTATATTATTTATTGGGGTTATGGGAAACTATTTAATAGTAGTAGTATTGAAACAAAGTATGTGGTTGCTGCTGTGCAAAAAGGGACAATCGTTACGTCTGTAAGTGGAAGTGGTCAGGTTTCGGCTTCCAATCAGGTAGATTTACAGAGTAAAGTATCTGGAAATGTTGTTTATGTTAGTGCAAAAGTGGGTGACCGGGTTTCCGCTGGATCACTAATTGCTCAAATTGATTCTGAAGACGCTCGGATTGCCTTAGAGAATGCTAAAATTGCTTTGGAAAAATTGACTCAGCCGGCGGATCAGCTTTCAATCACTCAAGCTGAAAATTCCTTAACTGATGCTCAGGTTTCAAATAAAAAGGCCTATGATGATGGTTTTAGTAATATTACGACTGCTTTTGTTGATCTACTTGATATATTATCTGGAATCGATAGTTTGATTAATGGTGTTGGTGGTAGTGGATATTTGAATGATCAAAGATACTTATCTAGTGGTACTGAAATTGAACGAGATTATGCCAATAAAGCAGCTAGTAGTTATTATCTAGCAAAGAACAGTTATGATAAAAGTTTTGCTTTATATAAAACCATCACTAGGACGAGTGATTCTGTTAGTATTGAATCTTTAATAAATAATGTTTACGAAACGACTAAAAAAATAGCCCAAGCTGTTAAAGATGCTCAAAATGCCATTGAATACCTTCAGAATCAAAATGGGGTTACCTCAGAGTCTACGACTGCTCGAAATAATTTAAATACTTGGCTTTCATCTGTGAATAGTTATTTACAAAGTTTGAATTCTTCTGTTAATACAATTAGTAGTTCTGCTCGATCTTTGAAAGCACAAACAGAATCTCTTGCTAAACTAAAAATTGGTGCAGACCCTCTTGATATTCGTTCTCAAGAATTGAATATTCAACAGAAACAAACTGCTTACAATGATTCATTTATCCGTGCCCCCTTCTCTGGAGTATTGGCTTCCCTCAGTATTAGTCAAGGTGATTCATTAAATAGCGGTACTAGTATCGGTACTTTTATCACTGAAAATAAGGTGGCTGACATTTCTCTTAATGAAGTAGATGTATCTAAAATTAAGTCTGGTCAAAAAGCCACTCTTACTTTTGATGCAATTGAAGGGCTCTCTATTACCGGAAAGGTAATCCAAGTGGATCTTGTGGGTACTGTTAGTCAGGGAGTTGTTTCGTATAATGTAAAGGTTGGTTTTGATACTCAAGATGATCGAATTAAATCTGGTATGAGTACCAGTGTCTCTATTATTACTGATGTTAAACAAGATGTTTTAGTTGTGCCCAATAGTGCAATCAAAACTCAAAATAGCGTCAGTTATGTTCAGGTTGTAGACAAAAATATTGCAACGACTGATAATCAAGGTTCCGTTTTAGTTTCTTTACCTACTAGTCAAACAGTAGAGATTGGCTTTTCAGATGATACTTCTACGGAAATTATTTCTGGCCTAAGTAAAGGTGATAAAATTGTAACTAAGACGATTGCCCCTACTGCTGTTACTACTACTAGTGCACCTAGTATTTTAAATGCTGCTGGTGCTGGTAGTCGTACGGGAGCTACTGGAGGAGGAGCGGTGAGAGCTCTTGGTCACTAGAAAAATACTTGTCCCGTTAGAAATAAACTGGCGAGATGAAGATGAGCGAAAACAACAGTATTCCTAACAAACGCAAGTAGAATAATAAGATTAGTAAATAAATTTCTAATGGGATGATTGAAGTTAAAAATGTTACAAAAACATATAAGACTGGCTTGATTGAATTCCAAGCATTGAAAGGAGTTTCCTTTACAATCGAGGATGGGGAATTCGTAGCCATTATGGGTCCATCTGGTTCTGGTAAATCTACTTTGATGCATATTCTCGGTGCCCTCGATACTCCAACTAGCGGAACATATTATTTAGATGGGAAAGATGTTTCTACTTTAAGTGATGATGAATTGGCGGATATTCGTCGTGATAAAATTGGTTTCGTTTTTCAATCTTTTAATTTACTTCCACGAACGACAGTTTTTAGAAATACTATGTTGCCTTTAGTTTATGCTCGTGTATCGAAAGAAGAGCGAGGAAAATTAGCTAAAGTGGCGCTTCTAGCGGCAGGAATGGACGAAGAACATTTTTATCATTTATCTAATCAATTGTCGGGGGGACAAATTCAAAGAGTGGCTATTTCTCGTGCTTTAGTAAACAACCCTTCACTTATTTTAGCCGATGAGCCAACCGGTAATCTTGATACTGTGACTGGTAATATTGTGTTAGGTACTTTTCAAAAATTAAATAAAGAATTAGGTCGAACTATCATTCTTATTACTCACGAAGCTGATGTGGCTGAGCATGCTGATAGAATTATTTTTATTAAAGATGGTTTGATTATAAGTGATAGTCGGACTCATCAGAAAAAAATTGTTCGGCATTAAATGTACTTGTCCCGTTAAAGGTAGGTGGGCGAGATTAAGATGAGTGCATTAAATAATAAAATGAACAAACATTTGCCGACAAATTTTAATAAGAATATAAACTTTTAATGGGATGCACATACTTGATATATTATCTGAAACATATTCTGCTTTATATTCGAACAAAGTTCGTTCTGGTTTGACGATGTTGGGAATTGTAATAGGTATTAGTTCGGTTATTATTATGCTTGCTATTGGACAGGGAGCTCAAAGTTCTATCGAGTCGAGTATCCAGTCAATTGGTTCGAATTTAGTAATTGTTTCGCCAGGAGCCCAGAGTGGCCCTGGAATAACTGTGAGTGCTGGACGTGGATCAGCTAAATCTCTTAAATTATCTGATGCTCTAGCTGTTGAAACTCAAATTTCTTCAATTAAGGGTGTGGCACCAGAGGTAACAGGACGTTATCAAATTACTGCCCTTGGACAAAACACTAATACTCAAGTCTCTGGAACCGTCCCAGCTTATACTGATGTGCGTAATATGCAGGTAGATGAAGGAATATTTATTACGGATCAAAATGTTAATAGTGGGAGTAAGGTGGTTGTTCTGGGTCCTAATGTTCGAGATGATCTTTTTGGAGTGGAGGCGGAAGCTATTGGTCAATCAGTGCGGATTAATAAGATTGAATTTAAAATTATTGGTATAACAAAAGCTAAGGGTGGAGGAGGATTTGGTAGTCAGGATGACCAAGTATTTATTCCAATTAGTACTGCTCAGCGTTATCTTTCTGGTGATGAATACGTTTCAACTATTAGCATTGCAGCTGTGGATGCTAATTCTACTACTCAAGTGCAACAGGATGTGACGAGTCTCTTGCTTAGTTTACATAAAATCAGTGATCCACTCTTGGTTGATTTTAATACCCTTAATCAGTCTGATATTACTGCGGCGGCAACAAGTATTACTCAGATTTTTACAATTCTACTTGGATCGGTTGCTGGCATCTCTTTAATCGTCGGTGGTATTGGAATTATGAATATGATGCTGACAACAGTTACGGAACGTACACGCGAAATTGGTTTACGAAAAGCGATAGGAGCTAAAAAGAAAGATATTAGTTTACAGTTTTTGATTGAAGCGGTGATGCTTACATTTATGGGTGGATTTATTGGTGTAGTATTGGGCTGGTTGGTGTCGTTTGGAATTACTTATTTTGGTGTACTCCAAACCCAGGTTTCGGTGTTTTCGATTATTTTAGCTTTTAGTGTATCAGCTGCGATTGGGATTATTTTTGGCTATTACCCTGCACGAAGAGCTGCTAGCTTAAATCCAATTGATGCATTACGTTATGAGTAGACGAATTGTCGTTGAGAGCAGAGTGAAGTGATCTCTTTAATTTTTTTCAAGATTACTTCACCCTGCTCTCTGAGACAAAAGAGGGTTTAATAATTAATAAAATAAATATGAGTACAAAACACATAATATCTGCAGTCATCGTTATTGTTGTTATTGCAGGCTTATTGTTTTATGGTGGGATGCAATATGGGAATATAAAAAGTTCGTCTCGAGGCATTGGACAATTTGCTGGCCAAATGGGTGGGACAGGTAGTGGTGCACGTACGAGTGGTGTAGTTAGTCGAGGTGGAGTGAGTGGAGGTTTTACTATTGGTGATATTTTAGCAAAAGATGCTACCAGTATTACTGTCAAAATGCGTGATGGAAGTACTAAAATAGTTTTTTATTCGTCCACGACTGATGTTCAAAAAACTGTTGATGGAAGCGCAACAGATTTGGTGGTTGGAAAATCGGTGTCTGTTATGGGGATAACCAATGCTGATGGTAGTATTACTGCTCAATCAGTCTCTCTTCGTACAACACCATTAGTTTCACCACAAGGAAAAACACAACCAGCACAGTAAAAGATATTGTACAAAAAATCGACACAGCTGTGTCGATTTTTTGTACTTATGCTAAGATATGCCTATGCAGAAATCAGAAAATATAACTTACGATGCAGTGGTAATTGGGGGCGGTGCCTCTGGAATGCTGGCCGCTGGACGAGCCGCGGAACGTGGTTTACGTGTTTTGTTATTGGAAAAAAATCACTACCTCGGTGAAAAATTAAAATTGACTGGTGGTGGACGATGTAATATTACTAATGCTGAATTTGATCGTCAGATTTTGCTTAGTAATTATGGTGAGGGGAAAGATTATTTATTTTCTCCATTTTCTCAATTTGGTGTCCAATCTACTTTTGATTTTTTTACTATTCACGGATTACCACTGGTAATAGAAGCTCGTAAACGGGCTTTTCCAAAAACTCAAAATGCCGAAGATGTGGTGGCTGTCTTAGAAAATTATCTTAAAACTACTGGAGTGGTGATTAAAACGAAAGCTCCTGTAACACGTATAATCACTAAGAAAGATAAGATAGTGGGAGTAGAGGCTCTAGGGGTGGAATATACTACTAAGGCAGTAATTCTCGCCACCGGTGGTCTTTCTCACCCCGAAACTGGCTCGACAGGGGATGGAATGCGTTGGTTGTCGAAGTTGGGACATTCAGTCCGTCAGCCTTCTCCTACAGTGGTGCCTTTGGCTGTAGCTGAAGATTGGGTTAAAGAGCTTTCTGGCGTGTCTCTAACTTTTATGAAGATTACTTTTTTTGTGGATGGGAAAAGAGCATTTTCTAAAACTGGAAAGATTTTATTTACTCACTTTGGTTTATCTGGGCCCTTGATTATGAATAGTGCTGGAAAAGTAAAAGCTCTTTTGGAACAAGGAAAAGTGACTGCCAAAATTGATGCGTTTCCGGATACTGATTTAGGGGTGCTTGAAAAGCAAATTGTAAAAGTTTTTGATGCAAATAAAAATAAGGATTTAAAAAATATTTTTAAAGAAATAGTGCCAGAGGGAACCGACAAAGGGATTTTATCATTAGTAGAAATTATAGAAGATATTAAAGTGCATAGTGTGACTAAGGAACAGAGAAAAATGATTGTCCACTTACTCAAATCTTTGCCAGTGACGATTATTGGTTTGATGGGTTATGACCGAGCAATTGTATCTGATGGGGGAGTTTCGTTGGCTGAGATAGATATGAAAACTATGCGCTCTAAAATTCATCCAAATCTTTATATCACTGGCGACCTTTTGGATATAAACCGTCAATCAGGCGGATTTAGTCTACAACTTTGTTGGACAACGGGTTATGTGGCCGGTAATTCAGTAGGAGGATAATGACCAACCTTCTATTTTTAAAAAAAGTTAGTTTTTTGATTTAGTTAATTGTCCACAGGTATTTTAATAAAATTTGTTTTTCTGGTGATATAATAAATCTGTTTGAGATTAATCAAATAATTAAAATATTATGGCCAAAGGAAAAAATATGAAGAAAGAGGTGAAAAAGCCCAAGAAAGCAAAATCTAAGTAATTTTTTAAAAAACCACCAGACTAGGTGGTTTTTTAAAAATTGATTAATTCTTCCTTTTCTTTCCTAGATAATTGTTTTAACTTTGCCTCTCTGGCTCGGGCAAGAGCTAGGGTGTCTAATTCTTCAAAATATTTAAGAATTACAGGTCGTCTGATTTTTGTATAATGTGCTCCACACTTGGAGTGATTGTGTGCCTTCAATCTTTTTTCTAAATTGTTAGTACTTCCAGTATAAAAGGTTTTATCGGCACACTCTAGTATGTATACGAAATAGGGCATTTTTTATTTGTCGTTCCGAGCTTAACATGGAATCTTGTATATTATAACAGACCTCGTGTTTTTTACGGGCTTTTTTATAATTGATAAATCTTCAAAAAATGCTATATTTGTGATGTTAAGTGGCCCCTACTGGCAAAAGGTAGGACATAATTTAATATATTGCGGGATCGTCTAAAGGTAGGACATGGGCCTTTGAAGCCCAGTATCTTGGTTCGATTCCAAGTCCCGCAGCTAACGATTTTTGTCTATAATTTAAGCCATTTTTTTTAAGTAGGTTTCTTGGATGCTAGAACTTTTTAGTAGTAAGGTGGAGTAAAGTTTGACAATAAATAGTTATGGGTATATACTCAATACTAGGTCGTGATTATTAACTTCTAACCATAACTATTATGCCTAGATTAGATGGAACAGGTCCTCAAGGCCAAGGTCCAAGAACTGGCCGAGGTATGGGTAACTGCTCGGTTTGTCCAAGATTTGCTAATTGCCCCAATCTTTCCAAAGAAGAGCGAAAGAAGCTCTTACTGGAAGAGAAGGAAGCAGTTGAGCAAGAATTGGCTGATTTGGAGAAATAATCATCCAACAGATAGAATAGCCCTTTGTGGGTGATTTTATCTGTAAGATAATAAATAATAAACACTATGCCAAGACCAAGATTGTGCCGAAAAATAAACTTCAGTCCGAATGTTAGATATTTTAAGCCCCAAGGTATCCCCTTGAGGGAACTTGACGAGGTTGAGCTAACTTTAGAAGAACTGGAAACTCTGCGATTAAAGAATGTGGAGGGATTGGAACAGACAGAGGCCTCTAAAAAAATGAAGACCTCGCAAAGCACTTTTCAACGGATTTTAGCTTCGGCCTATTTGAAAATTTCAGATGCTCTGATAAATGGGAAAGCGATTAAAATTAACGAGTAGATAAGTAGTGTTTCTGGGGGTAGGGTGAGATGCTACTAAGCCCCAGCAAATGCAGGACAGTGATAATAGAACTCGCTCTTTCCCTGTAACAAAATGGTTCTAATTTCGTCCAAGTCCCGCAGCAAAATTTGTGCGTAGCTCGAGAAATGTTAAAATATTAATGAGGAAATCTTGCGAAAAAAGAAACCTAGCCTAAAGAATTATTAAATAGATTAGATAATTATTAACTTGGGTGGACGCCATTATTTCCCTTTAATATTTTCAAAAATCACTTGGAGGTCGAACCTCCAAGTGATTTTTGATTATTTATATTTTATTTTAACTCTAATTGTTTCAAAAAATTCTCTCGTTCATTCCCTGTGATTTCGCGAACTTGTCCGTCTTTTAGATCGGCTAAGTTGATATTAATTATTCTCGTTCTTTCTAGGTCTACTATTTGATAACCGAGGGCGGCACACATCCGGCGAATTTGGTGTTTCTTGCCTTCGGTAATCGTTAAGAAAAATTCTGTGTGGCTAATCTTAGTCAATTTACAGGGTTTAGCGACAAAGTCTTCTAACTTTATTCCGGAAGTAATCGCCTTTTGAAACATTGGTGTTAGTTTTTTATCGACAGTCACTCGGTATTCTTTTTCGTGTTCATTTTCTGACTCCAGTAATTTGCCAGTAACTCTTGTGTCATTGGTCAAGATGATTAAGCCATGCGATTCCTTGTCTAAACGTCCCATAGGAGTCAAAGGTGTTCGATATTTAATCATATCAGCAATAGATTTCTGACCTTTTTCGGGGTTAGTAACCACATCGATAGGCTTATTGAAGGCTAAATATACATAGGCCGCTTCCTTTTGCTCCATAGTTTTATGATCGACAACTACCTTGTCGTCTTTATTTACTCTGTCACCTAAGACCGCTACTTTGCTATTTAGAGTTACTTTGCCAGCGATAATCAATTTATCAGCTTCTCGTCTCGAAGCAACTCCTTGTTTAGACAAGTATTGGTTGATCCTCATTGGGTAGGGATTTTTTTCGTTTTTATTTATCATTGATATAGCATAGCAAATAACTTCTGATTTTCCCATTACCCCACAATTTTAGAGAATTTGTTAATATTGTCGATAGGAATATCACTTGGTATAATTAAGAACATATGACAAACTTTGATATTTTACAATCCGATTCGACAAATGAAAAAAAAGAGGAATTATTATCAATGTCTTTTGTGAATAAGCTAAAAACGTCTCTACGCGAAAAGCTTGATCCTTCTGAAGATCCAGAACAGGCTGATCAGATGAATGCTTTAATTGAGATGAAAATAAGACATTTAGAGACAATGTATCCTGATCATAAGTCTTATCAAACTTATTACATTTTAAAGAATAAAGTGATTCCAGAAAGTGTAACTGTTGTTGATTTTCCAGGAGATGATTCTGTAATTGCTTTTATTGAGAATTTTTAGTTTTTCTTTGTCTAATTAGGAGTATTATTAAGTTAGAAATTTTTCATTATATAAGGCTCTAACTTAAAAAATATGAAAATTAAAAATGTTGTTAATCCGGACGTGATTACAATAAATCAAAATGCTACATATAAGGAGGCAACGTTTATTCTCTATAATAATAAAATAAGAGGTGCACCTGTAGTAGATGATGATGGAAAATTGGTTGGAATGTTGTCCGAGAAAGATTTATTTAAGGTCCTTTTCCCTTATGAAACAAGTTTTTTCTCTAATCCAGAAATGTATCTAGATTTTGAGGTTAGGGAAAATAAAATAGATGAAATAAAAGATTCTAAAATTAGTAACTACATGTCTCGGAAACTTGTGACTGTCGATCCTGAAATGCCTGTTTTAAAAGCTGGGGGATTGATGTTGGCTAGAGGAGTTCATCGTTTGCCTGTAATAGAAAATGGTAAATTAATCGGGATTGTTTCCCGCCAGGATATTTTTGGCCGAATTCTGAAAAATCATTTACAGTTAGAAGAATAGTAATTTAAAAATTTAGTCGTCTTGTTGTTATACTGGCGAAGGCCGGTGTCCAGTGTATATAATAGAATTGGTTTAGTATTACTAGATTCCGGCCTTCGCTGGTATTATAAAAAAGAGCGTTTTGGTAAAAAATGGCTAATCGTGGGGATTTATTAAATTAATAAAATATTATATGACAAATATTGAACAAAAAAATTATTCTGAAAATGGTATAAATAGTTTTTCTCCGGAAGTTAAAATCAAATATGAAGAATTACATTCAACTCTTTTAGATAAACAGATTGCGGCTAGTGAAAAAGGGGAGATGCTTATCTGGCACGATAAGATAGTCAATTTTGCTAATAATTTATTGAGTACTTATCCAGATGCTCGCGATTATCTATTTTTTCATCTATTGATTGGAAGCACGTCTCCTATGGGATTATCCCAGATTGATTTTCCAGGAGATGATTCTGTTGAATTATTTATAAATAACCTAAATCCTTAGTCTTTTGCCAGTAGACAGGAAACATGTATAATGAAAAGTGATGAACTCAATTAGGTTAAATAATTTTTTTGTATTCTATTTTACCAGGACCCAAGTGGGTACGGTTGTTTAGTCTTTGAACATAGTTAAAGAAAAACAAAACCGGCCTCGCAGGGGTTGGTTTTTTGTTTCCAACTAGACTAGATCTTTTAAAATCCATATTTTCTAAGGAGGAAAAGAAAATGAGTTCAGATCGGGAAAAGGTAATAACTGAGTGTTTGTCACAAATGAAGAAGGTAGAATGTCCTCATCAAAAGAAGAATACTATCTTGGTAGATTCTTTAGATAAACTATTAAATTGTGGTTGTTTACTCAGTGGTGTTGGATATAAAAAATGTGACAAACTTCATCGGGTACGTAAAGGCTGTCCGATGCTCAAGCAACTCAGCCCTTTGTTTGAGGTAGTATAGTTGTTGAAGATAGTATAGTTTTTGGCATTTTGCCATTCAAAGAGAGAAGTAATTTCTTCTTGTTGCTTTTAGATAAGAAGGGTGGTTTAATAGCCAAAGTTGTCCATTTTTATGAAGGGGGTTTTGACCCATGTCCTGGATGCAATGGTTCGGTTCCTTTGTCATACTGTATTGGGCTTTGGCTGTGTTCCTCTTTTTTGTGAACGAAGTTTTTAACTCTCGTCGGGGATTATGTGGCTACTTTTACTATGTTAGGTTGCTCTGGTTTGACAACTTCGTTCGTTGGTTTGCGCGACCAGTATATTATTGTCTGGAACGCGATTCCTCTTGACTGGTTATTTTTGGCCAGTTTTAATACCCGGCCCTCAAAGAGAGTCGGGTATTTTTCAATATTAGAAGAAGAATGCTATAGTAATTCCGTGACTAATTTTAGATTCAAAATAAATAAAAAAATAGCTGGCACACTTGGCCGAGCGGGAACTATTGAAACCCCTCATGGAGTAATTGAAACTCCAGCTTTTGTAGTTGTGGGAACGAAAGCTACAGTAAAGGCTCTTACTCCGGAACAAGTGAAAGATTTGGGTACAGAAGTTGTTTTAGCTAATACCTATCATTTGTATTTAGAGCCCGGTGATGAACTTATAAAAAAGGCGGGGGGTTTACATAAGATGATGAATTGGAGTGGCCCGACAATGACCGACTCTGGTGGTTTTCAAGTATTTTCTCTGGGGGTGGCATTTGGTGAGGGTGGTTTGAATAAATTTTTAAGTGGCGATAAACAGCCGATACAGATAAAGAATAATATCGAGCTGGAAGAAACTGCTAAACTCGCTAAAATAGATGAAAATGGTGTAACTTTCCGTTCGCACATTGATGGTAGTGAACATCGTCTAACACCAGAAAAATCAATCGAGATCCAACACAATATTGGAGCGGATATTATTTTTGCCTTTGATGAATGTACTGCCCCAACGGCTGACCATGTTTATCAAAAAGAGGCGATGGATCGAACACATCGCTGGGCCGAACGCTCGCTTGCACACCATAAAAAACTCAACTTGGAAGAGGGGCGTTCAAGTGATACAGTCCAAGCGCTGTTTGGAATAGTTCAGGGTGGGCGTTTCCAAGATTTAAGAGAAGAAAGTGCTCGTATAATAGCTGGAATGGATTTTGCTGGTTTCGGTATTGGTGGTTCGTTTGAAAAAACAGATATGGATACGGCTGTTGGTTGGGTTAATAAATTACTACCAGAAGATAAACCCCGTCATCTTTTAGGAATCGGTGAGCCATTGGATATTTTAGGTGCGGTAGAAAATGGGGCTGATACTTTTGATTGTGTGGCACCGACACGGATGGCTCGCAATGGTTCACTACTAACCAGACAGGGGAGAATCAATATTCGTAATGCTAAATATCGCGAAGATTTTTTCCCAATAGATAGTGTTTGTGGTTGTTATACTTGTAAAAATTATACTAAAGCCTATCTTGCACATCTTTTTCGTGCCAATGAAATTTTAGCCTCTACTTTGTCTTCGATCCATAATCTTTATTTTATGGTTAATTTTTTGAAAGAAATCAGACAAGCAATTCTAGCTGACAAATTCCCAGATTTCAAAAAAGATTTTTTGCAGGAATATAATACCCTTGACTAGAAAATTGAGAGGAGTATTGTTTTAAATAGATAGCTAGTTCTGAGTATCTAAATATTCCAAAAGGAAAGTAGGATCTTTCTATGTCGAAGTCGAAGATAAAAAAAGAAGAGGTATCAATCCCCGACGGTGGTTGCTTTCTGGCCCCAACTCGTCATTGCGAGTCAGACGATCACCGACATCAGGAAATTGTTCTGATGTTTAGCAATTTTAGTCATGGCGTTCCGTCTGTTAGACGCCATGGTCGGCGGATCAACACCTATCCCCATTCGGGGTTTCATGTGATTGATATGACCCCTATCATAGTGCTGGCTAGCAAAAGGTCGCACTAAGTTTTGCTCTCTTTTCTTTTGTCGCCATCATGTAGATGATACGGCAACTCCCTCTAAACCCCCCGTTCCCGCTCTCTCAGCAGAAGCCCGGGGTTTTTCTTTTTAATCATACAAAATTCATGGACTTAACTTTATTGTTGCGATACATTGAGATAGGATTTCTCAGTACATTTTTATGAAAGGAGACAGGTCTATGTGTGCAAAAGAGGCCCATCATTGTTGGAAGTCTACGCTGGTTCTAGATACGCGAGAGTTCGAGGAAGAAACAAGGGGCTGTGGAGAGAATCCCTTTTGGTGATCTCTAAATGGGTTCAATTTGGAACAAGGTTGTCGCATCGCTCCGGTTTCGAATCCGAACGGTCCGGATCGTAATGGCGAACGCTAATTTTTTACAAAAATGTTTCTTTAATTTTATGTGCCCGGGAAGTATCCCCGAGCCATTTCTTTTTTGAGAAAATCACAAATCTATGATATATTCACCTAGTTATGTCAACTTTTGATTTACAATCCAAATTTGAACCCAAGGGAGATCAGCCAGAAGCCATTAAGAAACTAATGGCAGGCTTAAACAAAGGTTTGAAACATCAGACACTTTTAGGTGTGACTGGCTCTGGAAAAACTTTCACGATGGCTAATGTGATTGCCCAGGTTGGTAAACCAACTTTGGTAATTGCGCACAATAAAACCTTGGCTGCTCAGCTGGCTCAGGAATATAAAGATTTTTTTCCGAATAATGCAGTGCATTATTTTGTTTCTTATTACGATTACTATCAGCCGGAAGCTTATATTGCTGCCACTGATACTTATATAGAAAAAGATGCTCAGATCAATGAAGAGATTGATCGCTTACGTCATGCGTCTACTCAAGCACTTCTGACACGCAAGGATGTGATCATTGTCGCTTCCGTTTCGTGTATTTATGGTTTAGGTAGTCCTGCAGATTATCTTAAAGAGCATTTGAAATTGGTTGTGGGTGATAAAATATCACGGACCGAACTTATGACTGAACTAGTTAATATTTTTTATGAACGAACAAACGCTGATTTGGAACTCGGTTCTTTCCGAGCGATTGGAAATTCAGTAGAGATAATGCCTCCAGGTGAGAAGCAAATTTTTGATATAAAATTGTCCGGTGATAAAATTGAAGAAATAATTGAAATTGATCCAATCTCACGGATGATTGTAAAAAAGCATACTGATATTTTTCTTTTTCCTGCTAAACATTTTATTACTAACGAAGAAGATCGCAAACGTGCGATGAAAGCAATAAAATTGGAACTTGATGCCAGATTGAAAGTCTTAGAAGAACGAGGAATGCTTTTAGAAGTGGAACGTTTAAAACGACGTACAACTTACGACCTCGCTATGATTGAAGAGATTGGTTACTGTAATGGTATTGAAAATTATTCCCGTCATTTGTCTGGTCGCAAACCGGGTGAAGCACCAGAGACACTCCTGTCCTATTTTCCTCATAAAGCTGATGGCACAGCTGACTTCTTGACGGTTGTTGATGAATCACACGTATCTATTCCACAAATTGGTGGGATGTTTGCGGGCGATGAAAGTCGTAAGAAAAATTTAGTTGAATACGGGTTTAGGTTGCCTAGCGCTCTCGATAATCGTCCACTAAAATTCTATGAATTTGAAGAAAAGATTGGTCAAGTTGTTTATACGAGTGCTACTCCAGGTGTGTATGAAAAAGAGCATAGTGAACAAGTAGTCGAGCAAATCATTCGTCCGACAGGTTTAGTTGATCCAGAGTTGGAAATAAGACCTGTCATTGCAAGTGGAACGAAGCAATCTGATTACCCTGGACAGATCAAAGATTTTATCTATGAATCTTTAAAGGAAATAAAAAATGGTAATCGTGTAATCGCGACCACTTTGACAAAAAAAATGGCTGAGGATTTGTCGGCTTATTTAAAAGAGCAGGGAGTTAAGTCTGAGTATTTGCATAGCGAAATAAAAACAATGGAACGAATTAAAATTTTGACCGAGTTTAGACGAGGAACTTTTGATTGTTTGGTGGGAGTAAATCTTTTGCGTGAAGGTTTGGATTTACCAGAACTTTCGTTTATTGGAATCTTGGATGCAGATAAAGAAGGTTTTTTGCGTTCAGAAGTTTCTTTGATCCAAACAATCGGCCGAGCTGCCCGTAATGTGGCTGGACGAGTAATTTTGTATGCTGAAATCATAACTAATTCAATGAAGAAGGCTATCGATGAAACTAACCGTCGCCGAAAAATTCAAATTGCTTATAATAAAAAACATGGCATTACTCCACAAACGATTATTAAAGAGATTCGTGATATCACTAAGAGTCTAGAATCCGACCGTGATCGCGCAATTCATGAGATTTTAGCAATTGAAATGGATGCCCTAAACGCTGGTGTGGCGGGTAAAGCAGGTGGTCTGAAAAAAATTACTAAATTAATCAAAGAAAAAAATAAGCAAATGACTCAAGCTGTCAAAGATCTAGACTTTGAGACCGCTGCTATTCTTCGTGATGAAATTAGGGAGATAGAGCGGAGAGTTGTAAAATAACTAAGTTATGAGCGAAGAAGATAAGTTAAAGAAAACCCGAGATTTGTCGGTTAAAGAAGGGGCGGCGGCTTCAGTCATGAATGGAGCCGCTGATTCTTATGTTTCTCCTTTTGCTATTGAACTCGGATCCAATAACTTTCAAATCGGTTTGCTTACTAGTTTAAATGCTTTAGCGAGTCCAATCATTCAGATTTTTGGTAGCCGTTTAATGGAGAAATTTAATCGAAGGAGTATTTCTTTTATTAGTACACTACTTCAATCTGTGGCATTACTGGGCTTTGTTTTGATTGGTATGGCGTTTTTATGGAAGCCTTTTTCCTTCTCTTTACCAATCATTTTTCTAATTGCCTATATTGTCTATGGTTTGGCTGGTTCTTTGGGTGGTCCGGCTTGGTTTTCTATGATTGGGGATGCAGTACCTGAAAAAATACGTGGCCGCTATTTTTCTCGTCGTAATCGAATATCAAATTATGTAAATATCACCGTTACTCTTTTGGCCGCTATTTTTCTTTATTATATCAAAGCTTCCGGTTACTTGATTTTTGGTTTTGTTGTTTTGTTCGCGATTGCTAGTCTTGGTCGTTTCATCTCTGCCTTGCTTGTTCGTCAACATTATGCGGCGGATATTAAATTAGATAAAGATTATTATTTTTCTTTTTTTTCGTTTTATTAAATCAGCTCCCTTTAACAATTTTGGCCGTTTTGCCATTTATGTTGCCTTGATTAGTTTTGCGGTTCAGATTGCTAATCCTTTTTTCGCTGTTTATATGTGGAAAGATTTAGCTCTTAATCCAATTTGGTTTATGGCAATATCTATTTCAACTACTTTTTATTCAGCCATTTCAATGAAGACATTAGGGCTTTTTGCTGATAAGTATGGCAATAAAGAATTGTTACGGATCAGCTGGGTTCTTTTTGGTTTTTCACCGGTATTTTGGATTTTTTCGACCAATCCGTTGTATTTAATTTTGGTTCCGCAATTATTGATGGGTATTGGTTGGGCCGGATTTTCTCTCGCCACTGGCAATTTTATTTATGATAATGTTAGTGTGCCGCGACGAGGAATGGTTTTGGCTTATTATAACCTACTAAATGGTATCGGCGTTTTTTTGGGCGCCACTCTGGGCGGTTTATTGTCACAATATCTTACGCTTCCATTTTTTAATGTTCTATTTTTGATTTTTATTCTTTCAGCTATTTTACGGGTGTTGATATCCTTATGGTTTATTCCCAAGTTAAAAGAAACACGTATTGAGATTTTACCGCCTAAGTCAAACCTATTTAAATATTTTCCTTCGGTTCCGACTTATCTCCGAGAATCTATTTTTCTTTGGATTAATGCAGGATTAGTCCGGGTTAAGATTCGTCGTAAAGAGTGATGTTGCTTAAATAGTTAAATCTAGTTAAAACTTTCAATGTGTGCTATAGTGTGTAAGTTAGAAAAATTACTGTTCACCCCTATGGCCAAACCAGAGGGGGTTTAGGTTTATCAATATGCACGAAAAAACAATTAAAATAAGTGGTGCACGAACACACAATCTTAAAAATATCGATTTAGAAATACCACGTGACAAAATGGTAGTTATTACAGGCTTGTCTGGTTCAGGTAAATCGTCTTTGGCATTTGACACTATTTTTGCCGAAGGTCAGCGTCGCTATGTGGAATCATTATCTGCTTATGCTCGTCAGTTTTTGAAACAAATGCAAAAGCCAGATGTAGATGAGATTACTGGTCTGTCACCCGCTATTTCTATTGATCAAAAATCTCGCTCACAAAACCCTCGTTCGACCGTAGCAACTATCACAGAGATTTACGACTATTTACGTGTATTGTATGCACGCGTTGGTCATCCTTTTTGTCCAGTGTGTGGTACAGAAATTAAAAAACTTTCCAACGAAGAGATTGTAAATTTTGTAAAAACAAAAATTGGCGAAATTGAAAAAAAATCTGATGTTTCAGAAAAAAATATAGAAATCTATGCTCCATTAGTTCGTGGACGAAAAGGTGAGTATTATCAAATGCTTTATGATTTGCTCGACAAAGGTTATCGAGAAATTCTTTTAGATGGCAATCGTAAAAATTTGCGTGAGAGAATTTTGATGGCTAAAACAACCAAACATGATATTGATGTTTTGGTGGATAAAATTAGTATTAAGGAATTAACTTATAAAGAAGAAAAAGCTAAAACTAAAGTTGGGGTGGCAGTAAAAAAAGCTGTCGGAGATTCTGCCAATGAACGTTTATCAGAATCGATAGAACGCGCTTTGGGTGAAGCTGAAGGTTTGGTTAGAATTAAAATTGGTCAAGAAAGCTTTTTGATGTCATCAAAATTTGCTTGTCCAGTAGATGGTTTTTCTTTTCCAGAAATTGAACCACGATTATTCTCTTTTAACTCTCCTTATGGCGCTTGTCCGACTTGTCATGGATTGGGAACAAAAAATTTGTGGAGTGATGAGGATTGTGAAGACTGTCATGGTAAACGTTTGCGAACAGAAGCTTTACATGTAAAAATTGGTGGCAAAAATATTGTGGAAGTAGTAAGTCTATCTATTTCAAATGCCAATGAATTTTTTAGTAAAGTCAAAATGACTACCAAGGAGAAAGAAATTGTCTCAGTGGTTTTACGTGAGATTGAAGCTCGTTTGAAATTCTTATTAGATGTCGGTTTGGATTATATTGCTCTTAATCGACGTGCCGACACTCTCTCTGGTGGTGAAGCCCAGCGTATTCGTTTGGCGTCACAGCTTGGTTCTCGTTTAGTAGGAACTCTGTATGTCTTGGATGAACCAACGATTGGGCTTCATCAACGCGACAATGATAAATTAATTAAAACGTTAGAAGATTTGCGTGACCTTGGCAATACGATTATTGTCGTTGAACATGATGAAGATACTATTCTCGCTTCTGATTATTTAGTTGATATTGGACCTGGAGCAGGTGTACACGGGGGTAAGGTGGTAGTTGCCAATGAAACTCATACTCTATTGACAGCAAAGAAAAATACTTTCAATTCTTTGACGGTAGATTATTTGCGAGGAGAAAAAAAAGTTCCAGTTCCGGAAAAAAGACGCACGGGTGAAAAAGGCACTTTGCGTATTCGTGGTGGAAAAATATTTAATATTAAAGATTTAAATATTGATATTCCACTTGGTCGTTTAGTGACGGTAACAGGTGTATCTGGTTCTGGTAAGTCATCTTTGGTTTATGAAATTTTGTATAAAAATTTACAAGGCCGCTTGGAACGTCGTCAGCGAACAAATAAAATTTATAATTGTAAAGAATTTACTGGTACTGAATATATTACTCGTGTAATTATGATTGACCAGTCGGCTATTGGCCGTACTCCTCGTTCTAATCCAGCTACCTATACTGGAGCTTGGACTTTTGTGCGGGATCTATTTGCTTCGAGTGAAATAGCTCGGGTACGTGGCTGGAAACCATCACGTTTTTCTTTTAATGTGACTGGTGGCCGTTGTGAAGCTTGTCAGGGTAATGGTATGGTAGCGGTAGAAATGCATTTCTTGCCGACAGTTTATGTTGAATGTGATGTTTGCCACGGCTTACGTTTTATGAAAGAAACATTGGAAGTAAAATACAAAAATAAAAATATCTCTGATGTTCTAAAAATGACTGCAGAAGAAGCACTCTTTTTCTTTAAAGATATTCCGCAAATCAATGATCGGCTAAAAACTTTAAATGAAGTAGGTTTAGGTTATTTGCAATTAGGCCAATCAGCTACAACACTTTCTGGTGGGGAAGCTCAACGCGTAAAAATTTCTTCTGAGTTATATCGTCCACATGTTGAAAAAAGTATTTATATCTTAGACGAGCCGACTGTCGGTTTACATTATGAGGATGTAAAAAATCTTGTAGATATTTTACAAAAATTAGTTGCTAAGGGTAACACTGTGGTGGTCATTGAACACAATATGGATGTGATAAAAAATGCTGATTATTTGATTGATATGGGTCCTGATGGTGGAGATAAGGGGGGACAGATTGTTGTAAAGGGTACACCAGAAGATGTAGTTAACAATTTTGATTCACATACTGCAAAATACCTACGACGAGTGTTACGAAAAAAATAATTTCAGTTTTTGCGTCCAATCTTCGTAGATTTGTGGTGTATTTAGACATCACACCTTAATAAAAAAATCGCTTGAATTAGTGGGCTCTTATGCCAAATACTAATTCAAGCGACGAGGATCATCGCAAGTTTGCCTGTCTCGGCTGGGATTATTGTGGATGAGCCCTCTCCCTGTATTTGGTCCAATCCCTAAACCCACAGGTCGAGAGCGCTTCGCTCTAAGAGGCTAGCTCAAAGAGATAAGGCGCTTTTCTACAGAGTATTATACGGTATGTAGGATTTTTGGCAATAAAAACCGCCAGACAAAAAGTCTGGCGGACGTAAAGAGTCGAAGCTTTGGGATAAGACAAGAGTTTATATCTCAAAACAAGCGATAATGATGAGATAGATACCGGCAATGGCTGCCGTACTGGTTAGGTATCGTAGAGCAGTAGATGTTTCCTCGACGATAAACCACCTTGTCACAGCCGCAAAGCCAGCGATACCTACCATAACGGAAGCGCCAACATGTGGCCCTCCCGAAGAGGAGTAGGCGACAACTATCATCGTGACCCCCGCGAGAATTTGGAGCACAGAGCAAATGAAACTAAAGATTACGAGTTTTGTTTTCATCTTTGTTTCCTCCTTTAATTTATTGCAAATGAACAGCTTATCCAGTATTATATCATATATATCATGGACCTGCAAGACCTCAAAAAACTAAACTTACCTGACGAACCCGGCGTCTACTACTTCACCCGCCAAAATTTTTCGAAGAAAAACTTAGGCGGGTTAAAGCAACGGAAAGTTTTTTTATATATTGGGAAGGCTACTTCTCTCCGAGACCGAGTGAAAAGTTATTTCAGTAAAGATTTGATAGTTGGTCGTGGGCCACGAATTGTTACGATGGTAGAACTGGCTGACGGAGTAGAATTTACTAAAACCGACTCTGCGCTCGAGGCACTTATTTTAGAGGCGCATGAAATAAAAAAATATCAACCAAAATATAATGCACGAGAAAAAGATAATAAGAGTTTTAATTATGTAGTGATCACTAAAGATGATTTTCCAAAAGTGGAGGTTGTTCGTGGCCGTACTTTGATAGAAGATGAATCTACTAAAAATATAGGAGTTACACATTTGAGTGTAGTTCGAGGTGCAAGCGAGGCTTGCGACCAAGTTGTACATAATGGTACTGTGCAAAAGCAAACGAGTGAAGTAACGAAGAAATGTATTAAGAGTGTAACTCCTATAAAGTATTCGTTTGGGCCATTTCCATATGGATCAGAGCTACGGGAGGCGATGAAAATTATTCGTAAGATTCTACCTTACAGTGATAGTAAATGTAAAACCTTGTTAGGCAAACCCGCCAAAGTTTTAGGGGGTAAAATTTCGGCGGGTAAACCTTGTTTCAATGCTCAGATTGGTCTTTGTCCGGGAGTATGTACTGGCGCGATAACAAAAATCGAATATGCCCAAACAATTAAAAATCTGAAAAAATTATTTGAAGGCAAGAAAAAAGACCTTATAAAGGATTTAGAAAGACAGATGAAACTCCTAGCGTCTAAGCAAGAATTTGAAAAGGCCAATCTTATTAAACGAAAAATTTTTGCGCTTACTCATATTCAAGATGTGGCCTTAATTAAACATCGGGCTAAAGAAGGTCAGACTAGTATGTTTCGGATTGAAGCTTATGATATCGCTCATTTGTCAGGGAAAGATACTGTAGGAGTGATGACTGTTGTTTTAGATGGAGAAGCAGATAAGAGTTCCTACCGTAGGTTTACGATTCGGGGTAGTCGAATTAAGGACAAGATCCCTGTTTTTATAGGGATGACAATGCGAAGACTTGGTGAAGAAGTGCAAATAAATGATGTAGCTAATTTAAAGGAGATTTTATCTCGTCGTTTTAGTCATGATGAATGGCCACTGCCACAATTGATAGTTTTGGATGGGGGAAAAGCTCAGTTAAATGCCGCTCAGAATATTTTAAATGTATTCAATTTAGATATTCCTATTGTCAGTGTTGTAAAAGATGAGTATCATCATCCACGAGAAATTTTAGGGAACAGAAAAATAATAAGCAAATGGGAAAGAGAAATAATTTTAGCTAATAGTGAGGCTCATCGTTTCGCAATACATTTCCACAGACAAATTCGTGGACGAGTGATATAATGAAATCAATCATGGAATAGTTTTCTATTTCAAATTGTGCTTATGTCTCAAATTCATATATTTAAGTTGGAGGCTAACAAGTGGGTAATCAAAACTCGATGGTTTTATATTTTTTGTTTGACACTTATTTGTTTAGGTTTACATTTTGAAAATATTTTAATTATCGATTGGGCTCGTTTTGCTTGGGTTAAAGAACCTTTATTGTCTCTGCTTGCTTTAGCCTTATTGTTTAATGCACTTTTATATGTGATTTCACGAATGATCGATTTAGAGACTGCCCACAAACACGTCTCAATTTTGAGTTTCTTACAAATTGTTTTTGAAATAGGTTTGGTATCTTTACTGATGTATGACTTACCAGGAGCTTCTCATATTGTTCCAGCTTTATTATTTATTCCTATTGTAGAATCGATTGTTTTATTTGGGAATATTGGACCGTTGATGGTGTCTATTTTAACTGGAGTAATTTTAAATATTTTAGTTGTTTTGGCTAATTCCAATCTTCTGCAATTTTTATTGGGCCAGACAACTCAATCACGTTTAGATAATCTTAAAACCACAGAAGTTTTTACTTGGTCATTAATTTTTTCGGTTATCTATTTAGTTGTAGGATCGATGTCATCATATATTGCGAAACAAATTGCTGATCGAGAAGAAAAATTAGAAGAAGAAACAGCCAATAAAGAAGTTCAGGTCAATGCTTTGCGTAATTTTAATCGAGAATTAGCCAATGGTACGCGTGAACTAAAATCTAAAGATTTTGAATTAGAAATGGCCAACAAACGTTTGGAGACATTGGAAGAAGCAAAATCAAAATTTATCTCAGTTACTGCTCATCAGTTACGGACACCCTTGTCAGCGATAAAATGGACATTCGATATGATTTTGACCGGTAAGTTTGGTGAAGTAAATGATGAGCAAAAAGTTTTTTTAGCTAAAGGTTTTGAAAGCACCCAAAGAATGATTCATATTGTAAATGACCTTCTGCATGTTGATCAAGTAAATACTGATAAAATAGAAATAAAATTCGAGAGAGTAAATATAAATTCTTTAGTTGAAAGTGTCGGATTTGAGTTTACTAATCAGGCTATAAGTAAGGAGATAAAATTTGAAATAAAAACTCCCTCAAAACCTCTACCAGAGATTGAGGCAGATCAAGTAAACTTACGTATAGTTTTGGAAAACTTACTTGATAATGCTATTAAATATACTCTCAGGGGTGGTCAAGTGACTTTAATTATTTCTGATGCAAAACTCAATTCAGTTGAAGCGGTAATAGAAATAGTCGTTAAAGACTCTGGTATCGGTATTCCAGAGTCAGAAAAATCTAAAATATTTAGTAAATTTTTCCGCGCGACTAATGCTATCCGCACCGAACCAGATGGTTCTGGAATTGGTTTGTTTATTGTTAAAGATATTGTTAAAAAGCATGGCGGTTCTTTGTGGTATGAAAGTAGTCCAAATGAGGGCTCAGCTTTTCACGTAACCCTACCTTTGAGACAGAAAAAACTATAGACAGTTTTCCCTTGCTTGTTTTTGTTAATATTGTTAGGTATAATATGAGTAAGTTATTTAGTAAGTTTTAAATTAAAGTTCATGGCAAGCAATAAAAATATATTAATTATAGAAGATGATGAGTTTTTGCGTTCCTTGGCTGCTAAGCGATTGGAAAAAGAGGGGTATACTGTTCTAGTCGCAGCCGATGGTACTATTGGTTTAAAAATGGCAGCTGAAGAAGTTCCTTCTTTGATTTTGTTAGATTTGCTTTTGCCAGGATTGAGTGGTTATGAAGTGTTGGAAAAGCTCCGAGCTGAGGAGGGGACTAAAGCTACTCCCGTAATCGTTTTCTCAAATCTTGGTCAAAAGGAAGATGTAGAAAAAGCCAAAGGTTTGGGTGCCAATGATTTCTTAATCAAGGCCAACTTTACACTAGATGACGTTTTAGAAAAAATTAAACAATATATCGGATAATTCTAATGAATAGTATAAATAAAAAGCACCTCTGGTGCTTTTTATTTATACACATTTATTTTAAATTTGCTTTCTTAAGGCTCGACTTTAAATCCTCAAAAAGGTCCAGTCTTTGGTTTTTTTTAATTTCGAACGATATTTATCCCCAGTTTTTATTTATTTGTGCTAACTGTTATAATTATTACAATGTCACAAATACGCGTAGGAGTTGTCCGTGGTGGACCTAGTTCAGAATATGAAGTCTCCTTAAAAACCGGGGGAAGTGTTCTCTCTAATTTGCCACCACAATATCAAAAAGAAGATATTCTTATCACAAAAGATGGGGAGTGGCATTTACGTGGAGAACCAATTCTTCCGCAAAATTTACTAAATCATATTGATGTCGCTTTTCTTTGTTTACATGGCGAATATGGCGAAGATGGACAAGTCCAGAGGATTTTAGATTCTATTGGATTACCTTATACTGGATCAGGCAGTCTAGCCTCAGCTTTGGGGATGAATAAATTGCACGCTAAGAATTATTTATTACCTCATGGGATTAAAATGGCTCGTCATATTTCTGTTTCTTATCAAGATGATCCGATCGAAAAAGCACATGAAGTATTTTTGAAATTTGCACCACCCTATATTGTAAAGCCGACCGACCGTGGTTCTTCCGTTGGTCTATTTTTTGTAAAAAGTGTTCATGATTTACCAGTTGCCATCCAATCTTGTTTGGAATGTTCAGATTCTGTTTTGATAGAGGAATTTATCCGTGGTAAAGAAGCAAGTTGTGGAGTGGTAGAAAAAATGCGTGGACAAGATATTTATGCTTTGATGCCTGTTGAGATTCGTACTCCTCAAGGGAAAAACACTTTTGATTATGAAGCAAAATATTCTGGCATAAGTCAGGAGATTTGTCCTGGGCAGTTCACTTCAGAAGAAAAGCATGAAATTATGCGTTTATCTGCTTTGGCCCACGAAAAACTTGGCTTAAAGCACTATTCCCGCTCTGATTTCATTATTTCTCCTCGTGGAGTCTATTATCTAGAAACAAACACTCTACCAGGTCTTACTAGCGAATCACTTCTACCTAAGGAGCTCAAAGCCTCTGGTATTACCTATAAAGATTTCTTGGATCATTTAATTAACCTCGCATTAGGTAAATAAGAGTTTTTTGATTTTCACAAAAGGACTGATATAATAGTAGTATGGAATCAATATTGAAGTCAGACATCTTTTTTTTTATCACTTCAGTAGTAGTAGTTGCGATTGGTATTGGTACCGTCGCATCGTTTTTTTATATTGTTAGTATTTTGCGTGATGTAAAAGGTATATCAAGAACTGTAAATCAGGAAACGAAAGAAATGGTGGAGGATATTTCCCAATTAAGAACTAAAGTAAAAAGTGAAAGTGCTATCGTTGGTATTTCCGCTTTTTTCCGGAAGTTGTTTGCCCGAGGCAAGAAAGGTCGTAATCATTAAAAATTAAGAAGTGTAACGACTATAATTTTTATGAACCCGCCCTGACTCACAAGAGTTTTCACAGGGTGGGGTGAATATTTATATATTCGTTTCACTCGTTATAAAACAATCAAATGGCAAGTAAGAATAAAAATAGAGTTAGTGCTGTAGAAATTGGCGTAGGAATTGCCGCTTTAGCCGCTGCCGCTGCCGCTGGTGGTTATTTTTTATATGGTAAAGATGGTGCTAAAAATCGTAAAAAAATAAAGGGCTGGATGTTGAAGGCTAAGGGTGAAGTTTTGGAACAAATGGAAAAAGGGAAAGAAATGACAGAAGAGACTTATCATAATGTAATTGATAAAGTTTCCCAAAAGTATAAGGCTGTTAAAGATATTGATCCTGTCGAATTACAACAAATGACTAAGGAGTTAAAGAATCATTGGAAGAATATTAAAGCCCAGTTATCTCCTAAGTCAAGGAAAAAAGTAGCCAAAAAATAGTCTTAAGTTCATACTTCTAGATTTAAGAGCCGACCTTTTGAAATAGGGTCGGTTTTTATTTTGGTGGAATTGTGGACTCTAGCGGAATCGAACTCCTTGGAAACCCACGGTTTTCCAACGGCTTCGCCTGCCTGCCTCCACGGGAAACTACCGTTTCCCGACCCTTTCCCGGTTCGAATCCGCTAGAGCACAAAAAAATTAGCTAATGCTGATTATTTATTGGTGGACCCTAGCGGATTCGAACCGCTGACCTCCTCGATGCAAACGAGGCGCTCTACCAACTAAGCTAAGGGCCCAATATTTAATTTTGTTCTCAAAAACCTTCTTCCGATGGATGATTTTAGATATTTTTCTCTTTTTATTGCTTCTTCTTGCTCGGTAATTATTTCCGTGTATATTACCTTTAAGTTTCTCATTTTGCTAGTTGTAATAGTATGACCAGAACGATGTTCTTTTAATCTTCGTACTAAATTGTTAGTCATACCTTTGTATAACTTACCATTATCGTCTTGAAGTACATATACTGTGTACATTATATTTTTAGTATGCAAACGAGATGCTCCCCGCCCGAACGTACCGTTCGGTACGGGCGGGTACCAACTAAGCTAAGGGCCCATGAGTCCGTGTCATTCTCGCGAACGCGGAGATCTAGGCTTCGTGAAATATATTCTAATTTTCTGTTTTCTTCAGAATATCAAAATAAAAATCAATCAAGAAGCTATTTCTTTTTTTCTGAATAGTGCTCTTTCAAAAATAAGACAGGGAAACAGATTATGAATAATATTTTTGTCCAATCGATTTTCATCGGCTAAATATAACAGAAAATTGGTGAATTATCAAGTTTTTTTGCTAGAGTTGGATACTATATCGAGTATAATTTTTACCCGATTTTCGGGCGTATCCACTGGTATTTTTATTGGTTCATATCCGAAATATCTGTAAGTCTGTTCGATTGCTAGGTGTATTTCTTTAGCTGTTTCTAAATTTTCTTTGCGTGATTCGTCATTTTGATAATCTAGTAAAGGGTCAAGGAGAAATACTAAATCATAACGTTTAAAACCATTTTTTATTACATTCTCTGGAATTTCCACTTTTCCTAATTTACAATAAGCATAACCATCAATAATACTTCGGTCACAGAAAACATCTTGATTATTATAATTTTCCTCATCCGCTAATTGTTTTTCGACGACCCTTTGCTGGAATAAAAATAAATCTTTCCAAGGTAAAATGTTACTGTTTTTTTGCTGTTCTATTTCGATAATTGATCGCGCTTTTTCTGTTAGAACGGTGTATCCTTGTTCTTTTAAAATATTTAGAATAGTAGTTTTTCCAACTCCTGGTCCACCAGTGAGAACATATTTCATATAGAAATATATTAGCAAAATATCTATAAAAAAAGAAAAAACTCCCCTTAGTCGATTGACCAAGGGGAGAGGGTTATTTATGCAAAGGAACAGGGGTGGGATAATCTCCTGAGAAACAAGCATCACAAACTTGGGGACATTTATCATCTCGTAAACCCTTACCAATTGCCTGATAGGTTCCATTGAGTGATAAAAAACCAAGACTGTCGACCCCTAGAAATTTACGCATCTTCTCAACGCTTCCCAATCGGTGGGCTAGTAAAAGATTTTGTTGGGGAGTATCGATGCCATAAAAACAGGGGTAAGTAATTGGGGGACTCGATAGACGAAAATGGATTTCTTTAGCTCCAGCTTCTCGAATCATTCGAATGATTACTCGTCCGGTTGTTCCGCGAACAACAGAGTCATCCACTACAATAACGCGTTTACCCTTAAGAACTGAAATTATCGGATTGAGTTTCATCGCTACTCGGAGTTCTCTTATCGCCTGCAAAGGATCGATAAAAGTACGTCCGACATAGTGATTACGAATCAATCCGAGGGCATACATGATTTTAGCTTCCATGGCATAACCTAAAGCCGCTGGAACACCAGAATCAGGTATTGCGATGACCACATCAGCCTCTGCTGGGTACTCATTGGCAAGGTTTCTTCCCATTTTAACACGAACATCATAAAGAGTTTGTCCATCTATTATGCTATCTGGACGGGCAAAATAGATGTGCTCGAAGACACAGAGTCTTGGAGATTGTTCTTTGAATGGTTTTAAATTACTAATCCCATTTTCAGAAATGATAACAATCTCGCCTGGTTCGATTTCCCGAACAAACTCTGCTTTTGCCGTAGTATCTTCGGGATTTCGTAATGAGTCTAGAGCACAGGTCTCTGAGGCTAGAATAAAACTACCTTCAAATTTTCCTAGCACTAGTGGCCTGATTCCAAATGGATCGCGAATACCAATGAGTTCATGATTGTTCATTGCTACGAGAGAATAACTTCCTCGGACTTTTTTCAATCCTTCGACAATACGGCAAATCTGTCCTCTCCTGTGATATTCAGCAAAAAGATGAAAGATTACTTCTGTATCAGAGGTGGAATGAAAAATACTTCCCTGATTGATCAGCTTCATTCGCAGTTTGTCTGCGTTGGTCAAGTTTCCATTGTGTGCCAAACCAAATCCACCAAAAGCAGTTTCGGCAAAAAATGGTTGGAGATTGCGAGTGGCATTTTCTGGTGAATTATCGCCACTGGTTGAATAACGAACATGACCAATTGCTGATCGACCCAATAGATTTTCCACAACGTGTGGTGGAAAATTTCCACTGACCAAACTAGGACCACGATGAGCGCAAAATCCTTTTTTGCTTGAAAAAGTAACAATTCCTGCGCCTTCTTGCCCGCGATGTTGCAAAGCATGTAACATGAGAACAGTGTGCAATGTGGCTCGTGGGTGATTAAATATCCCCACAATTCCACATTCCTCTCTCATTTTGTCGTCATACATGATATTTACTCCTAAGAGGTGAGATGTCAAAGCTACAATCTGCCTTTAAGATAGCATAAAGAGAAAAATTTAAAAGAGTTTTTTATTGCTATTTGCGAAAAGTCATATTTTTTGCTTTAATATTAGGAAGTTAGATTATAGAGGGGGGCCTATAGTATAGCGGTAGAACGGTTCCATGGCATGGAACAGGTCCGGGTCCGACTCCCGGTAGGTCCACAAAAATAAGGAGTGTAACGATCCCTCCAGAGGATTGCTGTTTGTATTCAATCGCTTTGCTCTTGAACAAACAGGGAATATATTTTTGTAGGATTTGCACGAAGTAGCAGGCACAAATAAAAAGAAAAAGCTGTGATCCTCTTTGAAGTAGAGATCACAGCTTTTGGATTATCCTGCAAGGATGTCCCGAATCATTTCAGGTAGATTGACTTTGTTATCGCAGTGATGACCACAGCCAATTTGTGTTAATATTGCCTGCAAATCAACCGAACTTGAAACAGCGATGAGTTTCTCTGGTTGGAAACCTTCAAAGACAACACGTTTCGCTAGTGCTAGCGTTGTCGTTTCCATCCCCTTAGAACTTTTTGGGACTTCTCCGTCGAAGGAAATGATAACGATTCGCCCTTTGTTCTCGTCAAACGTTCTCTCAGCTGTTTCAAGATCTGGAGCAATAAGTACTTGATATTTTTCACCAAGTAACATTTTCAGCTTAATCTTATAGAAATTAAAGATGCTCTCATAATCCTCAATAATTAGGATTATTGGTTTTTTAGGACTTTCATTTGTCATGATTTCGCTCCTCTGTCTGAATGAACTGCTCACTTTCTTTAATTATACCGTATTTAGTGTATAAAGTCAATAATGAATAAAAAATCAAAATTTGATAAAATTTCTTTACCTGCCAAAATTTTTATGATTTTTTTTCGTAGGTTTAAATTATCCGTTTTGTTAAAAATCTAGATATTAATTTTTTGTCGAAATTATTAAAGTAAAACTTAGGCAGGTAAATGTTTAAAGAATTTTTAATGAAAAAGATGTTGAAGGCTAAGGGGGTGCCTGAAGACCAAATCGATATGGTAATGACTTTGGTAGAAAAAAATCCCGCATTATTCACTAAAATCGCCGAAGAAATTCAAGTTAAAATAAAAGGTGGTCAAGAACAAATGCAAGCGAGTATTGAAGTGATGACCAAATACAAAGACGAAGTTCAGCGAGTAATGGCTGAGGTAAAAAAATAATTTTATGTCATTATCTATTGGCATTGTTGGGTTGCCAAACGTTGGAAAGTCGACGCTTTTTAATGCGTTGACGCGGAAAAAAGTTCCGGCGGAAAATTATCCGTTTTGTACCATCGATCCATCGGTGGGTATTGTACCTGTGCCAGATGAACGTGTTGATATTTTGAATGATTTTTTTAAGTCGGCAAAAAAAATTCCCGCTGCCATTGAATTCGTAGATATTGCTGGTTTAGTAAAGGGTGCTGCTGAGGGTGAAGGTTTGGGTAATAAATTTTTATCACATATCAGAGAAGTAGATGCCATTGCTGAAGTGGTGCGTATTTTTAAAGATAGTAATATTACTCACGTTTCAAATGAGGTAAATCCAGTAAGTGATATTGAAACGATTAATTTAGAACTTATTTTGGCTGATATGCAGACTGTTTCAAAACGTCTGGCCAATATTTCTCATGATGCAAAACGTGGTGATAAGCAGGCGATGGCTGAAAGTGAGTTTACTACTCGTTTAGAAAAAGTTTTGCAAGAAGGTAAAATGGCTTCTTCTATAAAAGAGAGTTTATCTGATGATGAGAAAATTTATTTTCGTAATTTATATCTTTTGTCGGCTAAACCAATTTTGTATGTTTTAAATAAAAAGAGTGGTGCAGAATTGGTAGATACGACTGAGCTACTTAAATTTTTAAATGATATGGGTGCTAACTATTGTTACGTTGATGCCCGTATTGAGCAAGACCTGTCTGATTTTGAAGGAGAGGAACGAAAAATGTTTAAGACGGAATTAGGTGCGGCCGATGATGATGGAATCGATAAGCTGATTAAAGAAAGTTATAAAATGCTCAATCTGATTACTTTTTTGACGACAGGGGAGGATGAAACACGTGCCTGGACGATTAAAAAAGGGTCCACTGCTCCTGTGGCTGGTGGAGCGATTCATACCGATTTTACTGAGAAATTTATTAAAGCGGAAGTCGTTTTCTGGAAAGACCTTGTTTCTGCTGGTTCCTATAGCGCCGCCCGTGAAAAAGGTTTACTGAAAACAGAGGGTAAAGAATATATTGTTAAAGATGGTGATGTGATTGAATTTAAGATTTAATTCCGCTTGCGGAGTTAAATTTAAATTCAATCATATAGGATTTGCCTTACCACGGCAAATCCTATGCCAATTGAGTTTTAAGATCTAGGATAAAAAAAGTGGCTCACCAAGACGAATCCTGGTGAGCCGGGTCAACCTTTTTCTCATGTTTCGCTCGCCGCTACTTAGGTACTTAAGGTTGTAAGATTAGAGTACCACAAAAGATGGTAGTGTCATAGAGTTCAAAATCTAGACTACTTGACATAATAACTAACTTAATGTATTATGATTTTAACCACGTACAGAAAGGATAAATTATGAGTGGCAAATGGTTCCTTGAATACACCTATCACAATGAAATGGAGTCGATGGGGAACGAAGTTCAACAGACTGAAATTCCCTTGGTCGCCACTGATGAAGTGACGGCAATCGCGGAAGCGAAAGCGATCTGGGACAAGAAAGTCCAGGAAGCTAACGCTTATTGGGAGAAGCAGAAAGCGACGTGGGCACACCCGCCCACTGGCCCTTTCCACGGACTGAATCCCAATCCGCGAGTTACGTATCGAATTCCACTTTGAGTGCAGGTGCATAAACCCCATCTTCTACAAAATAGGAGGTGGGGTTTTGACTTTATGAAGATGGTGGTGTTATTGAGTTCAAGACATAGATTGCCTTTTCTTTTCTCTATTTAGGACTATAATATTGGTATATTAGCCTAATTTAAAATATTATGGACCAATCAATGGATGTTAAGCCACGTAAAAACATAAGTATTCTTAAGTGGCTTTTAATTGTTAGTATTGTGATTGTGTTAAATTTGTTTTTTAACTTTGGTATTAGCTCTTTTTATCATGCACCAAAATTTGAAGATTTTTGTAAAAATGAAAAGATAAATGTCCAGCCGGTAACAAAAGATGCTTGTGTAGCGGTTGGAGGACAATGGAATGAATCTTCTTTAATTGAAAAGATGATACCGTCAAATATAACTGAACCCCAAAAATTGCAGACAAATAGCTATTGCGATACTTCTTTCACTTGTCGCCAAGAATTTGAGATGGCTAACAATGTCTACCAAAGAAATGTGTTTGTGACCTTGGTTATTTTAGGCATCATTTCTTTGCTTATTGGTTTTGCTCTCTCTTCTGTTTCGGTTGTTTCTTTTGGACTATCATTTGGCGGAGTTCTTTCGCTTGTGATTGCTTCAATTAGATATTGGTCAGCAATGGATGAATTTATTCGAGTAATTATCCTTGGATTAGCTTTGATTATTCTTATTTGGTTAGGAATAAAAAAGTTTAAAGATTAGTCTCCGTATTATCATAGCTGATTTTTATGTGTAAAAATCAGCTATGATAAAATAAAAACAGATTTTGTGTCCCATCCTCGCGGCTGAATCAGCAGATTCACGTCTTGGACGCTGATCCGTGGGGTATTCAGGCATTGCACTCCAATAAAATCCCAAGTGGTTCATAAAACTATTTGGGATTTTTGGGTAGATTCCCGTTTCGTGAATTGCAGTGGAAAGAACCAATTTTTAGTAAACAAGCGATAAAATCTTTTTTCGTCAGCGGGTATGTTCGTTACCATTGCACATCAGAAGAAAATTCACCTAGCATCGTTGACATTAATTGTTATTCTGATTCTAATTGGTTGTCATTGTTTGAAACCATTCATTAGGAAAAAATACGGTTCGTCTCGGATTTTAATTATCTCAGTTATTTTTCATCTAAGTTTGGTCCGAAATCTTTTTCCTATAGTGGGTTGAAAAAGTCAAATAAAGTTATATAATGGCATCATTGTCAAACATAAAATTGATAAATTTTAAAAATATTTATGCAAAATTACGATCCTAAAAAGATAGAGGGAAAATGGCAGAAGGCTTGGGAAAAAAGCGAGATTTATAAGGCTAAAGATGTATCTACTAAACCTAAATGGTATTCTTTGATTGAGTTCCCTTATCCATCTGGTGACGGCTTACATACCGGTCATATTCGTAGTAATACTGCAATGGATATTATTTCGCGTAAACGTCGCATGGAGGGCTACAATGTTCTCTATCCGATTGGTTGGGATGCTTTCGGTCTTCCAACTGAAAATTATGCAATCAAGACAGGAGTTCACCCAATCAAGGTTACTAAAAAAAATACCGATATTTTTCGGAAACAATTAAAATCAATTGGTTTTTCTTTTGATTGGGCCCGAGAAATTAACACTACAGACCCAAATTATTATAAATGGACACAGTGGATATTTTTACAGTTATTTAAAAAGGGTCTAGCCTATAAACAAAAAACTTTAATCAATTGGTGTCCGTCTTGTAAAACTGGTTTGGCCAATGAAGAAGTTGTTGCTGGTAATTGCGAACGTTGCGGAACAGCGGTAATTAAAAAAGAAAAAGAGCAGTGGATGTTGGCAATTACTAAATATGCTGACCGTTTAGACAAAGATTTAGACAAAGTCGATTACCTTCCTCAAATTAAACAACAGCAAAGAAACTGGATTGGACGCAGTGAGGGTTCAGAAATTAAGTTTAAGCTAAAGGCTAAAGACAATAATCTAGAATCTTTTGTCTCTGTTTTTACTACTCGTGCTGATACTCTTTTTGGTGTTACTTATGTTGTTTTGGCTCCAGAGCATCCTTTGGTAATTGAGTTAAAAAATCAGGTTGAGAACAAAAAAGAAGTCGAGACCTATATCAAGAAGACTTTGAGTGTGACTGACACAGAACGTACTTCCGATGGAAAGGAAAAAACAGGAGTGGAACTCAAGGGAATTAGTGCTATTAATCCAACGAATAACGAGAATGTCCCAGTCTTCATTGCTGATTACGTATTGGCTTCTTATGGCACTGGCGCTGTTATGGCTGTACCGGCTCACGATGAACGTGATTATGCTTTCGCCAAGAAATACAATTTACCAATAGTGGAAGTTGTTAAAGGCGGTGATATTTTAAAGGAAGCTTTTGTCGAAAACGGAATTTTAGTAAATTCTGGTAAATTTAATGGTCTTACAAGTGAAAAAGCTCAAAAGGAAATAACAAAATTTGTAAAAGGGGAATGGGTAACCAAATATAAATTACGTGATTGGATTTTTTCTCGTCAGCGATATTGGGGAGAACCAATTCCCTTGGTTTATTGTGAAAAAGATGGCTGGGTGGCTGTACCAGAAAAAGATTTGCCGGTTAAATTGCCGAATGTAAAAAATTTCCAGCCGTCTGATGATGGTGAATCTCCTCTATCGCGTGATATAAAGTGGGTAAATACTAAGTGTCCAACTTGTGGGGGTAAGGCTAAAAGAGAAACTGATACAATGCCAAACTGGGCTGGTTCATCCTGGTATTTTTTGCGCTATATCGATCCAATCAATAAAAAAAGTTTAGCTGATTTTAAAAAACTAAAATACTGGCAACCAGTAGATTGGTATAATGGTGGGGCTGAACATATTACTCTTCACCTTTTATATTCTCGTTTTTGGAACAAGTTTTTGTATGACATTGGTATTGTGCCAGTAGATGAACCTTATCAAAAACGGACAACCCATGGAATGATCTTGGGCGCTGGTGGAATTAAAATGTCAAAATCAAAAGGCAACGTGGTCAATCCTGATGTAACAGTTAAAGCTTATGGAGCAGATACTTTACGTGTCTATGAAATGTTTATGGGCCCATTTGATCAGTCAATTGCGTGGAGTACAGAAAGCATTATTGGTTCTCGACGATTACTAGATAAAGTTTGGAGTGTTGGTCAAAAAACTGCCAAGGTGAAACCGACAGAATCTTTTGATATTCTTACTCATAAAACAATAAAGAAAGTGGGGGAAGATATTGAACAGATGGCTTTTAATACAGCAATTTCTACAATGATGATTTGGGTTAATGAAGCTGATAAACTGGAAAAAGTACCTGCTGATTTAATGACTGATTTCCTTAAAATTCTGGCTCCGTTTGCTCCCCATATTACCGAAGAATTGTGGTTTAATTTAGGACACAAAAAATCCATTCACATTGAAAAATGGCCAGCTTATAATGAAACTAAATTACAGGATAAGGTGGTGACTATTGCCGTGCAAATAAATGGTAAGGTTCGTGATCTATTTGAGATAGAGGCAGGGTTAGAGCAGTCAGAAGTGGAGAAAATAATATTGGCACGCGAAGGGGTAAAAAAATGGATCTCGGGACAGACTATTCGTAAGATTATTTATATTAAAGATAGGCTTTTGAATATCGTTGTTTAAAGTCAAACAGTTATTCGCTTGACTTATATTTCAAAAGATGATACAAATAGTATATTCAAATATCAATCTGTAACACATTTATTAGTAATTTAAGGGGATAATATATTAATACAATTAATATGGCCAAAGAAAATTTATCATTTAAGCCCAAGGATGCTATCAAGAAGCTTTTGTCGCCTTTGTCTGATCGGGCACGAGATATTATCACTAAACGTTACGGTTTGGGTAAAAACCATGTTAGAATGACTCTTGAAGCGATTGGTGAAGAATACAAGATCACTCGTGAACGAGTACGTCAGATCGAAAACTTTGCCATAAATGCCATAAAAAAATCTGATAATTTTCAAAAATCTGATATTTATTTTAATGAGCTGATTGCTTTGATGGATGATTTTGGTGGAGTAGTTCATGAGTCAGAGTTCTTGGAGTTTATTTCCAAAGATCGTGGTATCCAAAATCATATTCATTTTATATTGGTTTTGTCTGATGCTTTTTTCAAATTAAGAGAAGATGATGAGTTTCATCACCGCTGGACTACTAATAAAGATTTAGCTAATAAGGTTCATCAATCAATAAAGAGTCTTTGTCAAAATTTCACTGAAAATGATCTTGTCTCAGAGCAAGAATTGATTAATCGTTTCTTGAGTGAATTAAAAGAAATTGTTGATGACGATAAAACTCGCGCCTTTGCTAAAAAATGGTTGGCCATTTCAAAAAATATTGGTCAGAATCCTTTGGGTGAATGGGGTTTAGTAAAATCACCAAATGTTAAGATGCGTGGTATCCGTGATTATGCTTATTTAGTTATTCGTCAAAATGGTTCACCTATGCACTTTGTTGAGGTGGCCAAGGCAATTGCTGCTACTTTTGGAAAGAAAGCTCATCCTGCCACTTGTCATAATGAATTAATAAAAGACAAACGCTTTGTTTTGGTTGGCCGTGGATTATATGCTTTAGCTGAATGGGGTTATACCAAAGGAATCGTGGCTGACGTAATTCGTTCCTTGTTAAAAAAAGAAGGTCCATTATCTCGCGAAGAGATAATTGCCAAAGTTTTGAAAGAACGACACGTTAAAGAAAATACGATTATCGTAAACTTGCAAAATTTAAAATATTTTCACAAAGAGAAAAATGGTAAATATATAGCTGTCTAAATATAAACTAATTAAAAAAGCGCCTTCGGGCGTTTTTTTATATATGTTTGTCATTGTAGGATACGAAGTAATCTGAGTCCAGTGATTAATTGAGACTGCTATTTAGTAGTGTTTAAATGTGCTCATTTCAACGTGATTTTTACGCATAGAAATCAGCAATGACACAACATAAATAGACAATTACCGCAGTTCTCCACATGTCTGTTTTTAAATTAGTCGCCCTTTAAATAAAAATGTTGTATTATATTAGATATGTTCTTAGTGAATGAATTTATCAACAATCCAGCTTTTTTAATATGGATTTGGGCCTGGAAAACAATTCTCTGGTGGTATCCAGTACTAATAATTATTGTACTTTGCAATATATATGTGCGGTATATTAATGCCAATTGGATAAAGAATATCGAATGGGTTCTTTTGGAGATAAAAATTCCTAAAGAAATTTTAAAATCACCTAAGGCAATGGAGGTAATTTTCGCCCAAATGTATCAGACTGCCCCCAATCATATGATTGATAAATATATTAGAGGACGTACTAGATCTTGGTTTTCTCTTGAATTAGTCTCAATTGAGGGAGAAGTACATTTCTTTATTCGGACAGAAATAAGGTATAAGCAATTAGTTGAGTCAGGTATTTACTCTCAATATCCCGGTGTGGAAGTATATGAAGCAGAAGATTATGTTTATAATGTTCCTTATAACGTGCCTGGTAGTGATTGGGATTTTTTTGGAGTGGAATTCAAATTATCTAAACCCGATGTTTTTCCTATAAAAACTTATGTTGATTATGGATTAGATAAAGATCCTAAAGAAGAATTTAAGGTAGATCCTCTAACTCAAGTTTTAGAATTTTTGGGATCTATTGGTCAAGGGGAACAAGTTTGGTTACAAATACCGATGATGGCCGCTCGAGATCGATCTCATAAGCCGGGAACTTGGTTTGGTACTCAAAGTTGGAAAGATGTTGGACTAGCTGAGGTTAAAAAAATTACAGAGGGAAATAAAAAAGAAAATGATCCGTTCGGTGGAGTATTTAAATTGACACCGGGTGAACGACTTAGATTAGAGGCCTTAGAAAAAAGTTTAGCTAAATATGGTTTTGATGCTGGTTATCGGGGTCTTTATTTGGCTAGAAAAGAGTTTTTTGACGGACAAAATATTGGTAGATTGATAGGTAGTATTAAACAATATGGTTCCGAAGATTTAAATGGATTTAAATTATCTAAGAATACTAGCTTTGATTATCCTTGGGAAGATTTTATGGGTATACGCTTAGCTCGAATGAAACGTAATATGTTTAGAAATTATTGTCGCCGGGCTTATTTTTTCCCACCAGCAAAATCAACTATTTTTGTTTTAAACACGGAAGAACTAGCAACAGTGTTTCATCTTCCAGGTATTGTGGCTAACACACCTACTCTGGATCGTATTAGTTCTAGACGAGGCGAACCACCAGCAAATTTACCGATTGGCTAATTTATAATTTATGATCAATAAACAAGACTTAATCAAAAAGGCTACTGAATGGCGTGATATTGTAAAAGAAAAATTAAATAGAAATAAATTTTTATCTGGAATAGGAGCTGTTTTATTAGTTTTATTTTTATGGAGCGTTGGTATGTATTTGGTATTCTTTGCCGCTCCGATGAATTTTCCTACCAATACAATAATTAGAATAAATAAAAATTCTTCCATTGGACAAATTAGTGTATTGCTCAACGAGAAAAAAATGGTTCAATCAAAATTAATCTTTAAGGTTTTAGCTCGGTTATCTCCATCAGGTAAAATTGTTGCTGGAGATTATTCTTTTAAAGAGCGAGCCAATGTTTTTACTTTAGCTAGGAGGTTTACTCGGGGAGAGTTTGGTATCGATCCGACAAAAGTGACAATAGTTGAGGGGTTAAATTCTCGAGAAATAGCTAATTTATTAGATAAAAAATTACCACTTTTTGATAAAAAAATCTTCATTGAATTAGCTAGTAAAGAGGAAGGAAGACTTTTTCCCGACACTTACTTTATCAAACCGTCAGATGATGAAGGTGATATTGTAAAAATGATGACTGATAATTTTGAAAAACAAGTCGGGACAATAAAGTTAGAACTATTGGCCGCCAATAAAGATTTAAATGAAATCCTTACAATGGCTTCAATTATTGAGACCGAAACTCGCACAACTGAATCTAGAAGGATGGTCTCGGGTATTTTGTGGAATCGGATAAAAAAAGAGATGAAACTGCAAGTCGATTCCGTATTTCCCTATATTATGAATAAATACAGTTTACAGTTGACTGTCGCAGATTTGCAGGTAGACTCACCTTACAACACTTATAAATATAAGGGTTTGCCCCCTGGCCCAATTAGTAATCCTGGGCTTGATTCTATTAAAGCGGCAATAAATCCAACCAAGACTGCTTATCTCTATTATTTGTCAGATAAACAGGGAAAGATGTATTATGCTGAAACCTACAAGGGTCACATGACTAATCGAAAGAAATACATAGGGAGTTAGGTTCTAATCTTAAAAATAATTATTTATGAAAAAAAGAAATTTAGCTTTTATTGATTTGGAAACAACTGGCCTCGATGCCGAAAAGCATGAAATTATTGAGATTGGTTGTATTATTGCTCGGCAAATTCCTTGTGAGGGTAAGGGTTGTGGACTTGAAGTGATTGCTGAACTAGATTTAAAAGTAAAACCAGAACATATAGAAACTTCTGATCCAGAATCCTTAAAAATTAATGGGTATCATGAAGCTGATTGGATGTTTGCTGTTTCTTTGGATCAGGCAATGAAAGCTTTAGCTGAAAAAACCGAGGGAGCTATTTTGGTTGCTCAAAATGTTTCTTTTGATTGGCTATTTCTTGAAAAGGCTTTTGTAAAAACTGGGGTACCAAATAAAATGGATTTTCATCGCTTAGATTTGATTTCAATGGCCTACGCCAAACTTTATCACGATGAACACGCAAGAAGATTTTCTTTAAGAGCTTTGTGTGAACATTTTGGTATTAAAAATGAAAATGCCCATTCTGCTATGGCCGATATTCGCGCTGAATTTGAGATCTATAAAAGATTAATCGAGCCTTAATTATATTTGTCTTAATTTAGTAGACGTGTTTTAATTAGATTTGTGGTAAATAAACAAAAAACTGTCTATGTAGCGACATGCACGAAAGAAGGGTTAAAGATTCAAATAGATTTAGGTCCGCTGAAATTTGAGCCGAGTAGGAAAAGTTGCCAGATAGAGACAGTCTAAATAAACTTAGATGATCCCAAAGAAACAAACCGCAGATTATTCTCCTCCTTCCTATGGTCAACACCCATTTTTGCCCCATAAATGCCCCTATGGCAAGCGGTTGAGCCAATACTAGAGGTTTGCACCATTTAGCACCCCTGTGCCAAATCTGAACGAAATTTGAGACAAATATCTTATTTGACCATTAAAATCTGCAAGACCTTGACAAAAGAAATTTTATTGCTACTCTAGGGGCAGATAGGACATCCTAAACCATTAAAGAAAGGAGTGTTATCATGCCAGGATTTATCGTTCTTGAGGGGCTTAATGGGGCGGGTAAATCTACTTTATCCAAACTGCTAGCTGATCGTATTGGTGGAATATATATATCCACCCCACCCGACAGTCTACTGCTTCTCAGGCCAGCAATGGACGGAAACGCCAGCTTGCTCAGCAGATACCATTACTACATGTTGGGTAACGCCATCGTTTCTGATCAGGTTCGAGAGATGAGAAAGACTAAGTTTGTGGTGTGTGATCGGTTTGTGTATTCTACAATCGCACGGCACAGCCTTCTGGGTCTTCACATCGATCACGAGACTGCAATTGCCGACATTGAGGTTCCGGATGTAAACATTTTTGTCAATGTGTCGGACGAAACAGAACGGATAGGTCGTATTGATGGCAGAGGGAAAAGAACAAAATGGGATGAACTGGATGCAGATCCGACCATGCGTGAAAAGTACCTTGCCTTCTTTCACTCCAAGGGGTTTACTTTCTTGGAGACGAGCCATCTATCAGTTTCTGAATCCATGTCGGGGCTCATGGCAGAACTTGCGAAACAGGGAGTTGTTGGCTAACGGCACGAGGAATTAACACCCCTTGTGCCGTTTTATTAACTTGTGTAATATTGAATTAATGAGAATCTTTTTGTCGACAGCCACAGAAACTTATATTGGAGAAGAATCATCTATGAAGAAGATTCTTAGTTTTTTACTTGAATCTGGACATACACAGAGTAATCCTTATGCATCTTTCATGCTTTCTGGTCGAAATACAAAAAAACCGACCGGCGAAGCCAGAAAGATGCGAGATTTAATAAGAAAATCTGATCTTCTTTTGGCGGAAATAAGTTTGCCGTCGTTGGGGGTCGGATATAATATATGCTTAGCACAATATTACCAGTTACCAATTGTTTGTCTCTGCCGGAAGGAGAATAAAACAAACATTCCTGAATTTATTAAAAATTTCAATGGTCAATACATCAAAATTATTGAGTACACAGACAGCGACTTAAAAGATAAACTAAAAAAGGCCTTAGTTCATGCAACACCCAAAAAGATAAGGTTTAATATGAACCTAGATCAAGATGCCAATAATTTATTAAACATTTTATCTAAAGAATTGAAGAAAAATAAAACAGAGATTATAAACGATTTGATAAAAAAAGCGGACAAGAGTGAACCATACTTTGTTCTATAATAAACTAATAAAATATGGCAAAAGAAATTGAGAGAAAATACTTGGTTATAAAGAGCAAACTTCCAAAACTAGAAAATGGGGAGATTTATTCACAGGGATACTTATGCCTTTCTCCATTGATAAGATTTAGGATTGCAGGAAATGATACTTGCGTAAATATTAAAAATTTAAAGACAGGCAATGTATCGAGGGACGAATTTGAATTTCACAATAATCTAAGTGAAGATGAAATAAATGATTTAGCAAAGCTGGCGATTAATAAGCCCATACAAAAAACTAGGTATAAGGTTGAATATAGTGGTATGGTTTGGGAAATCGATGTTTATAATGGAGATAGTGAGGGGCTAATAACAGCAGACATAGAAATGCCCAATGAGAATTTTGAACTGGATTTTCCAGATTGGGTAGATAAAAATCGAGAAATATCTAACGATGAAAGGTTTTTTAATCGTAATCTTGGGGATCATCCATATAAAGAGTTTAGAGAAGAAGTGGAGTCCTTATCCTAGCTCAACTAAATTAGCGACTAGGGGATTGATTGGTGGTTAATTTAAGAAATTCACCAATGCTTTTATTTATTAGGGCTTTTGAGTGGTCGTTACTAAAATAATGGTCGTCTGGGATGGAGATAAATTGACTATATTTTTTATTGCTTTTTTTAGACACCTTAATCGCTCTTTCGATAGCAATTGATTTATCGGAGGTGCCATGGATAAACAATAGGTTGGTTCGTTTAGTTTTTTCTATTAAACTTATTGGTTTAATATCATTTTCTTTGGCTAAAATTATACCTCGATTCAATAACAAGTTTTTTCTATCATCAAACACTGATATTAAGACCAGACCGGAAAACATATTAGGATAATCTACCACAATATTTAATGCTAATGCGGCCCCCAAGCTGTATCCTATTAGATAACAACGGCTGAATTCGTGTTCCAACAAAAGTGATTTGATCTGTTTTGCCAATTCCTCACTGATTTGTTTGATTGACCGTTCCCCGGTTCCCTCAATGAGTTGATACGGTAAACATACAAAAGAAGTACCCCTTTTTTTCTCCATAGAATCTTTTAAAAAAAGAAGTTCTTGATTGTTTGATTTATAACCGGGCAGAAAAATGACCAATGTTTTATCATTCGCAGGATGAATTTTAGATGTGCTATACATATCCTAGATATGCCTCATTCGCAAGAGAGTTCCTCAAACATTTTTCATCAAAATATGGTTTGTATCCATATTTATGATAGAGTTTTGCGGCGTGCTTGTATAGCTCAATAATATATTCTGGTGATGGACTTTTTCTTTTTGTTCCCAAAACAGATCCAACGTCCGGATGGAAAATATTTGCCCCTGGCACAACCCCCATTTTAGCCATATGAGTAAAACCTTTCTTTAGAGTCTTTAGGTCGTTTAGACCGCCAACAAAATTTACCCAAAATACACCCCTTCCATATTTTTTTACTCCATATTCGTATGCTTCCATAATATGGTCAAGGCCTCTATATTTAGCTTTGCCAGGACAAATATAGTTGAAGTACCTCTTCCCCCAAACCTCTAGATTAAAAGATGGATGTTCGATCCCCGTGGCCATTAAATCATCAATCTTTTCAAGACTTTTTGGTGCCATTAGAGCAACATTACCTCGTATTACTCCATTCCATGATTTTGGTATTTCTTTTTTGATCTCACTTAGTGCGGATATTGCCATATCGAAATCCATATCTCCATCAAGATAAGAACCCCCAGTAACAATAACGAAATTAATTTTGTCTTCTAAGGCAAAAGCTGTTTTAGCAACTTCCCGAACGTCCCTAGGCTCTTTTTTTATCGCAACTTCGCCGTACTTCATTTGTGTTGGCATCACACTACAAAATTTACAAGGCACTCCTTTTTCCCAAAATTCACAACCGGAATATATGTTAAAGTTCAAACAATCACGGCCATAAAAGTTGGCTATTTTTTTCATATTTATTCCTGATTTAGTTTTTTTAGACCATATTTGGGGTCTTTTAAGAAAACTAACATCAGAAACTTTAATTCCATTATCGGTTATTATGGGTTTGCCATTTTCTGCATCTAAGCAAAGCCTACTATTTGGACGGATATGGCTAGCGACAACAATATCACCCGGGAGCATTATCTCTGACGGAATCCTCGTTGTCTTTTTTACTCCCCAGTGAGAATCGCCATATCCACGGTGTTCTTCTTTAATTGTTTCGTCTATTAACTTTTCAGCTGCTTCAGAAATTCTGAAACCGTAAGAAAGTATCTTGGCTTTTAAAATTGTTGAGTCCCTAAAAATGTTTTTCATAATTTATATCCTATTGAATAATATATTATTTTTAAAATAAAATTTTCTGTTTATGATCACTAGCCAGATTGCACTAAATAAGGCAGTCGTTATGATAAATGGGAAAATTATACAATGAGCCAAAATCTCGAAAAAGTTAAAAAGATATTTTTTATGACCAAGCCATGAGGAGATGATTATCTGAATAAAATATAACAGCAGTGGAAGTACCCCTTGCCATTGTCCAAAGAATATCGACAGTCCTGCCCCGACAACTATGGCATAATGTTGCCAATACCACATAATGGGATAAGAAGCGACAATGAACTTTTTTGCGAGACCCTCTGTAGCAAACACTGTTTTAAAAAGTAATGGGGTATTCTCGATATTACCGATTGACCATCTTGTTCGCTGTAAAAATACCCCTTGGATACTTTCTCTCTCCATTTCATAGGCTAAAACTTTTGGTAGAATTGAAATCTTATTTCCCTCCCCGATAATATTAAAGCTGGCCGAAAGATCTTCAAGAAATCCTTCTTTAAAAAACTTTCTGTAATTTTCAATATTCACGATCCCAATCGAACCTGGAAAATTTGCTAAACCATATCTATTTTTAACCAGCTTTAAAATATTTTGCCGATACAAACGATCTTGATGAATTATCCCTTGAGTTAGAGATGTCCTATTATCCATTCTAAGCGGATAAATTAGGCATGAGGAACAAAGGTTTTCCTCTCTCGTATGAAAACTGAAAAGTTTTTCTACCGCATCTGGCTCAAGGATAATATCTGCATCTAGAAGTAAGACATTTTTTGTTCTGATGATTTTAATGCCTTGTTTTATGGCTGATATTTTTCCACTTAACCCCTCCGGTAAGGTAAGCGCGACTAGTTCTATCCCAGATTCTCTAAAATTGCCCATCAGTTCAAGAACCCTGTTGTTTGAGGCATCAATGCAATGGTCCAAAACGACAACCACCTTGTCGATGAGGGATAGGTCGTTTTTTAGAATAGAATTCAAACAAGAACCGATTGTTTTCTCTGAATTAAACAGGGGAATAACAATCGAAAGATTCTTTTTAGAAAAATCCTTTTCCTTAGATAATTCCTTATGGGGAACACAGGACACTAAAATGTTAAAAATATAAAAAACCTGAAAAGCACAGATGATTATTAAAAATGTAAGTGGTATAATCACGATCGTTGTATGCTTCAGGCTCCCATGACTGGGACTTGAAACATTAGTAACTATCATACATAATAAGATATGTATGAGTCAAGCTAAATCCTGTTTGACATATAGTATATTTAATGTATAATTTAATTATGATACGACTCTTTATTGATCAAACGAAGTGTGCTGGATGCGGTATATGCGCAGGTTGCAATCCTGATTTATTTGAGATTGATACAAAGAGGGCTAAAGCTGGATTGAAACAACAGAAGAAACTTGTTAATACTCTTGCAATTGACATCTCGACTAGAAAATTAAAGGAAATTAAAGAAATCGCCCATAATTGTCCAGCTCAAGCCATTAAATTATCCAAATGATTAAATCTGATATTTATTTAGACTACGCTGCCACTACTCCGATGGATAAGGATGTTTTAGAGTTAGTTCATAAGACAAACATCCTTGAGTACGGTAACCCTGGTTCTCTCCATAAGCCAGGGCGATTGGCTAAAAAACAGATTGAAAAAGCTAGGGCAGAGATTGCCGGTCACCTAAAATCTGATCCTAATGAGATCATTTTTACTGGTTCGGGTACTGAGGCTGATAATTTAGCCATCTTGGGCGTGGCGCGAGCCAATAAACACTACGGTAAGCATATTATTATCTCTGCTATCGAACATAAGGCGGTATTAGAATCTGCCCTGCGTTTGGAAAATGATGGTTTTGAGGTGTCTTATGCACCAGTAGATAAAAACGGGATATTGGATATTGCAAAATTTAAAAAATTGCTTCGGAAAGATACTATTTTGGTTTCTGTTATGTATGCCAACAACGAAATTGGCACCATAGAGCCTATTCGCGAGATAGCAAAAACTCTTCTTTCTCTTAAACAAAAAGCTGGCTACCCGTTACTCCATACAGACGCCTGTCAGGCGGCCGGAACCCTGTCTCTAGACGTTAAAGAGTTGGGAGTAGACCTCTTGACCATTAATGGATCAAAAATCTACGGTCCCAAGGGTGTGGGCTGTCTTTATTTAAAGCATGGGGTTAATTTAGAACCTCAGATCGTTGGAGGAGATCAGGAATGGCACAAAAGAGCTGGGACAGAAAATGTCTCTCTGATTGTTGGAATAGCTAAGGCCTTAGATATTGCTACTAATAAACAGCAACTAGAAAACGAGCGTCTCCGTAAATTGAGGGACTACTTTATCAATAAAATTCAAAAAACTATTCCCCAAGCTCGCTTAAATGGTCACCCCACCAAGAGGTTACCCAACAATATTAATTTCTCATTTGCTGGGATAGAGGGAGAATCTCTGGTTCTTTTGCTGGATCAAGCTAATATATATTGTTCTACTGGCTCAGCCTGCTCCTCTTTAGACCTATCCCCATCTCATGTATTATTAGCCATTGGTTTAACTCCCGAATTAGCCCATGGAAGTTTAAGGATTACTCTGGGAAGAGATACCACTAAAAGTGATTTAGATAAAGTTTTAGTAAAGTTAACCAAAATCGTTAATGATTTGAGGAAAATATCGGCTATCAAAATCTATGAAAAAAAGTAAACAGCCCAAAGAAAAAAAACAAAAGAGCAGGATCTTAGCTCCTTTAGGGGATGTCTGTGATTGGTTATACAGTAATGTTGTAAAAAAACACTTTCTTTCTCCGCAAAATTTTCTGGTAGATGATAAAAAATATAAAGCTGATGGAATCGGAATGGTTGGTAGCCCTGCTTGCGGAGATATGATGATCGTCTGGATTAAGGTGGACAAAAAATCACAAAGAATTAAGGAATGTAAGTGGCGAACATTCGGTTGTGCTTCAGCCATTGCCTCTACTTCAATGATGTCGGTGATGGTAACAGAGAAGGGTGGCATGGAACTCTCTAAAGCCTTAAAACTAAAACCAGAGCAGATAGTAGACAGATTAGGAGGATTACCAGATCGAAAATTCCATTGTTCCGTATTAGGACAAGATGCTCTCAGGAATGCGATTAAGGATTACTTAGCCAATGAAAAAACCAGCAAACAAAAGTAGATTTATTGTCACAAATATAAAAAAAGAGACGCCAGATGTTGTCACTATTTTTTTATCTTCTAGTGGACAAAAACTAACCTACAAGGCCGGTCAATATGTGGCTGTACATTTGGATAAAAATAAGGATAGTCATGGTAGGTTTTATTCCATTTCTAGTTCTCCCTTAGAAAAAGAACTGGCTTTGACTGTTAAAAAGATTGGTCAATTTTCTTCCGCCCTGCACAACTTAAAGATAGGAGATGCTGTGTATTTATCCGGTCCCTACGGCTGGTTTTACCCAGAAATGGAAATGAAGCATGTCGTATTTTTAGCTGCGGGGATCGGCGTTACTCCATTTTTTAGTATCTTAAAAGATCATGCTAAACATAGCCTTAAACAAAGAATAGACCTTTACTATTCGAACAAGACATTCCAAGACATCACCTTTTATGACGAAATTAATAAATTAACTAAGATTGATCTTTTGGAAGTCCATTACCATCTGACACGTGATAGTTTGAGAGATAAACTGATTAATGGTCATAAACGTATAAGCGTTGACGATGTAAAGAAAGATCTCGGTCACCTTAAGGGAAAAAGTTTTTATATATGTGGATCAATCGGTTTTGTCTCCGATCTTAGAAAGCAGTTACTTTCTGCTAAAGTCAGGGAAGATAGTATTTTCACCGAATCATTTTTTTGATGATCTAAATAATTTTTAAATCGTGATGTTTTTCTGGATTTAGTTTTTTTGTTTTGGTATAATAAAACTCAGCTTTTGTTTTAAGGCTGTGTCAAATTTTTTATGATTAATACCCAAAAAATACGGAAATTTTTCCCGGCGATAAAAGCTGGAAGAATTATTTCTAATAACGCCGCTAGTACCCAGATTCCCATCCAATTATTGGATTTGTTAAAAGATATTACGGTGCAGTATGACAATGTGCATCGTGGTCAATCACAATCCTCAATTTTAACTACTGAAAGATTTGAATCATCTTATGATACGATTGCCCAATTTATTGGTGCGCCGTCTAGAAAGAATATTATTTTGTATCGGAATACGACCGAGGCAATAAACTCAGTGATGTACTCCTTGATGACTGAATTCAAAGACGGTGACAATGTGGTCACAACGTTTATGGAGCACAATTCAAACTATGTTCCATGGTATGGCCTCTGTAAGGAAATATTGCAAAACTTTGGAGTCAAGGTGGAGTGTCGAATTGTTAAGTTTGATAAAGAGACTGGTGAGCTTGATTTGGAACACCTGAAATCTCTTGTAGATAACAAAACTAAACTTGTGTGTTGCTCGGGTGCCTCTAATTTTTTAGGTACCAAAAACCCCATAAAAAAAATAAGAGAAATTGCTGATAAAAGTGGTTACGTTCAGCCAAGCGGTGAAGTAAAATCTTATCTTTTAGTAGACGGGGCACAACTGGTGCCTAATCTTTTTATTAATGTTAAAGATTTAGGGGTAGATTTTCTAGCGTGGTCATTTCATAAGATGATGGCTCCTTTTGGAGTTGGGGCTTTATATGCGCGAGAAGAATTATTGGGAACGATGAAGCCTTTTCTTTATGGTGGAGATATGATTGCTGAAGGACAGGTTAGTCCTGAAAAAGTAGGTTGGAATAATTTGCCTTGGAAATTTACGGCTGGAACACCAAATATTTTAGGCACGATCCTTTCCGCTCAGGCCATAAGATTACTGATGGATTTTTCTTTAAACCCTGGAGAGTACAGATATTTTATGACCGATAAAAATTTGGAATCAGTAGACATCAAAAGAGCCATGGATAATGTTTCGGCACATGAAAAAATGTTGATGGAAGAGGCCTTAAGGATATTGAGTGAGATACCGTCGCTGACTCTTTACGGTCCCAAAGATCCAAACAGAAGAACAGCCCTAATTGCGTTTAATGATTGTTGCAAAAGTCCTTTTGATATTGCCAATGAGTTAACTAAGTCTGGAGTAGAGTCCCGAGCAGGATGCCATTGTGCAACCTTGGCTCACCACTTTTATGAACTAGACCCACCAGCCAGTTGCCGATTAAGCTTTTATATTTACAACGACATTGAAGATGTAAGAAAGGCATGTTTGGCCGTTAAGAAATACGTTCAGCCAAAGAAGAATAAAGATTCCAGATGGTATTCGTTTTTATTAAATAAATGATAATATAATACTTACTATGCAATGTGGATGTGAAACTTATGATAATCGTTCTTTAAATTTTTTTAGGGCTACCTGTGGCTTTTTGGCTTTGTTGGCTTTTTTAATTCAAAATATCTGGCTGGTTTTGATAGTGGGGCTACTTTTTTTCTTTGGTATTTTTTCGATGAAATTTAATTTTCTTTATCAACTTCACAGTTTGATCTCAAGTAGCGTACTGAAACAAAAGGCATCTCCAATTACAAAAGATCCAGGAGAATTAAAATTTGTTTATGGATTTACAGCTACCTGCTTTCTTATATCATTTGCTTTTTTATATTTTGGAAAATTCACAGATTGGGCATGGGGCTTAGATTTACTTGTCTCCTTCCTAACCCTTCTAGCGAGCTTTGCTAATATATGTCTAGCGGCTCTGATATATGTTATTTTTAAGAAAATTAGCCAAAAGCAAAACTCATGATAAAAACTCATGATAAAAACTCATGATAAAAACTCAGATAAAAACAAAGGCTGGGGAAGAAGGCTACATAAATCAGAATTGTTGGCTGGCTAGAAATACAGGCTATCCTCCTTCTAAACGATGCCAATATTGTGATTTAAAATTTAACAAATGTTTATTCTCTCGCTACCTTTTGATTAGTTTGATTTTGGTTTCTTTGCTTTTGGTGATTGCGTACCTAGTAGACAGTAATATTTCAAAAACACTAATTGTTTCTATTTTTGTTTTAGTTATTGTTTATGGGTATTTCTTTAACAAAAGCACAGAAAATATTGTTGAGGCAAATTTTTCAGAGAAGACGGCTAAGGAGGCTTTTAGAGACTTGTCTGCAAACCTAAAGAAGACAGTTGTCAATAAGACTAAGGATTTAACAAAGACAAATAAAGAGCTGGAGGCAAAAAATCAGTTGAACCAGGAACTTCTTATTATGAAGTCTGACTTTTTGCGTGTAGTCAATCACCAGCTGAATACCCCAATATCTATCATGCGAGGTTATTATTCTATGATAGAAGAAGGTTCGTATACCACCGAAAAGGCACTGCCTGTGATTAAAATAGCGTTGGAGCGAATAAACCTGACTGTGGCCGATTTCTGGAATGCCTATGAACTAGAGGGCGAAAGAATGAAGATGAATCCTGAACGAGTGGATGTAACAACAGTTGTGGAAAAAATGGTTCTAGAGAAAAAGGATCTTCAGTACGCCAAAGATCGCAAGCTCACGTTGTCGGTTGAACCTCCTAAATTTAAGGTGCCGATTGTCTGGTGTGATCTCAAAAAAATAACGCACGTGATTTCGAATCTTTTAGATAACGCTGTCTTCTATACCTATAAGGGAGGAATTGTGGTATCCTATGAGGTAGCTGGTGATTATTTAAAAATCAATGTCAAAGATACTGGCAATGGCATTACCGAGGAGGATAAAAAGAAAATTTTCCAAAAATTCTCTCGCGGTACTGGTGCATCGGGTATGCATCCGGACGGGTCCGGTCTCGGTTTGTATATCGCCAAGAAGATCGTTGAAGGCAACGGCGGCGAGATCTCATTTGCTAGCGACGGTGTAGATAAAGGAACGACGTTCAGCTTTACGATACCGGTCTACATTGACCAGCAGACCGGGAACCCTGGTGATGTAGTGACTAGAGAAAACAAAGTAGAAATATTTAATTAATAACATGGTTAGGACTAACACATTACAATCAAACGTCGGCAGACTTATTTTTGTAGAAGATGAAAGAGCACTTCGGGATATGTATCGTGACGTCTTTGAAAAAGAAGGTTATGATTTTTTCGTAACTGATGATATCCAACAAGGTCTGGATTTGACCAGATTCGAACAGCCCGACGCTGTTCTTTTGGACATTATCATTCCAAAGCCAGAAAACACTGTTGCCGAGCAGGGATATGATTATCTCAAGGCGGTAAAGGCAGATCCAGAGACAAAGGATGTGCCGATTATCGTGTTCACTAACCTAGATACGCCCCAAGACCGCAAGAAGTGCAAAGAGATGGGCGCAGCTGCGTATCTCTTCAAGAGAGACTGTACTCCAAAAGAAGTGGTTGAAGCTGTGGCAGAAGTGATCAAGAGAGATAAGGAAAAGAAAGTTAGTAAAAAAGTGGATAACCAGCCATTGCCAGTTTCTGAACAAAAATAGTATAATGTAAGTTAACAACTAAATAAATTTTTGCCTCACGGGGCAGACCTGAAAGGAATTCCGAGTTCAAGGGCTCGTGATCGATTATCACAAATTGTGGTAGCCGGTCACGAGCCCTTTTTGCGTTTTATGTAAAAAATCAAAATGAGAATAAAAAGATTTCCTAAATTCCAAACGGAATTTATTTATAGGGAATCGCCAGACAAGAAAGACCGACTGCGTCAGCTGTGGGATCTATTGCTCGCATTACCAGAGCCGGAAAACGATAAAGATAATCAAATTAACAATAAAAATAACTATGAAAACCAAAAAATCAAACACGCCAACATATAGCACTACCAGCTTCTATTTGAGCTGTTTTTTGTTGGCCAGATGTATCCAGCTGATCGGTTTAGATCAGACCGATGACTTAGACCGTCGGTCCTTTGTGTTTGTAGACTCGCCAAGCCGACAAATACTCGCTGATGAATATAACTTTGCCGAGGATGCTGAAGTCAGTGTGAGGGACTTCATTTCCGCGATCCGTAAACTTAAGGCTCTTTTGCACGAACCGAAATAAACCTATGCGAAACGATCCATTCAAAATTATAGACAAAAGCGGTGACCGGAAGTATTTCACGATTATCCCCAACTATATCGTCAACCATTCGACGATATACGAGCAGGCCATATATCTCCACATGAAGCGTATCGCTGGCGAGGATGGCACCTGCTGGATGTCGGCAATGGAATTGGCAAAACAGCTTAAATGCTCAAGGAACACAGTAGCCAAGTATCAAAAGAAGCTGGTCGAGCGTGGCTGGATTGAAATCGTCGGTCATAAAGCGACCGGGGCAACAAATCAGCAAACGGTCGAGTACCGGATCGTCGATTTATGGTCGCTTAACGTGAGACATTACGAGGAAAAATCAAAGCGTTCAAATGGTGAACGCTTATCAGAAAGCCTTCAACCAGTGAACGAAAGCGTTCAGCTGGTGAACTCGAAGCGTTCAACCATTGGGCACAAAGAAGAACCCTTGAAGAAGAAAGAAAAAGAAAAAACCGGAACAGCGGAAACCGCCGTTCCTATGTCCCTTAAAGAATTCGTCGACTGGTGCGGTAAAAGCAAACATCGTCATATTCAAATCATTGGCAATTGGGCAGACACCATAGAATCGGATTTGCAAACAAAAGGTCAATGGGAAGCATTCATTAAACGTAACGTGAGAACAGCTAAAAATTTAGAGCCGTTTGGTGATGAAAAAATAATTCAAGGTTTCAAGAAAATCCAAGAAGCGGTCAAAGCCGGCTGGCTCAAGAAGTACACACTGGAAACCCTCTTTAAATTCATCGTATGAAATACACTGAAAAACAAGCGAGTATAAAAAGCGGATCTGATCTGGATAGCCCTAAGTTTAGAAAAGAGATCAAGGAATTTGAGGATTTACTCGAACAGTTAAAATCTGCACCTTTGAAAAATTCACTGGAATACTACGGCGAGCCAAAACAGATAATAAAAGCTTTCAAAATGGGCGGTAGAGAATTTCCAGAAAGCCAAAATCCCAGACGGGTATATAACAATGTCACCGGATTGACTGATGCTGGTATCGTCCAACACCTACTGGAAACTCGAGCTATCTCTCGCCGATATGTAAAACCAAATATGCCCAGTGCATATTGGGCGGTCGGTCCCAATCTCAAGGCATACGAGGATTGGTGCGAAAAACGAAGTGCCTTAGACGAACTTCGGTATCTGCGATCCTGTGCAGAAGGACACGAGGCCGAGTCCTTCGAAGCGTTGGTGAAAGATAGAGAGATATTAATTAATTCAATGAAAATATAAAACCATGAATAAAAACAAAAACGAATACAGTGAAGAAATGGAAACTGCCATAAATATGTTTAAAAGAAATGTCGTAAAAGCGGCCGAGGTCTTGGTCTCTCTGCTTAAAAGCAAAGACGACATGGTCAAGCTTGAAGCGGCCATCTATATCCTTGATCGGGTCTATGGAAAACCAGCAATAATGATGCCAAAAAGAGGTCCAAAAAACTCTACTTAAATCTACTTTTTTATGCCAAAAATTAAACACTTATCACCGAGTCATAAACTTGCTTTGGAGTTGAAATATAAGGGTAATTCATACCAAAGCATTGCTGAAACTCTGAACAAGAGGTGGCCAAAAAGTAGAAATGGCATATTTAGCGAGCAAAACGTCAAAGATTGGTTTAAAGAAGCGGGAACTCTTTGCGAGGATTATCGCCTCTACGAGGACGAAATGGACGAGGTTCACAACGAAACTATGTCTATCATGCGCCGAGCCGGTGCCAGAGTTAGAGAGCAGAATTTCCGCTTAGCCAATGAAATGCTCGTTGCCCTTATGGCAAGCAGTAACGATGCCGTAAAGTTAGCTGCGATTAAGGAAATACTTGATCGGGTCGAAGGCAAACCAAAAGAAACCATCCACGTTAGTGAGGCAGAGCTAGCCGAGCTATCAGTCGAAGATCGCTGGAATATTATTCCTTATGAGATGCGGCTGGAACTTTCCAGGGAGGGATATAAAAAAGAGTCGGAAGAAAAGATTTTGAACTGGGTGGCGACCGGAAAGAACAGGTAAAAGCACCTGTGGGCAACTGACGCTTAGCTTGTTGCCCAAAATAGAGTAGGGTGTGTTGTGAAAGAAAAAATAAACATAAGAATATGAAATCAGTACTGTACGCTCGGGTGTCTACCGAGGAACAAAAGAATAATCAAACCATAGATACTCAAATTCACGGTATTGGTGGAATGTTGCAGTACGCCAGCAACCACAAATTGCCGGTTCCAGATGAATCTATGGTTTTTGTTGATGATGGATTCTCTGGGGCAACACTAATCAGACCAGCCCTTACTGCTTTACGGGATTACATAAAAACCAATGATGATATTGGGTATTTTTTGGTATATGATGCCGATCGCATCGGCCGAGATACATACAATCAGCTCATTATTCTTGAAGAGTTGAAAAAGAAAAATGTCACCATTCACTTCAAGACTGGTGAGTTGGGTACGACACCGAATGATAAGCTACTCTTTACGATCCTAAGCGCATTCAGCGAATTTGAGCGAGCGAAAATTATGGAGCGGACACATAGAGGAATGAGAAGAAGAATTGAGTCTGGAAAGTTTAATGGCGGTCGCCCGCTTTTTGGGTATAAATACAATTACACAATTGGAAAGCACGAACTTGATGAAAGTGAATCAAAAGTAGTAAAAATGATTTATGACTATTACACTGAAGACAAGTTGAATATTCGTCAAATTCAAGCTAAATTTTTCGAGCTAAAAATTCCAACTAAATACGATAGTCTGAAAAACACCGAAAAGAATAAAAAGATGAAGGGGCTGAAAAAAGTCCCGATTGGTTGGTGGAGTGAGGTAACGATAAGAAATATTCTAGCGAATGAAGCTTACACTGGACGTTGGCATTGTTGTAAAAATTACACAGTAAAGCTTGATGTAGCCAACATTAAGACGGGTAAACCTAAGGTTAGACAATTCAAGCGAGCGAAAGAGGAATGGTTCCCGATTGCAATACCTAGGATTGTATCGGATGAACAACACAAAAAAGCCCAACTTCAAGCTAGAAAAAATCTGATGTTTGCCAAACGATGCACCAAACAGACATATTTACTTCAAGGACTTATTCGGTGTGGCAAAGATGGACTTATTTATCGTGGTCATCAAGAAAAAAGCGGTGTTATCTATTACTATTGCAAAAGCCGAATGAATAATAATCCAGTAGAAAATTGCCATAGCCCATATTTGCGAGCCGATCAGATAGAGCCAATAGTGTGGAATGTAGTAAAATCAATTTTGAGCAGTCCGGAAGAAGTTTTTAACGCTTTTCGAGATGAATCGGTCCTAAATGAAGATCGGGCAAAAACAATTCAGGGGAGACTGGACTATATCAACAGTGCCATTAACAAACTAGAAGTGGCTAAGAAAAGAATAACTGAAGCATTCAAAGCTGAAGCAATGACACTTCCAGAATTCAGAAAAGAGAAAACGGATATTGAACTAAGTGAAGAAAAAATGATTTGTGAAAGAGATGGTCTGATGAATAAACTTAACGTCCAGCATGATGTCAGCGCAAAGATCGACCTTTTTCAAGAAACTTGCCACAGATTTTTGAGTAAAATAAACGATCCAAAAATCGTGACAGAACGGCTAAAAAAAGATATTATCAAGCTTATAATCGACGAAGTGGTCGTAGAAGGCGAGAAGATCAAAATTTTCGCCACCATACCATTCCCTAACAAAATTGAGGAACGGGAAATCAGCAGAAAAGACCTTCCCGGAACCTTTAATGCGGGTGCCACGCTCGGTACGATTAATCAAACAAAAATGGAAAGAATTTGGACTAAACATAAGAATACCGATACCACTCTTAAACCTAAAGTCTTCGTCGGAATGTCTGGTGGAGTAGATAGCTCCGTTTCTGCCGCCTTGCTCAAACAGCAAGGCTTTAATGTTGTGGGGGTGTTTATAAAAGCTTGGGAACCGGAAGGTTTTGATTGTGGTTGGCGTGATGAACGACGTGATGCTATGAGAGTGGCCGCTCAGTTAGATATTCCATTTATAATCCTCGATTTATCTAAAGAATACAAAGAAAGTGTTGTAGATTATATGATTTCTGAATATCAGTCTGGCCGTACACCAAACCCCGATGTGATGTGTAATAAAAGTATAAAATTTGGTGCTTTCTTTAAACGAGCAATGAATGATGGCGCCGATTATATTGCCACTGGTCATTATGCTCAAGTAAAAATTAATAATAATGGAAAGTATGAAATGCTCGCTGGTATAGATGACAATAAAGACCAAACTTATTTTCTTTGGACATTAGGGCAAGAGCAACTATCCAAAACATTGTTCCCAATTGGAGGAATAAAAAAAGACGAGGTGCGAAAACTAGCTGAAAAATTTAATCTCCCAACTTTTGATAAAAAAGACAGTCAAGGAATTTGTTTTGTGGGTAAGCTTGATCTAAAAGAATTTTTAAAGGGCTATATGGATGAAAAACCCGGAGATGTCTTGGATGAACAAGGGAAAAAAATTGGTACCCATTCTGGTACACTTTTTCTTACCTTAGGTGAGCGACATGGTTTTACTATTGATAAAAAAACTCCAGACGAAAAACCATATTATGTAATTGCTAAAAATATCGAACAAAATACAATTACAGTGTCTCATTCTCCATCATCTAATTCTAATAACAAAGAAGTAATTATCGAGTCAGTAAATTGGATCACTAGCCAAACTCCAGACTTATCTAAAACCTACCAAGCCCGTATTTGCTATCGCCAACCGCTTCAAACTTGTCATCTAGAGTCATGTCAAGGACAGTTCTTGACAATGAAAGTAGTTTTTGATGAACCACTGACTTCAATAACCCCAGGACAATCCCTCGTACTTTATGATGGTGAAATTTGTTTGGGTGGAGGAGTTATAAAATAAATCGTAAGTTACGAGTAAAAAAGGAATTTAAATTTACCACAATCTGTTCATATGAACAGATTGTGGTAAATCAACTTTTGCTTTTAAGGTTAAATTTGATAAGATATTTGAATGCAATCAAATGAAATTCGCGATAAGTTTCTAAAATTTTTTGAAAAAAGGGGACATAAAATAATCCCTTCTGCTTCTTTGGTTCCGGAAAATGACCCAACTACTTTGTTCAATACTGCGGGGATGCAACCTCTGGTACCGTATTTGTTGGGGCAAGTCCATCCTCAAGGTACTCGTCTTGTTGATTATCAAAAATGTTTACGAACCGGAGACATTGATGATGTTGGTGACAATCGTCACAATACTTTTTTTGAAATGTTAGGGAATTGGAGTTTAGGTGATTATTTTAAAAAAGAATCACTACCTTGGAGTTTTGAGTTTTTAACTAATAAAGAAGAAGGGTTAGGATTAGATCCAAATAGATTTTATGTAACTGTTTTTAAGGGTGAAAATGAAATTCCGCGTGATGACGAATCCATTAAAATTTGGCAAGATATTTTTACGAAATATGGTATTTCATCTGATGTAGCCACCGAAGATGAGATTGTAAAAGATAATATTCGTATTATTCCGCTTGGTGTAGATGACAACTTCTGGATTGCTGGAACGACTGGCCCCTGTGGCAGTGATTCAGAATTTTTTTATGATACTAGGCCTGAAGAAGGAAAGCTGGAAGGTAAATTTCAAGATTTAGTAGATTCGTTCCGATTGATTGAAGTTTGGAATAATGTTTTTATGGAATTCAACAAAACAGTTGACGGTAAATATGAAATATTAACTACAAAGAATGTTGATACTGGTATGGGATTGGAACGTACCACGGCTGTGGTTAATGGTAAAGATAATATTTTTGATACGGATCTGTTTGAATTAGTTTTGGTGAAAATTTCTGAGTTAACAAAAAATGATGATATGAGAGCTAAAAGAATTGTTGCCGATCATATTCGTGCAGCTGTTTTTATTATTGCCGATGGAGTAGTTCCCTCTAATACCGATCGAGGTTATGTTTTGCGCCGTTTGTTGCGTCGCGCCGTTCGTTATTCTGATGTATTGGGAATGCAAGCTAACTCATTAATTTCTTTAGTGGATATCGTCGTCGCTAAATATGCCGATGTATATGATAATTTAAAATCCCAAATAGAAACAATAAAACAAGAAATAAGTAAGGAAGAAAATAAATTTCGACTGACAATTAAAAATGGGATGAGGAAATTTGAAGAAGTAACAAAACATATAAATATTTTTGTTTTAGATACGGTTAATGTTACTGATTCAGATGTAAAACCTGAAGTAGTTAAGCAACCCAAAGGACAGGCCAACAATATCCGAGAAGAAAAAATAATGACTGGCAAACAAGCTTTCGACTTATATCAATCAGATGGTTTTCCAATAGAACTAACGACAGAAATCGCAAAAGAAAGAGGAATCATTGTGGATGTTCAGGGTTTTTATTTAGAAATGTCTAAGCATCAGGAATTGTCCAAATCTGGTTCAGGAGAGCGATTTAAGGGCGGTTTGGGCGGTTCTAGTGATCAAATAGTGAAGTATCATACGGCTACCCATTTGTTCCAGCAGGCTCTAATTGACGTTTTGGGCCCCGAAGTGGCACAAAAGGGTAGTAATATCACAGAAGAACGTTTACGTTTTGATTTTGTTTGGTCAACCAAGATGACAGATGAAGAAAAACAAAAAGTAGAGCAGATTGTAAATGAAAAAATCGAAGCCAATCTGTCAGTTAATAAAGTAATATTGCCAATTGCTGAAGCTGAAAAAACTGGTGCCCGCCATTTGTTTAATGAAAAATATGGCGATGAAGTTAGTATCTATTTTGTTGGTGGTAATTTAGAGACTGCCTACTCCAAAGAATTTTGTGGTGGCCCTCATGTGGAAAATACTGGCACCCTCGGACACTTTAAAATCATCAAAGAAGAAGCAATCGCAGCAGGAGTAAGAAGGATTAAGGCAGTATTGGAATAAACTTATGGCAATCATTTACGAAACCGAAAATTTTATCGTTGAATCTCACGAACAGCCTTTTGTGAGCCGAACAGATGGCGGGCATATCCGAATAAGAATTAAAGATATCTCAATTACTGACAGGACCAAACTGGAACCTAAACAAGCGATCGAACTTATGCGATTAACAATGATTGTTGGGGAAGCATTGGAAACAGCAATGAATAAGAGAAGAATTCCAGTTGTTAAGATCAATTATCAAGATATGGGAAATTGGGCAGCAAAAACAAATTCCAAACCCTTCTTACATATTCATATCTTCGGACGAGCTTCTAATGCAGTTAAACAAGTCTGGCCAGAGTCAGTTTATTTACCAGATCGAGGAAGTGGATTCTATGAAGGCTTCGAGCAACTCAATGAAGAGGACAACGAAGAAATTTTAAAACAGATCGAGATAATTTCAACACAGGATAAATACTCAGACTTGGTTTTGTGGAAATATTGAGGTTTTGGGTAATTTTCGTGGAGAAAATTTATTTTCTGAGGATGAACAAATCGCCAAAGCCGATATTATTGATGGTCATCGGTATGTAAATCTGGATATGATCACTGTATTCAAAAAAGCTCTGGGGAGAGAGAAGGATTTGAATGATTTGGAATTGATTAAAAAATATTTAGCAATGAATAATTAATTTTATGAAAATTTTTATCTGTTGTTCTAAACACTTTTATTCGCAAATACCGCTAATTAAGGAGGAGTTGGAAAAAGCTGGACACCTCGTAACTTTGCCAAATAGTTATGATAATCCCGGAAGAGAAGTAGAGATGAAAAACATTGGAGCTGGAGAACATGCCAAGTGGAAAGCGATGATGCTTCGTGAACAAGAAAGGAAAGTTCTAATCAACGACGCTGTGGTTGTTTTAAATTTTGAAAAACATGGCCAGGCAAACTATATCGGCGGAGCAACATTTTTAGAAATTTTTAAGGCTTTTGAACATGGGCGGAAAATTTTTCTATTTAATCCGATTCCAGACAACTTACTGAAAGACGAGCTCTTAGGTATGGAGCCGGTTATCTTGAATGGGGATCTTTCATTGGTTGTGTAAATTAGTTAACCACAATTTTTGTTTACATCACAACTTGATGTTGTGGTATAATTCTTATTAACTATGTCTTTCTGGAATCCTTTTAGAATTAAACAAAATTCTGTTGTGGCGATTATTGATATTGGAAGTGCCGAAGTCAGTGGGGCGCTTGTTTCTGTGTCTGTCGATCAGTATGGTCAAAAGCAAAATCAGATAATTTTTAATACAAAAGTAGAAACGGGTATTGAAGGAGATTTGAATTTTGAACGTTTTGATTTTGAAATTACTAAAGCAATAAAGATAGTTACCCATAATTTAGTTAAAAGTGGTTTCAATCAGCCGGAAAAATTTGTTTGTTTCCTAGCCTCACCCTTTTTGATTTCACAAACCAAGATTGTAAGTTATTCCCAAAATGACGGATTTGGATTTGTTTTTACCCCTAAGATTTTAGATAGTATTATTCGACGGGAAGCAGAGAATTTTTGTTTTGATAATGAAACAGGTGGTTTATTTAATATTATCGAAAATAAAGTGATGCAAATTAAGCTCGATGGCTACGAAATCGAACAGCCATTTGGCCATAAGGTAAATCAGATTACTATTTCTCAATTTATGAGTGGTAGTCCCGTTAGTCAGCTGGAAAAGATTTGGCAGGCCGTTTCTAGTCAAAGTCATAATGATAATATTGAGTTTCATTCTTATGCTTTTGCCGCCTTTTCTACTTTAAGAGACAATCTAGGTGATAAGAAAAACTTCATCGCCGTCGATATTAGTGGAGAATTGACGGATGTTTTTGTTTGTATGAATGGTATTTTATTGGAAAATATTTCTTTTCCTTGTGGACTAAATTCTATTCTGCGGGGAATAGCCTTATCCCAAAGAACTCCTTTGGCTGAAGCAAAAACCCAATTATCACTCTATACTGAAGGACGGTTGCATTCGCGAGCAAAAGAGGTATTAGAACAATCACTGGATTTGGCTCGTCAAAAATGGATATCTGGCATGGTTGAAGTTTTGTCTCTAGTATTAGAAACAACCGTTATCCCAGAGCAAATAATTTTAACAGGGGATACCAAAGTTAATAAGTTTTTTATCGATTGGTTGGAAGAAGGTGATTTCAAAAAATATATGTTATCTAATAATCCATTTAAGGTATCATATATTTACTACTCCAAATTGGCGGAAATGATTGGGGGAGTAAAAACGGTTCGTAATACTTATCTTATTTTTGAATCAATGTTTTTGGAGAAAATTAATAAATAATCTAGTCATGTCATTCCCACGAAGGCGGGAATGACAAATAACCATCAATAATTAAGTAGAGATAGCATTAAAACTTTAATAAACCAATAAATTTATGGATGAAATCCGCAAAAAAAGTTTACGAGAAGTACTACCCAAAAAGAGTCTTGATTTGGCTGGTAAAAAAGCTAATCCTGGCCGGAGGCAGAGAATAGACTTGGCACCAGAATTGGATGATTTAGAAAATCCTAAAACAGCGAAAACTTCCAAAAATTATTATAAATCTCGTGATCATTCTTCTTCTCGCATCTCTTATTTTGTGTGGTTTTGTTTAATCCTTGTTTTATTTGTTGGCAGTTATTATTTATCTACTGTTTTTGCTTCTGTGACAATTAAGATTACTCCAAAACAATTACCCGTGGCTGTATCTGGGACATTTACCGCAAACAGAGCTCCGGCCGAAGGAATTGAATTTTCAGTTATCAAATTGGAAGATACCACGACTAAACAAGTTCCTGTCTCTGGTCAGACTAAAGTTGAAACTAAAGCCTCGGGGGTAGTTACAATTACAAATAATTACAGCACCGCCTCACAAAAATTAGTTGTTGGTACTCGACTGGAGACTTCAGCTGGTTTAATTTTTAAATTAGATAGTACTATTACTGTCCCCGGCCAAACAAAAAAAGGCACGGTTGTTACTCCGGGGAGTATTGCGGTTAAAGTTACGGCTTCGGCTGTTGGAAAAAATTACAATGTCGGTAATACGAGTTTTAAGATTGTCGGCTTTAAAGGAACTCCTCGTTATGACAAATTTATTGTTAAATCAAAGACAGATATTATTGGTGGAAACTCTGGTTTTGTTAACACAGTAAAAGATGAGGATAAAACTAAGGTCGTAGCTTTAATGCAAGCCGAATTAAAAGATAAGGTAACAAAAAAGGCTGAACTCCAAATTCCCAAGGATTTTATCATTTGGGATGATAGTGTGATAACTACTTTTGTTGATGAAATAGTGAAAGACGACAAAGCCACTTCGACAGCTACAATTTCGACCAAAGTCACAATGATTGCCATTCTTTTTAATCTTAAAAATTTGAGTCAATATTTTGCTGGGCAACAAATTAAAGATGAATCTGTCGAAGGAATTAAAATATCTAATATTCACAGTTTGGTGTTTAAGCTCCAAGATAAAGACAAATTTGATTTCGAAAAAACTAGCCAAATTAGTTTCACTCTAAATGGCACAGCAAATTTGGTTTGGCCAGTAGATACGTCTGGTTTAAAAGTTAAACTCTTGAATACTACTATCAAAGATAAAGACAAAGTATTTGCTAATTATCCCGGAGTTCGTAGAGCAGAACCAATCGTTCGCCCACCTTGGATCTTGTCATTTCCTAGCAACCAAGATAAAATTAATATTAAGTTAATGGTTCAGTAATACGATATTTGGAATCACAAAAAAACATTAAATTACTATAGAGTAATCTCAAAGCCGATACTTATCAACAGTGTGGGCTGGTTAGGGTGTTTAGTTAACCTTCAAGGGTGACACTGTGGATAAATAATAATTCAATTTCTCGATCGGAATCATACCGTTCAAATATTTTCCCAAATGAATACGTTCGTAATTGTAAAAC
>Ga0247840_10000100_pt1 | contig 164476 bp, 127 predicted proteins | sample LaCruzMarch2015__FD_192404 | JGI IMG/M metagenome (GOLD analysis project Ga0247840, IMG submission 192404) | Freshwater microbial communities from meromictic Lake La Cruz, Castile-La Mancha, Spain - LaCruzMarch2015_17m | ecosystem: Environmental > Aquatic > Freshwater > Lake | place: Spain... | reverse complement strand
CTGGTGCCGAAACTTTTGCAATCCTGCGATCGATAATTGACACTGCGATTAAAAATAATCTGAATCCGTTGCATTCTCTTTCCCAAATTAATGCCCTACATTTGTAGGGGGTGAGTTGTTACCAAAACTCTAATCTCTTTGTGGTGCAGTTCTCTGCTGTTTGCAGCGAATAGAAATAATTCCCGAAGATACCCGGTAGGTTGCTGCGGGGTAGTTTATTTACGACCATAAAAAAAGCGTTCAGGCCTAAGCCTGAACGCCGAAATCTCTGATTTGACTGAAGTTCAGAACTTGATTTTGCCTTCAACATCAGAGATGCTTGCATCGAATGATGCCCTGAGAAAATCGATGACTTTCTTGATGCCAGGGGTGAAACTGGTGGTGAAGACATTTCCGTCCGAATCATTCAGCCGCATGGAGCAGTTGAAATCGTTGGATGCGGTCTGAAACCTTTCCAGTTCGCTGCGGGTCTGGACCAACTTCGCCCTTTTTTCGATGACCAGCTGTAGGTTTTCGACCTTGAGGATCTTCTCCATCAGGGTCATTTCCTTGACCGGTTCAGGAGCAGGAACAACAGGTTTTTCAGGCTCGACCTTCAGGAGCGGCTTCTGCTCTTCGGTTTTGTTCTCCTCAGGGTTGAGAACCGTTTTTGCAGCTGCAAGAACTGCGTTTTCTTCCTTGGATGCTCCGCCATTGGTCGGCTTCAGTACTGGTGCTGTAATCTTTGTCATTGTGTTTCGCTGCTGCCTTGCAGACTTTTTTAGGCATCTGGCTCGCCGGGGTTTAAGAAAAAATTTATGCCCCGGGAACAAACGGAGTGAAAATTTTAAGCAAGAGTTCAGGTCATGATTTTATGCAATAAAATCTGAATGAACCCGAAGGGTGACGGTGCCAGAAGGCGGTCACTCTTAGCGAAAAAGATTTTCACAAGTTTAACTTTGCTATAAATTTTGAGTAATAGTGGGTTGGCTTTTGCTTGCTTTTTTTCAAAAGCTGCCCGGAAGGGATTTCTTTTTTGGCAGGGTTTCTTCTTTGTCCTGGTCTCAAAGAAAAAAGCCTGATTCGCGAACAAAAAAAAGACTGCCGGAAGGCAGCCTTTCTCAGGGTTTCTGTGTTTGATCAGAAGGGGATTTCTTCTGATGGCGTGTCTTTGGAAACCTTTTTTGAAGTATTGCGTTTCTTTTTGGGAGTTTCAGTGGGCTTTAGCGGTTCGTTAACTTCGGATTCTTCCAGGCGGTTTACATAAGCGGTGTAGTCATGTCCGAATTGGTCGGGGCTTTTCAGTTTTGCGATTTCAAGGGAGATGTAATCTTCATCCTTGTATTTGTGTGAGAACTTTACGAGGTCTTCGATTTTAAAGTTGATCTTAATGATTTCAAGGCCTTCGATTTTCTTTCCTTTTCCGATGTAGTTTTTTACAAAATTTTTCATGGCTGTGATTTTTAAGTGAAATTTATATGCAAGTGTAATTAAGACCATGGAGGGGCACTCAAGTAGGAACTGGAATACCGAACACCTGCAGGATATGCCGGGAAAATTCTTGAATGAGTAGCACTTTCACCCTGGAATGGGATAATAGATTAGCATAGGAATTAAGCAAAGACCACAGTCATCAGATTTCTGTAATTACATCCGGGAAAAAAAAATCAGCCGGCCTGAATAATCAAAGAAAAATATCCCGTAACATTCCACAACCAGATGATAGTTATCACGAAAGCGCATAACCCTTGGCAAATTAATGACTACACTTGTTGCGAGCATGAAAAAAGCCGCTGCGGTTGCCCACAGCAGCTTAAGAATCGGAATTACCGGTACTGACTGTTGTAACGCTCTTCATCTTCAAAGGAAGCCAAAGAATTTCGGTAGTCAGCCTCATCACATTTCAGATGCCCGACATGTTTGCCATTTGGCCAGTAGATGATTTGTTCGCCTTTTTTGATGGGTTTGCCGCAGGTGTGACATTTACTTGCGAAGCGGGCTGTGATCTGGCGGGGATCCCCGGAATAACTGTTAAAATTGTTCATAGGTTGTGGTTTTAGTGTAAATGAAAAAAGCCACCCCGGTCAACCGGAATGGCTCTGTTAAATGAATAGTTTTGTTAAAAGGGGGAATCTTCCAGGACAGGATCAAGAACCAGAACTTCGCTGGTCACTTCAGCCGTGCTTTTTTCTTCTGAAGCAGAATAGAAAGAGTCAATGCCAAGGATATAATCGGCAGACTTTTCAGCCCTGGCGGCGGCCCACATGATCCATTTCTGGTTGTCACGCAGCACCGAGGCCCAGCCTTTAATGTAAGCAGCCGAGTTTTGGATATCCATATCAAGATGTGCAATGCCGGAGAGGAAGGAAGAACCGAGTTCAGCAATCAGCTCCTCCTTGCTGTATGGGATATCGCCGTAGCTGTTCGACATTCCGTCAAAGCGGTTGAGACGCTTTGGGTGGCCAACGCTGTGGATAAGTTCATGATTTAGAACGCGATAAAAAGCTGATGATGTGGTGAAGTATTTCCTATCCGGAACTGAGATCAGATCGGCAACGGGAGCATAATAGGCTCGATCGTCTTTGTCGGAATAGATGATTTCCGGACGGTCTTTGTAGCCTTCGATAATGGCTTCAGCCTCCAGGTGTTCAGCGTTGACCTTTTCGTCAACCAGGCTTTGAAGCTGGGTGATCTTTTGCTTACCTTGCTCATCAAAGTCGGCCTGTTCGGAGTTGAAGACATGGTAAAACCTTAGAAGGAAGGACTTTTTAGTAACGCCGGTGGCTTCATCCTTTTCCATGCCGGTCTTCCAGAACACGACGATGGTGGATTTTTCACCCTTGCGAACCTGTCCACCGTTGGAGCGAATCTGCTGGAATGTGCCATAGACCCGGCTCTTGTATGGATCGGAAGAAAGCACCAGTCGATTGATGCCACGATAATAATGGCCATTCATGCTGACAGGCGAAGGAACCTGCCAGAGCTTCATCCAGCTTCCGGCTGTTTCAAGGTTGGCAATGATCTTCTCGGTGATGGCTGCGTAGATCTGTGAGTTGTTCATGATAGCTGCCCGTGCCCTCGGGTCTTATTTAGGTTTCTGGCCCACCTGGTTAAATTGAAATTTATGCCCAAGTGAATACCGAGAAAAATAAATAATGTCATGGGTGTAGGTCATGATTGGAACAATCTGACAACACTCGAAGAGCGACAGTTCCCAAAGGAGGTTGCCCTTTACAGTTTTATAGCTGAAAGCGGATTTTTCGCAGGTAACTTTGCGGAAATTTCGAGTTTAATAAAGTGCGGTGGGTAACACCCGGAGTTTAATTAATACGCCAATTCAACCTCTTTTGGCGTATTCATTACGCTTGCATTCCGTAAATGAGAGTTTGCAGGATTTATCAATTTGTAAGGCCGGTTAAATGCTTCCTGTGAGACCTTGAAATGTGCAGAAAGAATCCGGATTATCTCTTTTGACAACCCTTTCTTGTAGTTCAAAATGTCTGAGACCAAGCCTTTGCTCACTCCTAATATTTCGACCAGGTCTTTAGCTTTCATTTTTTTGTCATGCATCAAGGAGTGCAATAATTCAATAGGATCAACTTCGTTAAGGGTGGTATGCTCAGCATCCCATCTCTCAATTAACAAAGTGAGTAACTCAATCTCATCCTGGACATCCTTGCTATTCCCGTCTTTTTCCAGCAATTTCTCCAAAGCACCGCAATACTCTTTATATTGCGTTACAGATTTTATAATTGTGATTTTCATAGTCTTCCCTGTAAAAAGAATTAAAACTCAAAAACAGTATATTGTTCGCCATGATCGCAGAGTTCATCGTACGCTGTATGGGTACCAATCCAACAAACAAACAGGCGCACTTTTGTGATGCCAAAATGATATTTACAGATCATACGGTAATTATTACCCCCAATATCAAAGACAACTCTGTCATGACCTCCCCCAAGCAAATCAGCGGTACCAAACGTTTGTTGAATATCTCCCGGTGTTTCCCAATCTGCATATTTTACTGCTGTTACCCAATACTCAAAAGAACGTTTACTTGCAGCATGACCAGCCACATATTCCTCAATAGCCTGCTTTCTTATCAAATGAACTCTCATGCAAAGATACGTTAATTATTTAAAAGTTCACGTTTTGTGAACATATTTATTTTTCTCCCTCTACAATCTTAATTTCTTCCTCGGTCAAACCATATAACTCATAGATTAGTTGGTCAATTTCCTTTTCCAAAGTGTTTGTGTCGGCAGTTAGATCAGATTTTTTAATCGTAATGATTTGATTAACGATTGAAATGATTGAATCTCTGCAGATTGAACTATCTAAAATAATAGGAAGTCGACCAAGTTGATTTGTTCTAAATTTGGTAAATGCACCTTCTGTCAATTCAAATGAAATTTTTGAAAGGACGAAGGTTGCAAAAGTGGAATTGAGAAGGCCTAAAAGAAAAAGCAAATCACCATCTGTGTATCCTGCTTTTGGATAAACGGCATATAATGAACTCAAAAAATATCGATTATCAAAATCTATACAAGCTATTATTCTCTTTCCTGTTTCGCGTATCGCAATTTTATGCCTTTCATAAAAGTCAGTATTCTTCCAGTTTCGGGCTAGCCAATTTCCATATTTCAAAGCTACATCATCCTCTACAATACAGTAACGTTGAATACCCTTTCCTCGTAATGATTTCTTCCATGTATTATCAAGGACTAAATTTGATTTTTGAACATATTTTTCATCATCGCCAGTTTTTATACATTGCCTTATATGACAATAGTCGCCTAATTTTGTCCAATTCTTAAATTTTTTAAAAAGGTTCCGATCGAATTCATTCAAGGTAACATCAAATGTGAAATTTTGATTCTCACTTATTTCATTGATTTTGATGAAGGAATCTAATCCTGCCAATAATTCATTTTGATTGGAGACTTTATTTCTTATTCCAATTTTATCTGTAGCCAATCCCTTTGAAACGCTGATAATGCATGTATGAACAGTTGGGTCTTCAAAAACATCCATACCAAAATTTGTGATCTCCCTGATAAAATAATTCTCCACAAGGTGCTTCCTCAATTTTTTGGAATAAAGATTACTTAACAATGTGTTTGGCACGATAAAAGATAATCCGCTATACATGGCAGTAAGGTTTAACCCCTTTTCAATAAAGGTCTCAAACAAGTCTATACGCCCTTCAACAGTAAAGTAATTGTTTTCAAGATAATGTTTTATGGTTTCATTTGTTACCATCCCATATGGTGGATTCCCTATGACCACATCAAACCCCACAAAATCCCCTTCATCATTGAGCACTTCCGGAAATTCAAACCGCCATTCAAAGGCGTTTTCGAAGATCTTGTTGCTTTTGATCTCTTCCAGTTCAGTTTCTATCTTTTGAATTTTGGATGTGAGGTCTTTCACCTTTTTATTCCATTCATCCTTCTCTTTTTTTACGAGATCGAACAAACTGGTTTGCTGGGTAAGATTAAACAGGTCGCCGTTCAGTTTTCTCAGTTGAACAAGGCGTTTGTCGTTGGCGGCCACTTCGGTTTCAAGATCGGTTTTAATCGATTCAATGAGCCGCTCCATGGTCCGTTTTTCCTCTTTATTGGTGGCATTCCGATACGACATGACCGCAACCCGGTAGCTGTCGATACTCCATTTGCTTTTCTTCAATGCTTGCTTGATATCTGCATCCAGTGCATAGCGCGAGATCAGTGAATTACCGCATTTGATGTTAATATCAATGTTGGGAAGGGTTTCCAGTTCGGTAAAATTACTTTCAGACTTATAATAGGAGTTTTTCAGCAACTCGATCCATAATCTCAGACGGCAGATCTTCACCGAATTGGGATTGATATCGACGCCAAACAGGCAATTTTCGATGATGGTCTGTTTTTCATGAAATAATGTCTGCTGTATGCGTTGGCTTTCCTTGTTCGTTGAATTGTAAACGAAAAGCTCTCCATCTTCATCCGTTACTATCAGTTCGTCGTTCACCACTTCAACCCGGTATTCTTTTAATCGCCGGGCATCACGGTCCTGCAAGATATTCAGGTCGCTTTTTAAAGCGATGATCTCATTCAATGCTGACACCAGGAAGTGGCCGGAACCTACTGCCGGGTCGCAGATTTTGAGGCTGTTTATGATGGTATTGGCCTCACTCCGGTCTTCAATTTTATCATATACCTGGTCAATGTCCTTACAATCCCAGCCTTTGGCGTCATTGAACTTCTGCACCACCGCAAGGCGGATGGTTTCATGACACATGTACATGGTAATGAATCCCGGGGTAAAGAAAGAGCCATCTTTATAACCGTTGATCTTTTCGAAAATCAAACCAAGTACCGATGCGTTGATCAGGGTTTTGTTGTCTTCCTGGATCTCTTCAGCACCTTCACCTGAAAAATCATAGGCATCCAGGAAGGCAAATAGGTAATCCAACCCCTTCATGGTCCCGGTCAACCGTTTCCCGGTATTGTTTTTCAACACGGTTCCCGGTAAAATCGGAATGAGGCAGTCATCCTGGAGGTTACTGATAAAAATGGTATCGCGTTCAAGTTTTGTTGGTTCAAAAAGAGAACTATTCAGGTACGGAACCTTTTCAAATAACTTAGCCACAGCAGGATCCCGTTCCGTGTTCTTCCTGGCAAGAACCCGAAAGAATAAGCTATTCAGGGAATCATATCCATTGAGTTTTTCAGTGGTAAGGAACACATAGGAAGGATCACTTTTATGGTAATTGATCAACTGGGCTTCGAGCAGCTTCATGAATAAAATACGATTGATCCAGGTGATCGCCAGTTCCAGCGACACATTGAAAAGTCTTTCCTGAAGAGTTTCTCCAAAGCGAGATGGCTTATCAATCCGGCTGATCATATCCAGGCTGTCGATCTGGATAATAGCATTCTCAATGAGTGAACCGGGATCCCGCTGGCCTTCTTTTTTCCGGCCGATGAGTTTTTTACTGCCTTCCTTTGTCTCCGTCAAACCAATGATATGAAGCAATTCCGTATAAAATGCTTTGTCCAGACTGTTACTGTCATTGGTGAAAGGAAGCTTCAGCAGATGTTCCGGTGAAAGTGTCTTGTAAAGGGCAATGAGTTTGGAATCATCTTCCTTGTCGTCATTTCGCAGGGGTTTATCATACTCCCGGAAATCAAACATGGTAAAGCAAAATTCGGACCTTAACCCTGCCATGAAGGGTTCTGCAATTTGCTTGTAAAAGAAATCTGTTGTATTTCCTGATAACCGGCCTTCTTCAAAATCGGTGAATTGTTTTACAAGAGTTTTATTTTGGGCGAACATTTTCTCAAAGAGGCAGGCATCGAATATATACCATTCATAAATGTTTGTGGCCACCAGGTGTTTGATTTCCAGGTTGTGGTTCGTGATCCGTTCGCGCAGGTAATACAGGATTAATTCATGAAATGCTTTTGCGTTCAGGTTATACTGCCGGATCATTTCAAACTTGTTCGAAGGTTTCTTTGCTTCGATCAACACCCCGGCGAAGCTCTTTGCATCGGGACCATTATGAATCACAAGGTCATTTCGACCTTTTGTGTTGATATAGAATTTTTGAAAGTACGTATTTTTGAGAAAATCGCTCAGGTCATTTTTGACATGCTCTTCCGATTCAGATTCGTCCAACCCATCAATCAGTTTGATCAGGTTTGCCTTGAACAATTCAATTGCGCTCCTGCTTGGTTTTACCTTGAGATATGCTTTATTGAGAGATTTTCGAGGGGTTAATTGTGTCAGTACCATATGATCAGAAGATAACAACTTTTAGTCAATTAGTGGATATATAGTTTTAACTTCATTGTTTTCGATAATGATATCAACTCTCACACCCGAAAGCGTTCGGGATGAATAGACACAAATTTTACTATCAATTTTTTTCTTGTGTACATATGCAAAATCGCACTCATGGAATAATTGGGTAATTGTCCAATTTTTTGGGAAAAAAGTTGTTTCTTTTTCTTTAGCTATCCATCGGTGTGTGCTCTTATCAAACACTTCAACCATGGCAGCCCACACACCATTAGTATTTTCTTTTCTAGTTATTTCAATAATTCTAATTCTCTCAGGATCATAAAAATGTAGACCATATACATTCTTATTTTTGATTTGACCACGCACGGTATGATCGAAAAGTTTAATAAATTCCTTTGAATATTCACGATCATTTGGCGTAATTATTAAATCTTTTACACTTACTATATTATTATCATTCAACAACTTAGCAACTTGCCTTGACCCTTTAATTAGGAAAGAATGAAATATTTTTGAGTTTCTCTTTAAATTTCGAATTGATTTGTATGGACCATCCCCTTCTTTTATTTTGCAAACAATGACATCCGCAGGAACTTTTAAAATCCTCGTATCTAATCCTTGATCTGTAGGGTTGGAGGTGGCAATATTTTCAACTATGTAGAAAAAATAATTCACTATTTTGCGTTAAGATTTGCAATAAATATGACCCAAGGAAAAATTCAAAAAGTTATAATATATCTGGTAAATAAAGATTCATAAGAAACTTTGGAAAAAATATTAATCAACTCGTATAATTCTTCTAAAATCTGCTTTAAGTTCCTTTAATATTTTGGGGATCTCAACACTAATATTTTCATATACTGTTTTCAAGTCATGTGGGTTTCTTAGTTTAAAATTTCGCTCATATGAATATTCCCATAAGCTTTCAAAATAAACTTTAACCAGATTATCAATCAGTTCACAAGTTTTTTCATTGAAAAATATTTCATGATCAGAATAGAAAATTACAAAATCATTATACGAAATCCCAGTTTTATTTATCCGTTCATTTTCTTCTTTATCAAAATCTTCAATGACTGGTTTCATCATTGCAGTCATTTCTTTCATGTTTCTATTGAGTACAACAAGGCGTTTGAATAATTCTGTGAGAACATCAAGACGTTTTTCATGAAGTTTTTCTTGTTTATGGTGAGCTATACTCAACTCAGATTTGTATATTTCAAGTTCTTTTTCAAGGCCAGTTTTAAACTCAGATGATTTAATGAACAATTCCTGATCAAGTTGTTTAGACCTTTTATCAATAGCGTACTTGAATAATAATCCAAGTACCGTTGCTACAATACCAAATACTCCAATATCGCGTAACAGGTTAATTAATCCCATATTTAAAAGTTATATGTTTATAAATTCCAGGCATCTTTCGGAGAGGGTTTTAGCTAACCTAACTCATTTGAAGGATAATATCCTTAAATATCGTCTTCTTAATTATGCCATACTTAAGCAGAGTAAAATTATACCAAAATCCTAAGATCGACTGCAATTGTATACAAAATATTCCAGTTTGTTTTTTTTGCCGACCCCAAACGTTGAATCTATATGCACCCGCGTATGAAAAGCCCCGGTTTCCCGGGGCCGAAACGCTACAAAGAGCCTTCATCAGCAAACGAATAAAACCGGTCATCCCCGACAATTATGTGATCGAGGACAGCTACATCGAGCAGTAAGCCGCAATCCTTGATCTTTTTAGTGATTTTATTATCGGCCTCGCTTGGTGTGACAGTGCCTGAAGGGTGGTTGTGCCCAAGGATGATAGAGGTTGCATGCTGTTCAAGACAAATCTGAAAGATTTTTTTCGGATCAACGACGGTCCCGGAAATCCCGCCTTCGGAGATCTTCACTTTTTTAATGACCCTGTTTGCCCTGTTCAGCAGCAGGAGCCAGAATTCTTCATAAGGAAGGTCGCCCATCAGGGAATGAAATATTTCAAAGGCATCCTGGCTCTTTGAGATCTTGTTTTTAAAGATAACTTCTGATTCATTCCGTCGGCGGGCCAGCGCAAACATGGCAGCGATCTTCACAGCGCGTTTTTCTCCGATGCCTTTTATTTTCTGAAGGTCTGAAACGCTGAACTTCCAGAATTCACACAGATTATTTCCACAGATTGACAGTGTTTTCATGGCAATATCCAGTGAATTTTCCCCGGAAACACCTGAGCCAATGATGATGCTGAGAAGTTCTGCGTCTGACAAACTGCCATTGCCCTTAAGAAGGAGTTTCTGGCTCGGGAGGTCATCTTCTGCCCAGTAACGCATTGGGATTCTGTTTTCGTAGTTTCTGCCGTTTTCCAGGGCAAGTTCCGGATTCATGATCGATTTTTTCATAGTTGATTAGTTTTAAGCAGCCATTGGCCGCCGTGAGTAAATGAAATTTGCCGGGAGGAATAATGCGGAGTGAAAATTTTAAGCAAACATTCAGGTCAGTATTGTTGCAGGGCAAGAATCTGAATGAACCTGAAAGGCGACAATTCCGAAAGGAGGTCGTGTTTAGCGAAACAACATTTTCACGAGTATAACTTTGTGAATTTCGATTTACTACGGGGTAGGGTTTTTGCAACTTTTTCAAAAAGTCGCCCGAAGAGTGCAATTGCAGTTATGCGAACGGATTGCCAGGTGCCTGTTCTGCCAATCCCTGGGAGGTACGACCATAAAAAAAGAGCAGACAGTTACAGTTTGTAACCATCTGCTGTGTGATTAATTTTTTCCAGAGAATTGCTTCTGAAATTCTTTAAATTCCCAGTCGTAAAGGGCCGATTGTTCTTCGGTCATTTCTTCTGAAAAGCCTGGGTAGTAAATGTTTTCAATGTGTTGGACAAACATTTCTTCGATGGATTGTCTTTGGGTTTCTTTTGCAAGTGCAGTCATGGTAGTGAGTTTTAGATTGTGGATACTTGAAATTTTCTGACCGCGAAGCGTTAAACCGGATCGATTGGATAATGTCCAGGGTGTTGGTCAGATTGACTGCCAATCTGAATACACTGAAAGCGACTTTTTCTTTTCGCCCTTGACAGTTCCAAGCTTCAGCGCCCTACCAGATGGAAGCCCTGTCGATGTAGGTAGCTTTATAAGGATTTCAAGTATTATATTGTGCGGGTGGGATTTTGCTCTTTCTTTTGCTTCTTTTCTTTGAGCAGACACAAGAAAAGAAGTCAATTTTTGCCGTTTTGCAAAAATATTTTGTCAACCTGCTGATATTCAAAAATAAAGGGGTTTATTTCACCCTTTAATTTTGCAAATTCTCCACGAAGTGCCCGCCACGCCCTATCGGGAAGTGCAATTGCACTAACGCTATAATAGAGATATGTGAATTGATTCTGAATATTTTAGGATTCAAAATGTCGCTCGCTGTCAAACGGTTTGCTACCCTTGCGATGAATTTCTTTACAAAAAATCACATGCAATTATTAACCATCCTGAACAGCAAACAATTTTTAAAAGACAACTGCGGCAAAAATCTCGGGTTACTATTTCCATTTGGCTGGTTGGACCCATTTTTTTCCCGGAAATGAAAATTTGATAGTGATTTTGATAAAAAAAGCTTCCCCAATCCGCCGTAAAAATAACTGCAATGCAAAGTCGGAAAAAGTCGGATTGCACCTCGCAAAACTCAATGGTAACAAGGATTTTCGTAGAAAAATACAGGGCTGGAAGATGGTTTCTTTTGCTTCGTTTCTTGCCATCCGCACAAAGAAAAGAAGTCCGGCGAAATAGCTTTTATCAAAAATATTTTGTCATCTCATTGATTATGATAATTTTAAGGGCTAAAAATTCCCTTAAAATTATCAAATCCTCACAGAGTGCACGCCCCGCCCTATCGGAAAATGCAATTGCACTTTTTCGTTTTTTCAGGGTTATATGAATTGACTTTGTTTGTATAAATTCAGGTAATCAGATAGTTAATGAATGTGCTCCCCTACAAACCAATGGCATTCCAATAAAAAGAGGGGAGGCCTTGGATCATTAACCCGGAATCAGGATGATCCCCTAGCATTGATTATTGACATCTACTAAAGTCGTATGAAAAAAAATGAAGGGAATGGTAGGGAACCTGGAACGAGTTTATCGGACTCCGTTGTTCATCAAAAACTCATTGAAGTCTTTATGATCAGGATAAATGACCGGCGCCCAGTCTTTGACCTGATCGCATTTGCTAACGATCTTTTGAGATGCCGCCATCCCTGCCGGGTCATTGTCCAGGAATAGGTTTACTTCCCTGGCTTGTTCCAATTCAGAACCGATCCGGGGCAAAAATGATAATGAATTTAACACAATCGTTTGGTACCTGGGAATCTTGTTATAATAGGTGCAGCAGGATAAAAAATCCATGAATCCCTCGAACACATTGATTTTGGAATTGTCAGCGCCGGTGATGGTGGTGAAGTATTTTGGACTCGAACCTGTTTTAAAGAAGGCGTTTCTCAATTCATAACCGTCTTTATCATTTTTAAAAGCCAGGGCGAAGTACTTCCTGTCATGGACTGTATAAAAGGCTTCTTTCAGAAACAGTTGGGCAAATGGAAGTGCAATTGCACGTGATTTCAGATATTGAATCAACACCGGATTGTTCAAAGATTGTATACGATCAATCTTAATTTTGCCCGATTCATCCGCAGGGCAGGACTGAATATAATTTACAGGGGAGAAGGAATTTCCACCAATAAGATCAATGGTTTCCTTGAAGTTTGTATGATGTAACTTCATTACCAGGTCTATTAAATTGCCTCCTTCACCACTCCCGAAATCGTACCATACATTCCTGGATAGATGCACTTTAAAGCTGGGAGTCTTCTCCTGGCGCATGGGACTGATGAACCATGCATTTCCATACTGGATTTTGATGGGCTTGTGACCGTTTTGATTCAGGTAATCCATTAAATGAGTTTTCCTCGCCTCTGAGATATTCATTGGGATTTTGTTTTTCACTATATTCGACTGCTATTCTGATGGTTAAAAAAAAGAAAATATTTTTATTCTTAATGAAGTAGTTGGTAACTACACCTACTATCTTACTACATCCATTAAAATATGAAGCTGTGTAGTAGGTTGTAGTAGGATTCATTGAAACACTTACTACAATGAAAACCCTTGATAATATTGATAAACAACATAATGTAGTAGGTGTAGTAAGTGAATTTTAGACATTTTGTTCCTTAATAAAATAGCCATAAACCGGAAACGCGTTTCCCTGAACTCTTTTAGAGCCCTTCGGAAAACCCAGTTGAACAAGCGCTTTCCCAACTTTTTCAACACTTCTCAACTCCGCTCTGCGATCTGACATGGAGTACAGATAATCTCTGATTTCACTGGCAGTTCTGAAGGCATCGTTGTCGAAATCTGTCCCGGGTGTCAGATATTTTTGGATGTATTCATACTCTACACTATTTTGCTGGAACTGCTGATTCCGGGTTTCATTTTCCTTTATTTCTTCTCGCGTCAGCTGAAATTTGAAACCACTCTTGTAAAGGGAGTATGCCTGGCTCCAAACCAGGTCTATCGGGATATCATAATAGGCAAAGTTGATTTTCTCAATCTCAAAACACAGCCATCTTACGCTCCCCGTAGTATCGGTGAGGAATGTGTCTTCATTCGTTGATCCGACAAATGATGCCCTGCGGGGATCAGTTTGCGCTTTACGTGCAAAAGGATGACGAACCCTTACACTGTCTTTGGAAAAAAGGCTTTTCAGCTGATTAAGCTCGAATTTAGTACGGGAACTTAGTTCATCCAGGTTGATAATGATGTTTTCACACAGGCTGATCAACCCGTCTTTGTCTCCTGGAAGTGACTCCGTATAATAATTGTGGAGAGCTGGCGGACAAAAGTACCGGCAGTAGGTGCTTTTACCGGTATGCTGTACGTGTCCCACCAGGATGAAGGCATGTTTATTAAAGGATCGATCATCGATGGCACAGGATATCATACGGACAAACATTTTTTTAAAATGGTGGTTAAACTGTTCCTGATCTATGGCTGTCACATGGTTTGCCAGTTCTTCGATATAGTCCCTGTCACCGGGATTCCAGTCAGGCAGCCCTGCCAGGTAATGTTTAAATGGATTGTAAGTCTCAACAAACTCCGAATTGAGCAACGCGCAAAGGTTCCCAAACGAAATCCGGTAACCATTTGTCAGTAGTTGGATGAAGAGATTATTCTCATTGAGCACTTTGTAATCCGGTTCCCCCTTTTTACGCCCTTCGACGACGCCGGTGATTTCGTTAAACCGAAGGTCATACAAGTCCTTGAGCGCTTCCTGAACCTCCACAATCGCCAGAGGTTTTCTATTTTCGGAAGTCGTTTCTTCCGTGTTCTTTTGTTTTTTCATCCGAGAGGTTATTTGCCCGGGCAATCAACACTGGTGATATCCCTGACACATGAAAATATTCTGTGAATTGAAAACGGCTTTGGATGTTTGGTTAAAAGGATCTCCGATTCTTTTTTACAGAAATATAGGCGTCAGCGACGGCCTCAATCTCGGAATTGGTCTTTTTCCTACCGGACTTGATCCATCCGGTAAGCTCCTGGTGGGAAAAATACAAGCGATTGCCTCGTTTACAAACGGGAACTTCTTTCCGTTGTACCAAACCATAAACGGTAGGGACCGACAAATGGAGGATTGCAGCGGCCTGCTTGATTGTTAATAATTGGTCGGCTTCGGGTAGGGGAGTGTTACTTTTTGAAAGTAACAGCTGTTCAATGATTTCCAGTTTATCAAATAACTGGCTTACAGCTTCGGGTAATTTTTCAAATGTCATTTCCATTGCGTACATGTTTAATTTGTGAAACATGCAGCAATGTTACCGGGTCAGTTAGCAGGGTTACAATATGGTTGGGAGCAACATGGTCAAAACCCGGTTAAGATTTTATATTTTGCTGATCAGATAATTTCCCGTCGCTTTTTCGAGTATGATGTTCAGAACAGGCTTTTGACACTTATCTTTTCTGGTTGACATGATTTCGCTCAGATAAGGCAGTGTGTATGTTTTTAGTTTATTCCGGTAACGGTAAGAAAAATTTATGCTAATCCAGTATTCAAGCTCCTTCTTCTGGCAACCTCTGATGATATCGCAATCGTATAATTGTTTGAATGCATCCGCCAGACGGTTTCCGGAGCCAAGGAATAACAAAGGTTTAGGAGCATTTTCACCGCCGTTCAGCAGGGCATAAAACTCAATTTGATCTTCCGGAGAAAAAAAATCCCGGAGGATCTCATAAATTTCAGAAATCGATTCGTTAACAAAGATAGGTTTGATAACTGGCATGGCTGGTTCCAGTTGCTTTGTTGTTGGTTTGGTTATGTCTGTCAGTTCTTCGCGTTCCCTTATTGGGCTAAGGTTGATCGTTTCCAGGATGAAAAAACGGTCATTGCAAATTTCCAGAAATGGGATGTTGTACAGAATGCTATAGTCCTGGATTACCACGAAAAGTAATGAAAAGAGATAGTGGGCCCTGACTTCTGAAATTCCAAGATCATCCGATACATCCTGCCCTTTGTACCAAATTGGATAATATAGTTCATCGATTTCGAGATGCACGGGTTCAATATCTTCAAATTTTTTAGGAATAACGATTACCCTGTCGAGTTCATCGATGTAAAACATGAGAAGATCCTTCTTCTCCTGGAATGTCGATTTTGTTAAAAGATTTAACCCAAGCTCCCTCCTGAAGGGCTCGACGAATTCTTCATGCAGGTTGGTATCCATCCCGGCAAGTACTTCTATTTTCAGTGGGTCGTCGTCCTGTTGAAATGAAAGAATATTCAGGCATTTATCCAATGCATTGGTTTTCATAAGGATTTTGGGATATATAGTGCGTGCGGAAAGCTAAAACTTTAATACTATTTTGTCTGCGGCATCACGTTTGGCCTGGTTTATAATCTTGGTATAAACCTGGGTCGTTCTTGGATCCCGGTGTCCAAGCATTTTTGAAACAGTGTAAAAATCTGTTCCATTGCTTAGCTGCAATGTTGCGTAGGTATGCCTGAAGCAATGAAATGTTATATTCTTTGTGATCCCGGCAGAACCGATCCATTGGGCTAAATGTTTATTGGAATAAGCAGAATAGGTAAGCCCATTAAAAACTTTTTGATTTGGCTCTTTGCGCTCCCCCATCAGGTTATAGGCTTGTTCAGAAATTGGCATCATTTCTACGCCATTGGTCTTTTGCTGGGTGAATTGGATAAAGTACCCGTTACCCTTTATAAATTCCACTTCACCCCATGTAAGTTTTGCAATATCTCCGAAACGGAATCCGGTAAGTGCAGAGAATAAAGCTGCATTTTTTAACAAAGGGTTTAGACAATCCTTCTGTATCAGGTTATTCAATTCTTCCAGGGTTAAGAAATTCCGATGGGTTTCAGCTTCCTTAATACGATCGATCCTGGCATTTAAATTATAGCGGAGAAATCCGTCTTTGTGCGCCTGCTTCAGCGTTGCTTTAAATTTGTTGAAATAGGAAAAGGCTGAATTTTGAGAAAGTTTTACTTTTTCGCTTCGGTTACTGTAGGTATTGCACAGGTAATCCTTAAAATCATTGCAGAATTTTTCATCAAGATCAACAAACTTTAATTTTCCGCCGGTGAATTTTTCTAGGTAATGATAAGCCGAAACCCAGTTATCATGGTTGGAGGCCTTCCTTTTTTCCTTCAGTTCACAGAAATATTGTAAAAAGGAGGTATTCTCCATTTCCCTGATCTTTAACTGGGCCTTCTCGTAACCGGTGTATATTTCCGGCTTATTCAGTTGATTATCCCTTTTCTGCCTGATCTGTTCAGCAATCTGAAGGGTTTCCTCATTATGTTTCTTATTAATCGGGTTCAGCCTGATTTTTTTTGGTTCACCCTTCTTTCCCACAAGAGGGATCAATCGCTTCTTTTCCTTGCCATTTTTATCAAGGTACATTTGTTCTTCAGTCTCATTTTCATTGAACAGGAACAGGTTCAGGAACTCCCTGCGGGTGGGTTTGTCCGTTTCAGGATGGAGGATCGGGGGATAAAAATCAAGGTACAGACTATGTCTGTTATCTGATATATTCTTAAATCTTAGCTTTACTTTGGTAACCATATATATTATTGTGTCAGTATATTATCGATCAATTGTTTCGGAACATAAGCGAACCAGCCTTTTTTTATTTTTGGTATTTTGTTCCTTTTAATCAGTGATTGCAAAGCGCCTTCTGAAATACCATACTTTTTTTGAACCTCGGTAAGATTATACCAGTCATTTTCGTCAAATTCAACATCATCATCTTTACTTTCAATTTCCGTGGAATCAGGTTCAACCGGAAACTGAACAAAAAATTTGTCAATTTCTGATCGTTTAATAATTGTTTTCCTTTGTGCGAGATTTACGCCATTGATCATCCCATTATTAATAAGGCGATAGACAGTGGGCAAAGAGCTATTCAGAAGTTTTGCAACATCCTTAACGGTTAAAAACTCTTTCGCTTTAATCTCTTCAAGAGGTTGTTCTTTAACCTGCTTGATTTCTTTGTTGCTCGTTTCAATTTTCTGAGCTCTGATCCTTGCTTTGTACCCTCGTTTCGCACAATTATCGCCACAAAATTGTGTAACGGTTGTCCTGGCCGTGAACTCCTTTCCACAGAATTGACAGATTCGTTGTACCTTAATATTAGTACTCATTTAGCATATTTTAATATAATTAAGATAAAATAAGTATCATGTTTTCGCCAATAATTCAATGGAGGTACAAAACAGGCCCTGTTTTTTATTTGAGGTACAACAAAGGTACAAATATATACAGAACGGATCACTAACGGTACGCAAAAGATATTAACAATAATAATTAAAAAAGCCCATATTTACTGGGCTTTACGTTATTTATACAGTTTTGGTTATATGTTCGTTTTGTGGCGGTTACTTTCCCACGCAAAACCTGCTGAAAATGGCTCCAAGTATCTCATCTGTTGTGATTTCACCGGTGATTTCACCCAGATGATAAAGGGCTTTCCGGATATCAATGGTCAGGAGATCAGGTGATATCCCCTCAAGCAAACCGGTTCGGACGCTCAGAATAGAATCAAGCGCTTTTTGCAGGGCCTCGTAATGTCGTGAATTGGATACGATGGTCTTGTCTGAAATTTTGGTCTCTTCAATTACTTGCTGGAGATGCTCCGCAATTAAATGAATGTTCTCCTTCCTTTTCCCCGATACAAAAATGGTTTCATGTTCAACAAAGTCTTTAAATCCCTTTGGTAAAGACTTGATTTTGTCCATCTTATTCCCGATCAGGATCAGGCGATGGGTTTTATCAGCCGTGATTTCTTTGAATTCAGATAACGACTCCATTACATCTGCAAAAGATTGTGCGGTGGCGTCGAATACATAAAGAATGATGGCTGCATCACCAATTTTTTCCCAGGTGCGTTCAATACCAATGGTCTCAATCTTGTCTTCGGCAGCCCGCAAGCCTGCAGTATCGATAAATCTGAAACTATATCCGCCAATCACGATGGTGTCTTCAATGGCATCTCTGGTAGTCCCGGGGATTTCAGACACAATCGCCTTTTCTTCATTCAGAATGGCATTCAACAAGGTTGATTTCCCGACATTCGGCTTCCCGATGATGGCGACAGGGATGCCTTTTTTAATGACATTCCCGAGGCTGAATGATTGAACGAGGATCCTCAATTCAATCTCTATCTTCTCAAGAAGTGAATTAAGATCAGCACGGTCTGCAAAAATCATGTGCTCCTCGCTGAAATCAAGTTCAAGTTCGATCAGGGCTGTAAATTCGACCAGGGATTGTCTTAATGAACTGATTTTTTTTGAAAAACCGCCCCGCATCTGCTGAACTGCCAAATCATGAGACGATCCGGAATGGGATGCAATAAGGTCGGCAACAGCCTCAGCCTGAGAGAGATCAAATTTCCTGTTCATGAAGGCCCTCAGCGTGAATTCGCCGGGCTTGGCCAATCGCGCTCCATGCGTCAAAAGCAGTTCCAATGTCTTTTGCTGAATATAAACCGAACCATGACACGAAATTTCGATCACATCTTCACCGGTATAGGAGTGGGGGGCCCTGAAAATACTGATCAGCACCTCATCAAGGATGGATGTATCGGTTCCGATAATGCCCAAATGGATCGTGTGAGAACGGGCTGTTTTGATATCCAGTTTTTTATCAGCAGGACTGAAAACCTTTCCTGTGATTTCAAATGATCCTGGTCCTGATAGCCGTATCACTGCAATTGCGCCCATCCCGGGTGGCGTGGATAGCGCACAAATTGTATCGGTCTTCGGAATGTTAGTCATCGACTACGAAATTACAGCCTTTCTTGTACGATAAAAACAATTTTACCAAATATTATATTTCTTTTTACAAAAGGCTCTATCTTTGAAAAACAAAGTTCAATGCGTTCATCCCATCGGATTTTCAGATCAATAAAACCATTCGCCAGTCTTAAATCGTAAATTGCAGATATGAGCATATTAGTTGACAAAAACTCCATCGTTATCGTTCAGGGCATAACCGGCCATGAAGGTTCTTTTCATGCAGGTCAGATGATTGAATATGGAACCAATGTGGCAGGGGGAGTTACTCCCGGAAAGGGTGGAATGATGCATCTTGGCCGACCGGTCTTCAACACGGTGGCAGATGCCGTGAAAGCTACCGGCGCCAATGTTTCTGTTATTTTTGTTCCTCCTCCGCTGGCAGCTGATGCCATCCTTGAAGCAGCCTATGCGGGAATCAAGCTGATAGTGTGTATTACCGAGGGGATCCCTGTCAAGGATATGATTTCTGTTAAGGAATATCTGAGTTGTCATAAGGTGCGCATGATCGGGCCGAATTGTCCGGGAATCATCACCCCTCCCAGCACAAAAATCGGTATCATGCCGGGATTCATTCATAAACCCGGGTCCATAGGGATCGTTTCCCGTTCAGGCACCCTCTCATATGAAGCAGTTGACCAGATCACCAAAGCCGGTCTAGGACAAACCACCATGATTGGGGTGGGGGGGGATCCCATTCCGGGGACTACCATCGTGGAGGCTGTGCAGCTTTTTATGGAAGATCCTGCCACCGAGGGGATTATCATGATCGGTGAAATCGGGGGCAATATGGAAACCGACGCCGGTTACTGGATCCAGCAGCACGGCACCAAGCCTGTTGTAAGCTTTATTGCAGGGGCAACTGCACCCAAAGGCCGCACCATGGGCCATGCAGGTGCAATTGTTGGCGGAAAATCAGATACAGCCGAAGCAAAAAAGAAAATTCTCAGGCAATGTGGTGTTCACGTAGTTGATTCCCCGGCCGACTTGGGCGTAGCAATGGTGGAAGCCTTGAAAGAAGTAGCGAAGCAGCGGAATTTTTAATTCTTAATTTTTAATTTTTCCACGTATTCATACGCGCCGAGATCCGGGGTGGATCCGCGGTCATTGCCCCGGATATCAAATGGAATACCCATAGGCGCTCCCATGTTTATTGCAGGAGATAGACTGTCGATCTGATAATTCATTTTTTGAATATCCACAAAACGAGGATCTTTATTTACGTCGCAATGAATGAATCTGAAGGGATTCGTAGTTTTTAATTGTGTCTTCAGGATGGCATGATCGAAGGTGTATTCAAAAGGTACGGAGGGCAGCGAATCAAGCACAATCTCCTCTTCATTAGACCCATACAGAATCACATTGCCGAAATAGGCCTTCAAAAGCGGATTGGATATTTTTTGCCCTGTTGTATCATAGCTGTAATTGCTTAAATAGACCGAAGGTGAAGTTCGTACCGAAGATGACCAGAAATTTCCGACAGTCAGTTGCCTGAAATCATAGCTTCCTCCATTATGGAGGGCCAGACATGAACCGCCGCAATCACCGATTACCAGATTCACGGAAGTGATAGAACTTCCAAAGGCGAAAATTCCTGCAGAACTCATATGCTGAATAATGGAATTGCTGATCGCAAGCATGGGTGAACCTTGTGTTCCCATTGAATCGACGGCGAATCCGTAAGATCCGTTTTTGATGTACACGTAGTTTACAACATGGTCTCTGCTTCCTGATTCCAGGAAAATGCCTCCCCATTGGCCTGGAAGATCTTTATAGAATGGATCCATCCGGTCGCCCTGAAACCGTACAGGATGATCGAGGGTTCCCGGAATCGTTAAGGTTGATTGAAAGGAAACAGACATGTAAGCATCCTTGTGAAAATAGACCCTTGTTCCGGGCATGATGGTCAGGGAAGAATTTGTATCGATGCGAATGGAGCCAAAGATCACATGGGCCTTCAAACTGTCCCAGATAATGTTCCCTTTGAGATTTGTCCCACGATAAAAAATGGCATTCCTGCCCCAGGCAACAAGCTTGATATGTTGCAGACTCCCATTGGTGGTGAATTGAATGGAATCGCTTACCACAAATGGCAGGTTTTGGTTATTCGGATCCACCGTAACACGCACAAAAACAAAGAGGCTGTCATTTCCTGCGATCTCAATATTTGTTGCACTGATTGCCGGTGTTCCATTGACATTAAGCCGGAACATGGAACCCTGACCACCCGAAAGCCTCACATCAGAAATGCTGACCTTGTTATTATTCGTATTGTAAACCACAAGCCGTTTGGTAACAGAGCCTACCGTTGGGAATACGGTATCAAAGAAAACAGTATCAGTTGAAAAGGAAAGCTGCAACCCCGGACTCGTGTCAATCTGATCCTTTTTACGGCACGAGAGGATGAAAAAAATAAGAAATCCAGAGAACAGGATGATAGGGAGAGATTTTGGTAACCGGATCATTGCAGGGTTTTGGAGCGCCAAAGTTAAGGAATAATTAACTTTTGGATAGGATAACGCTGAAAACCCAGAAAATTGTACCTTTGCAAATTGATATTTTTCCGCTATATTTGAAAAATTGTCAGGTAAATCAAGCAAGATGAGCTATATAAATTTCGACAAGAGCAAGCTGGTAAATTTAGAATACTCCTTGAACCGTGAATTGCTTCGCTCGAACAGGGCGGGATCATACGCAAACTCAACCATTGTAAATTGCAATACACGTAAATACCATGGCCTGCTTGTTACTCCCCAACCAGGTATTGATAATGAAAATCATGTCTTGCTCTCTTCCCTGGACGAAACAGTGATCCAGATGGATTCTGAGTTCAACCTGGGCATCCATAAATATCCCGGAGGAGTTTATAATCCAAAGGGCCATAAATATCTGAGGGATTTCGTAACCGAACCATACCCAAAGATGACCTACCGTGTTGGTGGTGTCATTCTAACAAAAGAGATGGTGTTCACCACCCATGAAGACAGGATGCTTATCAAATACACGCTGGTTGATGCCCATTCCCCTACAAAACTGAGGCTGAAACCTTTCCTTGCATTTCGTAACATTCATGCATTAAGCAAAGAAAACATCTTTGCTGATAAAAAATATGAAGCGGTGCTTCATGGGATTAAAATTCGTATGTATCAAGGCTATACTGACCTTTTCATGCAAATATCGAAAGAAAACGAATATACCCATGTCCCGGATTGGTACTATAAGATTGAGTACCAGGAGGAAATGGATAGGGGATATGAGTGCCAGGAGGACCTTTATGTACCAGGTTTTTTTGAGTTCGATCTTAAAAAGGGCGAAAGCGTGATTTTTGCAGCCGGCACAAAGGAGCTTAATCCTGTCTCAATGAAACGGGCATTCAATGCAGAATTGGATAAGAGGATTCCAAGGAATAACTTCGTCAATTGCCTTATCAATTCAGCTAACCAATTTATTTTAAAGAAAGGGAAAAACACCGAGGTGATGGCTGGATTCCCATGGTTTGGACGATCAGGCAGAAGTACGTTTGTCTCCCTGCCCGGTCTCACACTTGTTCATGGCGATATATCAACCTGCAAGGCTGTCATCGATACCATGGTAAGTGAGATGAAGGGGCCGCTATTTCCCAATTTCGGAAGTGGAAACAGTGCTACCTATAATTCTGCAGATACCTCTTTGTGGTTTTTTTGGACATTGCAGCAATATAGTGCATTTACAGGAGACAAAAAGGCAATTTGGTTATCCTACGGAAAAAAGATGAAGACCATTCTTGAAAGTTATAGGGCTGGTACTGAGTTTAATATCCATATGGATGTTGATGGATTGATTTATGCCGGATTACCAGGAATGGCCCTTACCTGGATGGATGCGTATGCCTATGGTAAACCTGTGACCCCCCGGGTCGGAAAAACGGTTGAGATAAATGCCTTGTGGTATAATGCCATTCGTTTCAGCCTGGAAGTTGCGAGCCTTGCCGGAGACACCGCTTTTTGTAAAGAATGGGAAAAACTTTCAGTGCAGATACCTGATTCCTTTGTGGATAGCTTCTGGAGTCCGGAAAAACGATACCTGGCCGATTACATTGATGGAGAATACAAAGACTGGGCTGTCAGGCCCAATATGGTTATTGCTGCCTCCCTGCCATATAGTCCCGTGAGGGAAGAGATCAGGAAAGAGGTTTTAAGCCGCGTGAAACAGGAACTTTTAACCCCGCGTGGCCTACGCACACTGAGCCCCAAAAGCCCGGTATATAAGGGGTCATATTTCGGAAATCCCTCTGAGCGTGAAGCTGCATATCACCAGGGAACGGTATCTCCCTGGCTGCTTGGACATTTTGTTGAAGGATACCTCGCTATTCATGGAAAAAGTGGATTATCACTGATTAAATCAATTCTTGCAGGTTTTGAAGCTGTTATGACGGAGCATGGAATCGGTACAATCTCTGAGATATATGATGGAGATCCTCCACATGCTGGCAGGGGCGCTATTTCTCAAGCCTCCTCCGTTGCAGAATTACTTCGCATAGGTTATCTGATTAAACAATATTGTTAGTTATTTACATTTGGAAAATCGTCATTCGTAATTTGTAATTCATAATTTGTAATTAAAATGCGTGTCTTAATGTTTGGGTGGGAATTCCCCCCGCATATCACAGGAGGATTGGGAACGGCCTGTTTCGGGCTTACAAAAGGCCTGGTCAAACAAGGTGTTGAGGTTATTTTTGTTGTCCCCAAAGCGTTTGGAGACGAGTCGAAGGATGGATTTCGCCTGGTAAACGCCAGCGATGTTACCCTTGATTTTACTCAGGCATGGACAAAAGAGCACCTGGAAAGGATTCAGTTTATGGAAATTGGCTCCAACCTTGTGCCTTACCTTGATCCCGAAGAATTTGAAACAGTAGTGAATAAAGAGGTTTTAACAGGGATACAGGAAACCCAGTCGGTTTTTTCCAAACAATATTCCTTCTCAGGAAAATATGGTCCCAACCTCATGCAGGAGGTGTCGCGGTATGCGCTTGTAGCTTCTTCAATTGCAACAACCAATACCTTCGATGTAATTCATGCACATGACTGGCTGACCTATCCCGCAGGCATTGCTGCAAAAAAGATGACTGGCAAGCCCCTGGTCGTTCATGTCCACGCAACCGAATTTGACCGGTCAGGAGAGCATGTCAACCAGCCTGTCTACGATATTGAACGGCAGGGAATGATCGAAGCGGACCTGGTCATTACGGTAAGTAACCTCACCAGGCAGATTGTGATTGAAAAATATGGTATAGCTCCTGAAAAAGTAATTACCGTTCACAATGCAGTTGAACCTGTCGATCATCCTGAATTGTCAGGAGTTACCAAACATGTGAAGGAAAAGGTTGTAACCTTTCTTGGACGCGTGACCTATCAAAAGGGCCCCGATTATTTTGTTGAGGCTGCACACAAAGTTTTACAGCGCGATTCAAATGTTCGTTTTGTCATGGCTGGTTCGGGTGATCTTCTGAACCGCATGATCCGCCGGGTTGCCAAATTGAAAATTGCAACTAAATTTCACTTTACCGGCTTCCTTGCAGGCCCTGAGGTGGATACCATGTTTGCCATGAGTGATGTCTATGTGATGCCATCGGTTTCGGAACCTTTTGGCATTTCACCCCTGGAAGCCATGCGATCAAACGTCCCCGTTGTCATCTCCAAACAATCGGGGGTTGCCGAAGTATTGCAGCACGCCCTGAAAGTCGACTTTTGGGATATCGATGCCCTGGCGGATGCCATTTATGGTATCCTCCATTACGAAGGTCTTAGTAAAATGTTTATCCGTTACGGCAAAACTGAAGTCGATAACCTGATTTGGGAAAACGCCGCCCTGAATATTTTAGAAGTGTATAACAAAGCTGTTTATAAATGATCATATGAGATCCATCTGCCTTTATTTTCAAGTCCATCAGCCATTTCGCCTAAGGACTTACCGGTTTTTCAATATCGGACAAGATCATCATTATTATGATGATTATCAAAATCGACATATCATTCGCAGGGTTGCTGAAAAATCGTACCTTCCAGCCAACAACCTCATGCTCAGTCTGATCAAGGAGTTTGGGTCGGCTTTTAAGGTAAGCTATTCTATTTCAGGAACGGCCCTGGAACAATTGGAAACCCATGTTCCCGAGGTGATAAGAAGTTTCAGGCAACTTGCCGATACAGGCCAGGTTGAATTTATTGCTGAAACCTACGCACATTCACTGTCATCCCTTGGAAACAAGGATGAATTTGTTCGACAGGTTGAATTGCATGCCTCTAAAATTGAAGAATTGTTTGGAAAAAGGCCAACGACTTTCCGGAATACAGAATTGATATACTCAGATCATATCGGTGAGATAGTCGCTGATATGGGGTTTCATACCATGCTGACCGAAGGTGCAAAACATATACTTGGATGGAAGAGCCCAAATTACATGTACTGCAATAATATCAACCCAAAGTTGAAGGTCTTATTGCGGAATTTCCGCCTGAGCGATGATCTGACATTCCGCTTTTCAAACCAGGAATGGTCTGAATGGCCTTTGACAACTGAGAAATTTGTAAAATGGTTGAATAAAATTGAAAAAAACGAAGAGGTTGTGAATTTGTTTCTTGATTATGAAACCATTGGAGAACATCAATGGAAAGAGACAGGCATCTTCGATTTCTTCAGCCACCTTCCTGAAACCGTATTTTCTAACTCCAATTTCTCATTCAGCACGCCGGATCAATTATATCATAAACTTCAACCCGTTTCAGCAATTTCAGTTCCTCACCCAATCTCATGGGCCGATGAAGAACGTGATCTGACGGCATGGTTGGGAAATGAACTCCAGGACGAGGCCTTTGGAAAACTGTATTCTTATGAAGCCAAGGTCAGGCAGTGCAAGGATCCTGAAATCAACCGCGATTGGCTTTACCTTCAAACAAGTAACCATTTCTATTACATGTGTACAAAATGGTTTTCCGCTGGCGAAGTTCATAAATATTTTAATCCATACGGATCACCCTATGAGGCATTTATCAACTACATGAACGTTCTGTCCGACTTCATGATCCGGGTTGATGAGAGTTTGAATGTGAAGGAGCCATCCGTACAAGAAGCTGAACCAATACCAGCATCAAAAAGGAAATCATCCCCCGTTAAGGCGGCTGTGAAAGCAAAAAAGAAACCTGCAAAAGGTGTTAAAAAAGCAAAGTAACCCATATCGATGAAAGATAAACAGCTCATGATCCCCGATTATGTGTTTGAGACCAGTTGGGAAGTATGTAATAAAGTTGGTGGAATCTACACGGCAATCGCTACCAAGGCGCATGTAATGGTTGATGAGTATAAGGATAACTATATACTGATCGGACCGGATATTTGGAAAGAGACCCACAAGAATCCGGAATTTATTGAGGATAAGTTTTTATACAGATCGTGGCGGGAAATCGCTGAATCTGAAGGAATGAGATTTAAAATCGGACGGTGGAACATTCCCGGAAAGCCAATCGTCATACTGGTCGATTTTACCCATTATTTTTCAGAAAAGGACAAAATTTTTGCTCATTTTTGGGAACGATATAAACTTGATTCCCTGAGCGGGGATTGGGATTATATTGAACCTTGCTTCTTTGGCTATGCAGCCGGCAAGATTATCGATAGCTTTTACTCATTCTATCTTTCGCATCAGGATAAAATTATTGCCCAGTTCCATGAATGGCTGACCGGTACAGGTATTTTGTATCTGAAGGAGCACATTCCTCAGGTTGGCACGGTGTTTACAGCCCATGCTACAGTTATTGGCCGGACCATTGCCGCCAACGGTCTTCCGTTGTATAAAAATCTTGAAAATTATAGTGCCGAAGCCATTGCCAAGCAGTTTGGAGTTATGGCCAAGTACTCACTGGAGAAATTATCAGCCCACGAAGCCGACTATTTTACGACACAGAGCCAGATCACCAACAATGAATGCCGCCATTTTCTTGAAAAAGAGGCAGATTTGCTAACCCCAAATGGATTCGACGACTCCTGGGTGCCGGTGAAGGATGACTATCTTGAAAAACGGCATCTCGCCCGCATCAAACTATTGGAAGTTGCCGGTGCACTTACGGGAGAGGAATATCCTAAGGATACCATTCTTGTCCTGACCAGTGGTCGCTATGAATTGCGCAACAAGGGCTTTGAAGTTTTCGTCGACTCCCTGGGAATGCTCAATAAGGATTCCAAATTGCCACAAACGCTGATTGCATTTATTGCTGTTCCTTCAGGTCAAAGCATCCCGCGCAAAGAAATTCTGGACCGAATGAGCCGAAAGGACTACAGCCATTCTAGACCGGAGGAATACTGCACCCACAGTCTTGCTGAGCCTGAGAATGACGTAATCCTGAAAAAAATAAAAGAAAACGGTCTTTTGAATCGCCCGGTAGATGCAGTGAAGGTTATTTATATTCCGACCTATTTAAATGGATCAGACGGAATATTCAATCTCAATTACTATGATCTTTTGATAGGTTTTGACGGAACTGTTTTCCCATCTTATTATGACCCATGGGGTTATTCCTCTCTTGAGAGTCTTTCGTTCCATATCCCGACGATTACAACCTCACTGACTGGTTTTGGTCAATGGATAAAATCATTGTTTCCAACGGTAAAGGATTGTACTGCCGTGATTGACAGGAATGATGACAATGATACCGAGGTTGCCGAAGACATTGCCAGGCACATTTTTAACTGTGCATCCAAGACTGAAAAGGATATAATCAAAGCCAGGATAAAAGCGTATGAAATTTCCAGATCAGCCTTGTGGAAGAATCTGATCAGCAATTACCACGAAGCGTATTCTGACACCCTTGAAGAGACCGCTGCGAGGGCCGATTTATATGCAGGGAAGCAGCCACATTTGTTTTCACCTACATTGAAATGCGCCGTTAATTTAAAACCAGATTGGAAGAAGGTTCTGATACAGCAGCGGATTCCTGAAAACCTCGCCAGTATTGAACGATTGGCGAAAAATTTATGGTGGTCATGGAATTATCAGGGATCTGAACTGTTTGAAATGATCAATAAAGATCGCTGGTATGAATTAAAGTTTAACCCGATCGCCTTGATCGAATCCCTGTCATTTAATGAATTACAGGAGTTGAGCATAAACGAGAAATTTGTTAATAAACTTGTGAAGGTTACTGCAAGTTTTGATTCATACATGGCGAAAGCGGCCGAGAAACCGCGCGAAATGGTCGCCTATTTCAGTATGGAATATGGCCTGCATGATACAGTTAAAATTTTCTCAGGCGGTTTGGGGATGTTGGCAGGTGACTATCTGAAAGAGGCCAGTGACTCAAATTATAACATTGTCGGCATAGGCCTGTTATACAGGTATGGATATTTTACACAAAGCCTCTCTATTTTTGGTGACCAGATAGCTACCTATACTCCCCAGAAATTCACCCATTTGCCATTGATACCCATTCGGGATGAAAATGGCAATTGGCTGAAAATCACCTTCGCCTTACCAGGACGTATGATGTATGCCAAAATTTGGCGTTGCGATGTGGGGCGTGTTCCTTTGTATCTGATGGATACAGACATCGAGGAAAACGAAGAGGCTGATCGCACCATCACCCATCAGCTTTACGGAGGAGATCTGGAAAACCGGCTCCGTCAGGAATTATTGCTGGGTATCGGAGGCATTCGCATGCTTGATGCAATGGGGATCAATCCGGACATTTATCACAGCAACGAAGGACATTCCGCCTTTATCGGCGTGGAGCGGTTGCGCAAGCTTATCCAGAATGAAAAGCTTACTTTTCCGCAGGCTTTGGAAATGGTCCGTTCATCCGCTTTATTTACGACGCACACCCCTGTGCCGGCCGGACATGATACCTTTCCTGAAGATCTGCTGCGTCGGTACATGTCTCATTATCCTGACCATATGAGTCTCAAGTGGGAACAGTTCATGAATCTTGGACGTATGGTGGAATACGACATCAATGAAAAATTTTCCATGAGCGTGCTGGCGGCAAAATTATCTCAGGAGATCAATGGCGTCAGTAAAATTCATGGCCGGGTTACCAGAGAGATGTTTGTAAAACTTTACCATGGCTACTATCCCGAAGAGTTGCATATCGGATATGTCACCAATGGGGTCCACTTTCCTACCTGGACTGCCAAATCATGGCAGCAAATGTATGATAAGGAGTTTGGGGATGGATTTTTTGAAGATCAGTCGAATCCGCAGTTTTGGAAAAAAATCCACAATGTGGACGATGAGACCATCTGGAAAACCAAGCTTAAGCAAAAGGATCAGATGACTGAATTTCTTTTGCAACATTTATATGCGGATATGACCCGCCGTCACGAAAATCCCAAGCTGATCTTCAAAATCCGGGAAGCTGCAAATCCCAAAGCGCTCACCATTGGTTTTGCCCGGCGATTCGCCACATACAAAAGGGCACATTTACTTTTCAGCAACCTTGACCGCTTGTCACGTATTTTAAATAATAAAGAGCGGCCAGTTCAGTTTATGTTTGCCGGAAAAGCACACCCCAACGACAAAGCAGGGCAGGATCTTATTAAAAGGATTTATGAAATTTCCCATCTTCCGGAGTTTGTCGGCAAGATATTCTTTTTTGAAAATTACGATATGGAACTTGCCAAATATCTGATCAAGGGGGTGGATATTTGGTTAAATACACCCACAAGACCATTGGAAGCCTCTGGTACCAGTGGCGAAAAGGCGGTGATGAATGGCGTTGTAAACTTTAGTGTGCTCGATGGATGGTGGGCTGAAGGCTACCGGCCAAATGCAGGCTGGGCACTTCGTGAGGAATCAACCTACGACAACCATCAGTTCCAGGATGAATTGGATGCGGAGACAATTTACTCTATTCTGGAGGAAGAGATCGTCCCCATCTACTATGATGTTGATGAAAAAAATGTTCCGGTGAAATGGGTCTCTTATATCAAAAATACCATCTCGGAGATTGCTCCTCATTTTACAATGAAAAGACAGCTAGACGACTATATCCGACAATATTACAACCCATTGTTGAAACGTTCGCATATTATGGCCGGAAAAAATTATGAAATGGCGAGGCATATTGCGAGTTGGAAACGCAAAGTCATGCGAGGTTGGGAAAGTATCGAGGTTATCTCGGTTAAAATTCCCGATTCTAACCAAAAGCCGCTTTCACTGGGTGAATCATTCAAAGCTGAAATCATCCTTGACCTGAATGAATTATCGGGTACCGATATTGGAATAGAAGTGCTCTTCGGAAAGAAAATCAATGATGAGGTGAAGGAGCCCAGTTTTAAAGAGGAGATGACCCTGATGAGATCAGAGAAGAATATCGTTTCATTCGCCTGCGAAATTCCAATCAATCAGGCCGGCGTCTATGATTTTGTATTCCGGATGTTCCCTAAAAGTCCGTTGTTGCCGCACCGTCAGGACTTTAATCTGGTTACGTGGATTTAACATGTTCAAGGGTAACCTTACGATATTTCTATCTTAGTATGCATAAAAATGACAATCATGAAATTACTTGAAGGAAAAACTGCCCTAATCACGGGTGCAAATCGAGGTATCGGAAAATCAATTGCATTGAAATTTGCTGAAAACGGTGCCAATATTGCCTTTTCTGATATACAATATAATGATGATTCAAAGCAATTGGAGCAGGAGCTTGGTGCATTTGGCATCAAGGCGAAAGGATATGCTTCTGATGCAAGTTCATTCGCTGATAGCGATCAATTGATCGCCCAGATTATGGAGGATTTCAATACGATTGAGATTCTGGTTAATAATGCCGGAATCACGCGCGATAATCTTTTGCTTCGCATGACCGAACAAGATTGGGACCGGGTTATCACTGTGAACCTGAAATCGGTGTTCAACCTGACAAAGGCTATCCAGAAAGTCATGATCAAACAACGATTCGGCTCCATCATCAACATGAGTTCGGTGGTAGGGGTTGAAGGAAACAGCGGCCAGTCAAATTATTCGGCTTCCAAAGCCGGTATCATTGGATTTACGAAATCAATAGCCCAGGAACTTGGCTCCCGCAATATTCGCTGCAATGCCATCGCTCCGGGTTATATTGAAACGGAGATGACAGCAAAGTTGCCTCAGGAATTCCGCGACAAATGGATTCAGGATATTCCCATGAAGCGTGCCGGAACGCCCGACGATGTTGCCAATCTTGCGTTATTTCTGGCCTCTGATCTGAGTTCTTATGTTACAGGTCAGGCCATTACAGTCTGTGGTGGCCTTCATACCTGATTAATCCAATAGTTTTGGAACTGGTTACTGAATACCCTTCAGGATTCATGTTGCTTTGCCTCCTCCTTGGAGGGATATACTCATTTTTCCTGTATTACCGGGACCTTAAAAGGGGTTCAAAGTCTGCCCCCCTTTGGATAATGATGGTCCTGCGGTTTTTATCCATCTCACTTATTTCATTTCTGATCCTATCACCCCTGATCAGGCAATCAGATAAACTGATCGAAAAACCCATCGTAATTATTGGAATTGATAACTCCAGATCAATCATTCTTGCAGGTGATTCAGATTATTACAGAGCTGCATTTCCTACGCAGCTGAATAAACTGGCTGAGGCCCTGAATAAAAAATGCGAGGTCAAAATATACTCACTGGGCGACAATTTAAAACATGGGTTTAATGCTTCCTATACAGATGCATTCACTGATATATCTGCCTTTTTTAATGAAGTCACTACCCGATATTCCAATCGGAACGCCGCTGCCATCATACTCGCTTCTGATGGCATTTACAACAAAGGCTCCGACCCATATTATGCAGCTCAGAAATTATCCTTTCCGGTTTACACGATTGCCTTAGGGGATACCAGTCTGAAAAAAGATATCATCATCCGCCAAATTATTGTCAATAAATCAGTGTATACCGGAGATAAGTTTCCTGTTGAGGTGGTCGTTGAAATGAATAAATGTTCCGGTTCAGGCTCAAAACTGACCTTGTCGCAGGGAAACCGCGTGATTGAAACCAGGGATGTCAGGGCAACCAGCAACAACTCGGTGCAAAAGATCTCATTCCAGCTGGATGCCAAAGAAAAGGGCATGATCAAATATTCAATCAGGCTCAGTGAGCTGGACAGCGAGATCAATGTTCAGAACAACAGTATGGATTTTTTGGTAGAAGTGTCGGACACCCGACAGAAGATTGCTTTGATTTTTGATGCCCCTCATCCCGATGTAACCGCCATGCTAAAAGCGCTGGAAGGCTCTTCACATTTCGAAACTAACCTCATCCGAACCGACTCCTTACCAAAAACTTTCGCATCATATGACCTGGTCATTCTTAACCAGCTGCCTTCTGTTTTGAACCCAACAGATCTGACCCCATTATTGACATCCAGGGCATCTTTGCTCTTCCTTATCGGATCCCAAACCGATATGAATGCCTTTAATAATCTGAAAGCAGGGTTGATGATCAATTCAAATAAGAATGCTTTTTTAGAATCACAACCAACAATCAATGAGGATTTTTCTTTGTTCAGCATACCTAAAAAGGATGCAGCTTTATTCGCTGAATTTCCTCCGTTGCTGTCACCTTTTGGACAGTACCAGTATAGCCCATTAACGGAAATTCTGTTTTATCAGAAAATCGGAACGGTAGTCAGCTCAATCCCACTGATCATGTTTACCAGAGCATCATCTGACAAGAAAATCGGCATCATTGCAGGTGAAAATATTTGGCGATGGAGAATGTATAATCATAATCAGCAGTCAAATCATGAAGCATTCGACCTCCTAGTCAATAAAATGGCGCAATACCTTTCAACCAGGGATGACAAAACTTTTTTCAGAATACATGCCAAAAGTAAATTATCGGAAAATGAACCTGTGGAAATAGAGGCAGAGGTGTTCAATGCAACCTATGAGATGATCAATGACCCCGATGTAAGCCTCACCATTACGGATGATGCTGGAAAATCTTATCCGTTTTTGTTAAGTAAAACCCTGAAATCATATTATCTCAATGCGGGTTTCTTTCCTGTGGGCGATTATTCTTACACCGCGACAACAAAGGTTGGCAGTACCCCTTATCAGAAAAAGGGCAAGTTTTTCATTGAAAAGGTCAGTGTGGAGGGATCAAATCTGATGGCCGATCATCAGCTCCTGTTCAGGATTGCTTCCACGCACGATGGAAAAATGATTTCCAGGGACAGTGTGCATGTTTTGGCTGATGAAATTATATCCAGACAGGATATACGAACTGTTTCCATCAGTCAGAACCGAATGACTGATTTAATAGGGAATCCATGGCTTTTTGCCATCATCCTATTTTTAATAACTGCGGAATGGATGATGAGAAAATCACAAATCTCTTTTCAATAAAACCCAGTAAACAATCCCTACCATCAAAGCTGAATAAAACAACGGGATGCAGCAGGCTAAAAAGCTGACAGAGTCCTGCAAATTCAACCCCATCACCTGCTTTAAAACGGGGATGGCCGGGTATTCTGTGATTCGGAGGATGGAATTTACCGGGAGATAGGTTGAAATGTCATTTTTGAATACGATCGGACTCTTGAGAAAATAATATAAAATTGGCTCAACGATAAATACATATAACGTAAAAAGTGCAATGGATAGACCTGTGTTGCGCAATAAGAATCCGAAAAATAGTGCAAAAATCTGGAAGGAAAGTATCGTGACGAAAAACCCAAAAATGAAGGATGATTTTTCCAAAACCAGGCCAAAGGAAATATCAGAGGTGTTTGATAATCCAAGGATCAGGGTTCCAATCGAAAGTAAAAAAGTTATTGCCAACGAAATTAACAGGATCAGCTGTAGTTTTGATGCCAGAAATTCAGCTTTACTCATGCCATTGATCACGTTTTGACGAATGGTTTTAAAAGTAAATTCATTGGTGATCAATATGATGATTACCATTGCCGGGAAGATCAGGACATAACGGATAGATGCAAAAAATGCTATATTTTGCCATACCCAGGGAAAGAAATATATGGCAACATGGGGTATGGGTATGGGCAGATGCCTGTTTGTGCTGTCGACCATATTGTTGATCATAAACTCCGCCATGGAAATACCTGCAGAAAGAAAGATAAAATAGAGGCCGATCAGAATCCAGAAGATTTTGTAGGTCAGAATTTTTTTGGCTTCAATTTTTAACAATTTTATCATTTGTTATCGTCTAATAGTTCAAGAAAATGTTGCTCAAGACTGCGTTTACGTTCTGATAAATGACTAAGAATGATGCCTTTAAGAAAGAAGAATTGATTCAATTCTTCAGCTTTGACTTCGTCTTTAAAATAAACCAGTATCTGATCACTGGAAGGAGTTATTGATTGAAAAGCGGGATGCTGTGCAACAACCTTCTTGAGACCTTCGAGGTCATGGGATGCAAGTTCAAAGGAGTCTGAAATGGCCAGAACTTCGCTTACTTTGCCGTCAAACAGTTTTTTCCCTTTATCCAGAACCGCCACATGGCTGCATATTTTTTGAACCTCATCGAGGAGGTGTGATGCAAGAATAATCGTAGTTCCCTGGCTGGCGATGGATAAAATGAGTTCGCGAATGTGGGCAATGCCTTGCGGATCAAGGCCATTGGTGGGTTCATCCAGAATCAGCACATCAGGATTTCCGAGTAGGGCAGAAGCAACTGCAAGCCGTTGTTTCATTCCAAATGAAAAGGTCTTGAACCTGCTGTTCCTGCGCTCGTAAAGACCAGTAAGAATGAGCACCCGGTCGATATCTCCATAATCATGATCTTTGATATCTGCCACAATCTTCAGGTTGATGGCCGGGCTGAGGTAGGGGAAAAAATTGGGACTTTCAATTACACTGCCGATCCGCTTCCTGCTTTCTTTTGAAGGCTCCTCGCCAAACCATTGAAAATCCCCTTTATTGGCTCTGATCAGTTCAAGGATGGTACTCAGGGTGGTGGTTTTTCCACTTCCATTCGGGCCAAGAATGCCAAATACCTGGCCTTTTTTTACCTCCAGGGAAAGATCATTGACAGCCTGGATTTTTCCATATCGTTTCGAAATGTTATTGACGGACAGTATCGTTTCCAAAATCAGATGAATGAGATGGGTTAAAAGAATGAATCTATGACGCTATATTGACATGCATGTTACAGTTAACGTAAACCAGGGGTAAGTATTATAAGGCTAATGATACAATAGAAAAATGGTTGGTTTCTTATGGATTTCGGGTCTTGTTTTTCTCCAGGTTTCCACTGATTTTGATTCAATTTGCTCATTTATTCCGGAAATTCCAGTGGCAATGCACAGCAGCGTATCTTCCCGGCATGCAGAGATGAGTGAATCAAAAAGTTGCATGTTGCGATAGGGTGTTTCAATAAAAATCTGAGTTTGCTCTTTTTCCCTTACCATGCGCTCCAATTCCTTGATTTTCTTCACCCTCAGCATTTTATCGGCTGGCAAATAGCCATGGAAACAAAAATTCTGACCATTGAATCCGGAGGCCATTAAGGCAAGCAGGATAGAGGAGGGTCCGGTAAGCGGAACAACCCGGATGCCCATTTCATGGGCTGCCTTTACGATCAGGGAACCGGGATCGGCTACACAGGGAACACCTGCCTCTGACAACAAACCGATATCATGCCCGGTTTGGGTACACAATAGGTAGGTTTCAAATTCCGGCTCTTTGGAATGCTCATTGAAGAGATGAAACGCAAGGTCATCAATAGATTTAGTTATCCCTGCCTTGATTAAAAACCTTCTGGCAGTGCGGAGTTCCTCAACAATGAAATGGTCGAGTCTTCTGATCACGGCCAGTGTCCCTTGAGGTATCACCGATTCAATCTCACCATCAGCAAGGATCGTAGGAATCAGATATAGGTTGCCTTTATTCATGTTTTAGCCAGGGTAAATCATCCAGGTCAACATTTCCGCCTGAAATAATCAGACCGGTTCTTTTACCGGCGATCTCAATTTTTCCATCCATGATGGCAGCAAATGGCACCGCAGATGATGGTTCAATGATGATTTTCATCCGTTCCCAAAGGAAACGCATGGCGTTGACAATGCTCGATTCACTCACGGTAACAATGGAATGAACATGCTGAAGGATGATGGGGTAGGTAAGGGAACCCAGCGATGTCCGTAATCCGTCGGCGATGGTATTGGGGTTTCTGGAAGGAACAAATCGTTTACCTGAAAAGGATAAAAAAGCATCATTGGCTTGTTCAGGCTCAGCAGCAACAACCTTGGTTGACGGACTGAAATAATGGACAGCGAGCGAAGTCCCGCTTAGCAATCCGCCTCCGCCTACCGGTGCAATTACGATGTCAAGGTTTTGAACATCTTCAACAAGTTCAAGTGCTGCAGTTGCCTGTCCGGCTATGATCCGTTCATCATTGTATGGATGAATCTCTGTCGCACCTGTTTGCTGAATGATTTCGGCAAGCGTTGTTTCCCGTGATTCCAGGGTGGGTTTACAGAACGTTATCAGGCCTCCGTACTCCTTCACTGCATTGACTTTAATTTTGGAGGAATTGGTCGGCATCACAATATACGCTTGGGTATTCACAAGTGAAGCGGCCCAGGAAAGCGCCTGGGCATGGTTGCCCGATGAATGGGTCGCTACTCCATTGACCAGCAGGTTTTTCTCCAGTGAAAGAACGGCATTGGTGGCACCCCGGGCTTTAAAAGCGCCGACTTTTTGAAAATTTTCACATTTCAGGAAAAGCTCAGTGCCGTACAGACTGTTGATCATGTGAGAGGTAAGTACCGGAGTTCTCCTGATGTAGGGAGAAATCCGGTCTGCTGCAGCACGGATGGTTTCAGGCTGAATATTTGCGACGATTTTCATTTTGGCAAATGTTGCCTATACCAACAAATAGGATTGCTGCCAAGGCCGTGGCTCGTTCATTTACAATTTGATCCGCTTGTCCAACTCTTCAACAAATTGCCGGAATTGCTTGTCTGTCTCAACCAGGTTGTTTACAGTCCGGCATGCATGAAGTACGGTAGCGTGATCCTTATTTCCGCAATGAAGTCCGATGCTTGCCAGGGAGGATTTTGTGTGTTTTTTTGAAAAATACATCGATAACTGGCGTGCCTGTACGATTTCCCTCTTCCTGGTTTTGGAATGGATCATCTCGACAGGAATATTGAAATAATCACAGACAACTTTTTGGATATAGTCGATGGAAATTTCACGCGAAGTATTTTTGACAAACTTGTCAATCATTTGTTTGGCAAGTTCCAGCGTAATGGTCTTCTTGTTTAATGAAGATTGAGCCAGGAGGGAGATCAATGCTCCTTCAAGCTCCCTGATATTTGTATTGATATTGTATGCAAGGTATTCAACAACCTCAGGCGGAATTTGGATGCCATCGTTGTACAATTTTTTGTGCAGAATTGCAATGCGGGTCTCCAGGTCTGGTATTTGCAGATCGGCTGATAATCCCCATTTAAAACGGGAAAGGAGACGCGGTTCAATCCCCTTCATCTCCACAGGAGGCTTATCGGAGGTGAGAATGATCTGGTTGCTTTTTTGATGCAGGTGATTGAAAATATGAAAAAACAGGTCTTGGGTTTTTTCCTTGCCCGACAAGTTGTGAATATCATCCAGGATCAAAACATCAATCATCTGGTAAAAGTGAATGAAATCATTTTGATTGTTGTTCCTTACAGAATCGATGTATTGACTGGTGAACTGGTCTGTGGTAACATACAGAACCGTTTTATCCGGAAAATTAGTTTTTACCTGCAGACCAATCGCATGAGAGAGATGCGTTTTACCTAAACCGGTGTGACTGTATATAAGAAGCGGGTTAAAAGCTGTCTTCCCTGGGTTGCTGGCAACGGCAAAACCTGCTGAACGTGCGAGCCGGTTGCAATCACCTTCAATAAAATTATCGAAAGAATAACTTTCAATCAGCTGAGAATTGACCTTGATCTTTTTAAGTCCGGGAATAATGAAAGGATTTGGAATTTCCTTGGAGGTCCCTTTGTTTAAATCGATAGGCATGGAAACGGGCGGATTTAAGGTTGCTTTTTTCTCACCTGTGGGTACTTTGATTGTATAGGGCCCTGGCTCAGCATCGGAGTTGTCAACGATGATGCTATATTCTAATCTGCCATCATTTCCCAATTCTTTCTTTATCGTCTTCTTTAGTAGTCCAATATAATGCTCCTCAAGCCATTCGTAAAAAAACTGACTTGGAACTTGAATGGTCAGAACCTGATCTTTCAATCTGACCGCATTAATTGGGAGAAACCAGGTTTTAAAGCTTTGGTAGTTGATATTATCTTTTATGACTTTAAGGCAATTTTCCCAAACTTCAATTGCATTTTTTTCCATTAATAAATTTACCTTGGAAGAGTAAAAACTATGTTTTTTGTATTATATTGGATGTCAGGAATTTAGCCTTAAAAATTAAGGAATAACCCACATCAGAATAATGTCATGATTTAATGAACAAATTTTGAAAAAAAAAGTTTAAAAAAAAAATATTTTATCCTTGTTTTCCTAAAATAAAGTTTCTCAAAAGCACTGTGAAAAAGAGGGTCAATCTATTTAATTGGAGGTATAACGCAAAGCGTCAATAAATTGAGATGTGTGCACTGATATCGAATTGAAATTATTTGTAATGAATATAAATTACATGATGCTTATGCGTCAATTAGTTAGAAAAACCAGCTATCTCCATATCTACGTTTCTTAATCTTTTTATTCGGTTTTTCAGACCTTTTGCGTGACTTTCCCTGATATAAAAATCGATGTGACATCGCTCTTCAGTCATTTGTTTGATGATTTTTACGCCTGCCTCCTTCAAAATCTTCATTATTTCATTCATGACAAGATATTCAAAGGATATCCTGAACTGAACCCGAATGATCTTTTCGATAATCTCTGCACTGTCCAGTGCTTCCCTTGCAGAAGTTTTATAGGCATGAATTAATCCGGGGATCCCCAATTTTGTCCCTCCGAAATACCGAATGACAACCACGAGAATGTCTGAAAGTCCAGTAGAAAGAATCTGTCCATAAATGGGTTTTCCTGCAGATCCGGCAGGTTCCCCGTCATCATTCATCCTGTATAGCGGGTTTTGGAGTCCCAGTCGATAGGCATAGCAATGATGATTGGCATCATGGAATGTTTTCCTGAATTCGTCCAGCTTTAGTTTGATCTCCTCTTCAGTAGAAACAGGTATAGCAATGGCCAGAAATTTACTCGCTTTTTCTCTGTATACTCCCCGGGATTCATTCGCAATAGACAGATAAGAATCTGTTGAAGTTTCCATCGTTGCGAAGTTACTTTTATTTTTACTTTTATAAAATGGAAAAGAACCCCAATTCTGTAAAAAGCATAATTCAGGATTTTAAAGATGATCTGTCGATTCTCTATCCTGATAAAGAGATCATGCATATCCTTTACCTTTTATTTGAGGAACTGATGGGATGGCCGAGAACCCGGATCCATCTTTCTTACGACGCTGAAATTCCAGAGAGGGAAATCGTTGCGTTTCGCCAAATATTGGCCGGATTGACTGCTGGTAAACCTATACAATATATATTGGGTTGGGCATTGTTTGATGGGTGCAAACTTGCAGTTAACTCCAATGTATTAATTCCCAGGCCTGAAACGGAGGAGCTGTGCCAGTTAATCAAGTCGGATTTTGGAGCCGGCAAAACCAGGCCCCTTTCAATTCTGGATATAGGTACTGGATCTGGTTGTATTTCAATTGCGCTCAAGATGTATTTTCTCAATGCCAGGGTTGTTGGTATTGATTCATCGCAGCCTTCAATTGAATTGGCAAGACAAAATGCGGTGGCAAACCTATGTGAGGTCGATTTTCTCTGCTCGGACATTCTCAGTCCCAATAAAGGTCCAAAACTTGGGATGTTTGATGTGATTGTTAGCAATCCTCCATATGTTCTGGAGAAAGAAAAAAAACAAATGCATCAGAATGTAATTGATTTTGAACCAGCAGGCGCCTTGTTTGTTCCCGACAACGACCCGCTGTTGTTCTATCGGGCAATAACCGGTTTTGCCCATGATCACCTGCTTCATCAGGGATCATTGTATTTTGAGATCAACGAAAATTTTGGAATGGAAACCTGTAAAATGGTTCAATCGTCCGGTTTTGAAAAGGTAGAAGTCTTGTGTGATATGAACGGAAAGAACCGGTTTGTCAGGGCCGGTTTCCAAAAATAATTGTTCCCAAACGGATAAGGGAGCTGCCCTCTTCAATGGCAATGGTATAATCACCCGACATCCCCATCGACAGATGTTTGAAAAAAACATCCTGGCTGAAGTACGTCGATTTAAGTTCAAGGAAATAATCACGGAGGGATTTAAACTCCTTCCTTACCAGCTCTGAATCTTCTGAAAAACTGCTCATCCCCATTACGCCTGCCATTCTGATGTTTTTCAGCTGACGAAATATTTCTGACTCAATGAGTGTTTTTGCCTCTGTCAGATTCAGTCCGAATTTTGTCTCCTCCCTTGCGATGTGAAATTGCAGCAAACAGTCAATAACGCGATGGTTTTTTAACGCCTCCCTGTTGATCTCCGTGAGTAATTTAAGACTGTCGATGCTGTGAATAAAATCTATAAACGGAGCAATGTACCTGACTTTATTGGTTTGCAGATGACCAATGAAATGCCATTCTATATCAGGTGGGAGTTGTGAATGCTTCATAACCAATTCCTGGACTTTGTTCTCGCCAAATATGCGCTGTCCGGCATGATATGCCTCCAGGATAGCAGAAACGGGCTGTGTTTTGGAAACTGCCACAATCACTACACGCTCAGGAATTGCAAGTCTTAACGATTTGATAGAATCAACAATATTCACCTTTGGAGATGCTTTGGATACAACAAAAATACAAATTTGAGCGTATGCCTCTTAAACTTACCTTTGCATTTTGCCTGAATATGAAAAAGATATTGTTTTCCTTTTTTCGTCAGTTCCTGTTTTGGTTGCTGTTTTTCAATTTAACCCGGCTGATATTTGTTCTTTACTACCTGAAAATCATCCTGATTGAGAAGATCTCTTTTTGGGAAATTACAGGAATTTTCTGGCATTCACTTAAACTGGATCTGGCTACTACGTGCTATATTATGGTCATCCCGTTTGTCATGCTGGTAATTCAATCAGTCTGGAGCCCGAAATGGATGAATATGATCAATAAGGTCTATGCCGGGTTTGTTATTGCTGTATATTCATTGTCAGCCGCCGGGGAGATGGGGATATATGCTGAATGGAAAACTAAATTGACCTATAAGGTTGTTAAATATCTTAGTCAACCGGGTGAAATATACAATTCAGCTGAAACCGGGACCTTCTATTTTTTGATATTCCTGTTCCTGCTCATATCTGCAGGCAGCATTTATCTCTATATCCGTTATTTTTATCTCCACCTCGAACACCTCCGGCGGAATAGTTGGTTTACCCTGTTTTTCTTCCTGCTGACACCCGGATTTTTGCTGGTCGGATTGCGTGGTGGATTTCAGCAAATACCCATTAATCAAAGTGAATCATATTACTCCGATCATAACATTCTGAATATTGCAGCAGTTAACAACGCATTCAATTTATACATCAGCATATTTGAGAATCTGCAAAATTTTGATCATAATCCCTATGTGTTCATGGATCAGGCCACGGCAGCGCAGCTTATGAAAGAAGTTTATCATACCACGGGAGATTCTACATTGCATATCCTCAAAACATCACGCCCAAATATTGTACTGATCATCCTCGAAAGCTGGTCTGCCGATCTGATTGCCAGCCTCGGAGGCAAACCCGGAATAACACCGGAGTTTGAGAAGTTGCAGAGAAATGGAATCCTGTTCGACCAGGTGTATGCATCCGGGTCAAGATCGGAACAGGGGATGGCCTCACTCTTCGGCGGTTTTCCTGGTCACCCGGTCAGTTCGATAACAGTTCAGCCCGATAAGTTCGTAAAACTCCCAAGTTTGGTAAAGGATCTGAAGAACAATGGATACAGTTCATCCTTTTATTTTGGGGGTCAGCTCATCTATGGAAATATTAAAAGTTATATTATCTTCAATGGATTTGAAAAGATCATGGAAGGATACGATTTCCCTGAAAGTCTGCCCAGGGGGAAATTGGGAATCCATGATGAGTTTACCCTTGATTACATGGTGAATGATCTCGGCTCGCTGAAGCAGCCATTTTTTTCTGCCCTTTTTACAGTAAGTACACATTCTCCATGGGACCAGCCCTTTGAAAAACCCCTGAAATGGGGAGATAATGAACGTGAATATATCAATGCCGCATATTACACCGATCATTGCCTGGGTGAGTATTTTGCAAAAGCCAGGACAAAGCCCTGGTATCCCAACACCCTCTTTATCATTGTGGCCGATCACAGCCATAATTCCTATAGAAACTGGCACCCCCAAACGAAGGAATATCATAAGATTCCATTGATGTTCTATGGAGACGTTCTCAAAGAAGAGTTCAGGGGAACGGTGTGGAATAAATTAGGCAACCAGCATGACCTGCCTGCCACATTGCTATGCCAGCTCGGTTTGCAGGCAAACAAATTTCCATTCAGCAAGGACCTTTTTAACCCGGCTGTCCCGGAGTTCGCATATTATTCTACCGAAGACGGCGTGGGGTGGATAAGACCCCATGGTTACTTTACTTATGACAAGACAACTGATTTTTATTATTGGTGGACCGATCCCAATCTCCCGGATTCAATAAAGCAAGAGGGCAAGGCCTATTTGCAGACTGTATTTGGTGAGTATATGAGCAAATGATCCAGCATAAAAAAAGCCCCCCGAAATTCAGGAGGCTTTTTATCGATGGTCAGTGCATTTAATCAAGTGTGTGAACAACCAGGCCAGATCTCAGTTTTGGCTCAAACCAGGTAGTTTTCGGTGGCATTATATTCCCTGAATCAGCAATGTTGATCAGTTGTTTCATGGAGACAGGATAAAGTGCAAATGCTGCTTTCATCTCCCCGGTGTCAACCCGTCGTTTTAATTCACCCAGCCCACGGATCCCACCAACAAAATCAATGCGTGTGGAGGTACGCAGGTCATTGATCCCCAGTATTTCATCAAGAACAAGGCGTGATAAAATAGTTACATCAAGTACCCCGATCGGGTCGGCGTCATTGTAGGTTCCCTGTTTAGCAGTCATTGAGTACCAAATTCCGTCAAGGTACAATCCGAAATTATGCAAAGAGTCAGGTTTGTAAACATCTGCGCCTTTTGATTCGATGGTGAATACAGATTCAAGTTTCTGAAGGAATGCAGCATTTGATAAGCCATTTAGGTCTTTAACCACCCTGTTGTAGTCGATGATGGATAGCTGGTTGTCAGGAAAATGGACTGCAAGAAAGTAGTTGTATTCCTCTTTTCCGGTATGGTTGGGGTTGTTGAGCCTTTTTTCATTTCCAACCAATGCTGCAGCAGCCGTACGATGATGCCCGTCTGCCACATAGGTGAATGGGACTTTTTCGAACAGGCCGGCGACTTTTTTGCAAATTTCCTGATTGTCGATTACCCAAAAATGATGACCAACTCCATCCGTTGCAACAAAATCATACACAGGTTTATTTGATTGGACGAAATGTGAAACAATTTTGTCAATTTCCGGAACGGCAGGATAGGTAAAGAACACGGGTTCCATGTTGGCATTCGTTATGCGCACATGCTTCATCCTGTCCTCCTCTTTATCCTTCCGCGTCAATTCATGTTTTTTTATGATGCCGTTCAGATAATCGTCGACACCTGCACACCCAACGATTCCATACTGGGTTTTACCGTTCATTGTTTGTGCATAGATGTACAACAAATCCTGCGCATCAGCTTTCAGCCAGCCTTTATTTTTAAATAGTTCAAAATTTTCTTTGGCTTTATCATACACTGGTTGCGCATGAATGTCTGTTGAGGTCGGGAGGTCGATTTCCGGTTTAATGATGTGTAACAGAGAAAAGGGATTTCCTTTGGCTTCCTCCCTGGCTTCATCTGAATTGAGCACATCATAAGGTTTTGAAGCGAGCTCTTTCGCAAGTTCTGCCGGAGGCCTGAGGCCTTTAAACGGTTTTAGGGTGGCCATCGTATTTCAAGTTAAGGTAGATGCTAATAATCATTTGTAAAACAGAGATGTGTCAGATGCTTTCAGGGCCATCATCATCATCGGTTTCACCTGGTTTTACACTGCGTTGCAATGATCCGATCAATGCTCCGATCATTTTTGTCATCTCCATCAGGTAGTTTTTCGAATCATCAAAATCACGGGCGGAGATAAATGCCCTGCTGCTGGCGATGGTAGATAAAACGACACATTCCCTGACAGAACTCTTCGCCATTTTCAGGTAGTATACGAACTGACTCTTGTTTCTGGATGATCCTTCTGCAATATTTAATGCGATCCCATTTGCCGAGGTCAGAAACCGTTCAAAAAACGATCTCATAAATGGATCATCTTTGCTGTTTTTTGTCATTACATAGACCCAATCGACATATTCAAGGGCTTTGTGGTAGATTCTGAGATCTTCAAATCTGAAGAAAGTTGAGGGTCTTTCGTGTTCGTTTTCCATAGTTTAGCTCGATTAGACTGGTTTATTTATTCACCTGAAATGTCTTATCTCCGGTTTTGATAAATTTAATGATTTGTTTGGCAGCAGCAATTCCGGAATTTACGTTGGCCTCTTCAGTTTGAGCCCCCATTTTTTTTGGTGTACAGAAAAATTTGGTTTTGAAGCCAGCTTCTATATCCGCTTTGTTTGTGGGTTCGACATCTGATAGGTATGCAAAATCTTTTCGTTCCTGGAACATTTTAAGCAGGTCTGCTTCGTTGATAACCTCAGCCCGTGCGGTATTCACCAAACAAGCAGGGGAGGGCATCCTCGAAAGCAATTGGAAATTGATGGATTGTTTGGTTTGGCTATTTGCAGGAATGTGCAGTGAGACATAATGACAGGTGCTGTAAAGTTCCTCGACTGAACCAACCCATTTAACTCCATCCTTTTCAATTTCCTGTCTGGAAATAAAGGGATCAAAAGCAAAAACCTCCATCCCAAATCCTTTGGCGATGCGGGCAACATTTTTACCTACAAATCCGTAGGCATGTATCCCCAGTTTTTTACCCATAAGTTCACTCCCTGATTTTCCGTTGAAAAAGCCCCTCGCATAATAAACCATCATCCCCAACGCAAGCTCAGCAACGGCATTGGAATTCTGGCCAGGTGTGTTCATTGCAACAACTCCTTTATCTGTCGAGGCCTGAAGGTCGATATTATCGTACCCGGCACCTGCACGGACGATTATCTTCAGCTTCTTTCCAGCATCAATCACGGCTTTGTCTGCTTTGTCGCTGCGTATAATTACTGCATCAACATCAGCAACTGCTTTGATAAAATCATCCTGACTTGTATAACCTTCAAGAAGAACGAGCTCAAAGCCTGCTTCTTCCACAACTTTTCTAATCCCCTTTACAGCAACAGCTGCAAAAGGCTTATCGGTGGCAACCAATACTTTTGTCATATTTTTATGATTTAAGGAAGGGCACCCGGTCAGGTGCCCTGTGAATTTTTCTTATGCGTTCGCTTTTTCAAATTCATGCATGGCGTCAACCAGGGCCTGAACACTTTCGATCGGCATGGCATTGTATGTTGAAGCCCTGAATCCTCCAACAGATCTGTGTCCCTTAATCCCTATCATCCCTTTGGTTTTTGCAAATTCCATGAAGGCATCTTCTTTGTCTTTATATTGCTCCTTCATCACAAAGCAGATATTCATAAGTGACCGGCTATCCTTTGCAACAGTACCAACGAATATTTTACTATTATCGATGGCATCGTAAAGCAGATTCGCCTTTTTAATGTTCATGGCTTCCACGGCCGCAACACCGCCGAGGCTCTTTATCCAGCGCAGTGTTTCCAGACAGGTATATATTGCAAACACAGGAGGGGTGTTGTAAAGGGAGGGCTCCTTTATATGGGTGGCATAGCTGAGCATGGTTGGTATTTTTCGCTCAACCTTCGCAAGCAGCGCCTCTTTGATGATAACGAAGGTGACACCCGCAGGACCAAGATTTTTCTGCGCACCACCATAGATTAAGTCGTATTTGGAAATATCAATAGGGCGGCTGAGAATGTCTGACGACATGTCGGCGATCAAAGGCACCTGACAATCCATGTCATAACGGATTTCAGAACCATAGATGGTATTGTTGGTGGTGATGTGGAAATAATCAGCATCTGCGGGAACCGTGAAATCTTTGGGTACATAACAGAAATTTTTATCTGCCGAGGATGCAACTACATTTACCTCACCAAAGAATTTCGCCTCCTTGATCGCTTTTTGTGCCCATACCCCTGTCTCGAGGTAGGCCGCTTTTTTATTCAAAAAATTATAGGGGATCATGCAAAATTGAAGACTTGCTCCCCCGCCAAGAAAAATAATCTGATAACCGGCAGGGATGTTGAGAAGTTCTTTAAATAAAGCCACCGTTTCATCAAGAATGGCTTGAAAATCTTTACTTCGATGCGAAATTTCCAAAAGGGATAAACCAATTCCGTTGAGGTCCAGAATGGCTTTTGCCGAATTCTCTACTGCAATGCGTGGAAGAATGGAGGGACCCGCATTAAAATTGTGCTTTTTCATAAGTGAAGGTTTAAATTAATAGTTATATTATTGAAGTTATCCAAGTGTTATAAAGAAACAAAGTAAACGCTTAAAATTGTAAATTCAAAAATATAAAAAATTCAGCCAAAAAACATGGGCTGCCAGTATTTTTTTATGTGAATGATAATCAGCGATAAAAAATAACAGGAAGGAGGGGCTATTTTTTGTTCCTGGAATCAATATCCTTAACAAAGTTCCAGCAGCCATTGTTAAATTCAAATCCGTCAAACACATCTCCGGCCGCAACATAAAACTGATATTGACCTTCCAATTGGGAGTCAAGAGGCACGAGCCTGTCGAAAACAATTAGACTGGCATCTCTGGCAGTATAATCAAACACCCGCTTTTTTGAGTTCCATTTTTTATCGGAATTGATGGACTGGGCCTCATATTTCAACGACATAGAAGTCGATGCTGAGTACCTGAAAATGATACGAGACATTTTTCCATCCTTGAAATCAGGAAATAGGTGTAATCCGAATTTGGGAGTGCCCTGCATATCGAAGGTGAGGATTTCAATAATTTTTTGCGTAATCGTCGCAGTCTTTCCTGACCAACCAAGCAGGGTATAATACTTTTGCCCCTTATTTGATTCGTTTACGATGATCTTGTAATATAAAGCCCCATACCAGTTTGAATTATTCACAATGGATGTATCGGGTGAATCATTTGAATCTGTTGACTCCTTAAGCGGAATAATCACGGCAGGGTCCCTGTTTATTGTTTTAATAAAACCGAAGTAGGTGTGATTTCCTCTGCTGTCGGGAAGGTTCCAGTGATAGATGGTGAATTTATTATCCGGTGAAGAAATGATTACCAACGACTTAAGTGACTGAAATGCATGGTTTCCGGCATCGGGAAGCCTCAGCGCATTGTATAAACATTGAGAAAATAAGGCGTTGCGTGATTTTTTGATGCTGTCATCCGGGCTTTGATTTATCGTAATGAACAAAGCGACCAGCGAGTCCTCAGCTTGTTTCATGCTTTGAAAGCCCTGACCGGCTGCAGGGTAATACGAAATGCCAATGAGGATCATCAGCCCCTGCAAGAAAAGGAAACGCGTATATTTTTTAACCATAGTTTGCAATCTGAAAGAAACGGGAATCAGTTGACTTTATTTTATTAATTTAACTTTGCATAAAAATAGTGGTATGACTTTGGAAAAGCGGATACAATCATTTGAATTACTCGGGAACATCCTGCGCAGGTATCATGAAAATTCATCCGAACCGGAGATGCTTCCGCTCATTGCAGCCGCTCAAATCAGCTATGCTGAAAATCCATGGTTTACTCCCCGGAATATCCAAACCTCCTTAAACAGCCTTGGAGAGGCGCTGAAAATTGAAAATTTGAGAGCATGGTTGTCGACATATCAACAAAAAACAGGCAGGCCACTGGTCCAAAAGGTTGTGGGTGTAATCATGGCAGGAAACATTCCTGCTGTTGGATTTCACGATTTTCTCTGCGTTCTTCTCTCCGGACATAAAATCAAAGCCAGGTTGTCCTCTGCCGATGCCCGCCTGCTCCCGGCCATGGCCGAAATTTTATTGAAGTATGAACCAGAATGGGATTCACAGATAACGTTTATCACTGGTAAACTTGAACATTTCGATGCAATCATTGCCACCGGCAGCAATAATTCTTCAAGGTATTTTGAATATTATTTCGGGAAATATCCAAACATCATCAGGAAAAACAGGAATAGTGTCGCAGTAATCACCGGAGATGAAAACGGGGATGAACTGGAAAAACTTGCTGACGACATGATGCTCTACTTTGGCCTGGGGTGCAGGAGCATTTCAAAATTATTTGTACCTGAAGGATATGATTTTTCACCCTTGATTAAGGCTTTGCAAAAATATGATCAGTACGTAAATCATAATAAATACCGCAATAATTATGATTATTGCAGGACAATGCTCCTCATGAATCTGGTCCCATATATCGATGCAGGGTGTTTGCTTCTGAAAGAAGATCATTCGATTACATCACGAATCGCGGTATTGCATTATGAATTCTACTTAGATACTGACCGCGTTTTAAATTCAATAACTGAAAACAGGGATACGATACAATGTGTTGTTTGCCATCGTGCATTGCGAATAGCAACAGTGCACCCCGGTAAAGCCCAGTATCCTGCATTATGGGAATATGCTGATGAGGTTGATACACTGGACTTTTTACTTTCTTGATTTTCTTGGAAAAAATCTTTGGAATTCAAATTAATATCATTACTTTTGCACCCTCATTAAATTTTACCTTACAATGAAAAAAGATATTCACCCGAAAGATTACAGGTTGGTTGTGTTTAAAGATATGTCGAACGATTACACCTTCCTTTCTAAATCGACGGTTAAGACGAGAGAAACGATTGTATTTGAAGATGGAAAAGAATATCCATTGATCAAATTGGAAATTTCGCATACGTCACATCCCTTCTATACAGGGAAAATGAAATTGGTTGATACTGCGGGACGAGTTGATAAGTTCAAAAGCCGCTACCAAAAACACATTGATCAAAAGGCATCTAAATAAGCGTCCTTCATAATATTTTTGAAGAGCCTCCGTTTTTCTATGGAGGCTCTTTTTATTTTTTATCTTTGTGCTATTATAATCCTTTTAAACCATGAATTACATACTATTTGACGAAAGCATAGTCCGCACCAACCTATTACCTCTTACATTTGTCAGACCCGTTGCCGACATCCGAATTGGCATCCTGACCATCAGGGAAAAATGGGAAAAACGCTTGAAATCAAAAACCTCTACACTTACAGATGGATATCTTTCAGCTAAATTTCCTATTGTTAAAGAATCGAATAATGTGCTTATCAATGGATCAATTTGCCCTAACGATGAGATTATTGCAGCGGTAAAAACCCTGAAACCCAACCAAACCGTTGTTTACAACGATACGATTATCGCACTGCATGTTACCGAGGAGGAGCTTGACAGCATTGGAGATGCATCTTCTGAAGGAATCGAAGAGATTAAAATATCAAACGCCCCTTTGAAAATTAATCATACCTGGGAAATTTTTTCTAAAAATGAGATGGCATTGTCGGATGATTTTAATCTCCTCACAAAAGGGAGGAAATCTCAGCCTTTGAGCGATACAAACAGGGTGTTGGGTGTGGAAAATATTTTTGTTGAAAAGGGGGCGAAGGTTGAATTTGCCATCCTGAATGCCACTACAGGCCCGATATACATCGCAAAGGAGACTGAAATCATGGAAGGCGCCGTTATTCGTGGCCCATTTGCTCTCTGCGAAGGAGCCGAAGTAAAGATGGCTGCAAAAATTTATGGTCCGACCACAGTTGGTCCCTATTGCCGGGTCGGAGGTGAAATTAACAATTCAGTGCTCTTTGGCTATTCCAATAAGGCACACGATGGATTCCTAGGCCATTCCGTTATTGCCGAATGGTGCAATCTTGGAGCCGATACAAACACATCAAACCTTAAAAATACCTATGATAATGTTCGCTTGTGGAGTTACGGCAAGCAAACATTTGTTAATACCCATTTGCAATTTTGCGGATTGATCATGGGCGACCATTCCAAATGTGCCATTGACACCATGTTCAATACAGGAACCGTTGTTGGCGTCAGTGCAAATATTTTTGGCTCCGGATTTCAGCGAAACTTTATTCCCTCGTTTACCTGGGGAGGAACATCAGGTCACACCAACTACAATATTAATAAAGCCATGGAGGTCGCTGAAATTGTTTTCAGGCGTCGGCGACGCAATTTTGACGAGATTGAACGCGATCTCCTGAAAAATGTATACACAATAACCCTGAAGAATAAATTCCTTTAGTCCAGGTTAATAATTTCGTGGCACATATATTGTCAATTATGCACCCCCGGATATTTTCGCCCGGGTTTATGACATTTTGACTATTGAATAAATTATGAAAAATTTGATGGAGCCTGATGCGTTGATGTTTTCTGATTTGATTGACTCAGAAACCGAGTTTATTCCTTTGCTGTCATCTGAGGATGAAGAGGCCATGAATACAGAGGAAGTTCCTGAAGTGCTTCCAATTTTGCCATTGCGCAATACAACCCTGTTTCCGGGAGTGGTTATTCCGATCACCGTTGGCCGTGATAAATCAATAAAGCTAATCCGCGAATTCTATAAGGGCAGCCGCATCATTGGTGTGGTAGCACAAAAGGATGCAAATATCGAGGATCCTGAATTTGATGATCTTCACAAAGTTGGAACAGTTGCTTACATCATAAAAATATTGCAGATGCCCGACGGCAGTAATACCGCTATTATTCAGGGAAAACGCCGTTTTGCCATCCGTGAACTTATTCAGGCCGAACCCTATATCCTGGCATCTGTCACCGCGTTTGAAGCGCCGGCTGACATCCCCATCGATAATGGTGAATTTAACGCACTCATTGCATCGCTGAAAGACATGGCCATTCAGATTATTTCAAAATCTCCAAATATTCCATCTGAAGCAGCTTTTGCAATAAAAAATATTGAATCACCTTCGTTCCTGGTTCATTTTATCACTTCGAATCTGAGTATCGATCTTGCTGAAAAGCAGAACCTGCTTGAAATTGCCGACTTAACGGAGAGTGCCAACAGGGTGCTGACATTGCTTACAAAAGAGTTGCATGTTGCCGATTTAAAGCAACAGATTCAGAATAAAGTTAAGACCGACCTCGACAAACAACAACGTGATTTTATTCTTAATCAACAGCTAAAAACCATCCAGGAAGAACTTGGAGGAAGTCCGAACGGTCAGGAAATCAATGCCCTTCGCGAACTTGCCAAAGACAAAAAGTGGACAAAGGAGGTTTCTGAGACTTTTGATAAAGAGATGAGCAAGCTTCAGCGTATGCATCCGATGGCAGCTGAATATTCGATTCAAACGAACTACCTCGAGACCCTGGTTCAGCTTCCATGGGGAGATTATACGCTTGATAACCTCGATTTGCATCATGCGCAGCAGGTGCTTGATGAAGATCATTTCGGACTGGAAAAGGTCAAGGAACGCATCATTGAACATCTTGCGGTCATCAAACTCAAAAAGGATTTCAAGTCGCCAATCTTGTGTCTTGTTGGTCCCCCGGGTGTTGGAAAAACATCTCTTGGAAAAAGCATAGCCCGTGCCCTTGGCCGGAAGTACACCCGCATGTCATTGGGTGGTCTTCGGGATGAATCGGAACTTCGTGGCCACCGGAAGACCTACATCGGTGCCATGCCTGGGCGGATCCTTCAAAGCCTTAAAAAGATCAAATCTTCAAACCCGGTCTTTGTCCTGGATGAAATCGACAAAGTCATGGGCATGAACATCAATGGAGATCCGCAGGCTGCACTGCTCGAAGTGCTTGATCCGGAGCAGAATGTTGCGTTTTATGACAATTACCTTGAAATAGATTATGATCTTTCAAGGATCATGTTTATTGCCACAGCAAATACATTAAGTACCATTCATCCTGCATTGCGCGACCGGATGGAAATTATCGATATTCCCGGTTATTTAATGGAGGAAAAAGTTGAGATTGCTCTCCGCCATCTCCTGCCAAAGCAATTACAGGAACATGGTATTAAGAAAAGCCAGATTCAGTTCAGCAAAGAATTGATAAAGAAAATCATCGAAGACTATACCCGTGAATCAGGTGTGCGTACCCTTGAAAAATGTATTGCAAAGATTATGCGCAATAAGGTTAAGTCGATTGTGACTGATGAAAAATTCAATAAAAAGCTTGAAGAAGCTGATTTGAAAAAGATCATGGGTATTCCCGTTTTTCAGGTCGATAGATATATATCCAATGAAGTTGCAGGTGTTGTTACCGGACTTGCGTGGACAATGGCTGGTGGCGAAATTCTTTTTATTGAAGTAAGCCTGAGCAGGGGCAAAGGTGATCTGACCCTGACCGGGAACCTGGGAGATGTCATGAAAGAATCTGCATCCATTGCCCTGGCTTATCTTAAAGCGAATTCCGAAGTCTTTGGCGTTGACCCGGGGGCTTTTCAAGACTGGAATGTTCATATCCACGTACCTGAGGGAGCAACCCCGAAAGATGGTCCATCCGCTGGAATTACAATGTTTACAGCGCTGGCATCCGCCTTTACTCAGTTTAAAGTGCGCGAACGGATGGCTATGACCGGAGAGATAACCTTACGGGGTAAAGTTTTACCTGTGGGAGGAATCAAGGAAAAAATGCTGGCAGCACGACGTGCAAATCTGAAGGATATCATCCTCTCGAAAGAAAACCAGAAAGACATTGAAGAGATTAAGTCCGATTATGTCAAGGGGCTGAGATTCCATTATATCGATGAAATGAAAGAAATAAAGGATCTTGCCCTGCTTAAAGAAAAGGTGAAAAACCCGCTTAATCTGTCTTACAAAAAGTAAAGGTCGTTATCGACCTGAATCAGGATCATGGAGATAGGTCGTTGAAGATTCCTTAAGCAGGATGTTGTTGAATGGATCAAAAACGACGATGATCGGACGCCTCACGAATCTGAATTCAAATTCCTGATGATTTACATGGTTCATCACCTGCACGATCGAATCGGTCCCATTATCAAAACAGATTCTGACCTGAATGGGCATTTTGAAAAAAGCGGGGTCTGTCTGGGTTTGATTCACAGTGAATGATACCCTCCAGGAATTAATCCCCAGGCTGTCAATATCGTACTTGTTTTGATAGACTGGATGGTTTGGACTGTACACCCATTCTTCAAAGAACCAATCCAGCTTTTCACCTGAAACTTTTTCGGCCACCCTTATAAAATCAGGAGTACACGCATTTTTAAACATCAGGTTTGTATCGGTTGCATAATCGTGCATTACCTTGAAAAACAGACTGTCTCCCAGCACATATCTGAGCTGAAACAGCACGCAGGCTCCCTTGTTATAAGAAATCGCCTGATTATAAAGTATTTGGGATTCAGGAGTTTGAATGGCCCATTCAGAATTGTACAGCGGCCACCCGGGATTATGCGCAAGATAATAACTTGCATGTGCGTTCATGCTCTTCTTATATGCATCGGAACCTGATGAATGTTCAACCCATAGATGTTCACTGTATGTTCCGAAACCCTCATTCAGCCATATATCAGCCCAGGTTGCACAGGTAATTAAATCGCCAAACCATTGATGTGAATGCTCATGTGCGATCAGATTGGCGTTACCGTATCCGCCCGGCCTCAGGTTAACCATACTCTGATTTTCCATGCCGCCCCATTGAAACGCACTGTTCAGGGTGGCAAATCCAATTTTTTCAAAAGGATAGTTGCCGAATTTTTCTGAGAAAAAATTTGTAATGGGAATGATGGAGGTGTCAATTACTGTTAAATTCTCACCGGGTTTATGGTAAATCCTGATCGGGATACTGTCGCCGGGATTATCTGATGTATGCCAGTACTTCGAATGAATCCTGAAATTAACGCTTGAGGTAAAGGTGATCAGGTAGGTTGACACTGGAAGGTTGCTCATCCAGTGGTAATACAGTGTATCGGACGAGATGGTTGAATCTGCCAATAATCCCGTTGAACCAAGCCGTACAGATAGCGGAACTTTGGCAATCAGTTCCCACCTGGCTTTATCTGAGGGACGATCCCAGCAAGGAAGCCAATTCCTTGTGCCTTCGGGAGGCGAATCGGTAAAAACATATCCGGAAGAGACAAAAAAACCATTGTCTGCAATGTTATTATGCCGATAATAAATCCTGAGATTCACCACATCTCCCGGAAGATAGGTTCTGTCAAGAATAATATCTAAAATGTCAGACACATGTTTAAAAGAGATACCTGCCATAGTGACAGAATCAATGGTAAGGGAAGAATTATTTGCGTTCAGTTTAATAGCGTTCAGGGTGGAATCCACCTTAAAAGTCAATACCTCATTTGCGCTAAATGCAGCGGGATAAGGGTCCTGATAACATTGGAACAGGTCAACTTCCAGCCTGTATTTTAAAACATCAAAACTGTGCCTTGTTGTAGGAGGTAGGGTGTCAAAAGGTTCCCCGGTGGAATGTGCTGCATTTCCGATGGAGGCAGAGGCAATGAGTAGCGACAAAAAGAATATTCTGATCACACGCATGGAACTATCTGAATATAACGAGCTTTTTAAAGTGGACACTGACTCCGGCTGAAAGTTTGCAGAGATACGTTCCGGATGGGAGATTTGAGCAGTCAAAGGTAACTTCATGCTTCCCACTGGGCTTGAAAGAGATATCCGGTTCAAGCAATGTGTTACCAAGCAAACTGGTTATCTCCACCCTTACTTGCATAGGCTCATTGATTTCATATTGCAGGATCGCGTCGGTACTTGCAGGATTAGGGATGATTTGCAGGAATTTTACAATGGTATTTTCGTGCATCTTTTTATCCACGCCAACTGTCGTAGCGCCACTTTTCAAAACGATCTGGCCCTCAGGATCAAATTTGAAAAGACCAGGCTGCTTATCGACAATCCAGGAAAATTGCTGATAATTCGCATCATTCATGACCCGGAATGTGATGTGGGTGCCATCGGAAAAACCAACCAGGACTTCAACCGGCATTTTGAAAAAGGGCGCATTGGTCTGAACCTGGATTATTTGGAGATTAATCTTCCACTGGTTATTCCCCAGTGACTCGAAATTATAGGTGTTCTGGTACACCGGATGATTGGGTTGATAAATCCATTCATCAAAGAACCAATTGTAATCAGCTCCTGCGACCTGGTTTACTTTGTCACTGAAGTCCTGGACAATAGCGGATTTAAATTTCAGGTTCGTGTCTGAGCAATAGGCCTTTATCACCTGAGAAAACAAGGAATCGCCGAGTACGTATCTCAATTGATGAACAACACATGCCCCTTTCATGTAAGTGATGGAGTAGTCAAACAGGATATTGCCTGAAGGTGTCGTAACGGCCCAGGATGGATCAGAAATGGGCCATCCGGCATTGTAGGACAGATAATAGTTGGCATAACTGTTTATATTTGCCTTGTATGTTGCATATCCTCCATAGCTTTCATACCAGAATGCCTCACCCCAAGTCGCAAAACCTTCATTCAGCCATATATCTGCCCAGGTGCTGCAGGTAATCATATCGCCGAACCATTGGTGTGCGTATTCATGCGCGGCCAGCCCCTCATCCCAGCAATTCGGACACAGGCTGGTAAGCGTCTGATTTTCCATACCTCCCCAAACAAAATCGGAATTAAGTGTGGCAAAACCATTTTTTTCAAATGGGTGCTCAACAAAATTTTCAGAAAACCAGGTTGTCATATCCGGAAGGATGGAGATTACTGGATCTGGATTTTCACCGGCATTGTAATAGAATCGCAGGGGAACGCTGTCAGCCGGATTGCCTGGCTTATGCCAATAGATGATATCCAATTTGTAATTTACTTTGGATGTAACGGCAATCAGGTAGGTTGCGATATTTTGTTCTGAAATCCAATGATAGGTGAGCTTATCCCCAATGATGGTTGAATCTGCCAGCCTCCCGTTAGAACCCAGCTTGACATTTAAAGGGACAGTTGCGGTCAGATCAAGCAATGCCTTATCCGACGGCTGATCCCAGCAAGGAAACCACCTCCTGGCACCTTCAGGTTCGCAATCTGTGAAAACAAATCCATTTTTTACGTAAAAGGCGTGATCCTGCACATTTTTGTGACGGTAATATATTTTGATTTCGGCAACCTCCCCGGCAGCATATGTGCGGTCGAGCTGAACAGTGAGCATGTTGTTGGCATGGGTATATGAAACACCTGCAAGTCTCACAGAATCAATGATAAGAGAGTAATTCTCTGCGTTTAAATGGATTGAGGTTAGTACAGAATCAATCTTGAAATTGATTATCACAGATCCCGAAAAATTTTTCGGATAGGGACTGAAATAGCAATTGTAAAGATCGACATTCAAGGTGTATTTAATAACATCAAAGGTATGACGCGGGCCTGAAGCGGTGTTGAATGGCTTGTTTGGCATGGCAAACAAGCTGGACTTTTTCATAGCACAAGAGGCAGATCCTTTCGAAGTGAAATTGTTTTGTGCCGAAGAATTCATAAGCACTAAAAAAAGCAATATGGTCAGGGAGGTGATTTTGTTCATCTAATGGTAAGATTGGGGGTGTTTGTGAGTGATGCAAAATTAATGATTTTTAAAGGAGGGTTTTGAAATTACTTGACAGTATTGAAAAAACAGATATTTTTGTGGTCATCCTATGAAAAAACCGAATTTCCTGTTTTTTGTTTTTATTACATTGTTTTTCTCCTGTTCAAATCATGAGAGGCAGCTGGGGAAGCGCGTTTTCCGGTACAATGAGGCCGCAAATATTACCTCATTGGATCCGGCATTTTCCAGGGATCAATCCATTATCTGGGCTACAAATCAACTTTTTAACGGCCTGGTCCAACTGAATGACCGCATGGAGGTTCGTCCGTGTATTTCCAGATCCTGGGAAATTTCATCATCAGGACTTGAATATGTTTTTCATCTGCGCAGTGACGTTTTCTTTCATGACAGTCCTGCATTTAGGGATGGAAAGGGTCGCAGGGTGGTAGCCAGTGACTTTATCTATTCCTTTCGACGGATTATTGATCCCTCCGTCGCTTCACCCGGAGCATGGATATTCAACAATATCAGCTTCAACGGGGATAAGCCTCCCTTTGAGGCCTTGAATGATTCAACGGTCATTGTCCGGCTTAATCAGCCATTCCCTCCATTCCTCGGTTTGTTAAGCATGCAGTATTGCTCGGTAATCCCATTTGAAGCGATAGAATTTTATGGGGCTGGTTTCCGCCGTAACCCCATCGGAACAGGCCCATTCATATTTAAAATGTGGGAGGAGGGGGTGAAGTTGGTCCTGGTTAAAAATCCTGCATACTTTGAATCAATGAATGGTGAACGATTGCCGTTTCTGGATGCGGTGGCCATTACGTTTGTGGCTGATAAACAATCAGCCTTTCTTGAGTTCATCAAAGGAAACCTGGATTTTCTCTCAGGTATTGATCCGACCTATAAAGATGAACTCCTTACGCATGATGGGAAACTTCAGCCAAAGTATGCACAGAAAATCATGCTGATCACCCAGCCCTATCTCAATACGGAATACCTTGGGTTTATGGTTGAAAACCAAAGCCAGGGAAAGGAGGTGCCGGCAATTTTAGATAAAAGGCTCAGGCAAGCGATCAGTCTGGCCTTTGACCGGAAAAAAATGATCAGGTATTTACGAAATAATATAGGAACGCCTGGTTATCAGGGAATTACTCCAAAAGGCCTGCCTTCATTTGATTCCAATCACATTTTTTATGATTATAACCCACAGAAAGCCAGACAGTTGTTGGCTGCAGCGGGGTATCCCGGAGGAAAAGGCCTCTCTTCATTGACTTTGACAAGTACACCCGATTATCTGGATATTTGTAAATACATTCAACATCAGGTGGCTTCCATTGGTCTCGATCTGAAAATTGAGGTAAGTCCGCCGGCTGCGGTCAAGGAGATGAAAGCGGAGGGTAAATTGTCATTTTTCAGGGCTTCGTGGATTGCTGATTATCCTGATGCCGAAAATTATCTTTCCATGTTTTATACGAGAAATTTTTGTCCCAAGGGGCCCAATTATACGCATTTTTCAAACCCCGATTTTGACCGCCTGTATGAAAAATCGATGTCCACCATCGATGATTCACTCCGACGGGTGTACTATAAGGAAATGGAGCATATCATGATGGAGGAGGCGCCTGTTGTTATTCTCTATTATGATCAGGTGTTAAGGTTCGTTCAAAAAAACATTCAGGGTCTCAATAGCAACCCGATGAACCTCCTGACGTTGAAACAGGTTAAAAAGTTATAGAAAGTCCGTCGTACGCAAGTTTTACAAATGAAGGCAACTCCTTGCTTACCTCTGAATGATTTCCCATCTGGTGGCTGATATGTGTAAGAAAGCCTTGCTCCGGTTTAATTTCATGCATCAATGCAAGCGCCTCATCAAGATTGAAATGGGAATAATGCTTTGTTTTTCGTAATGCATTAAGAACGAGTATTTTAGATCCTTTAATCTTTTTCTTCTCCCTTTCACTAATATTTACAGCATCCGTGATATAGGTAAAATCGTTGATGCGAAAGCCATACACAAATTTGTCACTGTTGTAATGCAAAGCCCTCACGGGAATTATTTTATGTTCATCGATCATGAATGGCTTATTCGTTATACTGTGCAGCACAATCTCAGGAACGCCGGGATAGCGATCTTTTTCAAAGGCATAGGAAAACTCCATTTTTATAATCCTTTGAACTTTATTGGAGGCGTACACCTCAGCTGGCCTGCGGTTGATATAATTGAATGCCCTCACATCATCCAGTCCCCCGAGGTGATCCTTGTGCCCGTGGGTAACCAGGATGGCGTCAATTGACCGGATGTTTTCCCGGAGCATCTGTTGCCTGAAATCCGGCCCGCAATCAACAATGATCCGGTGATCGCCGGTTTCGATTGAAATGGAAGAACGGAGCCTTTGGTCATGGGTATCACCCGATTGGCAAACCCGGCAATCACAAGCAATAACAGGTATTCCCTGAGATGTTCCCGTACCAAGAAAGGTGACCTTCATTCCATCCTCATTTGCAACAAAGATAACTGGAATTGGTTATTACTGGATACTTTTATCGAATTCAATCCGTTTGTAACTTATCATATCAAAAATTGTAAGGTTCATCAGGAATGATTAACTTTGCAAATCTGTCTGAATGAATCAATAACTGCAAATTATGTTCGGTAACCTTAGAACCAAAATTGGCCGGTATTATTTCAAAAAAGAAAAGATGAAGACCGAATGTCATCGCCAGATGACCAATCTTCAGGAAGCCCAACGGATAGGCATATTGTATACCCTTAATGAGATGCCTGATTATGAGCGTGTTTCGGACTTTGTAGCCAAATTACAAATAGATCATAAAGAGGTAGAAGCGCTGGGGTTTGTGAAAAATAAAAATCTTGTTCAGCGCTTTTTACCCAAATTATCCTTCGGTTTTTTTTCTAAACGGGATCTGACCTGGTTTTACAAGCCAATACACAAGCAGGTAAGGCATTTTATTGAAAAGGAGTTTGATCTGCTGATTGATTTAAGTTTACAGGATAGTTTCCCGCTAAAATATATTTCCGGATTATCAAATGCCTTACTCCGTGTTGGGAAATTTTCTGAGGAAAATACAGCCTATTACGACCTGATGATTGATACGAAATCTACCATGACCTCCGATGAATATCTTGGACAAATACAGCACTATCTCACAATTATCAATACAGATGCGAAGAGGTAATAACAAATTCAAAGGAACAGGTGTTGCTGTAGTAACCCCATTTAAAAAATCAGGAGCAATTGATTTTGAAGCCTATGAAAGGCTTGTTGACCATGTCATACAAGGGGGTGTTGATTTTATTGTTGTCCTGGGAACAACGGGAGAATCCCCGACCATTTCAAAACCTGAAAAAAAGGCCCTGATTGAGTTTTCAGTGAAGGTGGTAAATAAGCGGGTCCCATTGGTGGTAGGAATCGGGGGAAACAGTACATCCGACGTTGTTCTTGCCATTCACGGAACGCCTTTTAAAGGAGTTGATGCCATCCTGTCCGTTTGTCCCTATTATAATAAACCTCCCCAGGAGGGGATCTACCAGCATTATAAAATTATTTCAGAAGCATCCCCCGTACCTGTCATTATTTACACAGTGCCCGGCAGGACCAGCAGCAACATCTCCGCAACTACAACCTTGCGACTTGCCCGTGACTGTCATAATATTGTTGGGATTAAGGATGCATCCGGTAATTTTGACCAGGCTTTCCAGGTATTAAAAAACCGGCCAGCTGATTTTTTGGTTTTATCTGGAGATGATGCACTCACGTTACCCTTGCTCGCGTCAGGAGCGGATGGTGTGATATCTGTGACAGCAAACGCCTACCCCAGAGAGTTTTCAGAAATGGTACGGTTTGCATTGTCTGGTAATTTTCCACCTTCAAGGAACTTGCATTTCAAGCTTCTGGACTTTACCAACGCTTTATTTGCCGACGGAAGTCCAGCGGGGATCAAGGCTGCCCTGGAACTTAAACAAATTTGCAGCAGCCACACCAGGCTGCCGCTTGTTCCTGTAAACCAGGATGTTCAGGAACTGATAAAGAAACTCATTGCCCAACTTGAGACATAATATGAAACAGATACTAATTGCCATTTTATTTTACAGTCTGGCCTCCCTGTTTTCAATGCTTCATGCTCAGGATTATAATCAAAAAACCCTGGATAGCCTTTTTAATGAAAGGGGAGAGGTGTATTTTAAATTTTCTATTCCAGACCTGGATGATGTTCATACACTTACACGCATCATTTCAATTGACAATGTCATAGGGCACGAAGTTTTTGCCTATGCAAACAGAAAGGAATTTTCCGAATTTATTCAATTGAAACTAGTCTTCACCCTGCTCCCGCATCCGGGGACCTTGCTTAGCGAAAGCGAGCTTAATCCGTATAGCGGGACTGACCAACGAAACAGAACTACCTGGAACTTTTATCCTACCTATCAGCAATATATTGATTACATGACCGGCTTTGCAGCAGCATATCCTGAAATCTGCAAGGTCGATACAGTGGGAATCTCCATTCTGGGGCGATTAATACTTGCAGTAAAAATAAGCGACCATGTTCAGCAGGAGGAGGCCGAACCCCAATTTCTTTATACTTCATCCATGCATGGAGATGAAACAACCGGATATGTTTTAATGCTGCATCTAATCGATCATTTACTGTTAAATTACGGGACAGATACCAATATCGCCAACCTGGTAAATACCACGGAAATTTTTATCAATCCGCTGGCAAATCCCGATGGAACCTATCATGGAGGAAATAGTTCGGTTAACGGAGCTGTTCGTTTTAATGCAGCCAACATTGATCTGAATCGTAATTTTCCTGATCCTAAAGATGGTCCGCACCCCGATGGCAATGCCTGGCAGGTTGAGACCCTGGCCTGGATGGCCTATGCCGAAGAAAACCACTTTTCGTTGAGTGCCAATTTTCATGGAGGTGCAGAGGTTTTTAATTATCCATGGGATACATGGGTTAAATTGGCTGCAGATGATGAATGGTGGCAATTTGTAGGGAGGGAATGGGCTGACACGGTTCATCAATATGGCCCCTCCGGATATTTTACTTTTATGAATAATGGAATTACCAATGGCAACGCCTGGTACGAAATAACTGGCGGTCGCCAGGATTACATGAATTATTGGCACCAATGCCGCGAGGTGACCGTTGAAATATCCAACACCAAGTTGCTTCCGGCTGCCCAATTTCCAGCATTCTGGAATTACAATTATCGCTCATTCCTGAATTTTATCAGGCAATCCAGCTATGGTTTCAGTGGAATTGTAACGGATACCGTGACTGACGAACCGATCGTTGCCAAGGTGTTTATCCAATATCACGATAAAGACAATTCTGAAGTATATTCAAGAATGCCAACAGGTTTTTATACGCGTCCAATATATGAAGGAGCGTATGATGTGACCTTTTCCTCATCCGGATATTTTACTAAAACCATAAAAAACGTCAGTGTAACGAAAAGGAGTACCACAAACCTTGATGTACAGCTCCGTCCCCTGACCTATGATGCGCAGGATAAAGTTACACAGACCGTAATGGTTTTTCCAAACCCCTCTGATGGCAGATTCAAGTTACAATTCCCTGAAAGTCCTATTAATCCCTCATGTTCTGTTCAGGTGATCAACACATTGGGCGCTGTTGTTTATTCACAGGAGATAGATTATACACCCGGCATAACGTCGGTAAACCTCCATATGTCAAACCTCAAAAGCGGTTTGTATTTTTTGAAATTCAATTCGGGCTACCGGATATACATGGATAAGCTGATCATAAAATAAAAACCAACCAGGATAAATCAGAATTTATCAGCAAGTGCCGGTATTGTATCTTTGGAATATTTCCCCTCATCCAGTTTTTTCTTGACCTCTGCAAATGCAGCAATGGTTGTATTTACATCTTCAAGGGTGTGCGATGCGGTTGGAATCAGCCGAAGCATAATGACATCCTTGGGTACAACCGGATAGATGACTCCTGAGCAGAATATACCGTAATTTTCACGAAGATCTGCAATGACTTGTGTTGCCTCAATCGCGCCTCCCTGGAGCAATACCGGTGTGACCGGCGATTGCGTTTTCCCGATGTTAAACCCCTTTTCACGGAGTCCGGTTTGTAATGCTTTAACAATAACCCAGAGTTTTTCACGCAATTCAGGATGGGTACGAATCATATCCAGCCGCTTCAATGATCCGACAACGATGGGGAGCGGCAGTGATTTTGCATAGATCTGTGACCGCATGTTATAGGTCAGCGCTTTGATGATCCGTCTTTCGCTGGCTACAAACGCTCCGATTCCGGCCATGGCTTTGGCAAACGTACCAAAATAAACATCGACGCCATCCATGACCATCTGTTCCTGGCTTGTCCCGGCACCTGTTGAACCCATGGTCCCAAATCCATGTGCATCATCTACCAAAAGCCTGAATCCATACTTATCCTTGAATTGAAGAATCCCCTTCAGATTTCCGAGGTCACCAGGCATGCCGAACACCCCTTCCGTAATAACGAGAATTCCGCCCCCGGTTGAATCGGCCACTTTTCTTGCATGGACGATCTGGGTTTCGAAATTTTCAAGATCATTGTGTTTAAATACAAACCGTTTCCCTATGTGCAATCTTAACCCATCAAGGATGCATGCATGTGATTCAGAATCGTACACAACAACATCATGGCGGTCGAGCATTGAATCGATGATCGAAACCATCCCTTGATATCCATAGTTCAAAAGATAAGCAGACTCTTTATTTTCAAAAGCAGCAAGTTCGCATTCGAGTTGTTCGTGGTAATTTGTTTGTCCCGACATCATGCGCGCACCCATGGGAGCTGCCAAACCAAACTGAGCCGATGCTTCGGCATCCACCTTTCTAATTTCAGGGTGATTCGCCAATCCCAGGTAATTGTTCAAACTCCAAACAAGTACAGGTTTTCCCCTGAAATGCATTCTGCTTGAAATTTCTCCTTCAAGTTTCGGGAATGAAAAATAACCAAAACCTTGTTCGGCATACTGGCCCAACGGCCCCATGTTTCCGGCAACTTTGTCAAAAATATCCACGGTTTAAAAAAATTAAGTGATACGATGTATTAATGAATTTTCAGGCTGCAAAAGTACCAAAAAAGAAATACTTTTTTATACTACTGACCGTTACTAGATGGTATTATTATGATTTTTCCATCAAAAGTTGTAAATTTGCACCATGAAATATAGGGCCCTCTTATTCTTCACATTCACCCTGCTGCTTTTATTGTCATCCTGTAAATTTCAGAAATTGCTGAAGAGTGGTTCAGTGGATGAAAAATATGAAGAAGCACTGAAATTATATGCGGGAAAGGACTATTCCCGAGCACTTCAGCTGTTCGACCAATTGGCTGGAGCCATGCGTGCCACAGAAAAGTCACAAAAAATTGCCTATTGTTATGCCTACTGCTATTTTCATCAAAAGGACTATACAATGGCCTCCTACTATTTTAAACGGTATACAACAACCTATCCCAGCACACCGGAAGCAGAGGAGTGCATGTTTATGGGTGCCTATTGTAATTTCCTGAATTCACCTGAATACAGCCTTGATCAAACGGTTACCTATGAAGCATTGAAGGATCTGCAATTATTTACCAATACCTATTCAAGCAGTAAACGGGTTTCAGAATGTAACGATTTAATGGATAAACTCAGGGTGAAACTTGAACATAAAGATTACAGGATCGCCAAATTATATTACCGTATGGACGATTATTCGGCTGCCATACAGAGTTTTGGTACCATTCTCAAGGAGTTTCCTGATACGCCGCATAAGGAAGAGATTCTCTATCTGGTATTTAAATCATATTATAAATATGCAAAAGAGAGTATCGAGGGAAAGAAGAAGGATCGACATAATAAGGCCATCGGCTCATACAATGAATTTATTGCACAGTACCCTGAAAGTAATTTTTTGGATGAACTCAATACAATGAAGGAGTCATCGAAAAAGGAGCTGGATGCTTTTTACAACAAGGAACAAAAGAAAATTAATCAGGAAACAAAAAAGATTCAATCATCAAAAACAATAAAGTGACCATGGATTATAAAAAGGTAAAAACAGATGTACATGCAGTAACCCGGAATATCGAAGATTTTACCGTGGGAACCAATAACATGTACGAGACGGTTGCTGTCATTTCTAAACGGGCAAACCAAATTGGTCTTGAAATAAAGGAAGAATTAAATCAGAAACTATCTGAATTTGCAACTTCCACAGACAATCTGGAGGAGATTTTTGAAAATCGCGAGCAGATTGAGATTGCCAAATATTATGAGCATCTTCCTAAACCTACACTGATTGCAATTCACGAATATCTGAACAACGAAGTCTATTTTCGCAACCCACACAAGGAGAGACCTGAGGATTTTTAATCCCAATCCAAACCAATTATGCTGAAGGGCAAAAAGATCGTTGTTGGGATTACCGGAAGTATCGCAGCTTATAAGATCCCATTCCTTGTCAGGCTACTTATCAGACAAGGGGCAGAGGTTCGGGTCATCATGACCCCTGCTGCTGTTGATTTTGTTACACCCCTGACGCTTTCTACCCTTTCAATGCATCCTGTGGTTGTTGATCCATTTAAAGCACAAAGCGGAGAATGGAATAACCATGTTGACCTGGGGCAGTGGGCTGATGTCATGGTTTTTGCCCCGGTAACGGCCAACACCTTGGGCAAAATGGCACATGGGATCGCCGATAATTTTGTTGTCACCGCCTATCTCTCTGCCAAATGTCCCGTCTTTATTGCGCCTGCCATGGATCTCGATATGTATGGCCATCCTTCCACCCAGCACAATATTTCCACCCTTCAATCTTACGGTAATATCATTGTTGAGCCTCAGGTTGGCGAATTAGCCAGCGGTCTTTCAGGCCCGGGTCGTCTTGAAGAACCAGAAAAAATTCTGCTTATTCTTGAACGTTTTTTTACATCCCGTCAGAGTTTGAATAAAAAAAAAATCCTGGTAACAGCAGGCCCGACACACGAAAAAATTGATCCGGTACGATTTCTTGGAAATTATTCAACAGGAAAAATGGGCTTTACCCTTGCGTTTGAAGCGGCATCCCGGGGAGCTGAGGTCACTTTAATTACCGGGCCCACATTTTTAAATGCCAGCCATGCCGGCATCAGGAGAGTGGATGTTGAATCAGCCGATGAAATGTACGAAGCCTGTATGGCTGAAGCGCCCAAAAACGACATCATTATTATGGCTGCTGCAGTGGCAGACTTCAAAAGCAAAAAGAAATCTGCCGTAAAAATCAAGAAAACAGCAGCCCATGTCACGCTTGAACTTGAACCGACCCGGGATATCCTGCTGGAGATTGGAAGGCAAAAAAGGAAAAACCAGGTGCTGGTCGGTTTTGCCCTCGAAACTGACAATGAACTGGAAAATGCCCGACAGAAATTACATCGGAAGAATCTGGACTTTATCATTCTTAATTCTTTAAGAGACAAAGGAGCCGGATTTGGTCTTGAAACCAACAAGATCACCATGATCGACAAAGCTGGAAATGTTCAACATGGAAATGTAAAGACCAAGCAGGAAATAGCTTCGGATATTCTTGATATTATTTCTGAAACACAGATATGCAGCCATGGTAAGCAGTAAAGCACGCATAATTATCCTCCTTTGCCTACTCTCCGGTGTACGGATTTACGCACAGGAGTTGAACTGCATTGTAAACGTCTCGTCCCAAAAGGTGGAAGGAACAGACAAGCGCGTCTTTGAAACGCTGCAAAGCGCAATGTATGAGTTTATTAATAATCGAAAATGGACCAATTACAATGTTTCCGCAGAAGAGCGGATTGAATGTACCTTTTTGTTGACGATCAATGATCGGATGAGCGCTGATGAATTTCTGGGAACATTGAATGTGGTGGTTCGGAGGCCGGTGCTTAATTCAGCCTATAATTCCGTGCTGCTCAATTATATTGATAAAGGAATTCAATTCAGATATGTAGAATATCAGCCACTTGATTATAATGATGGATCGTTTACCTCAAATTTAACCTCGCTGCTTGCCTATTATTCTTATACCGTGCTGGCTTTTTATTTTGATTCATTTTCTCCAAGCGGTGGCACTCCCTTTTATGAGAAAGCACAGGAAGTCGTCAATGCGGCTCAAAATTCTTCTGAACCGGGATGGAAAGCCTTTGAAAGTGAAAAAAACAGATATTGGCTTGTCAATAATTTTCTGAACCCCGCCTATTCAGGACTGAGAGATTTTGCGTACCGGTATCACCGGCTTGGCCTTGATTTGATGTATGACAAAGTGGACCAGGGTAGGGGAAGTATTTCCAGCTGTATTGAGATTCTTCAAAGAATTTACATTGCAAAACCCACCTTGTTCGCCTTCCAATTAACGACAGATGCCAAAAGGGATGAAATTATCAATATTTTTGGGGACCAGCGGGTTCCTCCGGTTGAAAAGACTAATATTGTGAACATCTTGAAGGAAATTGATCCTGCCAATAGCTCGAAATACCAGGTTATCTTAGAGTCGAAATAGAAATTTCCGACTTTTTTATGTCTCATACATATGGAACACGATGCTCCTGAAACTATCCATTAAGAATTATATACTAATACAGGACCTGGAGATTGACTTTTCAGCCGGCTTCTCTGTCATAACAGGAGAAACCGGTGCTGGCAAATCTATTTTATTGGGTGCATTGGGACTGATTCTGGGGCAACGGGCTGATTCTTCCATTCTGCTTGATATTTCTAAAAAGTGTGTTATCGAAGGTTCTTTTTTGATCAAAGGATATAACCTTGAGCAGTTATTCAAGATCAACGAGTTGGATTTCGATGAAGTCATTATCCTTAGAAGGGAAATCAACCCTGGAGGGAAGTCGCGGGCCTTTGTTAATGATACCCCGGTCAATGTGTCGATGCTGAAAGATATTGGTGACCGGCTCGTCAATGTTCATTCACAAAATTCCATTGTTACGCTCAATGATACCAATTTTCAGATAGCTGTGCTTGATAGTTATGCTGGAATTCAATCTGAGGTGAATTCCTATAAATCAGGCTACCTCTCTTTGGTCGAATTAAAAAGACAACTTATTGATCTCAGGGAAATTGAGTCAAGGTCATTGGCGGAACGCGATTACCATCAGTTTTTGCTGGATGAATTAAACAAATCCAATTTGCGTGTTGGCGAATTGGAAGAGGTGGAAGAGCGGCTTGAATTTCTGAAACATGCCGAAGAAATTAAAAAAAAATTGTTCAACGCGAATCAGTTAATTTCGGAATCTGAGGGAAATATTCTCACCCAACTTTCGGAGACCATTCATTCATTAAACGGGATTGCACAGTTTAAAACGGAAGTTAAAGATATAGTTGAAAGAATAAGTGTTAATTATATAGATATTAAAGATATATCAAAATATATTGCTGATGTTGAAGCAAAGATATATTTCGAATCTTCTGAAATAGAAACGTTGACACTGCGGCTGGATGCGCTCTACAGGTTATTGAAAAAGCATCAGAAGTTAACCATTGAAGAATTGCTCCTGATCAGGCAAGGTTTAGAAGAAAAGGTTTTTGATGTGTATCAGCTTGGCGAAAAGATTGCTGCATTGAATTCAGACATTACGAGGATGGAGGCAGAACTCACTAAGACGGCAAAGTCAGTTTCAGGAAAGCGGCACCATTTTGTCCTGAGTTTTGAAAAGGAGATGGTAAACACCTTGCTTCAGCTTGGTATATCGACACCCAGGTTCAAGATTGAACTCAAGGGTACTGACGGTCTGACGAAAGACGGGACAGACAAAGTAAAATTTTTATTCAGTGCGAATAAAGGCGTTGAGATCAATGAATTATCAAACACAGCTTCCGGAGGAGAGATGTCGCGTCTGATGTTGAGCATCAAATCAATGATCAGTCAGAAGAACCTTCTTCCGACGATCTTCTTTGATGAAATTGATAATGGGGTTTCCGGAGAAATTGCAGGAAAAGTGGGAAGTATTCTGAAACGTATGGGCAGCAAAATGCAGGTAATTGCAATCACACATTTACCTCAGATTGCAGGCAAGGGGGATCATCATTACTGGGTATATAAAAGTGAAAAGAATCAAACCACCAATACCTTTATAAGGCAATTGTCTGTTCAGGATCGTATTGAAGAAATTGCAAAAATGTTAAGTAACGAAATAGTAACTGAATCTGCATATCAAACAGCTAAAGAATTGCTTAATAATTAATTATATCTTTTAATTAAATTATTAATTTAATCAATTTTTTATATGAACCATCATTTATTAGAAGGTAAAAAAGGAATCATTTTTGGTGCGTTGGACAGTAAGTCAATTGCATGGAAAATTGCCGCAAGGGCCCATGAGGAGGGTGCTGTTTTTACGCTTTCAAATACACCCGTCGCACTTCGTTTTGGAGAAATCAACCGATTGGCTGAAGAATGCCATGCTGAAGTTATACCTGCTGATGCCACCAGCGTCCCTGACCTGGAACATGTTTTTCGCCGTTCCATGGAAATTTTTGGAGGCAAAATCGACTTTGTACTTCATTCCATCGGTATGTCGATGAATGTAAGAAAACAGCGTGATTACGATGATGTGGATTATGACTATTTTCACAAAACCATTGATATTTCAGCCATATCATTTCATAAAATGCTTCAGGTTGCCAAAAAACTTGATGCCATAAATAACTGGGGTTCCGTATTGGCCCTTTCCTACATTGCCGCCCAAAGGACCCTGGTTGGTTACAACGATATGGCTGATGCCAAAGCCTTGCTTGAATCCATTGCACGCAGTTTTGGCTATATTTACGGCAGAGAAAAGCAAATCCGCATCAACACGATATCGCAGTCCCCCACACGGACTACTGCCGGAAGCGGGATCAAGGGAATTGAAGGTCTTCTTGATTTTACCGAAAGAATGTCCCCGCTGGGAAATGCCACGGCCGACGAATGTGCTGATTTTTCGATTGTCCTTTTCTCAGATTTAGCCCGCAAAGTCACGATGCAGAACATATATCACGATGGAGGCTTTTCCAGCATGGCAATGAGCCAAAAGGCAATGATACAGTACAATAAATGTCTGGAGGAAACGGATAATTAATGGATTTACTTCAACCTTTTTTTATCTTTGCATCCCAAGTTCCAATGTTAACAAATCCCAATGTTCAATGAAAATATTAGTTTGTATTAGCCATGTTCCCGATACGACCACCAAAGTCAAATTTATTGACAATTTTAAAAAATTGGATACATCAGGGATACAATGGGTTATAAATCCGTGGGATGAATTGTCACTGACAAGGGCCTTGGAATTGAAGGATGATGCCTCAAACGGGATTCAAACAGTTACAGTGGCCCATGTTGGCCTGGTTGGATCAGAACCAACCATACGAAAGGCGTTAGCCATTGGCGCCGATGATGCAATCAGGGTAAATGCCGATCCATCGGATGGTTACTTTGTTGCTGCGCAATTGGCGGAGGTTTTAAAAAGCGAATCATACGACCTTATTTTGTGCGGGATTGAATCAAGCGATTTCAATGGATCTACAGTGGGAGGAATGTTGGCTGAATTTTTAGGGTTTCCTTCTGTTTCATCTGTTTCCAGTGTTAAGTTTGAGAATGGCCAGGCAATCCTTACCCGTGAAATTGACGGGGGTAAGGAAATAGTTACAGTCGCAACTCCGGTTGTCGCCATTGTTCAGAAGGGTATTGCAAAAGAACCCCGGATAGCCGCCATGCGAGGAATCATGATGGCCCGCACAAAGACGCTGAAGGTTATTGAGCCGGCATCCATTGACCCATTGACGGAGGTGATTACGTATGAAATGCCAAAACCAAGGGCAGCCTGCAAATTTGTTGATCCGGAAAATCCCCGTCAACTCGTTGAATTGCTTCAAAATGAAGCAAAAATTATTTAGTCAGTTCAGATAAAACAAAAACCGAGATATGTCAGTTTTAATTTTTGTAGAGAATTGGGATGGGAAATTCAAGAAGCTGAGTTTTGAACTTGTTTCCTATGGCGCTAAGTTGGCAGAAATGCTGAACACTGAAGCTGTTGCCATTTCCATTGGCAATGTTGAAAACATTGAATTGGAAAAGCTTGGTAAGTATGGCGCTTCACGTATCATCAGCGCGGTAAATGACCATATCAATGTTTTTGACAGCCAGGCATTTACATCAATAATTGCAGGTTTCGCAAGACAGGAAAATGCAAAAGTTGTGCTCCTTTCAAATAACAATACGGGGAAAGCAATTGCACCACGCCTGTCGGTGCAGCTGAAGGCCGGGCTCGGAGCAGGTGTTAGCAAATTGCCCATCAGTACTGTTCCGTTTGTTGTGTACAAAAAAGTATACTCAGGAAATGCTTTTTGCAATCTGGTTATTAAGACTGACATGAAAGTTTTAACGCTGGCCCAAAATTCTTTTGAACTGATTGAAACCGAAAATAAAGCTGTAATAACAAAGATGGCCATTGATTGGAACAGTGAATCCGTGAAAACCAGGATCAATGAAGTTCAAAAGCAGAGTGGCAAAATTTTACTGACAGATGCCGACGTGGTTGTTTCGGGAGGAAGGGGTATGAAGTCCTCAGCAAACTGGGGCCCCTTAGTTGAGCTGGCCGATCTGCTTGGCGCTGCTACTGCATGTTCACGCCCCGTTTCCGATGAAGGCTGGCGACCCCATGAAGAACACACAGGTCAAACAGGTAAAATTATTGCTCCGAATCTTTATTTCGCCATTGGAATATCTGGTGCTACCCAGCACCTGGCAGGAGTGAGTTCATCGAAATTCATTGTGGCTATTAACACGGATAAAGATGCCCCGGTCTTTTCTGCGGCCCAATATGGAATTGTCGGCGATGCCAGCAAAGTCTTGCCAAAACTCGTGGAAGCCTTAAAAGAATTGAAGGGGAAATAATCGGCCATGGTTAAACAGCTTGTTTTTGCAATCACCCTGCTTGCCACGATTGGGATCCTTTCTTTCACGATACTTCGCATCATCAGTTTTTTCAGATTAACGCGGCCTGCATTTCCTGTTCGTAATTTTGCCAGGCGCTTTTGGGTGATGATGGATGTGGCTATCGGGCAAACAACCATATTTCGCCGACCGGTAATCGGTTTTTTTCATGCATTGGTTTTTTGGGGATTTTGCATAATTGCCGTTGGTACCCTTGAAATGGTCATTGATGGGCTCTTTGGAACTGAACGATATTTAAAACTGCTTGGTCCTGTGTATGATATCATCACTGCTTCAGGTGATGTATTTGGATTATTGGTCGGTGTTTCCATACTTATATTTTTATCCCGCCGCCTTTTTTTTCACATCAGGCGCTTTGAAGGAGTTGAAATGAAATCCATCTCTCATATGGATGCAAATCTGGCCTTAACCATGATCTTGTTGCTGATGATTTCACTTCTGGGAATGAACATGGCTTATTTTGCAGGTATTCAAGGGACGGGAGAGCACCTTTCAGGAATTTACCCGGTTAGCGGTTATTTTTCTAAAATCATGACAGGATTGTCTTCAAAACAAATCGGCTTGTTCTACGAAATTTGTTGGTGGTCACACATCCTGCTGATCTTCGCCTTTGCAAATATTCTGCCCTATTCAAAGCATTTTCATGTATTCATGTCGGTGCCCAATGTTTTTTTGTCACGGCTTGAGCCTTTAGGAAAGTTACCGAACATGGAACACATTACCCGTGAAGTCAAAATGATGCTGGACCCATCCGCTACGTTTGATTCACCGGATTCTGTTACCCCGGTCGAACGCTTTGGTATTAAGGATGCAGAGGATATTTCGTGGAAAAATTATTTTGATTCCCTTGCCTGCACTGAATGCGGCCGTTGCACCGCTGTATGTCCGGCCAACCTTACCGGGAAGCGGTTATCACCCCGCAAAATCATGATGGATGTGCGCGCCAGGATGAAGGAAAAGGGGCCGGGAATATTGAAGCTTGGAAAAACTTTTTCGGATAACCGGTCACTGCTGCGTGACTATATCTCAGAAGAAGAGTTATGGGCCTGTACAACCTGCAATGCATGTGCACGGGAGTGCCCGATAAGCATCAATCATCCAATATTAATTGTTGACATGCGAAGATACCTTGTCATGGAGGAGGCCTCAGCTCCGAGTGGAATAAAATGGGTTTTCAGCAACATTGAAAATAATGGAGCAGCCTGGCAATTCTCTTCCGATGATCGGTTGCTTTGGGCTAAGAATATTGAACTACATATCAATTAACATGAATCGTTGACTATGGAAGTCCGCCAAGTTGAAGTTCCGGTTATGTCTGAGTTGCATGCACGCGGTGAGCGGCCCGAATTCCTTTTCTGGGTTGGCTGTGCAGGGGCATTCGATGACCGGTATCAGAAAGTTACGCAGGCTTTTGTTAAAATACTGGCCTTCCTCAATGTGAGTTATGCCGTGCTTGGTAAAGAGGAGTCCTGTACAGGCGATCCGGCCCGCAGAGCTGGTAACGAGATGTTATACCAGTTGCAGGCACTTCAAAATATCGCGGTTTTTAAAACCTACGGAATAAAGAAGATTATCACCATATGCCCCCATTGTTATAATATCTTTAAAAATGAATATCCTGATCTTGGCGCCGATCTTAACGTGATTAACTACCTTCAGTTTTTGGATAATTGCATTTTAACCGGTAAGCTTAACATTGATCCAATGGCCTTATCGGGTGTGACCATTACCTATCATGATCCCTGTTATCTTGGCCGGGCCAACGATATCTATTTTGAACCACGGTCGATCCTGAAAAAACTGACTCCCAATGTAGTGGAAATGAAACGGAATAAAAGCTTTGCCTTATGTTGCGGGGGTGGGGGTACACAAATGTTTAAAGAAGCGGAAAAAGGTGACAAAGAGATATACATGGAACGAACGGAGGAAGCCTTGCAAACGAACGCGAAGGTGATAGCAACAGCCTGTCCGTTTTGCATGACCATGCTCACCGATGGCATCAAGGCGAAGAACGTGGCTGAGGATGTCAAAAATTATGATATTGCTGAATTGATTGTTCAATCCCTACATATATAATGCATTTTTAAACCAACAGACATGGAGAATAGAAAAGTACTGAAAAGCGGAGAGTTCCTCGTTGATGAAATTACAGCCAGCGACATGTTCATCCCGGAACAATTCGATGAAGAGCAAAAAATGATTGCGCAGACCATTCAGGATTTTCTGGATACTGAACTCTATCCCAATATAGCCCAAATTGATACTCCTGATATCAACCTGATGAAAAACACCTTGAAAAAGGCCGGAGAACTTGGATTGATGGGCATCTCCATTCCCGAAGAATACGGAGGATTTGGTCAGTCGTTTGTTACCCAGATGCTTGCTGCCGAAACGATCGGTTCGGGACACTCCTTCTCTGTTGCATTTATGGCACATACCGGTATCGGGACCCTGCCCATTATGTACTATGGTAATGAGGAGCAGCGTCAGCGTTATGTTACCCGCCTTGCTACCGGTGACTTGCTTGGAGCCTATTGTTTAACAGAACCCGGAGCAGGCAGTGATGCAAATTCGGGTAAAACAACTGCCACTTTGTCGGAAGATGGAACACATTTTATTCTGAATGGCCAGAAGATGTGGATTACCAATGCAGGCTTTGCTGATACCCAGGTCGTGTTTGCAAAAATTGATAAAGACAGGGTCCTAAGCGCCTTCATCGTTGAAAAGAACTATCCGGGGGTGGTTGTCAACCCAGAAGAACATAAAATGGGGATCAAAGGATCTTCAACCGCCCAGATTTTTTATAATGATGTCAAGGTGCCTGTTGAGAACCTGATCGGTAAGCGGGGAGAGGGGTTTAGAATTGCCCTGAGTATCCTGCACATGGGTCGCATAAAACTTGGTGCCAATGTGTTGGGCGCATCCAAAAAAACGATTAATGATTCAGTGAAATATGCCAATGAACGTAAACAGTTTAATGTTCTAATCTCAACATTCGGATCTATTAAACATAAACTTGCCGAGCAGGTGATCAAAACATTTGCCCTTGAGAGCGCTATTTACCGTTTAAGCAAGGACATCGATGAGCTGATTGAACAGTATAAAGCCACCGGGCTTGACAAAGGCAAAGCTTCTGTGGAGGGTATCAGCCATTATGCGGTTGAAGCTGCCATTCTTAAAGTTTACGGGTCTGAAATCCTTGATTTTGTGGTTGATGAAGCTGTTCAAATTCATGGAGGCATGGGATATTCAGCAGAGATGGATGTTGAAAGAGCATACCGTGATTCGCGGATCAACAGGATTTTTGAAGGGACGAATGAAATTAACCGGCTTTTAGTTGTGGATACAGCCATGAAACGGGCCATGAAGGGTGATTTCGATCTTTTCGGAAAAGCTGAAGCATTGGCTGAAAAACTTGGTAGCATCACCGACAACAAGGTGGATGGAGCCTCTTATTTTGAGGAAAAGCTAAGGTATATAAAGAATTTTAAAAACATTATCCTGTTGGTTATCAATGGGGCATCCAAACATTTTGGTAAAAACCTGATCATGGAACAGGAGGTGCTGAATAACCTCGCCGATATGATCATGGAGGTGTATATCGCAGAATCCCTGGCATTAAGAATTCAAAAAATGGAAATAATGAACGGAGTTGACCCGTCTGGTATTTACAGGGCAATCCTCGATGTATTTGTGTATGATGCTGCCGATAAAATCAGGAAACCAGCTGCTGATGCAATCAATGCCTTTGCTACTTCTCATATCCATGAGAAATATAAAAACTCCATCGAAACCCTCACGAATGTTAACGGTATCAACGTCAAAGATGCCAGGCGGAAAATTGCAGATAAACTGATTGAAGATAACGTTTATAAATTCTAGTTGACAACCTGGGATTTATCAGATACGCTGACCACAACTTCATCTTTCTCAGCAATATAATCGACCGTAATCAGGTCGTTCTCGGTGAGTTTTGTCTTGATGATCTCTTCAGCGAGTGTGTCTTCCACATACTTTTGTATGGCACGTTTCAGCGGCCGGGCTCCAAACTGGGCATCCCATCCCTTTTCAGCGATATAATCCTTGGCGGCAGAGGTTATAACAATTTGGTAACCAAGGAGTTTAATCCGGTCATACAGATGCCTGAGTTCAATGTCGATGATTTTGTGGATATCTTCACGTTCGAGTGATTCAAATATGATCACATCATCAATACGATTGATAAATTCGGGGGCGAATGCTTTTTTGAGGGCATTTTCAATTACCCCTTTGGCATAGTCGCTGGTTGCAGCCTGCTTTGCAGAGGTAGAAAAACCAACCCCCTGGCCAAAATCTTTCAGTTGCCTTGAGCCAATATTGGAGGTCATAATGACAATTGAATTCTTAAAATCGACCTTCCTGCCAAAACTGTCAGTCAGCATGCCATCGTCAAGCACCTGCAAAAGCAGATGAAAAACATCGGGATGTGCTTTTTCAATTTCATCCAGCAGGACGATGGAGTAGGGGCGGCGGCGAATCTTTTCTGTCAGCTGCCCTCCTTCTTCGTATCCAACATATCCCGGAGGTGCTCCGATGAGGCGTGAAACGGCAAATTTCTCCATATATTCGCTCATGTCGATGCGAACAAGGGCATCTTCAGTATCAAATAGGTATTTCGACAAAACCTTGGCAAGGTGGGTCTTTCCCACGCCGGTGGGACCAAGGAAAATAAATGTTCCGATTGGCTTGTTGGGATCTTTGAGCCCTGCCCGGTTGCGACGGATGGCCTTAACCACTTTTTTAATGGCCTCATTCTGGCCAATGACGGAGTATTCCAGTTCGGCTTCCATGTTGATTAAGCGGTCGCTTTCATTTTTAGCGATCCGCTGTACAGGAATTCCTGTCATCATGGCAACAACTTCTGCCACATTATCCTCGGAGACAGTCTGCCGGTTCAATTTTGCATTCTCATCCCATTTCTTTTTCTCGCGCTCCAGGCTATCCTGAAGTTTGCGTTCAGTGTCCCGCAGGTCGGCTGCCTCTTCAAATTTCTGGCTGTTGATGGCCGACATTTTTAATTTCCGGGTCTCTTCGATCTGGTTTTCAACATTTACGATTTCATCCGGAACATTGATATTGGAAATATGAACCCGGGCGCCTGCCTCATCAAGGGCATCAATGGCCTTGTCAGGAAGATACCGGTCGGTAATGTACCTGTTGGTAAGTGAAACGCAGGCCTTAATCGCATCATCCGTATATTTTACAAGATGATGGTCTTCGTATTTCTCTTTGATATTGTTGAGAATTTCAACCGTTTCGTCAGGCGAGGTCGGATCGACCAGCACTTTTTGAAAGCGACGCTCAAGGGCTCCGTCTTTTTCAATATACTGGCGGTATTCATCAAGGGTAGTGGCGCCAATGCACTGGATGTCGCCCCGTGCCAATGCCGGTTTGAACATATTGGAGGCATCAAGTGATCCGGAGGCATTCCCTGCGCCTACAATCGTATGAATTTCATCAATAAAGACGATAATGTTGGGGTTTTTTTCCAATTCATTCAATACAGCTTTCATTCGCTCCTCAAACTGCCCGCGGTACTTGGTTCCGGCAACAAGTGAAGCCAGGTCAAGGGATACCAGTCGCTTGTTAAACAAGGCACGGGAAACCTTTCGCTGAACAATGCGCAGGGCGAGTCCCTCTGCAATGGCAGACTTACCAACACCGGGTTCACCAATTAAGATCGGGTTGTTCTTTTTGCGCCGGCTCAGAATCTGAGCAATGCGCTGTAACTCTTTTTCCCGGCCGACAATGGGATCAAGGCGACCCTCTTCGGCTGCCTTGGTGATATCACGCCCAAAATTATCCAGAACAGGTGTTTTAGACTTCGAATCCTGCGGTTTTTTGGGGCTGCTACCACTAAAACTCTTTGAACCTTCATCAGGATCTTCATCGTCATCATCCTTTGGCAGAATATCCTGGGGGTCAAACCGGCGTTCTTCCTTCCCGCTTGTAAGAATGGCCTTCAGCTCGTCCTTAACGGCGTTATAATTCACTCCATATATGGAGAAAGTCTTTGTTACCAGGTTGTTCTCATCTTTAAGAATGGCCAATAGCAAATGTTCTGTGCCAATCAGCTCGCTGTTGAACAGCTTTGCCTCAAGGTAGGTGATCTTCAGTGCCCGTTCGGCCTGTTTGATCAGGGGTAGATTTTCACTCCCGGCAGGTTTTTCCTTGTGGCTGGCCACAGCCAGTTCAACCTTTTTCCTGACTTCGGCAAGATCAACGCCCAGGTTGCGTAAAATGCGGATGGCCAAACCTTCGCCTTCCCGGATAATTCCTAACAGCAGGTGCTCCAATCCAATATAATCATTTCCTAACCGTTGGGCCTCTTCCCGGCTATATATCAAAACGTCTTTTACACGTTGTGAGAACTTTGCTTCCATAAAATACTATTATCAATGTGAATAGGGGGTATTGTCAAAAATCGAACCAAGTTATAATTGACAAAGTTACCATTGCTTTCAAAAATACGATTGAAATCTCTAAATAAAATTGTAATACCCTTAATTTATTAACACTTTCATGTTAGTAAGAGATGAAAATAAATCTCCGCATCCCATGGTTTAGAAAGGGAAAAATGTTATCTTCGTATCATAATTTCAGGTAATTTATCTATCTGAAAACTAATCATATAACTAATTTGTGTGAAGATATGGAATCGGGAGAAAAGATAGTTCAGGTCAATATTGAGAATCAGATGAAAACCGCCTACATTGATTATTCAATGTCGGTGATTGTACAGAGAGCATTGCCTGATGTGAGGGATGGGTTAAAGCCAGTTCACCGGCGGGTATTATTTGGCATGTATGAGTTGGGCGTTCTTTCAAACAGAGCCTATAAAAAGTCAGCAAGAATCGTAGGGGAGGTGCTGGGAAAATTCCATCCCCATGGTGATACTTCGGTCTATGATGCCATGGTCAGAATGGCCCAGGATTGGAGTTTGCGTTATCCCCTGGTAGATGGACAAGGAAATTTCGGGTCCATGGATGGAGACAGTCCTGCTGCAATGCGTTACACTGAAGCGCGTCTTCAGAAGATCGCCGAAGAGATGGTCGCTGATATCGAAAAAGATACCGTCGATTACCAGCTGAATTTTGATGATACCCTGAAGGAACCAACTGTAATGCCTTCACGGATTCCAAACCTGCTGATAAATGGTGCATCGGGGATTGCCGTGGGGATGGCTACCAATATGGCCCCTCACAACCTGAGTGAAGTGGTTAACGGCATTATTGCCTATATTGATAACAGGGAAATTACCATTCCTGAACTGATGAAGTATATCAAAGCACCTGATTTCCCAACAGGTGGGATCATTTATGGATACGACGGCGTCAAAGATGCGTTCGAAACAGGCAGGGGACGCATTGTTGTTCGCGGGGAGACCACAATTGAACAGGATGACCACGGAAGGGAGAAAATCATCGTTACTTCGGTGCCCTACCAGGTGAACAAGGCTGAAATGATTAAAAAAACGGCCGATCTGGTTAATGATAAAAAGATTGAGGGTATTTCTGATATTCGTGATGAATCAGACCGCAACGGGGTTCGCATCGTGTACGAACTCAAACGTGAAGCCATCACCAATGTGGTGCTGAACAAATTATACCAGATGACCGCCTTGCAGACCTCCTTCAACGTTAACAACATAGCCCTTGTCAAGGGAAGGCCTATGATGCTGAACCTCAAGGATATGATCGTTCATTATGTTGAGCATCGTCATGAAGTGGTCATACGCAGAACCAAATTTGATCTTGCAGAGGCGTTTAAAAGGGCACATATCCTTGAAGGATTGCTGATTGCACTTGACAATATTGATGCAGTGATCGCGTTGATCAGGGCTTCCCAGACACCGGATGAGGCCAAGGCCGGGTTGATTGCGAACTTTGGTCTGACTGAAATTCAGGCTAAAGCAATTCTGGACATGCGTTTGCAACGGTTAACCGGCCTTGAGCGTGATAAAATCAAGGAGGAGTATGCCGAACTGATGAAACTGATCGATTTCCTAAACGGCATATTGGCAGATGAATCTCTCCGGATGAACATTATTAAAGATGAGTTGAGGGAGATCAAGGAAAAGTTCGGGGATGAGCCAAGATCACAAATCGTATATGCTGCATCAGATTTCAGGATTGAAGATACGATCCCTGATGAAAATGTAGTTATCACCATATCGCATATGGGGTATATTAAACGGACTCCCCTATCAGAATACCGTGTACAAAATAGGGGAGGGCGCGGAGTAAAAGGGTCGGAAATCAGGGATGAGGACTTCCTTGAACATCTTTTTGTTGCAACCAATCACAATTACCTTTTGTTCTTCACGGAGAAGGGTAAATGCTTTTGGCTCAGGGTGTATGAAATTCCTGAAGGCGGGAAAACTTCCAAAGGAAGGGCCATTCAAAACCTCGTAAACATCGAGCCCGATGATAAGGTGAGGGCTTTTATCAATGTAAAGAATCTAAAGGATGAAGATTACATTTCCTCGAACTTCATCATCCTTGCTACCAAGAGAGGTACCATCAAAAAGACCTCGCTGGAAGCCTATTCCCGTCCACGTCAGAACGGGATCAATGCCATTACCATCAACGAAGGGGACCAGTTGCTTGAAGCAAAACTGACCCAGGGGACAGATGAGGTGGTTATGGCTTTGAAATCGGGCCGCGCAATCAGGTTCAATGAAAAAACCGTTCGACCCATGGGCCGAAATGCTGCCGGTGTGCGCGGAATTTCCATCCCTGGTGCCAATGATGAGGTGGTCGGCATGATTTGTATTCCGTTGGATAAAAAATGTGAAGTTCTCGTTGTTTCAGAGAATGGTTATGGTAAACGCTCTGATCTGGATGATTACCGAATTACCAACAGGGGAGGCAAAGGGGTAAAAACGCTGAATATAACGGATAAAACCGGAGCTGTTATTGCTGTGAAGGATGTTACAGACAGTGATGATCTGATGATCATCAACCGTTCAGGGGTAATCATCCGCATGGGCGTTGCAAACCTGCGTGTGATGGGACGTGCAACACAGGGCGTTCGCCTGATTAAAATCGATGAGGGTGATTCCATTGCAGCAGTTGCAAAAGTGGATGTGGAGGTGACGCCTGAAAATGAGGAGGAGCAAATCTCCGATGCAATTGAACATGTTGAAGAGGCTAACATGGAAAACACGGATGAACCTATTGTGAATGAAAAAACAAATGATGCAGAATCTGAAAATTAATTTGAATTTCTTAGTATATAATAGAAGTGTATTTTTTATCTTTGCCCGCTGAAATCCACTCAAAACTAACATCTTAATAATCAAATCGATGAAAAAAATTGCCTTGTTTCTGGTTTTGGTAACTTCCATTACCCTTGCATTCGGACAAAAAAATGTTCGACAATCCGCCTCTAATTATTTGAAGGATGGAAAATTAGATAAAGCTGTGGAAGCCATCAACCAGTGTGTTCTCGATCCCAGTACTGCCCAGGATGCCAAAGCATGGTTCATCAGGGGAAATGTATATCTTGAAATCGCCAATACGAAAGATGAGAAATTTAAAAGTCTCGATGCAGATCCTTTAACCAAATCATTGGAATCCTATAAGAAGGCTGTGGAGTTTGATCCTAAAAAGGAGTATTATGATGAAATCTTTTTAAAACTGAATTTCCAACGGAATAATTTTTATAACGTAGGGGTGGATGAATACAACAAAAAGAATTATAAAGAGGCCATGTTGAATTTCGGAAAGGGTGCAGAGGTGCTTGAACTCCTGAGTGTATCCGATACCATTTCAATTTTGAATGCTGCGACCTGTGCCTCCCTGGCCAACGATCGGGAATCTACCAAATTCTATTATTTAAAGTTATTGAAGGAAAACTACAAAACACCTGCTGTATACATGTCAATATCAGATATATATCGTCAGGAGAAAGATTCCGTTAATGCATTGAAATATGTCCGGATGGGACAGGCAATTTATCCAAATGATCTCCGGTTATTTTTGGCTGAAACCAATATTTACCTGACCTTCAATAATACGCCAAAAGCGTTGAGCAATCTCAAGGTCGCGTTGGCAAAGGATTCAACGAATACCTCTGTTGCGTTCGCATTGGGAACCATTTATGACAATATTTCGAACGACAGCAGCAAAACTATCGCCGCAAGGCAAGAGGCTTTTGAAAATGCTGTAGTTTCCTATACAAGCGCCATCAAGATGGAGGCTGATTACTTTGAAGGAAACTATAACCTGGGCGCATTGTATGTTAATAAAGCGGCATCAATCAATGATGAGGCCAATAAATTGCCACTGGATGCCACTGCACAGTATGAGAAGCTCAAGAAGGAGGCAGATAATTACCTTGAGAAAGCTTTGCCATATCTTGAAAAAGCAACTGAACTTCAACCGGGGGATGTAAACACGCTTGTTTCGCTTAAGCAAATTTATGCCAGGACGAACAAGACAGATAAAGTTAAAGCTGTACAGGAAAAAATTAATGCTGCTCAGAAGAAATAGGGCAGGACTTAATTAAAAGGATAGATCAGGAGCGTAGCTGTAAGAAGGTATGCTCCTGTTCTTTTTATATTTACTATTTAACATAATATTAATTATAAGACATATTGAAGGGCTAACTATTCTTTGTTTTGGATTACATTTACAAAATAATGCGGATTTAATAATCAAAAATAGCCACTAAATGATGGTTAGCAAAACAAGGTTAGGAACTTCAACTGATAATGCAGGCAATTTTTCATTAACGATTAATAAAATTCCAACAACAATTATATTTACCTGTATTGGTTATGAAGTTGCTGCTTATACCGTCACCGGGACACCGAAAACTCCAATTGAATTTCAGTTAAGGCCTAAGACCTATTTGCTCGGAGAAGTCGATATTTCTTCACATAAATACTCCTATCTTTTCAAAGACAAGGACTACTCAGTGCTTGATTATGAAATCATGGGTGACAATCTTGTGTTAATTATTTTCAAATACCAGATAAAGGAATCAGAACTTGTATTGCTTGCCAGAAACGGTGACACGTTATCCTTTTCACCTTTGCCAGAAGCTCCCCCGGCGAAATTATTTAAAGACTTTCTTGCAAACGTACATTACATTTCAAAAGACGAAAATACATTTCAGTTCTTATATAACGCAGAGAAAAGTCGGTTTGAATTTTATCATGGAATAACAATTGATTCATTGCAAACCATTCTCAGACAGGGTATATTTAAATTATGGGGTCGGATCTATTTCCAGGAAAAAATTGTAAATGGCTTTGGAACTGCATTTGGATTCTATGAAAAGGGAGTTGGGAAAAAATATATCAGAACATACGTCAATGAGAAACAGCTATCTAAATTAGGTGATGATCAGTCATTCTATAATTCATGGAACTTGTATAGAAGCACGTCGGACAATACCCCAAAATCCATGTTGCCTGCGGAAGATGAATTTTACACTACTCCGGAATTTGATTTTGGAAGTGGGGAACCCCGCAGCTGGACGGTAGATAAAGACGAAAAAAGGGCACACCAGATTGCCTTCTTCAATTTTGCTACGGATACGATTGAATTTATGAATGGAAATGGCGTAAGAATAAATAGTGTACCTATCAAATTTCATATCGCAGCAAAGGTTAAGACAGATACAAGGAAATCCATCAAATTGTCAGATTCTGATTGGCGATGGGGAAGCGAAATATTGACTGATGAGTATTCCCGCGACGTTTATACAATATTTCGAAAGAATGGGATGGTTAAAATTCAACGAGTTGACCTTGAAACCGGGAAACTTTCAAGCGGCACTGTCCTCCCCTTCCCTTTCCCGGAAAAACTCAGGATATATAAAGGGGGCGTTTACTTTCTTATAAAGCATGATGGCTCAACTGACAAGTGGAAACTTGTTAAATGCACAATTTGATGGTTTTAATTCCTCTTTATATAGTGTACACATTTATTTCCTTTGTGAGAACACTGACTGGTTACTAGAATTTGACACTTTTTATCATTTACAATCCAACCTTCGGGTTTTACACTCTCTGCGAAGGATTCAAAATCCGTCACCATTGCACCTGAATTCTTGAAATTTTGAACGTGTTATAATAGGTGAATATACTTATGAATGCCGGCTAAAACCACTTCAAAATCCGGCTGATCTCTGTAATACAACTTAGAAGAGTTCTTGTATTGTTTCTCAAATATACTGCGCATTTTTTTATCCGGTAAAAGTAATGCAGGATGCTCAGATAATGGGATTCCCTTGTCGGCACCATGAAACCGGGCTGCTTTATGGGCTTCATATTCCTGAGTGCCGATAAATTTCAGAACGTCCGGGTGTTTGAGCAGACAATAAACATCATAATACTGCCGCAAAAAATTCCCGGATTTCTCCATGTTTACTGATTCCTTCCGGAATTTATTGACAATGGTCTGGAGCTTTTCCACCAATGTGTATCCCGGCAGATAACACAACACAGCCCTGGCGGTGTTATCGATATAATGAAATGGTCCTTCCAACGATTTTACATAATCCAATACCCAGGAAGAAATATCAACAGGCTGGTTTGGCGTAACTGTATCAAACCCTGCTTCCAGGAGAACCCCTTCCTTTAATCCTTCCAAGGCCGCAGTGTAAGTATTATAATAAAGCCTGATGCCCCCGCTTCTATATTTATCGGGATCGTCAAATTCGTGGTCCCTTTCGACTTTTACAATCCCGTCAATGGAAATTTCGTGCGCCAGTTTATCGTAGAATGCTTTGCGTGCCTCCTTTATGGCTGGTTTATCATCCTTCCCTTCCGTGTTGAATCCGAAATTCGTTTTGATATGAATGTCAATATCTTCGGAGAACCGCTGAATTAATCCAAATCCTTTTGAAAGTGATGTGCCGCCTTTTAATTCAAACTCTATTCCTTGTTGTTGTAAACCATAAAGCGCATGCATGATCCAGTAGTCCTTTTCCACCAATGCATTATCGATGCCAAGTTTCGAGGAAACAATGGCTAAAAGGTCTTTGAATTCGGGATCGTTATGGAGAAAATCAGGCATGAATCAATTCGGTTTTGCGCAAAACTGATTTTAATAACTTTTTTGTTGCGCCTGATCCATACTGTTGCGTCATCTTCATTAATTCAAGGGTTTCAAAACGGTCAGCATTTTTCTGAAAGCTCTTTATTACCTTATCCTGGTCCTCAGCTAATTCACCAAGGTTGTTCAGTAAATCTATTACCAGGAATTCCAGGCTAAGTGTGGCCGGGAAGGCGGATTTCAATTTAAACAGGAGTTTTTTACCATTCAATAAGAATTCCCCATGACGTTTGTGGTTATATACCCAAGTGGTATTGTATAACTGGGTTAGTCCAAACCCAAGGGAATTGTACCCATTGGGTGAAACAAGCAAAAAGGATTTGTCTTTGAGGAAGCGCTCAACAAGGTCGTGGTCACTGGGGGGCACCATTCCGAATTTTGATTTTTTCGGTGCATAGTAAAGCCCCTGCCCCAGCTTCATTAGTGTACCATCCTTGGTTAACCGGCTTAAATGACGATCCACCGAAGTAGAATAATATTCTAAGTCGGAACGGCGATAAACTTCACCAGGTTTGATATGTTGCTTTAATAATTCCATAAAAATCCATGCAAAGATAAGAACAAAAATCAAACCTGCATGCAAATATGTGAAAAATTCATGCAACCAGACGCAAATATGCCCCCCACCCTGAAAAAACAAACCATTTTTGCTCTTGACAACTGAATTATTAACTTGGTTTTGTTCGTTTCTTGTTGTAGCTTATTTAACCGGGAAAAAGATATGGGTCTCCCATTTCATGGTGTCCTTTTCAACCATTGGGTTGGTAATATAGATTTCTGAAGGTCCACCGGTTTCAATTTTAGCAGCCGCTTTAATATAGGATGCCAGCGCCCGGTATGCAGGTTCTGTTTTGCTGTAAGGTCCAAAATAGATCGCTTTTACGCCCATTTGTTCAGGAAGTTTAACCACCTGGACACGACCCTTCCCTTTTTCTGCCTTTACTACAGGAATGCAGATATTCATTACAGAGAAATAGGTAACGGAGTCCCACCTGAGATAAGTGGCAAATGGCGATCCATTTTGAACAAGCTTATTGGCCTTGATAAAACCGTACAACTCCCCATAGGCTTTTCCCATCACAGCTCCATATTCCTTTGGTCCGGCTGAATCAAGCACTGATACGACTGTTTGGGCAGGAATTACGCATTCCTCAATAGGTGGCCATCCATTCCGCTCTTCAGCTACCTTTTTCAGTTTGATCAATCCTTTCTCAAAATCAGGTCCCATCATTCGATCCATCAATAAACCCATATAACGGTTTAAAGGATTGTACCCGAGATCACCTTCGTCAAACCACGATACTTTACAGGAATCGCCCAGCTTTTCAATGATGATTTTACCTTTTGACTTATACTGTCCTTCATTAAAGGCTAAATCATATCCGACAAGCTGACCGGGAATCAGTTCACTGGAAATCATTTCGCCCTGGCCTAATTTTTTACCGTTCCATTTCCATGATGCGCCGACCTGTCCCGGACTGCCTGTTATTTCAAAAACTGCCGTAGAGTCAAATTCTTTTGTCCAGGCCACCCATACATGCCATTGCTGAAAATTGCCTGAGAGGGCATAGATTACTTCAGGTCCAGCTTTTATGGCTATACTCCTTTCAACTTTATAGGTCTTGGGCAAAAGGAATGATACGATAATAAGAACTGCCAGGATTCCCAGAATCCACAGAAGAATTTTCTTGAATGTTTTCATATTTCATGTTTTGATGCCATGTAAAGTTAATTTGTATTATTGGATTCACAAATTTTCAATCGAAATATTCCTATTTTTGCCGTTTAACACAACTTTTAATGAAAATTGCTGTATCCGGCGCCAATGGCCATGTCGGCGTAAATCTTTGCAAGACTTTAATTGAACAAGGCCATCAGGTGAACGCTTTGGCCCACAACCATTCCCAGGGACTCGATCAGTTGGCGCTTCAAATCATCCACGGAGATGTTCTGGATCCGAAATCCTTAAGACCGCTATTAGAGGATGTGGAGGTGGTTTTCCATCTTGCCGCAAAAATATCAATTGAAGGCGACCGTGATGGAATGGTTCACCGCATCAATACTGAAGGACCAAGGAATATGCTCACCGTGGCGCGTGAATGCAAAATCAAACGGTTTATCCACTTCAGCTCCATTCATGCATTCCAACAACATCCGGTGGGTCAGCTGCTGGATGAATCGCGGCCTTTGGTTGAGCAACATGAAGGTTTTGCATATGATCGTTCTAAGGCCAATGGAGAACGGGTCGTCATGGAGGCTGCTAAAAACGGACTTGATGCATTGGTATTGAGTCCGACGGCCATCATCGGCCCTGCTGATCCTGAACCATCGCTCGTTGGTAGCGCAGTGATTGACATTTATAACCACAAGATACCATCACTGGTGCCCGGAGGATATGATTGGGTGGATGTCAGAGACATTGTTGCTGCAGCTATTTCAGCCATCGAGCACGGCAGGACTGGCGAAAAATACCTTCTTTCGGGGCATTGGCATAGCTTACAGGAATTTTCAGCATTGATTCAACTGCACTCAGGGCGAAAAACGGTAAGTACAGTATTGCCAATGTGGATTGCCCGGTTTGGGCTACCCTTTATCACACTTTACAGTAAACTATCAGGGGTGAAACCATTGTATACCAGTGAATCACTCACCATCATTTCTGAAGGGAACCGCACCATCAGCAATGTAAAAGCCAGGAACGATCTGAATTTTAACCCGCGCCCCCTCACAGAGACGATTGAAGATTTTCTGATTTGGCTTAAGGAAAATGCTTACATAAAATAACTGCGTAAAACATGCAAGAATCTACTTTTTTTCTGATCGTTTATGCCTGGATTGCCATTGCGATTTTTATTTTTCCGATCGTCATTCGTATCGTAGCGCCCTACGGTCGTCACACCAGTATGAAATGGGGCGCCATGATCGATAACCGGGCTGGCTGGATTTTGATGGAATTGCCGGCACTGCTGGTTTTTGCCGGTTTTTACCTTTTCGGTTCGGGCACTCATCCGACCGTAACCTGGATTTTTTTCGGCATGTGGGCGTTGCATTACATCAACCGTACCTTTATATTTCCCTCCCGCCTTCGCACCAAAGGAAAAAAGATGCCGCTTGCCATTGTTTTTATGGCCATCGGATTCAATTTCGTCAACGGATTTATCAATGGATATTACCTGGGGTCAATTGCGACCGAAGCACAGTATCCGGTATCTTACCTGGCAGATCCACGGTTTATTGCCGGTTTTCTCATCTTCTTCTTTGGCATGTTTATCAACTGGCAGTCAGATAACATTCTTATTCATTTGAGAAAGCCGGGAGAAACAGGGTATAAAATTCCCCATAAGGGATTTTTTCGTTATGTTTCATGTCCAAACCATTTTGGTGAAATAGTCGAATGGTCAGGGTTCGCTTTGATGGTTTGGAGTTTGCCTGCACTGGCTTTTGCAATTTGGACTTTGGTAAACCTGATGCCGAGGGCGATCCACCATCACAAGTGGTATAAAGAAACATTCCCTGAATATCCTGCCAAGCGCAACGCACTCATTCCTTTTATTTTTTAGTCGCCGCATAAAACACCGATGGGAACCGCCTCTGGCCGAAGTGGTTCCCATCCCGTCATCAGTTGCCGTGGCCTACCGATGCGTTCAAGCTACTGTTATTGAGGCTGGCTTATTCAGGTTGGGTCTCCCCTCCCCTTTCTTCCCGATCCGTTTCTTCGGCAGCCCTTGCGGACCACTTGGGAATTGGACCCTGTTTCAAAAACCTGCTCTTTATCCACTTAAACCTTGCGGCCTAAGTTTCTCTGTTGCGTGGTTGGGAGTGCTGGTACCATACGGATCCTACTTTCACCTTCCTGTTTTTGATGCGGACCTTTTATCGCTCGCTTGATTTTCAAATATACATTAACAGAATAGGCGGATGCAAGTTTTTCCAGACTCAGATGTAAACAAATTACACACAAAAGTTTTCAACAATTTGTTAATAACCTGCTCATTATTCGATGGTGGCCGTTAAACCACGCAGCATCATTTCATCACACAAAGGCTTTATTTCATGATACCCCCCTGATTTTACATTGCATTTTCCTTTGAAATGGGCAATCATGGCGCATTGTTCTGCTTGTTCCGGTTCATGACTGCATACTTCAATCAAAGATTGGATAACAAAATCGAAGGTATTTATTTCATCATTAAAAAGGATCAGATCCCGGAGAATTTCAGAACTGTCCTGATTAACAGACGAAGGGCTGTTTTTGTGTTTGACCATGGGATTGATTTACAGTTGCAAAATTACAAATATTATGGGTTCAAACCTGTACCTTTGAATCGAATAATCACCGGTTATGGATTTTACTGAGTTTATCCTGTTGCTTGAAGACCGCTTGAGAAGACCCTTGCCGGGCAGATCTGCCCAGTTAAAAATGTCATCTCTTGTTCGCATTCAGCAGTTGATGAACCTTTCACCGGCACTGGATGCGATCCAAAGCAGCGTTCTCATTCTATTGTATCCTCTGGATGGCGAAATTGGGCTGGTACTCATGCTTCGCCCTGAATACAAAGGAATACACAGCGGCCAGATCAGTTTACCGGGTGGGAAGCATGAAGAGGATGATGAAAGCCTGGTTTATACTGCATTGCGCGAGGCGAAGGAGGAGATTGGGATAAATCCTTCACAGGTACAGATTATCGGACTACTCACCGAGATGTACATTCCGCCAAGCCATTACCTTGTAACGCCTGTTGTTGGATACCAGGCGTCAAAACCCATGTTCACACCTGATTCCAAAGAGGTTGCACGGATCATTGAAATAAAACTTTCTGATTTGCTCGATGAAAATAACAGACTGATGAAGAAAATGAAGCTCAGTTTGGGATTCTCGATGAAGGTGCCATCCTATGTTATCGACGGAAATGTTATTTGGGGAGCTACAGCAATGATGCTAAGTGAACTTATAGAGGTAATCAGGGAGATTGAAGGAGCCAAAAAATAATCTATCTGGCATTCTTTTTCGTAAAACAGAATGATCCGGGAATTCTGCCCGCGGTAAATTGCCTGACCAGGGTTCCATTTATATTATATTCATACGCAGTGCCATTCTGAACATAATCTTTGGCATCGCTGACAAAGATATGGCCTGTATTCGGATCAATGGCCAAACCGTAAAGGAGGCGTCCGTCAGAGGCAATCAGGGGTTGGGAGGGCAACTCATTGGAGTTGACCGGCACCTGCATCACGCCCCCTTTGATAAAATAAAGGGTATCTCCCGAATTATTTATAGTCAAACGGCTGGGAACTCCCTCCGAATTAGGAAAGGCAAACACCTTCTCGACAATGCGCAGTTCAGAGTTGATACGCATCAGGCTGTTCGCTTCATAATTATCATAACCTCCGGAGCATAAAACCCATATTTTTTGTTTTTTGTCGATCACAATGCCAATGGGTTCCTTGCCTGTTTCAATGCTGTCAACAATGGCATCCGATTGGGTATCAATCACAAAGATCTGTGCTTTTCTCAGGGAACTCGGTTTACTGAATACGCCTATGGATGTGACGAAGATGTATTTATCGAACCTGATCAAATTTTCAGTCCAGCCCGATGTTGAAATGGTTCCGCTTACCTCATTACTGGAGAGATCAATGATTGAAATATTATTTTTCAGATTTGTAACGTAGGCCTTGGTGGAATCAATTATCTCGATGTAGCGGGGAGAGTTTAGTCCGGAAATGGATTTGACTGATTTGAAATCTTTAAGGGAAACGACTTCGATGCGGTTTGAGTTATTTATGACGATATAGCCCAGGTTTCCGTTAATTTTCATTGATTCGGCCACATCACCGAGACCCCTGGAATTTGATTTCATGAAAATATCCTGAACAACCGAATTGTTTTCATTGTCCAGAAAGGTCACAGAGGCATTGCCCCAGTTATAGTTCCCTTCATTGACAACAAAAATACCGTTTTCATAGGTAGCCGGTACAGGGGTCGTATCGGGTGGGATGATTACTTGCTGGCGAACCGGATCTTTGGTGCAGGATGTATTGATAAGGGAAAGAAAAAAGATCGGGCAGGCTAAGAGGAATATATATATATAATGAATTAATTTGCTCACTTTCAGCTGATTTGATTAATAATCTATTGTCTGGACGCGTTGGGAAGCAAGAGTTTTATTGTGAATGCATAATTTATTCCGGGCATCGGCCGGCTTGCGATGGATTGATAATCCAAATTCAACAGGTTATTTATTTCAAGTTGTAAAGATAAAGTAAAATTTTTCAAACCAAGATTTTTACCAAAAATAATATTTGAAATATTATACGCAGGCATATACGAAAGGTTGTCTTTCCCTGTGAATCTGTTACTTATGAACGAGAAATTATAGATGGCATAAAATTTCCACCGTTCCAGTGAAACTGTGGCATTGAATGTATGAACTGGCACATAAATCAGCTGTTTCCCGATTTTATTATCATTGGCAGTACTGGTTTTCTCATAGGTGGAGCGACAGAAATTGTAGTTATTTTTTAAACTGAGGTCAAAATGGAGGATTTTCAATCTGATATTCAAACCTGCTTCAACTCCCCTGGCCAGGACTTCATCAATATTTTCGGGTTTCCAGAGATTGCTGCTTTCCTGCGGCATCCAGGTAATCATGTCGTAAATCCAGGAGTAATACCCGGTGCAATTGGCCTCAACGAAAAAACCATTGTTTTTTGTCTGAAAATTATAGGTCGATCCCAATTCGGCCGAATAGTTTTTTTCAGGTTTCAGATCGGGATTTCCTGAAAGTTCCCAGAACATATCGTTCAATGTTGGAGTCCGATAATTCCTGGCGAAATTTGATGAAAAAGCAAGGTTGATTTTGTTGAAAGGGCGGTACTCTGCTCCAATGGCGGGTACAATCGGAATGAATGTTCCATCGATCAGCTCTTCGCGCAGTATGAGGGAGGTCTTGATTTTATTCCCGATGTTATAATTCATTTCAATAAAAAAGCTTGTGGTGTTTCGGGTTTTCAGGCCATCATAGGAGTCGGAATCAACCCAATCTCTCGTATAATCAATGCCAGGCTTTATGGTAAGGTTACGTATCCCGTTATAGGAGAACCTGATCCTGTTGATCCAGGAATAGGATTGATAGGTGGCGTCAATCATGCTTCCCTGAACGTAATGCATGTTTTGTGAAACCAGCGCAGATCTGATCAGGATGTTAAATTGATTTTCAACCAATTTGTAATCAAAAACAGCTCGCAGTGAATTGTCCTTTTGGCTCTCGTCATTGCTGTGGTCAGACTGAGATACTGTTGAAGGAAGTTCCCGATCATTGTCACTGTACCATACTTTGGCTGAAAAAAGGTGTTTGTCACGGAGTTTCCAGAAAAATTCCTGCGATATATCATAAAGTTTGTTGGATGAATTATGCTGATAGATGACGGCCCCGGTATCATTTTTATATGGAAAATCATTCAATGCGGTCGAATAATTGAATTTGGTGTGTGATTGGAATGATGTGTTACCAACAGCGGCCATTATATTCGTAGTATAGGTGTCAAAACTGGCGATGGTTTGTGCCAATGTACCATGGAACCGGTTATTCCAATCCGGGCTGGTTACCAAATCAATGACTCCCCCAAAAGCACCGCTGGTGCGTGATATCCCTGCTGCTCCGTATAAAATTTCAAGTCCGTCAAATTGAGAAACCTGGATTTGCGAGAAATCAATCTGCCCCAGCATGGGTGAATTGAGGTTGATTCCATTCCATTCAACCTGTGTATGCTGTGCAGCAGTCCCCCTGAAAGATGATGTGGCCAAAGAGCTGTTGCCATATGATTTAATGAAAATCGTTGAGTGTTGCGAAAGGATGGCTGATAAATTGGCGTTCAGTTGCGGCATTAAAATCGTCGAATCAATTTTAGATCTTTTAAATCCCTGATTGTCAAGAACAAAATTAGATCTGATCTCAAATTCAGGAAGGTTTAGTGTATCTCTGAGATTTTGGCCATGGACAAACAAAGGGGTGTATGAAACAATAACAAATACCAGGAACAGCAAGGTGTATTTGAGGAGGTTGAGGATGGTCAATTTATGGGTGCTGCTCAGAAGTCTAATATTTAATAATTTTTTTAGTGATGGAGGTTCCATCCTGCAACTTATAGGTGGCCATGTATATTCCGGATGGGAACGAAGACAAATCAAGGACTATTTTTCCTTTAATTTCAGAAGTGATCAGCAGGTTGCCTGTAAGGTCAGCAATGTTCAACCTGGCTGTGGTTAATACCGGAGAATCAATGGTGATAAGATCCAGAACCGGATTGGGATAAAACCGGATGTTCCCTGCGAGAGGTTCTTCACTAAATCCCTGTGATTTGTTGTGGATTACACCAATGGCATCAAGATCAAAACCTCCGGTGTCAAAGGGTGTTGGCCAGGGATCATTTATTTTATGACCTTGAGAATCGAAAGAGGCATACGGGGATTCGAGGCATCCTCCTACATCAATAATGCGGATATGGGAAATATGGTCCAGTTTTATCCCGGAACTATCCTTTAAATCAGCCAGGTCGAACGGTGTACCATAGTCGAGCCTGTATTTTCCGGCCAGGTTGTTTATTTTTTTCGCATCGATGGTATCGAATGTTCCAATCTGTATATTTTCAGGGGTAAGGGAAACAGATGGGAACCTGACAAATCGCTCTCCATCGGAACTGACTTCGACAAATGCAAGTTCCAGAAAAGAATCACCAAATGAATTTTCGAATATTGCAAAATCGGGGCCTGCCCGATCAACAATGGGGTCATCAAATGTCAGGTAAGCCGTTCCGCGGTCGCCCAGACTTATAACAAGGCCATCAGCCGGGCCACTGCCATAAAGATAACTTCCGTAGGTAGTTTTATTGAAACCATTGTATACGGCGGTGGTATCAACCATATTGATAAATCCCCGTTTGATATCGCAAGCAGAGGCCCATCCAATAAACGCACTGCTATCCATATGCATGGCCGTTGTTCCGGGCTGGCCTGCAGGTGGAGGGAACTGAGCTCTCAGGGGTGCAGAAAGCAGGAAGGCGATAATCAGCAGAAGGAAGCCTGATTCAACAATTTTCATTCTTTAATATTTTACCTGGCTATGCCGGACAAATGTAGAAAAAAATCAGATCGTACCCATATAATTATTAAATTTGCAGGGTTACTTTATCCAGCAAATCAAGCTGTAATGAGCAAAAAGCAAACTATATCCATTGGCCTGATCCTGGCTGTTTTCCTCCTTGTTTTTGGCAATTCTTCCTGCGGCTCAAGGATGGCGGTGTGTGATGCGAACCAACATGGCAAATCGGCTAAGATGAAAAAGAATCGCAGCAATTACGGAGTACGTTATGACTATAAATCAAAACCTGTGGGGAAAAACTATTTAATTCGTAACGGAAGGTGATTGCCCGTTTTTGAATTTGGTAATTTTCGTGACTTTTCCTAACTCATCATACTCTATCCAGGGGCCATCTTTTTCACCTGCCAAATATTTTCCTGATATTTTCACCTTCCCGTTGCGGTAATATTCTTTTGCTTCACCCGCGTATTTATTGTCCTTGAAGTAATAGACTGACTGAACCGAGTCATTTTCATAATAGGTCTTCTGCATACCATCAAAAGCCCCATTCAGGTATTGGTAAGTTGCGATCAGCCGGCCATTTTTATTAAACCATTTTGAGGGTCCATTTTTCAGATCATTTTTAAAATAAGATTCTTCCTGTATCTTGCCATTGTCGTAGTATTGGCGGAACAATCCACTTTTTTTGCCCATGGAATAAACACATTCAGATGTGGGGGATTCACTGAATTGGCTGTACATGACCGTTTGTCCATTGGCCAGGCCATTCTTGAAATTTTCAACCTGCGTCATTTTCCCTTTCCGGTCGAACTGGATGGATATTCCATCCTTAGCCCCATTGGAATAATATTCAATTTTATTGACGATGCTGTTCGGGTAGAAACTCACCCAGTTTTTATTTTTTTTATTGGCCAGATACTCTCCTTTAAAGGTCAATTCTCCCTGTTTTTCAATCCAGTATCCGATTTTTTGCCCCAGGGAGTCCTTCCGGTTTATGGTATCCGCCATTTGTTTTTCATTTGATTTTTCCTGGGCTTGCATCTGCCATGGACCGAGCATCAGGATAACAATGAGAAAAAGAATGTTTTTCATAAGATTCGTGTTTTAATGAGCATCATCATTGCAAATCTGCATACAGATCAAAGCTTTCTGCCCTGGTAATTTTTACATTATAAAAGGATCCCTGGTGAAGCGTTGTGTTATTTACAGGGATCAGCACCTCATTATCAACTTCAGGAGAATCATACTCTGAGCGTGCGATATAGAAATCATCTTCAACCCGGTCAACGAGTACTTTCATTGTGTTTCCGACCTTTTCCTGGTTCAGTGACAGTGAAATTCCCTCTTGCACAGACATCAGTTCTTCAACCCGTTCGAGTTTTCGTTTGGCCGGGACAGAATCCTTCAGTTTAAAGGCGCCTGTATCTTCTTCATGGGAGTAGGAAAACACACCCAGCCGGTCGAAGCGGTATTCTTCAATAAAACTTCTGAGCTCACGGAATTCACGCTCGGTTTCACCGGGATATCCTGCAATGAGCGTGGTACGGATGGCCACACCCGGAACAGAATGCCGGATCGTTTCAATCAGTTTGCGGGTGGACATTTCATCCATTCCCCGGTGCATTGATTTCAGAATGCGGTTGCTGATATGCTGCAGCGGGATGTCGATGTAGTTGCAAATGTTTGAATGTGATCTCACCACCTCAAGTAATTCCGGGGGAAATCCGTCTGGATAGGTGTAATGGGTCCGTATCCATTCCAGTCCCTTCACATTGGCCAGGGCCTCAAGCAATTCGGGCAGCATACGTTTTTTGTAAAGGTCCAGCCCGTAATAGGTTGTGTCCTGAGAAATGAGATTGATCTCTTTAATGCCCATGCCGGTCATATGGGTTGCTTCGGCCACGATGTCATCAAAAGGTCTGCTGATATGTTTTCCCCGGATCATCGGAATGGCACAGAAGGAGCATTTGCGGTCGCACCCTTCGGCGATTTTCAGGTAGGCGTAATGAGCAGGGGTGGTGATTTTTCGTTCACCTACAAGCTGCGATTTGTACGTTCCTCCGATGTGGCTGATAATCTGTCTGAGATCATTTACACCGAAGAAAGCATCTACCTCAGGGATTTCAACCTGGAGTTTGGATTTATAACGTTCAGAGAGGCATCCCATCACATACACATGATCAATGAGGCCATGTTGTTTTGCCTGTACGTATTGAAGGATGGTATCGATGGATTCCTGCTTGGCATCATTGATAAAGCCGCAGGTATTGATGATGGCGGTATCAATGTGTTTATGATCAACAGGATCGAATACAAGTTTGAATTTGTTGGCTTCCAATTGTCTCATCAGGAGTTCGGCGTCGACCAGATTTTTAGCACAACCAAGCGACACGAGTCCGATTCTGTGAGGTGGTGATTTCGTTTTCAAGAAGTTCCGGGTTAATTAAATAGACTGTCGACAAATTCTGTACGGTTGAAAACCTGCAGATCTTCAATGCCTTCGCCCACACCAATATATTTTACGGGTATTTTAAATTGGTCAGAGATTCCGATCACGACGCCTCCTTTTGCGGTACCATCCAGTTTTGTGAGTGCAAGGGCATTCACTTCGGTAGCGGCTGTGAACTGCTTGGCCTGTTCGAATGCATTCTGGCCTGTTGATGCATCGAGTATCAGCAATACCTCGTGTGGGGCATCAGGAATTAATTTCTGAATGACTTTACGGATTTTGGAAAGTTCATTCATGAGGTTGATTTTGTTATGAAGACGTCCTGCCGTATCGATGATAACAACATCGCTGTTTCTTGCAATGGCCGATTTGACGGTATCATATGCCACGGAGGCCGGATCGGCGCCCATTCCCTGGTTGACAATGGGAACCCCTACCCTTTCGGCCCAAATGGTAATCTGTTCCACAGCCGCAGCCCTGAATGTGTCGGCAGCACCGATCAGGACCGATTTGCCTGTTTTTTTAAACTGGTAGGCCAGTTTGCCGATGGTGGTTGTTTTTCCGACTCCGTTCACCCCGACAACCATGATCACATAAGGTTTTGTTTCAGCAGGAATGTGATAATCGGTAAAATCTTGGGTATTGTTTTCCTGTAACAATGCAACAATTTCCTCTTTAAGCAGGTTGTTCAGCTCGCCGGTTCCTAGGTATTTATCATTGGATGCGCGCTTTTGTATGCGTTCAATGATCCGCAAGGTAGTTTCAACCCCCACATCGGATGTGACCAGGATCTCCTCAAGGTTATCAAGGACTTCATCGTCGACCGTTGATTTTCCGATAATCGCTTTCGAAATCCGGGTGAAAAGGTTGGTTTTCGTTTTTTGCAGTCCCTGATCGAGGCGCTCTTTTTTCTCACGGGAGAAGATGCTGAAAAATCCCATAAACGGTTTTTTGTATATAAAAAAAGCTTTTTTCCGTAGAAAAAAGCTTTTCAGTCAGAATGAAAATTGGTTTAGCTCTCTTTGTTTGCCAAAAAGTCTTTTAACATTTCATTGGCAACAATGGTTTCCCTGAAAACAAACGCATCAGATTTCTTAGATTTAACCATGCGGATGACTTTTGTAAAATCTTTTCCTGAGGTAGCTTTAAACGAAGCAACTACTTTCTTTGCCATATCGTAAGTTATTTAATTTCTTTATGAACGGTAATTTTCTTTAAATAGGAATTGTACTTCTTCAGTTCAATTCTTTCAGGTGTATTTTTTTTATTTTTAGTTGTAATGTATCTTGAGATACCGGGAATGCCGCTTGTCTTCTGTTCAGTACATTCTAAAATAACCTGAATACGTTGATCTTTGCTCTTTTTTGCCATCTTATGACTTCTTTATTTTTCGGGACTGCAAAATTAAACCATTATCCTGAAAAAACAAAAATTATTTCATACTTTTATTTCTCGTTTGAAATAATTATAAATCCTTACAGATCAGACCTTGAGTATCTGGAATTCATACATACACGGCTTTAAGGCCTATCTTCAGCTGGAGAAATCGTTATCAAAGAACTCTGTAGAGGCCTATCTGCATGATGTGGCAAAGATAACCCAATTTCTCGAGATGCAGGGTTTATCGCTAGGACCGCAGAAGATTGAACTTCATCATCTTCAGTCATTTCTGAAATGGATCACTGAATTGGGAATGACAGCGAGGACGCAGGCCCGCGTGATTTCAGGTCTGAAGGCGTTCTATCGCTACCTGTTGCTTGAAAATGTAGTGACCAAAGATCCGACTGAACTGCTGGAATCGCCAAGGGTAGGCATGAAACTGCCGGTAACGCTCAATCTGGATGAGATTGACCTGCTGATGAGCAAGATCGATTTAAGCAAACCGGAGGGCAAGCGTAACAAAGCCATGATTGAGACGCTTTATGGCTGCGGACTTCGTGTCACAGAACTGGTAACCCTGAAAATATCAAACCTCTTTTTCAATGATGGTTTCATAAAGGTTGTTGGCAAAGGCAGTAAGGAGCGATTGGTTCCTGTCGGGAGCATTGCCCAGGCTGAAATAAAGTTTTATTTAGCGGAGCTGCGGTCGCATGTCCCGGTCAAAAAAGGACACGAGGATATTCTGTTTCTGAACCGGCGCGGTGCCGGACTCACCCGCGTCATGATTTTCACCATGATTAAGCGGCTTGTCATCCTGTCCGGGATAAAAAAAAGAATCAGTCCGCATACCTTCCGTCACTCATTTGCCACGCATCTGGTTGAAGGAGGCGCTGATCTTCGCGCCGTGCAGGAGATGTTGGGACACGAATCGATTACCACCACTGAGATATACACCCATTTGGACAGGGATTATTTGAGAAGTGCGATTATTCAGTATCATCCGAGGGGGTGAAGAAGGTAACAAGGTGACAGGGTGACAAGGTGACAGGGGGAAAGGGTTGGTTTATTTAAATGGTGAATTTGGTTCTTTTGCCATGTGGTTGTACACCATTTTATCCATGAATTTCGGAAAGAATTTATTCAGCAGAACGGTCATTTTTCCCTGGGTGGTAAGGATGAGGCGCTCTTTATTCTTCTCAATGGCACGAATGATATGGATTGCCACATCTGCGGCTGGCATAAGTTTGGTTTCGTCGAGCGGAGTTTCGCCCTGAGAGGTGCCATCCTTTGAAAGCGCTACGTTGCGGATATTGGAAGCAGTAAATCCGGGGCATGCTATCAGGACGTGCAGTCCCTTCTTCATATTTTCAATGCGGACCACTTCCAGGAATCCCTGCATGGCAAATTTCGATGCAGAGTAGCCTGTCCGCCCTGGAAGCCCCTTATATCCTGCGATGGATGACACTCCAACGACAGTTCCTTTTGATTCCAACAGATAGGGTAACGCAAATTTTGTGCAGTAAACGGTTCCCCAGAAATTTGTATCCATCAGCTGCCTAATCACATCAAGGCTTACTTCGCTGAACAGCGCACGCATTGAAATGCCGGCATTGTTGATAAGCACATCGATGCGGCCATGTTTTTCGATGGTTTTCGTTATCAATGCCTCGCAATCCTTCTCCCTGGTTACATCGGTAGGAACATCCATTAGGGATGGTGTGATCTTGATTAATTCAGGATCCTTGATGCCTGAACGTGATGCAAGTACAAGTTTAGCGCCCCTTCTTGCACATTCAAAGGCCAGCGCTTTGCCGATTCCGGATGATGCGCCGGTGATGATAATTACTTTATCTTTCATATCTGAAATGGTGAAAAGCGAAATTAATACAATTTACTTCTGCAACCATTTAGTATATTCGTAGATTCAATTTGCATGATGACTGATCGTGAATTATTTTACCGTTGTCTCGGATTGCCATCATTTAACCCGATGGCGCTGGAGATTGACAAGGCAGAGGGTATCTATATTTATGCCAAATCGGGTGAAAAATACATCGACCTTGTTTCAGGAATTGCCGTTAGCAATACGGGTCACCGTCATCCGAAGGTACTTGAAGCGATCAGGGATCAGCTAGACCGGTTCCTTCACCTGAATGTATATGGTGAGTTTATCCAATCTCCGCAGGTTCACCTGGCCGAACGTTTGACAGGGCTCTTACCCGAGAAACTCGATTCGGTATATTTTGTCAATTCAGGAAGCGAAGCCACTGAGGGGGCCTTAAAGCTGGCCAAGCGGTTTACAGGCCGTACTGAGATCATTTCCTTTATTGACTCTTACCATGGAAGTACGCAAGGAAGTTTAAGCATCATGGGGAATGAGACATTGAAAAATTCATTCAGACCTTTGCTCCCTGATGTATGCTCGATCGAGTTTAACAACTATTGTCACCTTGAAAAAATTTCAACACGTACCGCCTGTGTTGTCCTTGAAATTGTACAGGCTGAAGCGGGGATTGTCCTGATTGAGGAATATTTCCTTCACCAGTTGAAAAGGCGGTGTGCACGCAATGGCGTATTGATCATTGTAGATGATGTACAGATGGGGATGGGACGCACCGGCAAACTTTTCAGCTTTGAACATTATGATTTTACTCCCGATATCCTCGTGCTGGCAAAAGCATTGGGCGCAGGCATGCCGCTCGGGGCCTTTATTGCATCAAAAAAGATGATGGATACCCTGGCGTACAAGCCGGAGTTGGGACATATTACCACGTTTGGGGGTCACCCGGTGAGCTGTGCTGCCGGCTTGGCAGGCCTGGAGGTGATTTTATCTGAGGAGCTCATCTCCCTTGCGGATGTGAAGGGAAAAAAGTTTAGCGAGAAGCTTTCCGGCCATCCGGCCATCGCAGATATCAGAAGGGCTGGGCTGGCCCTCGGGTTGGATCTGGCTTGTGCTGAAAAAAGAGGACAATTTATGGAAGAGGCCTTGAAACAAGGCTTGATTATCGATTGGTACCTGTTTAGACCGGCGACATTCCGCATTGCGCCACCCCTGACAATCACGGATGACGAGATTGATCAGGCTTGTATAAAGCTTCTTCGGGCACTGGATCTTATAAGCCAGTGAAGTGCATGTCATACCTTCAATTGGGTGATTTTTGTTCACTATGACCGTTTATTTACTGCCAGAAGATCCATTTTTCCCACCTGCTGATGATGCCGAATCTGACGGGTTGATCGCCATTGGCGGTGACTTGTCGGCTGAGCGGTTGTTACAGGCTTATGCGCATGGCATTTTTCCCTGGTTCCGTGAAGAGGATGATGTGTTCTGGTATTCTCCAGATCCAAGGATGGTCCTGTTTCCGGATCATTTTAAGATTCCTGAATCATTGAAAAGAATCATCAGATCACACAAATTCAAGGTGACGTTTGATACCGTATTCGAACAGGTGATCCGCGGCTGCGCTGCAGCTCCAAGACCAGGTCAGGAAGGTACATGGATCACGGATGAGTTCATAGAAGCCTATATTGCGCTGCATAAACGGGGCTTTGCCCATTCTGTTGAGGTGTTTTACCGGGAGGATCTGGTAGGTGGTTTGTATGGCATATCGCTGGGAGCAGCGTTCTTTGGGGAGAGCATGTTCTTTAAAATGAACAATGCATCCAAAGTAGCCTTACATGCATTGGTTGAACGGTGCCGCAAAAACGGATTCAGTTTCATCGATTGCCAGGTTGAAACTTCACATTTGCAAAGTTTAGGAGCATCCCTGGTTGACCGTACAGATTATCTCTCCCTGCTTCAAAAGGCCTTGAAAAACAAAACAATAGCCGGTCCTTGGAGATAAAAAAAAAGACTGCCCTGAAAGAGGACAGTCTCGATTATGGAATTTCAGGTTATTCATTCATTCCGAGTTTTTTTCTGATCTCTTTCGGGATCGCATTTTTATGAACCATGATCGCCATGGTTTTCAGCCTTGCATAAGGTTCTGATGCATAAAAGTATCCCTTGTACGGACTTCCTTCTGTGCCCCAGGAATTCTTGATCAGGTAGTACTTGGTGCCATTCTGATCCCGGGCCATCCCGGTAAGGTGCATTCCATGGTCGTCGGTTGTCTGATAGTTGTCAAATTCAACCTGACGCATCTCCTGTGTGATCTTTTTTTCCGGATTGGGCTTATCGAATTTAAAAAGCAGCTTGTCTTTTTCAGAATCAGACATTTTTGTCCACTTTGCACTTTCCATTCCGGTGATTTCAGTCGCATTTTTATCGGGAACCACCGCCACCCCGTTTTTCCATGAGAAACCTTTTTCACTTATATCCGCACCCCAGACAACCGTATAGCCTTCATTGATTGAATTGTCAATCACCTCGATAAGCTCGTCAACAGGCAGGTTGTATACTTCGCCCATCTCCCAGTTATCTGGTATTTCGATGATGAATTTTGAATAAAATGGATGATGCGAATATGAACTTAACTCCACATAGTCATCGGGATTGAGCCCCAGCATGTCGGAAAAGGACTTCGGATTATATTCCTTTGCCTTGTAAATGAATTTATCAGGAGTCTTGCCAAGATAGGCATCCAGCAAACCATTGAAACCCTGGTGCCATACGGGTGTGAGCTTTCTGTTCGGATTCTTGAGAACGGCATCCAGATCGGCAAGAAGTACAGCATCCAATTCTCCGTGAACCGGGTTCGGCTCACCAATGGTATTGCCTGTATAAACTTCTTCGGGGACCATGCCATACTTTTTCAGTACACTGGTTACATCATGTGCCGCGCCTCCCGGACCGAAATTGTGTTTTCCATTGAACCTGACATACATCAAAGCCTTGTCAGAGTATGCATTTCGGACACAGTACATTTCAGAAAGGTTAAAGGTATCCTTGCCCTTGCGGAGAAGTTCAGATTCCAGAAAGGAGATGGCGGAATAACCCCAGCAGGTACTTGAACGGTTCTGATTTTTAACGGAGGTGGCCGGAAGTTGTTTAATCACGCTGAAAACATAGCCTGAATCGGGTTTTTTCTCATTTTCCTGGGCAAAACCAGCATTAAAGGCTGCCAGGATAAGAGACACGAGCAAAAGAGTGTAAGCTTTTTTCATAGTTTTAAAGGTTTAGTTTATATAAACGTGACACACGACAAAAAATTATTATTCGAAAGGGTGTATGTTATCAAAGTCAGGACGATAGAAATCGCTGCTTTCAAATTCCTGTATCCAGCCATGGTACATCCCGAGTTTTTCCATTTCATCAACTACCTGGCTGTACTCAGATTCTGTTACGCTCCTTCCGAGTTGCGGATGGCTTTTAACCCGCTCGGACGGGTAATATTGGGCCATCAGGGAGATATGAATCCTGGGAGAAATTTCTTCGGCCAGAAAGCGTAAAACATTCAGGCTGTTTTTAACCTGATCAGGTAAGACCAGGTGTCGGACGATGATTCCTGATTCGGCCAGGTGGTCCTCGCCGCTCATCAGTGTGGCCCCTTTCTGGCGATACATCTCCTTCAGTGCTTTTGAGGCGACCTCGGGATAGTCGCGGGCTCCGGAATAATGTCCGGCAAGATCCGAATCCATGTACTTGAAGTCAGGCAGGTAAACATCGATGATGCCTTCGAGGGTTTTAATTGTTTCGGCTTTGTCATATCCATTGGTGTTGTAAACCCATACAGGTTTATAACCCAGGGATTGAACGATCTGTATGATCACCTTCATTTGCGGAACGAAATGTGACGGGGAGACAAATCCCACGCGGTTGATTCCCTGATCAAGGATTCGGGTGATTTGCCTGATCACCTCTTCCAGCTCCATGCGGTGAAAGGAATGGTTGATGCGGTTATCGCTGATCTGGTGATTCTGGCAATAGATACACTGCAGGTTACAGTGGGTAAAAAAAATATTGCAAATACCCTCCTGACCGCTGATGGCAGGTTCCTCTCCCCTGTGGATACAGACGGATGCAATATAAAAATCGCCGCCACTGCCACAGTAGCCATACCTGCCGTTTATTCGGTCAGCGTGGCAATTACGCGGACACAATGCGCAATTTTCCAATATTTTCAACGGACCGGTCAAGGAATCGAAATTCAAGACAGAGGAGTATTTTTTCGCTATTTTTGGCAATTCAAGTGCAAAACTACGGATAAATGATGATCGAACTTAAAAACTATACCCATATCATCTGGGATTGGAACGGGACCCTGCTCAACGATGCCTGGCTTTGTGTGGATGTGATGAACGGGATGCTCGAAGCGCGCGGCCTGCCTCTAAAAACAGTTGAAGAATACAAGGAATTGTTTGATTTTCCAGTGCGGGATTATTATGTAAAACTGGGCTTTGATTTTGAGCGTGAACCATTCGATGAAGTAGGCATGGAATTTATACTCCGCTATAACATGCGCCAGGGTGAAACTGTTTTGCACAGGCAGGTCAAAGATGTTCTTTCACAGTTTGAGGCCCAGGGGTTTCTGCAATATATCCTATCTGCCAGGGAGCAAAACGAACTGATATCAGAGACAAAGTCGTTGGGCGTTTTCAACTATTTTAAACAGATCCGCGGCCTCGATGACCATTATGCCCACGGGAAGATGGATGTGGCGTTGCAATTGGTAAAGGAGATGGATATCGACAGGCGTGAGATGCTCTATTTCGGGGACACCCGGCATGATGCCGAGGTGGCTGATCAAATCGGCATTGATTGCATCCTTATCACGCATGGTCATCACAGTCGGGAGCGCCTGAAGCCATTGGGCGTACCCTTGCTCTCATCACTGAAGGACTTAATCTTATTATTATGATAACATCACGTAAGATATTTACCTGCTGTTTGTTAATTATTTTTTTATCACCTATTAAGGATGCGCTTTCACAATCGATCAAAGGGCAAAGTATCCGCATGCACACCCTGCCGCTAACAAAGAAAGAAAAGTCAACTGATGATACGATCGGCAAACCAGTCATTGGGTTTGTTTCCATCCTGCCTTATGAGCTTGCAGGTGCAGAAAGACAGCATGCGTTTGATCAATTAAAGGCATTGCCTGATTATACTGCAGAATTTCTGACTGTAAAGGATTTGGAAAAAATGTCAAAAAAAACCGGAAGGTTTTCGCTCATATGGATACACCGGCCAGATACGACAGCTTTAAGTGAGGCAGAAACCACGCCAAAACTGGTTCAAACCTTGAAATATTATGTTGAAAACGGAGGCAAACTGCTGTTAACACAGCAGGCTTCTCATTACATCAATGTTCTTGGTTTTGAGTCTGTAATATTGCAGGATAGCACCAAACCATGTATTGATGATGGGTATGGCCGCAGACTTGGCTTCCACGCTTTCAGGGAGCATCCCCTGTTTACCGGACTGAATGGCGGGGCATACCTATGCAGACCATCTCAAGACATGACGACCAGAATCACCGGTTTCTTTGACAAGCGCGTTCCTCAGCAGGGGAAGGTTGTAGCGGTTGACTGGGACTACATTTTTTTGCGTGAAGATTCGAAGCTGCTGCTCGAATATTCTCCCGGGAAAGGCAAGGTTTTAGCTGTCGGGGGTTACATGAATTTCACCATTCCGAATACAAATGCGGCGCATCTAATAAAATTTACGAAAAATTGCTTTGCGTATCTCCTTGGAATATACAAAGACCTTCCTGAATTTTACTGGAACTACGGGCCAAACCTTGTGACCGCATCTCCTCCCCTTCCTGAACCAGATCAAATCAGTTTAGATATTCCGCAGGCAGTGACCTGGAATGAGAAACCAAGTGATATTGAACTGAAGCGTCGCTTTGCTTCTGAGAATTTCTGGGATGTTGCAGGAGAGCGCCTGCTGACCATGGGCAGTGAAAAGGGAGGTATTGAAGAGATTTGGGCCCATCCTTTTATGGCGCTGCGTGATTATGAGGTCGGGATCAGGTTTGAATATAAAGATACGATCTATTGGCTCAACGATGAACGTCCCGAGATAGAGGTCAACCCTGCATTTCTTTCAAGACAATACAAGTTTCCCAGGGCTTATCTGAAAGAGGTCGTTGTAAATGATCCAACTAAGCCCAACGGTGTGATTCATTATGAATTCCGGAGTGTTTATCCGGCAGCGTTGATCATCCGTTTCAAATCGAACCTGCGGTGGATGTGGCCATATTCTGACCGGGTAACTGGTTCCATTTACCATTCCTGGAATAGTTCACTCAATGCCTTCACCCTCCGGGATTATTCAGGTAGTATGAATGTGATGGTTGGTGGTACGAAGAGACCCGTTACACATCTTGCAGGTCAATATGATGGATTCAATTATATCAGCAAGGATAGTTCATTCAAGGGTATCCCGACGCAAAAACTCCAGGTGGCCGGTTTGCTTTGCTTTGATCTTGATATGAATGAAAACCTGGATGTGGTTTTCAGCGCTTCAGCTGAAGGGTATGACAGCACCCTGATCCAATTTAAAAAAACCATCATTGATCCTGCACAGGTATACCGTAACGCGCTGCATCATACAAAAAACATCCTTGCAAAAAGTTTGATGATCACCACACCCGACCAAAATTTCAATACCGGTTATCGTTGGGCATTGCTGGCAACCGACCGTTTCTTCGTAAACACACCAGGGATGGGAAAAGCGCTGGTTGCAGGTTATTCAACCACACAAAAGGGTTGGGATGGCGGTCACAAAGTAAACGGCAGGCCGGGCTATGGATGGTATTTCGGGCGTGATGCCGAATGGAGCAGTTTTGCATTGCTCGATTATGGTGATTTCGGGAAGGTGAAGTCGCAACTCGAATTTTTCAACAAATACCAGGATCTGAACGGAAAAATTTTCCATGAAGCTACCACATCAGGGATATTCCATTACGATGCTGCCGATGCAACGCCGCTGTACATTGTACTTGCCGGGAAATATTTTCGTCATACCAACGACACGGCATTTCTCCGAAAGACATGGCCAAATATAAAACGCGCCATCAACTTCTGTTTTTCGACCGATACCGATCAGGATCATTTAATAGAGAACACCAATGTCGGACATGGATGGGTTGAGGGAGGTGAATTGTACGGCTCCCATGCTACAATATACATGACTGGTTCATGGGGTGCCGCACTGACGGAGGCTTCACATATGGCCCGGTTCATGAATGACATTGAATCAGAAAGTTACCAGTTGGAAGCTGCAGAGCAGAAAAGAAGCATTGACAAGGATTTTTGGAATGACTCACACCGATTTTTTGCTTATGGCAAGAACAAAGATGGTTCTTTCCGAAACGAGCAAACCATTTTACCTGCAGTGCCAATATATTTCAGGATGGCCAGCCGGGAGAAATCAACCCTGGCCTTAAAAAACATAGCCGGGAATGCCTTTACTACCAACTGGGGCGTCCGGATCCTTCGTGAAGATAGTCCATGGTTTAAACCCACAGGATATCATTATGGAAGTGTATGGCCTTTGTTTACAGGATGGGCTTCGCTTGCTGAATATTCAACAGGCCATGCCATCCAGGGATTTTCACATATCATGAATAACCTTAATATATACAAGAACTGGGGACTTGGATTCGCCGAGGAGGTGTTGAACGGCGCTGAATACATGCCTTCGGGCGTATGTGCGCATCAGTGCTGGTCGGAGACCATGGTATTGCAGCCTGCCATTGAAGGCATGATCGGGTTAGATATACGGGCACAGGAACGAACGATTCAAATTGCCCCTCAGCTTCCGCCACAATGGGATTCGCTTAACATTCAACACATCCGGATTGCAGGTCAATTTGTTAATTTTAATTTTTCCCGTGTGAATGGGGTCAGTGAATATGATTTTTTCCTGGAGCAGGGAGATCCTGTCCAGGTGAATTTCATGCCGGCTTTTCCCGCCGGAACACGTTTTGATGATGTTACACTCAATGGGAACGTCGTTCCTTTTACCTCCTTTAAATCAGGTCAATCGATGACCTTAATGGTTTCATTTGAACTCCAATCTGAATCGAAAATTGTTGTAAATACGCAGGCGGGGATATCGGTCCTTCCGGTAGTAACCGATCCAAAGCCAGGTGATCAGGCTGAGGGGATGCGAATCCTCTCACACAATCTGTCGGGGAACCAGTACAATGTTGAGCTGGAAGGGAAAAGCGGGAGTTCGGGGATGCTCGAAATCTGGTCAGGCGGGAGGGATTTGAACCAGGCCGAAAACGCCCGATTCATTGACATGGTAGGCCCTGTTTTCAGGTTTAACGTGGATTTCGAAAGATCAGAGAAGAAATATGTGACAAAGACCATATCCATAAACATTAAATGATTATTCAAGCTATAAATGAAGACCAGAGCCCTTCTCTTATTTATCCTTATGCATCTCGCCACATGCGGATCTGCGCAATATCTCTCTCATTTGAAGGCTGTGAAAGCGGATGCACTGTATACCACCTATGCTGCTTCACCTGCTAGGTCGCATTATACGACAGACCAGGGATATCAATTTCAATGGAATGATGCAGCTTCAGGGGTTGAATTTATTTCCAGGGATGGTCCCAATACAGGAATTGCATTTCAATGGGAAAACCGTTTGATATTCACACTTCAAAGTCTCTGCCAGGAGCCCGTTGTCACGACTTCGTACAGCGACCTGGTGAAATATTTTTATTATCCCGTCAAGGAAGTGCGGGTTGAAGTATTTTTCGCAGTTTACAGCTCCGAATCAGCGATCACACAATACAGGTTAGTGAATGAAGGCCATTTTCCGGTCACTATCACAGTCCTACCCTATCTTTATTATCCTTCAGGCGATTCTGTCCCTGTCGTTGAACATCGGACGGAACCGGAGGGTTACGAATTCTCCCTGTTAAAGAAACGAGATGGCTGGATGATCGAACACAATATCCCGGTGGTTGAAAATTTAACGGGGGATTTTCAATCCAGTTTACCTTTTGACAGTGTTTGCACCTTCCGGCAAAAAACAGGGTCCGGTAGCCAAAATCGGGAAACCGGAGCCATATCCATGCTGAAACGTACGATTGCCGGCAAAAAAAGAGATGTTCCATTTATTCATGGAATCATTGGGTCAAGAACATTCACGATACAACCCGGTGAATCAACATCTTTCAGGATAATTACCAGATGTGTGGAGGCTGAAAAGAGAATTTCCCAGGAAAATATTGATCTTGAAAAGCTGGTCAGGGACGATGAAGAGGCCTATGCCCGTGTTCCCACGCCACATTTCAGTAATAAAGATCAGGAGATGCTATACTGGAGTTGTTTTTCCCTTATGCGGCAGTGCATGATGCCGGCCGAAGGTGAATGCCAGCATAATTACTATCTCTTTTCCCGTGAACCAAGGTGGGGATGGGGATATGGAGGACAGGTATTTCATGAAAGCCTGGTCATGCTGGCCTATGCCTATATGGATCCCGAAGGTGCCATGAATTCTCAACGTATTTTTATGGATCGGCAAAAACCGGATGGGTATATCAATTACCGGACCGGTCCTTATCTGAATGAGACAATTATTACAAACGGGAAGCCAACCACTTCGGCGCCCTGGTTCAACTATGAGAACCTCGAAATCTTTAAAATCACGGGAGATAGGAGGTTTCTGAAAGAGGCCTACGCTTCGGGGAAAAAGTTTTATCAATATTACACGGCAAACCGGGATTCCAACAGCAATGGATTGTGCGAATGGGGCGCCCATGCGGAGCTGGAATCGGTGCGTGATGCAAGGGTGGCCGTTTGGGATAAGGTAGGCTGGGCTTCCAATTTCGAAGGCCCTGACGTGAATTCGATGCTGGTTATGGAGGCGTGGTCTCTGGCTGAGATGGCGAAGAATCTCGGATTGCCAGCAGAATCAAATAAATGGAAAGAGGATGCCGCCCAAAGAAGCATGCTGATTAATAAATTCATGTGGGACAGCGTTTCACGATTTTATTACAACGTGAATAAAAAGGATCAGTCATTCAGTTTTAATTCGCCCAATGACCTGAAAATAAAAGAGATCATTGGATTTCTTCCGTTATGGGCCGGGATTGCTGACAAGCAGAAGGCCGAATATCTTGTAGGTAAGATGCTGGACACAAATGAATTCTGGAGGTCCTACGGGGTTCCTTCATTGACAGCCGCATTTCCCATTCATGCAGATTCAAAAAGCGGCGCACCGAAATCGCAAACTTCAGCGACAGGTTATTATTGTCCGATAGGCTACTGGAATGGCCCGGTGTGGGTTCAATGGGAATACCTTTTATACCGGGGGCTGCTTGATTACGGTTATGACAGTGTAGCTGATCAGCTTGCCACCCGTGTATTGGATAACATGATTTACCATCTGAAGAAAGATCATGTTTTCTGGGAATTTTACAGTGCAGATGACCGCCAGGCCGGCTGGAACAAGAGTTATATCTGGGCCGGAATTGCGGCAAGGTTTCTTTTAGATACTGATACCAATTATCAGAGGGTACGGGAAGCTGCTATTCACCGCTAAGCCACAAAGATGCCAAAAAACAAAAAATGAAGATGGAAAATTCAGAGAAAAGGACTGCTATAATTTCGGGTGCAACGGGACTTGTCGGTGAACAGTTGTTAAATCAATTATTATCTGACGCGGTTTATAGGAAAGTTATAGCGATTGTGCGTAAACCAATGGACCTTGTCCATGAAAAGCTGGAACAAAAGGTGATTGATTTCGGGCAATTGCCGGAAACCATTACCGGATTAAAGGCTGATGATGGGTACTGCTGTCTCGGAACAACCATCAAAGCAGCTGGAAGCAAAGAAAGGCAATATGTCATTGACCATGATTACGTCGTTGAATTCGCGAAGGGATGCCATCAAACTGGTGTAACCCGCTTTGCAGTGGTCTCATCCATTGGCGCCAATGCAGATTCCGCGAACTTTTATCTTCGGACAAAAGGTGAAATGGAGTGTGATCTTAAAAAGATACCGTTTAAAGCGATCTTCATTCTTCAACCCTCCATGTTGCTTGGCGGGCGAAAGGAATTTCGAGCCGGAGAGAAAGCAGCGATTGCCCTCATGCATGTAATGAATCCTTTGATGATAGGCGGACTAAAGAGATACCGGGGCGTGCAGGCTTCGGATGTTGCCAGGTGTATGATCAGCCATATAATCTCAGCGGAAAATGGCGTGAAAATCATTTATCCATCCCTTCAATCCGATCCTATTCCCATCAAAATGAAAACGGCATTTTTTCTCTTTTTTTTCCTCATGCCGGCTCTTTATACCGCTGCACAGCAATTCAAGCCTGTCGAAGACTATGTGCGCATCAGCGCCAGAGCAGATGATCCGCTTTATACAACCTATGCCGCTGCCATGGCCCGTTCGCAGCTATATGGTGACAAAGCATATAAAATGGATTACTTTTCGGATTGCCAGCCGGTGAGTTATTCTTCTGATCACGCAGGAAAGATGTTCTGCATCTGGAAGGTTGATGAAGTTGTCATACCGCGGATCGGGGAATACCTGGTGAAACCGGTGGTCCGGTTTTCATTTCCTGACATGACTATCCTGGAGTACCAACCTTTCAGGGGGATCGTTGTAAAGGAGACCTTCTTTGTTTATAGTTCCTCCATCGCCATGGTAGACATGGAGATCAAAAATACCGATAAAATCACCCATGAAGTGGCAGCTTACCCGGTACTGGAAATGGGAAATGATTCACTTGAAATAGTGAAGTTCGACAGAGCTGCAGATGGCTATGTTACCAATCGCTATGAGCGTCCTTACCGGCTGATAAGCAGTCTGAAGGTCGAATATGGATATCCGACGAAGGTCAGGGATTTTTTCGCGAGCAACAGGGAATCAGCATCGCACGGAGGCTATTCCGGCGACATGAATGATTTCTACAATGTTATTAAAACTGATTTTTATTCAGACAAACGGGTTGATACGCTGAATATGAAATCATCTGGTTTCGTTGATTTTATATCCCTTCACTTAAAAAAAAGGTTGAAGCCTGGTGAGTCAGTTAACTTCAGATATCTGCGGGGATTCCAGGATCAAAAGGAAGATGCTGCAAAGTTAATCCGGACGATTGATTCCGTCAAACATTTCATGCTTAAGACCTATTTCGAAGACAACCTCATCCTCTATTCAAAAATTCCCAGGATATTATTCAGCAATCAACAGGAAAAGCTGGCATACCTCAGTGCATTTAACCTGGCACGCAGTTGCATGTACCCGCCATCGGGGAAAACGAAATACAATTTTTATGCCTTCTCAAGAAACCCACTCTGGGGTTGGGGTCACGGGCACCAGGTTCTTCATGAATCACTGAGCATGCTGGCATATGCCTATCTGGATCCTAAATCGGCTGAGGGGTCTCAACGCGTTTATATGGAACAGCAGCGTGAAGACGGGTTGATTGCTTATCGCCACGGTCCGCGCGGGATGCAGGACTACCCACATGATAACATGTCAACCACCTCAGCGCCGTTTTTCAATTGGATCAACCTGGAGTTGTATCAGGCAGGAAAAGATAAGCAATTCCTGTCCGATGCATATGCGTCAGGCTCCCGCTATGTAGATTGGCTGATTAAAAATCGCGACACCGATCAGGACGGCACCTTTGAATGGGGCCCTTACGGTATTATAGAAAATGTCCGTGACTGGTACAATGCGGTCTTTCAGGTTTCAGCCGAGCGCTACCTCGACGTCGATAAGGAGGATATTTCAGATGAATTGGAATGCCTTGACCTGACGTTGATGGTGATCAAAGAGGAGCGTAGCCTTGGGAAAATGGCCAGCATCCTTGGAAAGACAGCTGAGGCAAAAAAATGGAAGGATTTGGCAGAGAAGAGTTCGAAGCTGGTGAATGAGCGCATGTGGGATGATTCCTCCGGATTTTATTATTCGGTTAACAAGAAAGACCACTCATTCCAGTTTATGACCCGTGACCTGAGAAGGCAGGAGATTATCGGATTTCTGGCACTTTGGGCAGAGGTACCATCAAAGGAGAGGGCAGCAAGGCTGATCGAGACGCTCACAGATACGACGAAATTCTGGCGAAAATACGGGGTTCCGACCCTTTCTGCAAAGGATCCATGGTACAGCCCCCATGTTGATTACTGCTGCAAATGGAACGGACCTGTGTGGCTGCTCTGGGATTATATGGTCTATGATGGCTTACGTATTTACGGCTACGATGAAATAGCTTCTCAGCTGGCCGGAAAAATGGTCAGCGCTGTTACTGTTCAGCTTTCTAAAAATCATAATTACTGGGAGTCATACAGTCCCGACAACGAGGTGCTGAATTGTCCACCAAACTATATCTGGGATGCGATTATTGCGAAATTGCTGATTGACGAAAATCAGAAATAGACTACATTTGCAGCGTGAAATAAGGTTTTATGAAAAAATTTTCATTCCTTGCCTGTATTTGCGGGTTTGTCCTTTTATTAAGCGTATCTTCCTGTAATACAGGCTATCGAACCGATATCCAGCATCTGTTATCGCCAGCTGCCCTCCCCTACCTGAAAAGCAGTAAACTTATCCAGGTTTCGAGTTATGATTCTTCGGGTGGAAACTATGACTTTGTAACCATTGCTCCCGGAAAAAAAGCGATCATTTTTGATGAGCATGGTCCCGGTATGATTGTTCGGATGTGGTTTTCCCTTGATTCCAGGGACCCCTATTTTCTTCGTCGCATCGTTATCCGTATTTTCTGGGATGATGAATTAAAACCATCTGTTGAGGTTCCTTTGGGCGATTTCTTTGGATGCGGGTTCAAATACAAACCCTATGTTTCTCAATTTCTTGGAATGACCAGCGGAGGGTATGTGTGTTACTTCCCGATGCCTTTTGAGCGAAAAGCACGAATCGAGATTACCAACGAAACCCGTCAGGAGGTTTATAAGTTTTTTTACCAGGTGGATTACCAAAAATTCGAAGGGGCGCTGGAGTCGGATGTCGCCTATTTTCATTCACATTGGAACAGGAGCATCAGAACCAATTACGATTCAAATTTTGTCGCACTTCAGGCTGAGGGCAAGGGACATCTCGTCGGAGTTAACCTCAACATGCAATCCTATGATGGAAATCTTGCATTCCTTGAAGGGGATGAAATGGTTTATGTAGACGGAGAAAAAAGACCCTCGATCCATGGAACCGGGACTGAGGACTTTTTTTCTGGCGGATGGTATTTCCAACACGGAGAGTTTGCAGGTCCATATACTGGTTTGATTTATAAGAATGATACACTTGGGCAGATTGCTGCATACAGGTTGTATATCATCGATCCGGTTCCATTTAAGAAAAATATGAAAGTGACCTTCGAGCATGGCAAAGGAAATCAGGAAATCGCCGATTATAGTTCCACGGCATATTGGTATCAGATGGAGCCCCATAAACCCTATCCCCATTTTCCAATAGCCGGACAACGGATCCCTTTGCGTATTGTTAAGCCGGCACGCATGTATGAAGCAGAAAAGCTGAACTTTAAACTGGAAGGGTTAAAGTCGAAGGTGCTCGATATGTCGGACTATGGGCCTGAATGGGGTGAAAACAAACAAATCCTGATTGAAGCCCGCGACAAGTCATCCTTTGGCTTGGAAATCAATGGTTTAAAGGAGTCCGTTTATGATATGAATCTCTATCATTCAAAAGGCCCCGGCTACGGCAACGCGGACATTTATGTCAACAATATTAAAGCCGGAACCATCAAGGGATATTCCCCTTATATTCTGCCTAACGGCAAGGTGACGCTTAAAGGATTGAAGACCTTCACCGGTTCCGTTGATTTTCGTTTTAAAGTTACCGGGAAAGATGCGCTTTCAAATGGATTTTTTATAGGGCTGGATGGTGTTAGTATGGTGCCACGACGTGTTTATATCCCTGATTGGTATATTCTTGGCCCGTTTCCAAACCCACGGAAAATGGGTTCAATCCGACGTGGTCTCGATTCAGTTTATCTGCCTGAGACAATGATCGACCTGCAGAAGGATTACCATGGTGCAACTAAAAATCCCATTCACTGGAGGCACGTTCAAACACCTGAAAATGGTTGTTTATCGCTTTCTGAACAGGTTACTCCCAGCGAATTGGTAGTAACCTATGCCTTAACCTATGTATTTTCATCTGAAAGTGGTAAAGCAACGCTTTTGGTTGGATCCGATGATGGTATTAAGGTGTTTTTCAACGGCAAGGAGGTTTACCGCTTCCTCGGAGAGCAGATCGCCGAACCTGACCAGGCTGAGATTGAGGTGACATTGAATCCCGGATGGAACAAATTATTGTTGAAAATTGAAAATAATTTGGGCCAATATGCATTTTATGCAAGATTCATCAACCCTGATAATAAACTGATTGTCAGTGCAGATCAGAAAACCAACCCAGTTATTATAAAATGATAAAGAACACTGGCATTGGGATCCTGGCCATGTTTGGCGTTTTAATATTGCTATCGATCAATGTTCGTTATACCTGTGCGCAAACAGCCGTAAAGCAGGGAAATCCAGTACCGCAGAATTTCTGCATCGATGCCAGGGAGATGAACTTATACCTTATGATCAATGATTACCGCCAGCGCTATAACCTTCCACCTGTTCCGCTATCAAAATCCTTGTCCTATGTTGCCGCCCTGCATGCAAAGGATCTGTTTTTGAATCATCCGGACCAGGGAGCCTGTAATTTTCATTCATGGTCAAACAAGGGTTTCTGGGTGCCATTTTGTTATCCCAAAGATGAGAATAAGAAAAATTCGGTATGGGATAAACCGCGCGAGCTAACGAAATATCCATCCCGGGCCTATGAAATTGTGTATTGGGAAAATAATCCCTTGTTGACCGACACCGTGATGATGGTATGGAAAATGGAAGATTATTTTAACAGTTTTTTATTAAACACCGGAAAATGGCAAGGAAAGCCGTGGAACGCCATTGGTATTGCAGTTTATGAAAACTATGCCTGCGCCTGGTTCGGTGAAGTATCAGATCCTGAAGGTGCTGCAACAGTTTGTGGCAGCGTGCCAACAGCATCAAAGGATACCGTGAAACAGGCCGTTCAAACAGAGGTACTCTCCCAGCCCAAGGACTCCATACCAGTAACCTATTGTATCATTGTGAATTCTCTCCTCACAAAGGATGCCGCCAATAAACTTGTAAGTACTTTAAAATCTAAAGGTTATCCGGATGCCAAAGTGCTTGAAAAAAACGGCAAGTTCCAGGTTTCGATAAGTGAATCACAGGATAAAGCCGCGATCATGTTGAAATTGAAAGAGTTGAAAAAGATGTACCGCGGGGCATGGCTTTTGAAGCGTGATAAGGTAACAAGGTAACAGGGTACAGGGTGACAGGGCTATTTTGAATCTTTTACACATCTGAATCCCACTGTTGCATTTCGGTCGAGGCCGGGAGCGATAAGTAGCAGCATTTCAGGATGATCTACAGGCAGCGGGCCGCCCGTTACATACCAGATACTTTGCGTAGGATGATAATAACTTCCCCCCCGGATGATGTTGTAATAATAACTCCCGTTGTCGTAAACATCAGCCGTCATCTGCCAAACATTGCCAACCAGGTCCATCACCTTGAAAGGGCTGCTTCCCTTAGGAAATTTATTCACCCGTGTAATGAAATTAAGATTGTGGTTGCACCTGGTTGAATCCATTTTATTCCCCCACGGATACTTGCGCATATCGTCACCCTGGGCAGCATATTGCCATTCCTGTTCGGTCGGAAGCCTCTTCCCTGCCCATTTTGCATAGGCTTTTGCATCGTCCAGGTTTATGTATACGACAGGCAAATCCGCTGTTCCATTTACCGGAAGGTCATTCAACCAATGCTTCAGATAATTTGTTGTATCATTTGGATTATAAGATGTTTCTAAAATAAAATTGGCATATTGTCTGTTGGTCACAGGGTATTTGTCCATGAAAAACCGTGGCATAGAAATATTCACTGTATCCCTAAAATCAGGGAAGGCAATGAAGGGATCGAGCGTGTTCGGATCACGCTTTGTATAGAAGCGAAAATTTCCGGCAGGAATCTCAACCATATCCTTCGGAACCTCCGTTACGGACGGTGATTTTTCAAACAGGCTGATGCATGCCGGGGAATCCATGGCTGGCGTTACAACCACTTCATCCATCAATTCTGTGCCCGAGAAGAGCTGAATGACAATTTTTTGAACCGGTTTCGGGAACAAGCTTCTGTAATCGACCGTGCCGCCTGCTGCCGTGTAGGTGAATTGTTTTGAATGGTAGTCAGGATCCTCCCCGGTCAGTACAATCTTCTCCATCAAGGCATTGTTGGCGCTGAAAGTGAGTAAACTGCCGGTTTTCTGAACAATTAATATTCGTGTGAACACAGCAATGCATCCGACATTTCCTTCTCGTCTGGTATTTAACCATCCGGGATCAAAGGCATCGATCCCTACCGGGATGAAAGCCCTGTCTTTATCCATCACCGGTTTTACCTCTTCATGATTCCAAATGTCAACAAAATGATATTTTCCAATAATATTTGAAGCAGGCAAGTAACCCGAAGGATCTAAAAATTCGAACAATTTCCCGTTCACACCTTTCGGATTTACACTGTAGATCGTGAAAAGCCTTTTCGCGGGGGCATCCCAGCAATTTACATAAACAGAATCAACAAGGGTGGGAACGAGCGGATCAAATGATTCATTGCTGAAGGCCGTTTTGTGTTCGCGAAGAATCTTTGTCGTGCGCCCCATGTAGGCAAATTCCTCCTCAATCCATCCGGGGCGGCCAGGACGCATCGTATTAATTTCCACACCGTAACCATTGAAGAAGGAGATGGCCAGTTCCCGATGTAGCCGGTCATCGGCCAGTTGCAGCACCCTGAAGATGGCAAAATCGGGTTTTATGAGCTTGTTCAGGTTCAGTGGCGGTGGCATCACCAGGGCATCATGAACCCTTCCACTCACGATCCCCGGCATATCCTTCGGAACCGCCATTCCTTCGCTATACATGATAATTCCTGGCTTGACCTTGTCGGCAGCAGCTTGTAATTCCCTGCTTGACGAACCTCTCGTATCAAGAACCACCCCATCGGCATCGGTGGCGCGCAACAGATCCTCCATCCCTTTCAGCTGATCTTCCTTGCGGGTTCCTTCATCCCAGGGATTATAGGAGATGAAATATTTTTTCCCGGCAAGATGGGTAAATTCAACCTGTTTCCTGAGTTCACTCAAGCCTCCCGGAAGATCGCGGTACATATCCCACTGGTTTCGCTGGTCAAGACCCAGCCTGGGCCAGGTGGGCCAGAGCGTGAAAATATCGTACCCGCCCGTCAGGGAATCATATTCGAACAGGTTTTGATAGAAGGTGTATTTCTGTTGGGCGTAATCATAGTATTTTTTATCCCAGGCAAACTGCAGAAGCATAAGGTAGCTGGTCTTCATCCAGGCCAGGTCGCTGCGCCGGAACATGGTGTTATCAAATTCAGGCATATCATAAAGCCACAAACGATTAAACATCAGCCTGAGACCCGTGCGCCAGTCCTGGTTGTGACCGATAAACCAGATGGAATATTCTGCCCACCCATCAGGTTTTAGTGTAATCATCCAGCGGTCAATCTCAGTCCTGTCTTTGTCTCGTGCACCTCTCCGGGCCAGTGCTGTAAGCGACAAGGTATCATTGATCCGGATATCGGCAAATCCCAGATGCCAGGCGTTGTCGGGCAATACCACTCCCACCGGAGCATATCCGGGACGAAATAGTTTTGAGCGGCAAAGATAGCCCGGCCACGCTTTGGAGCCGGAAGCCGTGATATAAACCTTGTCTTTTCCTTCACCCAGTGGAACCAGGTTTTCAATCCGGTGGCTGCCCTTCCCCTTGTTTATAAAGCGTATGGTGTATTTTGGGCTGGGATTGAAATTCTTATCCATGACCGCCCATCCCTTGATGCTGTCGGCCAGTGTGAAGAAAAGCGTATCGCCAATAAGCTGAGTACTGCTGCAGGTTCTATAAATGGCACTGTCGACCATTACTGAAAACAGCGACAGGTTTCCTGGAATTTCAATCGAATGAAATTTTACTGTTTGGGTGCTTTTCAGTGTGAAAGGACTTTCAGGGTTCAAATCTACCCTGCGAATCCAGGTTTGTGCGAATGGTTGGAACGAAATACACATGAATAACCCGGCAAGGAGGAGGCGCTTTTTCATTGGATTGAATTTGATCGAACGGCAGGTCAAACTTTCACATAAAAAAGGTCGCGTTGGGCGAAGGCATGTTCATGCTCAAGCAGCCATTTCTTGCGTTTAAGCCCCCCACGATAGCCAACAAGTTTGCCGTTTGCGCCGATTACGCGATGGCACGGAACAATGACCGACACGGGGTTGTGTCCGTTGGCCCCACCGACAGCACGCAAGGCTTTTTCATCACCCATCCTGCGCGCAAGTTCAAGGTAGGAAACGGTTGTTCCATAAGGGATTTTGAGAAGTTGCTGCCAGGCTTTAAGCTGAAAGGGTGACCCGGAGAGGTCAAGTTTAAGGTCGAAATCATGTCGTGCACCATGAAAATACTCTTCAAGCTGCACAATGCAACTTTTCAGGCATGAGGGTATTGGCTGCGGTTTGACCTTGAAATTAAGGAAATACAAGGTACGGATCCCATTTTCGGAGCCTGTTACTTCAAGATGACCAAGGGGTGTCTTGAGAAAGGCTCGGTGCATCGGGTTCATATCACGGGGTTTTGGCTTTCTTGCTTCTCCAGGAAAGAAACAGCATGATGAGTCCGAAAACCAGCATGCCTCCTCCCGACCAGAGGTTGATGTTTATACCCAGAGACCGGCTGTATAGTGCGGTGTCGCCATTGGTGATTAATCCGAAAAAAGTCAGGAATAACCCAAGAATGAAAAACATCAGGCCAATCGGAAATTTTATATCTATGCCCATAAATGGTTGAATTTTAAGGTTAACAAAATTGTTTTTTTACCAGAATAAGATTGTTAAAATAGTTCCGATTGCAAGCACAAGGATTGCAAGGGTCGAAGAACGCTCATACCAGGGGATATCTGTTTCAACATGTTTTGGCGTGAGGGAATAGACCAGTCCCTTGAGGTCTTCATCCGTTTTTTTCTGCTTGGTGATGAGCGACAATCCAACGGTTATGATGGCACTCGTTGAAAAGGCGATGATGGCAGTCCAGAAATTTTGGGCCATTTCCACAGGATATGTATGGAGGTTACAGATCCATCCTCCTTTTACGAGCGTCGCAGCGCCTTCAGGCACGGTAAGTCCATGATGAAGCAAAGCCACCGTGAATCCAGCCAACAAGCCAGTGAAAGCTGCGTGCCCCGTGGTCCTTTTCCAGAACATGCCAAGGAAAATTACGGCAAACAACGGCGCATTGATCATCGAAAAAATGGTCTGCAGGAAGTCCATGATATTCCCGAAAAGACTTGCCAGGTAAGCGGCTGCAATACTGACAATAACTCCAAAAATGGTGGCCATGCGTCCTACAAAAAGATAATGCTTGTCGTCGGATGCTTTATCCGCAGTCACCGGGCGAATGTAACTCTGGTAAATATCATAGGTCCAAACAGTATTAAAGGCCGAAACATTTCCAGCCATTCCCGACATAAAGGAGGCGAGCAAGGCTGTAATTCCCAATCCCAGCACACCGGCCGGCAGATATTGCTTCAGAAGGGCAATGATGGTATAATCATAGTTGTAATGGCCCGGTGAAATTTCTGGTAAGGTAAAGCCGGAGCCTTGCTTATTCAGCAACACCAACGCTGCAATTCCAGGAACGATGATGAGAAACGGAATGAACATTTTCGGGAGAGCGCCAATCAACGGGGTATTCCGGGCAGCCGTAGAAGATTTAGCCGACATGGCCCGCTGAACAATCAAAAAGTTGGTACACCAATATCCAAAGGAGAGGACAAAGCCAAGGCCGGCAGCAATTCCATACCATTCAACCCCCAGCGGGTTCGCAGCGGCCGACCCGGTATATTTCCAGGTAGTCGTCCAGGTGTCAGCAGCATACCCTTTTGCTGTGACAATGGGAGCCAGTTGATCTTTCATCCCATCCCATCCCCCTAAATCCTGAAGACTCAGAATAACAATGGGCAATAGTCCGATGACAATGATAAAAAATTGTAAAACTTCGTTATAAATCGCTGAAGAAAGACCGCCCAGATAGGTATACCCAAGTACGATGGCAGCAGATAGAACCAGGCTGAGATGAAAATTCCATCCAAGTACTTTTTCCATCAGGATGGCAAGGGCGTACATGGATATTCCGGAGGCAAGAATGGTCATCACTGCAAAGAGTATGGCATTTAGCCCGCGCGTTTTTTCATCAAACCGTAATTTGAGGTATTCAGGTACCGAACGGGCTTTGGACCCATAGTAGAAAGGCATCATGAACAGGGCTAAAAAAACCATGGCAGGAATAGCGCCCACCCAATAGAAATGGGTGGTAAGCATTCCATATTTTGCTCCTGAGCCGGCCATGCCCATCACTTCAAGTGCGCCGAGGTTGGTGGATATAAATGCCAGGCCGGCAACCCAGGCCGGCATCGAGCGACCGGCTTCGAGAAATGCATTGGCATCTTTCATGTATCGTTTCAAGGCCCATCCGATGCCAAGGACAAAGACAAAATAGACAATCATGATGGTGTAGTCAATCCAACTGAGAGCAAAACCTGTTTCTATCATCGATTAAAGATTAAAGGTAAATACCATAGTTAACATGAAATTCAAAAGGGAATTTGCTGATTTTTTGACCTAACAAATTTAATGGTATATTTTTATGAATGGGTATCTTTGCAAAAAAAATCAAAGAAAGGATAATAATTTTTGAAAACAGGTGCGTTCATCGTTTTTTTTACCATAGTCCTGGTTATTTACGGACTCGTTAACAGTTATATTTTCATCCGCGGTCTGCAGTCCATTCCTGTCGGTTCATCTCTGAGGCCCTGGTATATTGCCGGGTTTTGGTTAATAGCCGCTACCTTTATCCTGGCCCGAATTCTGGAACGGGCTTATCCCTGCGGCTTTACGGGAATCATAACCTGGATCGGTTCATTCTGGCTGGCCTTTATGATGTATTTTATTCTGATCGCCCTTTTCATTGATTTTGCCAGGATTATCAACCATTTTTTTCATATTTTTCCTTCCTCTTTTTATGTTGATTATCAGCGGACAAAGCTGATCTTGTTATTGATCTCCGTGGCAACGGTCACCCTCCTCGTGGCAGGTGGTTTCATCAATGCGCGGATACCCCGGATCAAAAAGCTGGAGCTGCATATAAAAAAGGCTGTGGCCGGGGAAAAATCACTAAACATTGTTATGGCTTCCGATATTCACCTGGGAACCATAATTGCAAAACGAAAGGCCAACAGGCTGGTTTCTGTTATCAATTCGCTACATCCTGATATTGTGCTTTTCGCCGGCGACCTGGTTGACGAGGACCTTGCCCCGGTGATCAAGAACGACCTGGGAGCCAATTTTGACCAGATAAAGTCTAAGTTTGGGGTATTTGCCATCACCGGAAATCATGAATATATAGGAGGCGCTGAATCTGCGGTAAAATATCTGAGAGATCATGGTATCCAAGTTTTGAGGGATACCTCGCTGCTGATAGATCAAAGGTTTTATCTGGTTGGGCGTGATGATCGCGACAAATCGCGGTTTACAGGAAAAAAACGCAAGGAACTCGGGGAACTCATGCAGCAGGTTGATTTAAGCCGCCCGGTTATTTTAATGGACCATCAGCCTTTCAATCTTGAAAAGGCCCGGGAACTGGGGGTCGATCTTCAGGTTTCGGGACATACGCATCATGGGCAGCTATGGCCGTTCAATTATATCACGAATGCCATATATGAATTAAGCTACGGTTATAAGCAGATCGGGCAGACCCATTTTTATGTATCCACAGGTTTTGGAACCTGGGGGCCACCGGTCAGGCTTGGCAACCGGCCTGAAATTGTTCAGATAAAACTTATATTCGACCAGTGAAAATACATCTGAAACCCTCCCTGCTTTTCTATTCAATTGTAGCGGTTATTCTTGTGCTTGCCATCGTTGTGATCATTGGATTTTTCATCCCTTTTTCAGGCAAACTGAATAAACCAGGAAAACCAGACAAACATACTGCTCAGCCCAGAATGGCCTATAAAATCAAACTGGACAGCCTTAAGATCGTGCATGGCCAGGTTGCAAGTAACCAGAACCTTTCTACGCTGTTGTTGCCACATATATCCGGCGCCATGATTGATAAAATTGCCAGGGAGACGCAGGGCGTTTTTGATGTCAGAAAGATCAAAGCAGGCAATTTGTACGCCAGGATATTTAGCAATGATTCGGTGCCCCGGACACTTTACTTTATATACGAACTTAATCCGATCGACTTTGTGGTATATGATTTCAGGGATTCACTGAGGGTGTATATGGATAAAAAATCTGTAACGAGGCTTGTGCAGACCTCCTCCGGAATCATCAAGAGTTCCCTATGGAATTGCTTTGTCGAGAATAAGCTCGATGTCAATCTCGGCATGGCGTTATCGGATGTATATGCCTGGAATATTGATTTTTATGGTTTGCAGCAGGGGGATAATTTCACTGTTATCTACGAGGAGGTGTTTGTTGACAGCAAATTAATTGGCATCGACCGCATCCTGGCTGCTAAGTTTCAAAGCAATGGCAAGGATTTTTACGCCTATTACTTTATGCAGCAAGGGAAAGGGGTGTATTTCGATGAAAACGGGCAGAGCCTTCAACGTTCCTTTTTAAAGGCACCCCTGAAATTCTCACGCATCAGTTCCCGTTTCTCCCGTTCGCGGATGCATCCCATACTGCGGATTGCACGCCCCCACTTTGGAATTGATTATTCAGCACCCCGTGGAACACCGGTTGTTGCGCTGGGCGATGGGAATATCAATAAACTGGGGTTTCACGGAGGATATGGACGGTTCATCAGCATCCGACACAATACAGCTTATACTACAACATATGCCCACCTTTCAGGTTATGCCAAGGGATTAAAATCGGGCAGCCATGTTCAGCAGGGACAGGTAATCGGCTTTGTGGGCAGCAGCGGACTTTCAACAGGTCCCCATCTTGATTTCCGGGTTTACCGCAACGGAAGCCCTACCGATCCATTAAAACTTGAATCACCTCACGCCAAACCTGTTGAATCAAAAGATATGCAACATTTTCAGCAGGTGATTGCCAAATTGAATATTCAATTGAATGGAGCGCCCCCTGCTAAAAAAACAGCGGTTACTCAAAAACCATAAGTCGGCTGAAAAAAGATTTTTTATCAGGCATCCCGGGTAAAGGGGTGCTCATTTTTCCACATTTTCCATATCAGAAATATCGGGAAAAGAAACCATGGGGCATTGGCGATGGTGACGATGACGATGGCATTTGATGCATGTGGTCCCCAGAATTCCTCGCTCATGATGATAAACACATTGGTGAAGAGTATGGAAGAATAGATGAATGTCGGAATCCTGATCCACTCCTTTCCTTTGATGAATGCATAGATGGCAAAGGCGTAATAGGGTCCGAAAAAGACGACATCAAGCCAGATGGTTGCTTTCCACCAGGTAGGGCGCGCCCATTGCAGCGGGTCAAAGTTGCCGCCCCACCAGTGAACCATATCTACCAGAAAGGGAAGCGGCCACCATGGATACTGAAAATCATCCGGATTTTTTATCACAAGTTGCTCAAGATCTACAATATAGGTGATGTAAAACAAGTTCAGAAAGAAAAAGGCAAGATAGATGTAATCGGTTTTTCGTTCTCTTAAAGGGATGGGTTGTCTCATAGTTTGGGGATTTGAGGATTTGAAAATTTGGGGATTTGGGGATTGGGTTATTTGTCAAATATAGAAAGGTTCTTTTTTTTACGTGCGTTGTTGGCAAGTTGACGGGCAATGTTCAACCGGAAGCCAGGAATATTGGAGATGAATGCGCCTATTTTTACACTGAAGTCAGAATAGACCAGGGTTTTCGGTTTTAAGATCAGTCTGACGAGTTGCCGTGCTACATCCCCTGCTCTCTTTGGCTTTGTAAAGATTTTAGCCAGGAGATTCTGATGTTCTGCCATGAGAAAATCCTGTTTCAATGGTCCAAGTCTGGAATCGGGAGGTGAATCAGTTTTAATGTACCCGGGAAAATATTCACTCACCATGATCTCTGTTCCGGCCCATTCAGCCTGGATGGTGCGGGTCCATGCAGAAAACGCAGCCTTTGAACAAACATAAGGGGCATAAAACGGAATACCCATCATAAAACCGGGGGAGCCTACATTGATGATGTGTCCGCCCCCATTTTTACGCATAAAACGAATGGCCTCCTGGGTTGCGACGACCGGTGCAATCAGATTTGTATTGAATGCGGCGCGCAAATCAGCCGGCGTAACAGCATCAGACTTTGCCACAATGATGCTGGCTGCATTATTAACAAGAACATCTATACGGCCATATTGCGCAACAACCTTGCGAACCATTTCACATGCTGCGGTTTCATCAGAAAGATCCACTTCAATGACCAGGGGATTGTGCATGACGGAGGCCAGTTCATCCAGTTTTTCTTTTCTGCGTGCAGCGATGGCAACTGTTGCCCCGGCTGCATCAAAGGCCATTGCCGAAGCTGCACCAATCCCGGATGAGGCTCCGGTGATAAGAATGACTTTGTTTTGAAGGAGAAACATGTTACGATGTACGATTTTTGATAAAAAGTGTGATGTGGATCGCGCGACAAAAAAGTTCAAAAGTAAAAAGATTGTTGGTCACTTGACTTTGTTTTGATAAGTTTGTATGGAAATCAATTTCCCAGGATATGTATAAGAACATTATTTTATTCCTTGCAGTACTTGTTTTATTTATAACTCCAGCCTGTAATGTGCAGGTTAATGACAAAAACGAGGAACTGAATGATTCCACGATCATCTCAGATATCCAGGACCTTATTCCGGAAGACAAAAATCCTACAGCAATGAAAGAACCATTTGGAAAAGCAGATCAAAAGGAAATTTTTCGCTTCGTTCTGACCAATAGCAATGGCATCAAAGTAAAGATTATTAATTACGGCGCTATAATCACTTCGATCCTTGTTCCTGATAAAGGCGGCCGGATGGGCGATATCGTTCTGGGCTATGACAGCCTGAACCAATATATTGCCAACAGCCCCTATTTTGGCGCCACCATCGGTCGGTATGCAAACCGAATCGCAAAAGGAAAATTTGCCCTGAATGGTAAAATTTACAAGCTTGCAAAAAACAATGGAAATAATTCCCTGCATGGCGGATTGAAAGGATTTGACAAGGTGGTATGGGATGCAAAGGAAACTGCAGATTCATCGGGAGCACATCTGGAGCTGACCTATCTCAGTAAAGATGGAGAAGAGGGTTATCCCGGAAACCTGAAGGTAAAGGTAATCTATTCTCTCAATGAGTCCAATGAACTAACCATGCTTATTGAAGCGGAAACCGATAAGCCTACACCCGTGAATCTATGCAACCACACCTATTTTAATCTAAGTGAAGCAGATACCAATATTCTGGGACATATTCTTACCCTGTACGCTGATCATTACACGCAAGTTAACGGTGAACTGATTCCTACAGGGGCTTTAGCGGATGTAAGGGGAACTGCCATGGATTTCAACAATTCTATATCCATTGGTGAGCGTATCAACCTGGTTAAAGGCGGTTACGACCATAATTATGTATTAACCAAAAGTCCGGGGAAGTTGGCCGTGGCTGCTCAATTATTCGATCCGCGCACAGGTCGTCAGGTTGAAATTTTCACGACACAACCTGGCATGCAACTCTATTCTGGTAATTTTCTGGATGGCTCCATTGTGGGAAAAGGTAGTAAGTCGTATAAAAGCCATTGGGGATTATGCCTTGAAACGCAGCATTTTCCTGATTCTCCAAACCAACCGTCTTTCCCGAACACCATTTTAAAACCAGGTGAGAAATTCTCGGAGAAGACGGTTTACCGGTTTTCGGTGATTAAGTAACGAGAGGGGTTACAACAACTAAAATTTATTTGGAACAAACGTTTGCTCCGACATGGGGGGCCTTACATAGGCTTTGTCGTGTTCGAGCGGTGGCAGAATGATGGTTTCACGCGGAACATCCCCGTAAGGAATGAAGCTCAGCAAATGGCTGATACAATTGAGGCGCGCCCGGCGTTTGTCATCCGCCTCTACAACGAACCACGGTGATTGCTTGGTATCGGTATAGGCAAACATTTCATCCTTTGCTTTGGAGTAATCAATCCACTTGGTGCGGGATTCCACGTCCATCGGACTGATTTTCCAGCGGCGGGTAGGATCGTTGATGCGCTGTAGAAACCGCTTTTCCTGTTCTTTGTCACTGACAGAAAACCAGTACTTTAAGAGGATAATACCGGAGCGCGTCAGCATATTTTCAAAGTTCGGGCAAGAGCGCAGAAAATCCCAGTATTCTTCATCGGAACAAAACCCCATCACACGTTCAACACCAGCCCGGTTATACCAACTGCGGTCAAAGAGTACCATCTCTCCGGCTGCAGGCAAATGCGGTACATAGCGCTGAAAATACCATTGCGTTTTCTCCTTCTCCGTGGGGACCCCCAAGGCAACAACCCGGCAGACCCTGGGATTCAAGCTTTCCGTGATCCGTTTAATAGCCCCCCCCTTTCCGGCAGCATCCCTTCCTTCGAACAATGCAACCACCTTCAGCCCCTTATATTTGATCCACTCCTGGAGCCTGACCAGCTCAACCTGCAGTTTGGCCAGCTCATCCTCATATATGTGACCTGGAAGTTTATCATGCCCCTCATCTTCATGATCGATTGGTTTTGAACCTGTAGCAGCATTTGAATCCTCAATGTTCTGCTTTTTCTTCTTGTCATTCACCTTTGTGCTGTCTTTTTGCTTTTCCTTCTTGTGTCCCATGGCTGATAGTTTTGATTTACGATTTACGATTTTTTACATGAATTCAACAACAACATGTAATTAAACAACTTCAATTTCCCTGACCCCGTCAGATACCTCGGTCTGGTAAAAATCTGCCCTCAGGCCAGTTTTTGCATGATATTCCTTTCCTACCTGGTCTGTAAATTTCTCAACAGTATCTTCGCGTACAAGACTCACCGTACATCCGCCGAAGCCGGCGCCCGTCATTCGGGATCCGACAACCCCGTTTATTTTTTGTGCAGCCCCTGCCATTGTATCGAGTTCAATGCCAGTCACCTCATAATTTTCACGTAACGATTCGTGCGAGGCATTCATGAGGGAGCCAAACTGCAGAATGTCTCCCTTGAGCAGGCATGAAACCGCATTTAAAACACGTTGATTCTCAGAAATGACATGGCGCGCCCTTCTTCTGACCAGTTCATCAGGAATACACTCCTGCATTTTATAGAACTGCATAAAACTGATCTCCCCAAGCTTCGAAATGGACATCTCATGACTCAGATAGGTCACAGCAAGCTGACATTCTGCCACCCTTTCATTGTATTTTGAATCGGCCAGGCCACGCTGTTTATGGGTGTTGGCGATAATAAGTCTGAATCCATCCAGCACCAATGAAACCCGCTTGTACTCAAGGGTCAGGCAATTCAGGAAAATGGCGTTGTCCCTCTTCCCCATACCGACCGCAAACATATCCATGATGCCGCAGTTAAGGCCAATAAATTCATTTTCAGCACGCTGCGACATCTTAATGAGGTCGAGCATATCAAGATGCGTGGCATTTAACAGGACCGAGAGTGCAAAGGCGGTAACCATTTCAATAGAAGCCGAAGATGATAAGCCGGCGCCATTGGGAATATCTCCGGAATAAAGCATGTCGAACCCTGTACAAGGAATGTTTATCTGCCTGAACTGATCAAAGATGCCGAGGGGATAATTTACCCATTGGCTGTTTACCTTTTTCGATAATTCTGCCAGGGGAATTTCTGTACGAAAATCCATGTTGGTAGAAGCCAACCGCACGATCAGGTCATTGTTAGAACGAATCAACAGGTAGGTGCCATATTGAATGGCGCATGGCAGAACGAAACCACCATTGTAATCGGTATGTTCGCCGATCAGGTTAACCCGGCCAGGTGCAAAAAAATAGCGCGGCATCTCTTCCGTCTTGCCATAAAGTTCGAAAAAGCGGTCGTATAGCACAGTTACGTTCATCATCTTAGTTCCTCTATTTTGTGTCTAAATTAGAAATAATAATGATAATTTTGTAAGATTAATAATATATCTTGTGTTTCGTTTTTTTTCCGCATTTTTCCTCGCCAACCTACTTCTTTTTTCAGGGTACCTTCCTGCCCAGGATTTAAATACATTGCCGCTCGACGGAAACTGGAAATTTCGAAAAGAGGGGACTGAGGAATGGATGCCAGCGAGTGTACCCGGCGTTGTTCACCTTGATCTGATGCGAAACAAGGTCATTCCTGATCCCTGTTTACTCGAAAATGAGGCAACTTCGCAATGGATTGGCGATGTGGGATGGGAATATGTAAAGTCTTTTGAATACGGAGCGGAAAATTTTTCGTGGCGTCATATTGATCTGGTATTCAAGGGGCTCGACACCTATGCGCGGGTATACCTTAATGATTCCCTGGTGCTGGTGGCCAACAACATGTTTCGTGAATGGATCGTCGATGTGAAATTTCGGTTATATATTGGGACCAACACACTTCGGGTGGTGTTTCCTGCGGTGAATCCTCAAATCAAAAGGCTGGCTGATCAATTGCCGCAAAAGCTTCCGGGGGATGAAAAGGTTGTATGTCGAAAAGCGGCCTATCACTTTGGCTGGGATTGGGGTCCAAAGCTCGTGACCAGCGGAATATGGAAGTCTGTTTATCTTCGTCCCAGGAGTACTGTTCAGGTAGCGGATGTGCAATTTATCCAGAAAAGTTTGACGGATTCAATCGCTGATTTAACGGCCAAATTTACCATCCTGGCCGAGCTGGATGATTCGGTGAATATCAGACTGTTTCTTGATTCAACTGAAATTGTCAGGGATTCCGTGTTGCTGAGCCGGAAAGTCAATGTGGTCAAAACTGAGATTTCAATTCCAAATCCTGCCCGCTGGTGGCCCAATGGCATGGGTAAACCGACCCTTTACAATTTCAGCTATGAAGTTTATGCCAGAAAGCGACTGATTGCCAAGGGTCAACAAAGGATCGGGCTTCGAACCATTGAACTTATCCAGGAAAAAGATACCATTGGCCAGTCCTTTTATTTCAAGGTCAATGATATCCCTGTATTCATACGGGGCGCCAATTATATTCCCCAGGATAATTTTTTACCACGGGTGAAGGCATCGGCATACAGGGCCCTTATTGGTGATGTGAAAGCGGCCAACATGAATATGCTGCGTGTGTGGGGAGGCGGCATTTATGAAAATGATATTTTTTATGATCTGTGTGATGAAAATGGCATCATGGTTTGGCAGGATTTCATGTTCGCCTGCGCCATGTATCCTGCAAACAACGAATTTCTTGATAACGTAAGAGAAGAGGCAATCCAGAATATCACACGGTTGCGTCGTCATCCCTCTCTGGCATTGTGGTGCGGGAACAATGAAATTGATGAAGGCTGGAAAAACTGGGGGTGGCAAAAGCAGTACAATTATTCAGCTGAAGATTCCGCCGTAATTTATAAAAACTACGAGATGATTTTCAACACCATCCTTCCCGATTTGGTTAGAAAATTTGATCTCCAGCGCCCCTACATTGCCTCCTCTCCTCTTCACGGCTGGGGCCGCAGGGAAAGCATGACAACGGGTGATTCACATTACTGGGGTGTATGGTGGGGCAAAGAGCCCTTTTCGGTATATGAGAAAAAGGTGGGCCGGTTCATGTCCGAATTTGGATTTCAGGGCTTTCCTGATTTTACGACCATCCGGGAATTCACTTCACCGGGAGACCGGACGCTTGGATCGGGCGTGATGAAAGCGCACCAGAAGCATCCAATCGGGTACGAAACCATCGACGAGTACCTCTTACGCGACTACAAAAAACCAAAGGACTTTGAATCGTATGCCTACGTATCCCAGCTTCTGCAAGCCAAAGGGATAAAGCTGGCGATCGAAGCCCAACGCAGGGCAGCACCCAAATGTATGGGAACGCTATACTGGCAGTTGAACGATTGCTGGCCTGGGGTTTCCTGGTCTTCACGCGATTACTATGGAAAGAAAAAAGCGCTTCACTTTGCACTTCCTGCAGTCTTTAACAACATTCTCGTTTCACCTGTTGTAGAAGATGGGCATGTAAGGGTGTATATTTCCTCAGATGAATTTAAGGTGATGAAAGGAACGTTAGCTATTAAACTTATTGATTTTAAGGGAAATGCATATTTCATACAAAATCAGCCTGTTGAAATTTCGGGTAAAACGTCCGTCATCTGTTTTGATACAGTTCAATCGGCCCTGCTTGGAAACCTGAATCCCGGCTCGGTACTACTCCGCGTGACCTTAAGCTCCGATTTATTTGATCGGGATCGACAAAACCTGCTCTATTTTGTATCTCCCAAAGAGCTTTTACTGACGACTCCCTTTATTACGAAAAAGGTAACCGAAACAAAAACAGGATATACCATTGAACTTTCGAGCGATAAACTGGCAAAAAATGTGTTTATCTCACCCCTGGTGCGGGGTGACCTGTCAGATAACTATTTCGACCTGTTGCCAGGGGAAGCCAGACAGGTGAATTTTACCACGCCGAAAAAATTCCAGAACATGGCTGATCTGATTATCGTGAAAAGCCTGACAGATAGCTATTGATAATGACAAATGACGAATGACGAATGACAAGTAACAGGCGATCTGTTCCAGAATGGGATATTCAATTTTAGGCATGCTTACAAAATCAAAAACGAGATGAAACGGAAATGGATGTGTATTATTTTTTGCCTGGCCACTACTGTACTGATTCAGGCCCAATCGCCAAAAACCATTTTTCCGACCGATTATGTAAACCCATTTATAGGAACAGGGGGCCACGGGCATACCTATCCGGGGGCAACCGTTCCGTTCGGGATGGTACAGCTCAGTCCGGATACCCGACTCGAGGGCTGGGATGGATGTTCGGCCTATCATGGCAGTGATTCTTTGATTTACGGGTTCAGCCACACCCACCTCAGCGGAACCGGGTGCTCCGATTACGGCGACATCCTGATCATGCCGGTTACCGGGCCTGTCACCCTGGATAATTATGGCTATGCCTCTCCTTTCAGAAAAGCTGATGAAGTGGCCTCTCCGGGATATTACAGGGTAGATTTGCTGAAGAGCAACGTCAAGGCCGAGCTGACAGCTACGGCGCGGGTGGGATTTCACCGCTATACATTCCCGGAAGCCGGACTTGCAAACATCGTGATTGACCTGAAGCATCGCGACAAGGTGCTCGAATCAGGCCTGAAGGTCACCGGCCCTGATGAAGCCGAGGGATTCCGCGTCTCTCAAGCCTGGGCGCAACGTCAGATGGTCTATTTCGTTGTAAAGTTCTCCAAACCATTTGAATCAGCAACCCTTTCATCAGGTGATCAGTTATCGAACGAGGTGAAAGAGGTCAACGGCGATAACATCAAATCCTTTTTTACCTTCAAAACCACATCAGGAGAGCAGATACTCGTGAAGGTCGGTATTTCTGGCGTAAGTGTTGAAGGAGCCAGAAAAAACCTTGAAGCAGAGGTTCCCGGCTGGAATTTTGACACCATTGTCAGCCAGGCTTCAAAAGCATGGAATGAAGCATTGGGGAAAATCAAGGCAGAGGATGGTACCCGCGACCAGCAGGTTATCTTTTACACCGCGCTATACCACACCATGCTGCAACCAAACGTATACAACGATGTGGACGGCTGGTACCGGGGCCGCGACCTGAAGGTTCACAAAGCTGAAGGGTTTGATTATTATACAGTCTTTTCATTGTGGGATACCTATCGCGCCGCAAATCCGCTTTATACTATTATAGAACCCAAGCGGGTGAATGACTTTGTCAGGACATTTCTAAGTCAATACCAGGATGGTGGAATGCTCCCCGTGTGGGAACTTTCGGGCAACGAAACCGGGTGCATGATCGGTTACCATGCCATCCCGGTGATAACGGATGCCTGGCTAAAGGGAATTCAGGGTTATGACGGCCATAAAGCACTGGAGGCCATGAAACACAGCGCTGAACAAGATCATCTTGGTTTGAAATATTATAAATCGAAAGGGTATATTCCCGCCGACCGTGATGGGGAATCGGTGTCAAAAACGCTGGAGTATGCCTATGATGACTGGTGCATCGCCATGATGGCCAAATCATTAAACAAGCCGGATGATTACAAAACCTATCTTATAAGGGCGCAGAACTATAAAAATGTATTTGACAGGATTACCGGGTTTATGCGTGCCAAATCAAATGAAACATGGGCCACGCCCTTTGATCCTGCTGAGGTGAATTTCAACTATACCGAGGCCAACGCATGGCAATACAGCTTCTATGTTCCTCATGACCTGGGCGGATTGATGATGCTCCATGGCGGGCGTGACAAATTTGCATTGAAACTGGATGATTTGTTTGCGGCAGACTCAAAAACCACGGGACGGGAACAAGCCGACATAACCGGGCTCATCGGTCAATATGCCCATGGCAACGAGCCAAGCCATCATATGGCCTATTTGTATGACTATGTTGGTATTCCATGGAAAACCCAGGAGTTGGTACACCGGATTTGTCATGATTTTTATAAAAACGCTGCAGATGGACTGATTGGCAATGAAGATTGCGGACAGATGTCGGCCTGGTATGTACTGAGTGCAATGGGTTTTTATCCTGTTACACCCGCCTCCGGCATCTATGCCTTCGGATCGCCTGTTTTTCCAAAATTGACCCTTAACCTCGAAAATGGAAAAGCATTCACCATCAGGGCCATCAATGTGAACGAGCGCAACTTTTATATCCAGTCGGCCAGTCTTAATAACAAGCCCTACACCAAATGTTACATCAGCCATGAAGATTTAATGAAAGGCGGAGAACTCAGATTTACCATGGGCCCGCAGCCAAACAAGGCCTGGGGTGTGGGTTATGGCGCCTTTCCAGATTCATATATTGCTGAATTTGCCATCACGCCGGTTCCATCGGTGTACCAGGGCAATCAAACCTTTATCGATTCAACGGTGGTGGGTCTGACCAGCGCCCTTCCAGGGGTCTCCATCCATTTCACCCTCGATGGCTCGGAGCCAACCCTGAAATCAACGGTCTATCAACGTCCTTTTATCCTGAGAAAATCGGCTACGCTGAAAGCATTTGCCATCGGGAAGGAGTCGCCCAAAAGCCTGCCGATTGAAGCCCGGTTTATGCAAATCCCGAAAAACAGAAAAATTACGCTGAATACCCTCTATGCAGGCCAATATGCTGCTGGTGGTGACCTTGCACTGATTGATTTTCTTCAGGGCGGCGACAATTTCAAAACCGGGGTATGGCAGGGTTATGAAGGCGTAAATATCGATGCCATCGTCGATCTTGGATCGGTTCAGTCCATTCGCAAACTCTCGATCAGATGCATGCAGGACCAGGGCGCGTGGATTTTTATGCCTGTTGATGTCTCCTTTTGGATTTCGGACGATGGCGCGAATTACACCCTGGTGTCAACGATAGCCCATGATGTGGATGAACATGCTGATGGAGCCATAATGAAAGATTTCACATTGAATATAAAAAACCAAAAAACACGGTACGTCAAAGTTATCGCCAAAAACCGGGGTGTATGTCCCTCGTGGCATCCGGGCGCCGGCGGGAAGGCATGGGTGTTTGCGGATGAAATAACGGTGGAATAATGACCAATGGATAGAAGCCCCCTTCGCTCCGACCTGATCCTTCTTCTTGCTGCCATCATCTGGGGTTTTGCCTTTGTGGCCCAGCGGATCGGGATGGATTATGTGGGCCCGTTTACCTACAATGGCGTGCGGTTTGCACTGGGTACGATCATCCTTCTCCCCTTTCTCTTTATAAATGCCTCGAAAAATGAACCGCTGATCAAGGTTTCACATCCATCCGACCGCCGTAAAATCATGATCGGAAGTTTGATGACCGGACTATTCTTATTTGGCGGCGTTGCGTTGCAGCAATTGGGATTACAGCAGACCACGGCCGGGAAAGCAGGTTTTATCACCGGGCTGTACGTCGTTCTGGTACCGATTGTCGGGTTGCTTTTTGGCCAGCGTTCTCATCTTGCCATGTGGATCGGAGCCGCTCTTTCGGTCGCCGGACTTTACCTGCTCAGCATGACAAGCTCTTTTATCATTGCCCCGGGCGATAAGCTGGTTCTCTATTGTGCAGTGATTTTCACCTTCCATGTTTTATTCATTGCCTGGCTTTCACCGCTTATGAACAGTTTCCTGCTGGCCGTGATCCAATTTGCCATCTGCGCGCTGCTCAATCTGGTTATTGCTTTTGCTATCGAGCCAGTCGCCATAACCTCCATCATGCAAGCCTGGCTTCCCATTGCCTACGGAGGCATTCTCTCAGTAGGGGTTGCCTACACACTCCAGGTGATCGCCCAGAAAACTGCCCATCCTGCCTATGCCTCGATCATTCTCAGCCTCGAGGCAGTCTTTGCCGTGCTGGGCGGCTGGTTGATCCTGCATGAGCAGTTGAACCAGCGGATGATTATGGGATGCCTTTTGATGTTGGCGGGGATGGTGGTAGTGCAGGTGAGGAGGAAATAATGCCGGAATTGCCTAATTTTGCCTGATATTTATGAACACAGCCATTTATTATAGTTTTGAATTATGCAAATTAAACCACTTTTTCTTGCCATCCTGATAACTATAGCCCTGAATTCAGGATTTAAGACCATCGCGCAGGTTGAAATGACAGCCTCCGCTGAGCCAACTGCAGCAATTGAAACCATTGATTTTGATTTATGGTTCATCCCGAAAACGTTACGGGTCGATTATCTCCTCACCGGTGATGCAAATTCGGAAGTGGCCTGTTTCCTGAATATGAAACAGGAACCATCCTGGGGCGGGCCGCATAAACATCTCATCGATCCCTTCGGAAATGGTACTTACAGGTATGCTGCCTACGATTCGGCCACCAATAAACTGATTTTTTCCCGTGGATTCAGCACGCTGTTCCAGGAATGGAAAGGCACGGATGAGGCGAAAAAGATGAAACGCGCCTTTCCCATGACGGCTGTCATGCCATTTCCCAAAGCCACCATCCGCTTTGTTATTGAAAAAAGAAATTTCGAAACCAACACCTTTGAGAACCTCTTCGAACGTTTGATCAATCCTGACGATTATTTTATCTGTCAGGAGAATATTCATCCGTATAAGTATAAGAAAATCAAAAACGCAGGAGATCCGCAGAATCATGTCGATGTGGCATTTCTTGCCGAAGGGTACACGGCCATGGAGATGGATAAATTTCTGGAGGATGCCAAACGCATCAGCGACTATTTCATGTCGGTGGAGCCCTATGCCAGTCTTTCCAACCGGTTTAATTTCTATGCCATCGAATCGCCTTCAGATGAATCGGGCGTGACCATTCCCGGAAAGGATATCTATGTGAATACCAACATCCACAGCAGTTTCTACACCTTTGATATGGATCGGTACCTGACAACGTCCGATACCAAAACGATGTATGACATTGCTGCAAACGTGCCGTATGATATGATCTTCGTATTGGTTAACAGCAAGCGTTACGGTGGTGGAGGCTTCTATAATCATTACGGACAAAGTACAGTTGATAACCAGTTGTCGAACATCGTGGCCATCCATGAATTCGGGCATGAATTTGCTGGTTTGGCTGATGAATATTACACTTCCCAAATCACCTATTCCGATTATTACAACCTGAAATTCGAACCCTGGGAACCAAATATCACGACCAATGTGAATTTTGATTCCAAATGGAAAAGTATGATTAAGCCGGGAACACCTATTCCCACTCCGCGGGAAGAAAAAAACAAAGGAATAACCGGCATGTTTGAAGGAGGCGGATATCTTTCAAAGGGGATTTACAGTCCGGCCATGGATTGCCGCATGAAGAGCAATGAGGCCAAAGCGTTCTGTCCGGCTTGCCAGGATGCCATCCGTAAAATGATTATGTTCTATTGTGAATAAAGGTCTCATTTTTGATATCCGCCGCTTCTCGGTACATGATGGTCCGGGAATCAGGACGACAGTTTTTTTCAAGGGTTGTCCGCTGACCTGCTGGTGGTGCCACAACCCGGAAAGCCGCGATATCCGGCCTGAACAATCAACCAAACATCTTGCCCTTGACGGACGGAGTTTCGAACGTGAAGAGACCACAGGGAGGTGGATGTCTGTTGAGGAGGTCATGCAGGAGATATTACAGGATCGGATTTTTTACGATGAATCGGATGGCGGGGTCACATTTTCGGGAGGGGAACCGATGCTGCAGGAGGGGTTTTTGATCAAATTGCTCAAAGAATGCCACGATCAAGGTATTCACACCACCCTTGATACATCCGGATTTGCATCGATTGCCTCGATTGAAAAAATCGCAAATTGGGTTGATTTATTTCTTTACGACCTGAAGATCATCCATGATGAGATGCATATAAAATACACCGGCGAGTCAAACAAATCCATCCTGGAAAATCTGAAATTTCTTTACACATCAGGCAAAAATGTAATTCTCAGATTTCCTGTCATTCCCGGAATTACTGATACGCCCGAAAACATCCGGGATTTAAAAAAATTTATCACCCATCTTCAAATCCCCGCATCCCCAAATCCCCACATCAGTCTTCTCCCCTATCACGCAATGGCCCGTGAAAAATATCGCCGTTTTTGTATGTCAAATCCGATGGAGGGAATTCCCAATCTGAAGCCGGAAGCGCTTGGTTCACTCAAAACCGTGTTTGAATCAATGGGGCTGACAGTATCCATCGGTGGATAGTCCAAGGCCACCCTGCCTCCACGTTACTTTTTTCCCATCAGTTTAAAGGCATACCCCACCGAAATACCAACAGACATACTTCGGGCTACGATGAAGGCATCCTCCAGCACATCGCTTAAGCCGTATTGGTAGGATAATTTGACCATCACGTCGCCAGGCCCCAGCGGATAAGCCAGACCAGCTTCAGTCCTCCACGAAAGATCAACTTCGTTGAACCGGGAAAAAGGCATGAAAAATCTGTAATAGGGGCCTGAAAACAGGGTGCCGCCATTGGGCGTTCCAACGGCAAAATCAGCCTGGAGACCTGTTGCAAGCTGCAATCCCAGTTTACTTTGATTGAAATGAAAATGATATCCGATCAGCATGGATAATCCGAGGTAATGCTGCCTTGCCGAAGTTGACCATGGCCAACCGGTTGAATCAGCAAAGGTCACATTCGACAGCCCTTTGTTGCTGTAATGAAAGCCCGTAGAGAGAAAAAGGTTCTTTCCCAGATCGATATCCATGTTAAAAGCCGCCTGAACAGACCCGGCAGTTTTGTTCAGCTTCACGGAATCGAGGAGGTAATCGCGCCGGCCTATACGTTCGTATTCGGCCACACTTGTATAGGTTCCAAGGAACCCAACCTGGATACCAATTGAATTCTGGGCCTGCAGCTGAGCCATCAATAAACTTACAAAAAGGAACAAAGTCAATCTCTTCATTGAAATGGGTATGGTATGCGTTTATAAATTATTTAATTTTTCAGCCAAAGGAGAAACAGGTTGTAACCAAGCGACAGCACCACCGCTCCTACAAAAAGTCCGATGGTACCGAAACCGATGAATCCGCCAATGGCGCCCAGGAAAATTACCAGCATTGGAACAGGTGCGCCTCGTCCAAGCATCAATGGTTTCAGCACATTATCAATCACAAGCAGCGGAGCGCACCAAATGGTCAGGAGGATGGCCGTCAATGTACCAAGCTTCAGAAATGCATAGATCAACACCCCGATCACGACTGGTCCAACGCCAATCTGCACAATGGCCATCACGAAACCGATGAGGGCCCACAAACCGGCTCCCGGAATACCGGCAACCAAAAAACCAAGACCCGCAAGAAATGCCTGCAGGAAGGCGATCCCAAGGATACCGCGCGCTACGTTACGGATGGTGATTTCAGCATTGGAAACTGTTTCAATCCCTTTGGGGCCCATCAGCCTGACTGCGATTCTGCGCGTTGTCTCTGCTCCAGAATTGGCAAATACCAGGAATATTCCTGATATGATAATCGAAACGAGGAACATCAGAACACCAACTCCGGCATTTGTAAGGGCAGACAAGAACCAGCTGAGCCCTGCCATGAGTTGAGGTTTATACTCTTGTACGACCCCTGCAAGGTTGTCGGAGGCATTAACCCACTGTGCATGCACAGTCGCACCAACCAGGGGCCATTCCTTGACGGAGTCGGGAGGCGGAGGAATCAGGCTCTGGCCTGTTGTCATGAACTCCTTCACAAATTTTACCGCATCAGACAGAGAACCACCAAGCAAAAGGATTGGCACCAGGATGATAGCCAACAATAAAAGAGTCACCAGCGCTGCTGCAAGTTTGGTCCGGTTTCCAAGCCATGATTTCAACATAGCGAAGAGCGGATATACTGCTACCGCAAGAATGATCCCCCATAGCGTGATCATCATAAATGGGTGAATGATCATGAAGCACCAAGCAACCAATCCCAGTGCAAGGCCAACTTTGATGGCGACCTCCAAACTTTTCTTTACATAATCGTGATCACCTGCTGGCGTGTTAAGCTGCTCCATTGTCTAATTTTTGTTCAAATTTATGATAAATGTTTATTGATCTTTCATCTCGTTCAAAAAAAGAAATTCAGAAATTTCGATATCTTTGTGACATGACAGACCGTATAAAAATTCTGCGTGAGAGCAGCCTTAAGGCGACTAACCGAATTTCGGCCGAAAGGGCATTGCTGGTGACTGAATTTTATCAGACCGGGATTGATCGTGAAGTATCTGTTCCTGTGATGCGCGCCATGACACTCGATCATATTCTCTCCTACAAAGAACTTTGTTATAACCCGGGAGAATTGATTGTCGGGGAGCGCGGTCCGGTGCCCAAAGCCTGCCCTACCTATCCCGAAATTTGCCTGCATTCGCCGGAAGACCTGGATATTCTGGATAAAAGGAGGAAAGTATCCTTTAAAGTTAATGCTGCAACCAAAAAGATTTACGTTGAAACGATCATCCCATTCTGGAAAGATAAAAGTAACCGCGACCGGGTGATGCAGTCGGTGCCCCCGGAATGGCTGGATGCTTACAAAGCCGGTGTTTTTACAGAATTCCAGGAGCAGCGTGGTCCGGGACATACTGTGGCTGGTGATAAGATATTTCGCAAAGGGATGGTTGATTTGATCAACGAAATCAAGTTTACGAGATCTGCCATCGATTGGATGAATGACCCGCTCAGCCTTGCCAGGGAAGAGGAGCTGAAGGCCATGGAAATTGCTGCAAATGCGGTGATCCGATTTGCAGAGCGATATGCCATTTATCTGGAAGATTTGGCTCTCCGGATTCCTGAAACACGTCACGCGTCACCCGTCACGCGTCACGAACTGACAGAGCTTGCCTGTATCTGCCGCCGTGTTCCAGCCCATGCTCCGCAGACCTTTCATGAAGCATTGCAATATTACTGGTTTGTGCATCTTTGTGTGATCACTGAACTTAACCCATGGGATTCATTCAACCCGGGAAGGCTCGATCAGCATCTCTATCCGTTTTACAAAAGAGAGGTCGACCAGGGGACCCTCACGAGGGAAAAAGCAGTTGAAATCCTGGAGAGTTTCTGGATCAAATTCAACAACCACCCGGCTCCGCCAAAGGTGGGCGTTACGGCCCAGGAGAGCAATACCTATACAGACTTTTCCCTTATCAACCTGGGAGGCCTGAAGGCAGATGGAACCGATGCGGTAAATGAAATGACCTTTATCCTGCTGGATGTGATCGAGGAGATGCGGTTGCTGCAACCCAGCTCGATGGTGCAGGTGAGCAAGAAAAACCCCGACAGCCTTATCCACCGCACAATGGAGATTACTAAAACAGGTTTCGGGCAACCCTCCTATTTCAACACCGATGCCATTATACAGGAGCTGGTACGACAAGGCAAGGATCTTGCGGATGCCAGGAATGGAGGAGCCAGCGGATGTGTTGAGGCAGGAGCATTCGGAACTGAAGCCTATATCCTCAGCGGTTATTTCAACATCCCGAAAGTCCTTGAAATTACCCTTCACAATGGCTTTGATCCGCGCACCGGGAAGCAGATTGGCCCTGCTACCGGAAATCCGGAGCAATTCAAATCGTACGAAGATCTGATGGCTGCATTTAACACCCAATTGCGCCATTTTATTGATATCAAGATCAAGGGAAACAACATCATCGCACAAATTTTCGCCCGCCATCTTCCGGTTCCGTTTCTTTCGCTGATCATCGATGACTGTATTACCAAAGGTGTTGATTATAATGCCGGCGGAGCCAGATATAACACGACCTATATCCAGGGAGTCGGGCTTGGCACAATCACCGATGCCTTGACCGCCCTCAAATACCATGTGTTCGACCACAAATCCATCACAATGAAGGGGATGATAATGGCTTTATCCAACGATTTCAAGGATTTTGAAGAATTCCATGTCGACCTGGTTTATTCGACCCCGAAATATGGCAATGATAACGATTATGCGGATAACCAGGCCCGTGAGGTATTTGAATCCTACTACAACTGTGTCAACGGCAGGCCAAATGCCCTCGGTGGAACCCATCGCATCAACCTGCTGCCAACCACCTGCCATGTATATTTCGGCAGTGTAATCGGTGCACTTCCTGACGGAAGGAAAGCGAAACAGCCTTTATCCGAAGGCATCTCTCCTGTTCAGGGCGCTGATCGCAAGGGTCCAACAGCTGTGCTGAAATCGGCCGCAAAGATCGACCACCTTCGTACGGGAGGGACATTGCTAAATCAGAAATTTTCTCCTGAATTTTTTGATGGCGCCGACAGCATAAACAAACTTACAGCCCTTATCCGTTCCTATTTCCGGATGGATGGACATCATATCCAATTCAACGTGGTATCGGCCGATACCCTGCGTGATGCACAAAAAAATCCTGAAAAACACCGCGACCTGATTGTGCGGGTAGCTGGTTATAGTGATTATTTCAATGACCTTGGAGAAGATCTTCAGAATGAGATCATTTTGAGAACGGAACAAGGATCATTTTAACCAAATATGTATATGAAAAAAACGTTTTACCTGTTCCTGGTCTGCTTGATTCTCGCTCCTGTATGGATCAGCGCCCAATCGGATTCCCCTGTGTTTGCCGGAAAAGTTAAATCTGTTCTCCAAAAGGAACATTCGGTGCAGGTGAAGACAGAAAATGGCTTTGCGGAAATTTATCTCTATTCCCCTACCGTGATTCGGGTGCGCATTAACCGGACGGAACCAAAGGACTATTTCTCCCATGCGGTGATCCAGTCACCTGTGGCAGGCTACAAAGTGACATCAGATCACCCCGATTCCTTAATTATGGCCACCGATTCGCTGAAGATCATCCTCTTCAAGAACCCCTTCAGGGTTGTCGTTAAAACGCTTCATGGGAATGTGATCTCTGAAGATTATGCAGCACTTCCCGTATCATGGCTTGGAACTGAGGTAACCTGCTACAAAAAAATGTTCGCGGATGAGAAATTTCTCGGATTGGGAGAAAAGACCGGAAACCTCGATAAGCGTGGGAATTCCTTTGAAAACTGGAATTCAGATGTTCCTGCCTATGCCACCAACCTCGATCCGCTGTACCAGAGTATTCCGTTCTTTATCGGTATTCATGGAAAAGAAACCTACGGTATCTTCCTTGATAATACCTACAGAACGAAATTCAACTTTGGGGCATCTACCGATGAACAGTTCAGCAGTTTCTCTGCGGCGGATGGTGAAATGAACTATTATCTTTTCGGCGCATCCAGTGTTGCCGGGATCATCAGGGATTACACATGGCTTACCGGAAGAATGAACATGCCGCCATACTGGAGTCTTGGTTATCAGCAATCGCGCTGGAGCTACTTCCCCGAATCGCAGGTGATGCATATTGCACAACAATTCCGGGACAAGCAAATCCCCTGTGATGTCATTTATCTTGATATCGATTACATGGATGCTTACAAGATCTTTACCTGGAACAAAGATCGGTTTCCTCAACCAAAGGCGATGATCGACAAGCTGAACGGCATGGGCTTTCACGTTGCAACCATTGTCGACCCGGGGATCAAGGTCGAAAAGGGGTATTTTGCCTATGATGAGGGCGTCGCAAACAATTACTTTGCAAAATATCCGGATGGAAGCAATTATATCGGAAGTGTTTGGCCTGGTCGCTGCCATTTTCCCGATTTCACCAACAGCGCCGTACGGAAATGGTGGGGCGCTTCGTTTAACAGGCTTGCTGATGCAGGGGTTGAAGGCTTCTGGAACGACATGAACGAACCCTCCGCCTGGGGTCAGAGCATCCCGAACATCATTCAGTTTGATTTTGAAGGGCGTAAAGGTTCAATCACCAAGGCTCACAACATCTATGGATTGGAAATGTCGCGTGCCACCTTTGAAGGTACAAACCTGCTTTTAAAGGGTAAACGCCCATTCATACTCACCCGTGCCGGTTATGCCGGGATACAGCGCTATTCAGCCGTGTGGACCGGCGATAACGATGCCACTGATGACCACATGTTGCTTTCGGCACGCATGGTAACCGGACTGGGGCTATCAGGTGTTTCGTTTACGGGTCCGGATGTCGGTGGGTTCATGGGCAATCCTTCAGAGCAATTGTATACCCGCTGGATGTCGATGGGCGTTTACACCCCCTTTTTCCGGAACCATTCGGCCTGGGATACCAAAAGCAAGGAACCATGGTCGTTCGGGCCCAACGTGGAGCGTATGGTGAAGGAGATGATCGAACAGCGTTACCGCTTGCTGCCATACATCTATGCTGCATTCAATGAATCAGCCATAAGCGGACTGCCCGTAGCGCGCAGTCTGGCGATCAACTATACCTTCGATGAAAAGGTGTACTGGTGGAAATACCAAAATGAATATCTTTTCGGAGACAACCTCCTGGTTGCGCCTGTTTCATGTAACCAGCAGGCAGCTTCTGTTTACCTGCCCCAAGGCGGCTGGTACCGCCTTAGCAGCGGCGAATACTACAAGGGAAACTCAGAGGTAGTTGTAAATGCCCCTTTGAATGATCTTCCCGTTTTTGTGAAAGCATCGGGTATCATCCCCATGCAGTCAGATATCCAATTTACCGCCCAGAAACCATCACCTACCCTGGAATTGCACATTTACAATGGTGAAAAGCCGAACAGCTTTACCTATTATGAGGATGACGGCCAGACATATCAGTTTGAAAACGGGCAGTTTTACCGCAGAATGATCACATTTGACCCATTAAATAAAACGATCCGATTAGCAAAACCTGAAGGAGCATTTACAACAAAATTTACAACTTTCAGGCTGGTTTTGCACGCATTTGATGATGTAATGTCCGTCAAATCAAATGGAAAGGATTATTCTGTCAAACTTAAGTCAACCAAAGCGCGCTTCGTGGAAATTCCGGTAAGCAGTGAAACCATGGTTATCAGCTACCAATGAAAAAGACGATCTACCTGGTGATCCTGTTGGTGTTAATCACCGCTTCATGCAGCGAAAACCATTTTATTGCCGACAAATCCTACCGTAGAAAAGTAGAAATTCAGTTCGAATCTCAAAAGGAGTTGGCAAAAAACCGCGCCGAACAGCTCTTCGGTGTCTTTAATACAGGGTTGTCCACGCGCGAAACGGAGGCGCTGAAATTTCTTTATGCATACAGTTCTTTGAACGATCTGGCCGATTATAACGGTGATTTCTTTCTGCAGAATGTCCGCTCATCGTTTGCAGCCCGGGATACCTTTAATTGGGGAAAAACCGTGCCTGAAAACCTGTTTCGTCATTTTGTACTGCCTGTGAGGGTGAACAATGAAAACCTGGACTCCTCAAGATGGGTATTCATGGCCGAACTGAAAGACCGGGTTAAGAAACTTTCAATGAAAGATGCCGTATTGGAAGTCAACCACTGGTGCCACGAAAAGGTCACCTACCGTGCTTCTGACGGTCGGACCTCCTCTCCCCTTGCATCGGTAAATACGGCCTGGGGCCGTTGTGGTGAAGAATCGACGTTTACAGTGGCTGCGTTACGTTCTGTTGGAATTCCGGCCAGGCAATGTTATACGCCGCGTTGGGCCCACAGCGATGATAACCATGCCTGGGTTGAAGTTTGGGTTGATGGAACATGGCACTTTATCGGTGCCTGTGAACCGGAGGCCGACCTTGATCTCGCCTGGTTTACCGCACCGGCCAAAAGGGCGATGCTTGTCAATACGACAGTTTTTGGAGATTATGAAGGTACCGAAGAGGTCTTGCAGAAAGATCCGCTGTTCACCAGGATCAATGTTCTCCAAAATTACGCCCCGGTTAAAAAAGTGTATGCACTCGTCATCGATGCCCACAATCAGGCTGTTGACAGCGCATCGGTCGAATTTCAGCTGTACAATTATGCAGAATTTTACCCGCTTTACAAAACATCGACAGCCCCTGATGGCCTTTGTTCCTTTATCACCGGATATGGGGATCTTGTTGTGTGGGCTGCTAAAGACGGAAAATATGGCTTTCAAAAGCTGGATGTACGGAAAACAGATACCGTCATTGTAAAATTAAATTTCGAACCCGGAATGGCTGCCAGCATGGAGTTCGACCTGGTTCCGCCCTCCGCAGCCGTCATCAATGCATCTGTAAGCGATTCGGTGAGACAAAGAAACAGCGACAGGCTTGCGTTCGAAGACAAGCTCAGGGGCGGCTATGAGTCTACCTTTATCGACTCGTCAAAAAGCGCCCGCTTTGCCAAATTGGTGAACCTGGATTCGGACACCCTCTGGGGTTATCTGAATAAAAGCCGGGGAAACTGGCGCCTGCTAACTGCTTTTATAACCCAGACAGGGTCCTCCGGAAAATCACTCCTATTCCCAATCCTTGAAAATATTTCGGAAAAAGACCTCCGGGATATCGACACGGCTGTTCTTTCAGATCTGGTGAACCATGCATTAACATATTCAGCGCTTACCTCAAACAGGGAGGAGTTTGAAAAATATGTTCTCTCTCCAAGGGTGGATAATGAATGGCTAAAGCCCTTCAGGCTGTTTTTTCAATCCAATTTCGATGCGGGTTTTATCAAAGATGCGCGAAAAGATCCGATGAAGATTGCCAACTGGCTTCGCGACAATGTAGCATTGAACAAAACCGCCAATTATAGCCGTGCTCCCATAACGCCTGTTGGCGTGTATGAGATGAAGGCCGCTGACGGTCATTCTGTCGATCTGTGTTTTGTGGCCATATGCCGGAGTTTTGGCATTGGCGCCCGGCTCGATCCATCCACCAAAATTCCGGTGTTTCTGACCGATGGCAAATGGAATGAAGCATACCTATACGATAAAAAGGAGCATGCCGGCGCAAAAGGAACTGTGACCCTTACCAACCCGTCCTCAAACAGCAAGAAACCGGAATACACAACAAACTACACCTTGGAAGAATTTAAAGAGGGCTTTTTCCGCACCCTTGATTACGAAGCGAGTTCGTTGGTTCAGAATTACCCCTGCACCATCGAAGTTCCGGCTGGCCCTTGCATGCTGGTTACAGGAAACAGGCTGACGGATGGCACCGTGATTTCGCAATTGAAGATTTTTGAAGTGAAAGCGGGTGAATCAACCTCTCAATCGATTGTCCTTCGAAAAAACCAGCTTCCTTTACCGGAATACGGAAAGATAAACCCGGCGCTTTTCAGCGATGTGATCAGCTCCGGTAGGATCATAGCGTGGATCGATCCTGATAAGGAGCCGACCAAACACCTGCTGGCCGATCTGAGGCAAAAGAAAAATGATTTTGATCAATGGAAAGGAAGGCTTGTCATGGTTTTTCCGACGGAAGAACAGATGAAATCCTTCGTGGCCAAAGAAGCAACCCTGCTGCCTGCGATTGTTAGCTATTCTTTTCAGTCAACCTTTCCCGTGAGGCCATCCGACCTCAGGGTCAAAACAGGGGAATTGAAGAGCTTTCCAGTTGTGATCTACATCAATCCCAAAGGAGTTATAAACTATCTTTCGGAAGGATACAAGATCGGGATCTGTGAAGAACTGCTTACATTAATTAAATAACTGCCCATGAAGATATTGCTGATCAGTCCGGGAAGCCCTGATGATATTGACAGCCAAATTACACAAGGCATTCCATATCTTTTCGCAAAAACACTGTTTGCACCACATGCCATTGCAGCCGTGGCTGCACTTACGCCACCTGAGCACGAGGTTGCGTTGCATGATGAGTATACCTGCGGCATGGCTGAATCAGCCATACAGAACAATACCTTTGACATCATTGGGATTTCGGTGACATCCAATCAGCAAAACAGGTCACTGCAACTTGCCATGTTTTCTAAAAAACACAGCCCGTCGTCGCTTGTTATTTTTGGTGGCATCGGGGTGGAACATTTCATTCATAAAACGATGTCGGATGTTGATGTCATTTTCCATGGAGAGGCCGAAGAGACCTGGCCGCGCTTCCTTGAAGATGTAAAAACAGGCTCCTATCCGCGCATTTACAAGAATATTTCAAAGCCTGATATGACAAAGACGCCTGCTCCGCGATGGGATCTGTTATCAAAAGAGATGAGCTCCTATACCGCCACGTTGTTGCAGACCACCCGTGGATGCCCCTTCGATTGCAGCTTTTGCGATGTCATCTATACTTTTGGCCGAAAACTTCGCAGTAAAACCATCGAACAGGTGCTGGAAGAGGTTCGCAGGCTTAGTGCACTGAAGGTGAAGATGATTTTCATTGCGGATGATAACTTTGCCGGAGATAAAAAGTATACCAAGGCGTTACTTAGGCAGTTGATTCCGCTGAACAACTCCTTCCAAAGCCCGATTGAATTCATTACCCAGATCGACATCACCATTGCCGATGACGTAGAATTGCTTACCCTGCTTGCCGATTGCAACTTTCAGGCTGTGATGATCGGCATTGAATCGGTGAACGAGCAATCGTTGAAGGATTACAACAAACATCAGAACCTGCGCATTCCTATTCGTGAAGCCGTTCAGAAGATCCAGGCCTATGGTATTATTGTTTTGGCGCACATGGTCATTGGGGCCGATTCGGACAACGCGGATGTCTTTAAAAAAACTGAAGCATTCATTGCCGATGCCAACATCGTTCATCATTTGTGCCACCCGCTTGCGGCACCTCCGGGCACCAAAATGTGGTATGAACTCAAACGGGCCGGGCGGATCATCCTCACCGATCAGGAAGAGATTGCAGATAAACTCGATATCATTTCGAATATCATCCCCAAGCAGATGACGCGGGTCGAGTTGTTCGAAGGATTGGCCGATTACTGGGAAAGTATTTATGACCCTGAAAAATTCACCCAACGCGCAATTACATTTATTGAACATGTTCAGTATAAACCCAAGGTGAAGGAACCTGGCCTGAGAGATCTTTGGAATCTACGCAAAATGCTGTGGCGTGTATTCACCTTTTTTATGTTTGATGCCGGAAAGGATCACAAGAAGGCCTTTTTTACCATTCTCAGGGCTACACAAAAAAAAGGGATGTACTTGTTGCCTAAAATTATATACATCTATACCTGTTACCTGGTTGATTATAACAGGTCAATGTATGATGCAAAGGTGGCACGCACCCATGCCCAATGGGAACGTGTAAATGGTCACAAACTCGTCATGGACAATGACCCCATTCCGGTTTCCGAAAAAATAAGGGAGCATGCCTCTTCCATGTTTCATACGGCTTACCAGCATATCCAGGCGAGGATATCTCACAAAGAGACGCTTTACACGGCTGTTGTTTCGGCCATGGTTGATTTCAACGACCGTTTTGGCAAAAGTTTCGAAACCTATGATGCCTTGCATGAATCTCATATCAGGGATATTTGTGACCGGATACTAAACCAACTACCAGATAAAGACCTGCCGACAACAGAACCGATGGGGTCATCCCCCCCTGCCGGATTTGCCCGGGAAATACTTGATGCACTGGACAATGCAGTAAGGTATCGGTACAGCAACAATTAGCTGCCTGATAATAAATTTATCACCAATTTTTGTTAATAAAAAGGCCAGGATCACTGTCAGGATGACAGGAATTGATCTGTATTTTAGGCGAAAATTACAAGATTTCAGGTGCCATGAAAAACATACGACACATAGCCAAAAATGATCTCCTTGATAATAAATTGGAGATTTCAAATCATCAGGTTGCTGTACCCAAATCGAAATTATCATCTGGATCAGTTGTGGATAAGTATCCTGTCATGCTGGATGATGGCCGTACGATCGTTTATATTTCAGACAAAAGCAAAGAGAGGGAAATAAGGTTACGATACGCCACGCGCAAATAATTTTAATTCATTTCCAATCACAGCCCCCTTCGATCATTCATACCTGCCTGTCGCTTGCTTATATTGGGTAAGTCGAATATTATAGTTTGAATGTGCTTCGGCAAATCGGTTTTGAGTTTGTTGTAGCAGGACTTGTGCCTCAAGCATGTCCGAAATATTAACAATGCCTGCTTTATAGTTATCCCCGTTTATTCTGAGATTTTCCTCAGCCTGCATCAATGATTCAACCATGACCTCTATTTGTTTGCAGGCTTCGGTGAGGTCGAACCAATATTGTCTCATTTGGAGGGTAAGACGCGTAGCCGCATTCTGACTTGTATTTGACATAATCTCTTCCCTGATCTTTCGCTCCTTGATACTGTGAGAAGCTTCCCACCATCCTGAGATGGGGAACTTTGCAGTTGCGAAAGCGACCGTATTTCCCATTTGGTCGCCCATAATATTGGTATAATAGGACCCGATTCCCACGCCAACTTCGGGCAGATACTCTCCGAGTTTCATGCGCGACTGGAGTTCTTCTGCTTCAATACTTTTCTTCAAAAGCTTATATTCTTCCCTGTTTTCAAGGGCCTGCGCAGGATCGACCCATGCAGATGAAGGAGGAAGCAGTACCGTGAGGGTATCCGTAATAACAAGCGCAGTATCATAAACAATACCCATGGTCTGGCATAGGGCCATCGAAGCCATCCTGATGCCATTTTCCAATTGCAAACGGCTGATTTTAAGATCCCCCTGCTTGAGCTGGACCTTCATCACATCATTGCGGTTGATGATCCCTGCATGCCAGGCATCACCGGCCTGTTTATAAAGTGTATCGAGCAGGTTTTCTGCAAGCTGCTGAGCTTTCATCTTTTTGTAAAGCATAATCAGTTGCCAATATTCCTGCTCGGTTTTCAGCAGTACCTCATTTCTTGAAAGAATTTTCCGGCTGTTACTTACGCTTATACCCAACGTGGCAAGTGCATTGCCGGTGATGATCCGGCCTCCTGCGAATAATGGCTGAACTGCTGAGATCATCCCAATGGTACCTTTACCAAAATAGGACATGGTAACATCCGGAAAATAGGCGTATTGAGTCGGCGGGAACAAGTGACTGGGGTTTCCATCATAAACCGGGAGATTTCCTCCCTTCATGGTGATATCGAACAGTGGATCCTGCGCTTTAAAGGAGAAGCCTGTTGCTTCAATCTTTGGGAAAAACCGTGTAAAGGCCATCTTTTTTGTCTGTTTCGACGCCTCTATTTCAAGTCCTGCATTCTTTATACCGACATTGTTTTCCAGGGCCAGATTTTTACAATCGGCAAGGGAATAAGTCTTCTGTGCATTCAAAGCCGGTGTGGCCAATAAAAGGATCAATCCAGCCATGATCGCACCGACTGTTGCTGCAATGGGACGCCGCTCCGATTTTTCACCGGAGGATTTGTCGATTCCGCGAAAGATGAGCCAATAGACAACCGGTAAAACAAAAACAAGGAATACCATGGAAAGAATGGTCCCAAAACAGATCACGGTTCCCATCGGGGCCCAGAGTGCACTTTTACTTACAATCATTGGGATGACACCGACAGATGCAGCCGCTGAGGTCAGAAAAATAGGGCGCATCCTGCGTTTTCCTGCTTCGATTGCAGCCTCTCTGACCGTCATTCCATGGGTAATCCTTAACTCTTCCGCGTAATCGAGCATGATGATCCCGTTACGCACAACGATACCAATTACACTGACAACACCAAGAATGGAGGTAAGCCCGAATTCCACCCCGATGATCAGTCCTCCGAGGCATGCACCTAAAAGGGTCAGGCTGGATGAACCGAGCACAAGCAATGACAGGCTGATCTTTCTGAAATGGAATAACAGGATCATGAAAATGATGATGATACTGAGTACAAAACCAGAAAGGATGCGTGGCAGGGTTTCCATATCAGATTCCTTTGTACCGCCATAGGATAGCACAATCCCTTCAGGCAACCGGATTTTTTCCATTCGCTTTTTTACCTCCGGGAAAATTTCATTTACGCTGGCCTTCCTGTCCAGATCTGCCAAAACCGTGATGGTCCTGATGCCATTCCTGTGCACAATCTGGCCCCTGCTCCACTCGGGTTTCACAACGGCAATTTGCCTCAGGGGAACAGAAATACCAGGGATTACGGAGTGGATATAATCGTTCTCAATGCCGGTATCTGTGAGGGTGTCATTCCTTTCAGTCTTTACGACGACAGGGAGCGCACGGTCTCCCTCCCAAAGGGTAGTCACAGGCAATCCGTCAAGGTGCATGGCCAGATTTGCTGCCACGGTTGTTCTGTTGATCCCCAATCGGTTTGCCTGCGAGGCGTCCAAATCGATGAAAATACCAGGAAGCCGCTCTTCAAAGTTCGTCCTTATGTTAGAAATGCCATTGATCCGGCCCATCATTAAAGCTGCCTTTTCTGCACTTTTCTGCAATTCGTCCAGGTTATCTCCTGAAAAGCGCACCTCAAGGGGAGCGGCCACAGCCTGGTAATCCAACTCTTTGAACCTGACATAGGCATTTGGGAAATAGTGTGCATAACCATTTGAAAATTTGTCCAGAACAGCCTTTGTTGACTGGATTGAAGCGGTATTGACAATGAACTGTCCATAATTTTTTGACGGAAGGTTGGGAGCATAGGTTGTATGAAAACGTGGTGAACTGGTCCCGATAAAGGATGTAACCGAAACCACAAGGGAGTCTGTTTTCAATAATTTTTCAAGACTGTCGCAAACAAGCGCGGTCTCTTCCAGCGAACCTCCCTTTGGAAGATAGATCTCAACAGCAAATTGGTTGCGGTCGGCAATGGGCATTAAACGCTGCGGAATCTGGGTGAACAGGATAACCCCCGCAATTACGGAAATCAGGCCTGTTCCAACAGTCAAATATTTGTAGCGAAAAGCCCATCCCAGTAAGAATTCATAGGATTTCTGAATTGCCTCAAGCATGGTTTTATGGCTCTTCTTCGCGCTGGCCTCCTTGTGAAATCCTTTTTTTATAAAGAAATATTGCAGAAATGGAATAACCAGCATCGCAACCAGAAGAGATATCCCCAGCGTAAGGGTAACAGTCCATGGGAAGAACTCAACAAAATCGTGAAAGGTTCCTTTGAGGGTGAAAAGGAAAGGGAAAAAGGTGATACTGATCGCCAGGGTAGCGGACAAGATGGCTTTAAAGAAGCCTTTGGCACTTGTAACGGAGGCATCCCACCGGGAGAATCCGTGATCCAGCTTCTCCATATAACTGTCGACAATCACAACCGAATTATCTACGATCATCCCGAGCACAACAATCAGGGCTGCCAGCGTCACCGTATTCAGCTCAAGCCCGGCCATGTACATCAATCCAACTGAAATGAAGATGGTGATGGGAATGGAGGCTGCCGATACCGACGCGGCACGGAACGGGAGGAGGAGCATGGTGACCAGGATCACTGCCGCGATGGCGAAGAGCAGCTCCTTCAGGAAGGTCGCCACCGAATCACTGACCACTTCAGGCTGGTCGGCAATGCGGCTGATGAAATATCCCCCGGGCAGCTCTTTCTTAAACTTTTCAAGTATCGTATTCACCTCCGATCCAAATTGCACAATGTTATTCCCATCCTGCATCTCAAGGGAGATAAGCAGGCATTTCATGCCATTGTTGAGGATATAGCTATCGGGATCAGGGTACGCTCTCACGATCCGGGCCACATCTTTCAACCGCACGATGTTTCCCAAAGGATCGGAGTAAATGATCTGTTCGGCAATCTCTTTTTCAGTGGAGTAGGATTCTGAGATATGGACAGGAATCTCCATCTTGCTATTCCGGATGGTGCCGCTGGTAGTGGTCAAACCCTGGGTAAACAGGCTGGCCAGCAAGGTAGTGGAATTGATACCCAGGCTGGTGAGTTTCTCGGGTTCCAGATAAACCGTGATCTGCTCTTTTTGAAGACCATATCTTCTGATCTTTGAGACTGGCTCCAGAGTCCGGAGCTCTCCCTCCAGCTTATCGAGCCACTGTTCGAGTTGCCGGTAGCTTGCCCGGTCCGATTCAAGGGATATCAGCAATGCAGAGGTATCGCCAAAATCACTGTTCGAAAAAAGCGCAAAAACGCCTGCAGGCAGTTGATTCCTGAACAGGGAAAGCCCATGGTTTAACTTTGACCAGAATTCATCCGCATTCCTGACGTTTTCATTCAGTTCAACGAAAATTATCATCATCCCCTCTTTTGACACGGAGTAGGTCTTTTTCTTCCTGATCTCCTTGAAGCCAAAAAGGTACTTCTCCACTTTGCCGGTAAGTTGTTCCTCAACCTGTGCGGCAGTTGCCCCTGGAAAAACTCCAATCACCAGTCCCTGACGGATGGTCACAACAGGAAACTCCTGACGTGGCATCTGAAAAAGCGCATAAATTCCAAATGCAATGAGCAATATGATGAGGAGAAACACAATATGCCAGTGTTTCATGGCTGATCCTACAATGCCATCCCTAGTTTTCATCTCTTCCAATGATTTCAATATTATCATTATCATTCAGTTGCTGATACCCTTCCACAATCAATCGATCACCTGTTTTTAAACCATCCTTCACAATTACCTTTAGGTCTTGCGCGGTGCCGGTTACGATCATTTGCTTCAGGGCTTTCTTTGCGATGGGATCGGCCAGGTAAACAAACCTCCTCCCCTCTTCATCCGTTTGCACTGCATTCAGAGGAATAAGGATCAGGGCACTGCGATCGGGGCGGTCGAGGTAAACCCGTCCGATCATTCCCGGCATAAGTCTTTCTGATTGGTTGTCGACCATGATCCTGACATCGTAGGTATGTGAGATTGGATTGGCCATGACTCCCTTTTCCTTGATTTTGCCGGTGAACATGGCCTCGTTCAGGGCCGGTAAACGGATTGTCGCAATCTGACCGATGAGGATCTGCGGTATTTCCTTTTCCGGAACGGAGATCTTAATCTTCACCTGCCGGATGTCGATCAGGGTCAGAACCGTTTTTATTGGCATGACGTTCTCGCCTGGCTCCAGGGTTCGTTTGCCGATGATGCCATCAGCCGGTGATATAAGCTCGCAGTAAGAGAGATTTTTCAGGGCAACCTGGGTCGCGGCCCTGGCCTGGTGAAGGGATGTCTGTATCTCCACAAACCTGATCTCAGGAAGACTTCCTTTGTTAAAAAGTTCAGAGAGCCTGCGATACGCATCTTCAGCCTGATTTTCCTTTGCTAGCGCAATCTGGTAAGCCTGACTGTAATTCTCATTATTGAGAACTGCCAACTTTTCCCCTTTTTTCACCTTGCGCCCCTCCGAAACCAGCACCTGCTCAACCAACCCTGTGGTCATAAAACTCAACGGGACGGAGGAAGATTCTTCAACGGTCCCGATGTAATAATCAGATGATTCCGTTTCCGGGGCCACCACCGCAATGGCTACTCTGACCGGCTGCTCTGCAGAGTCCATTCCAACCCGGCCGGCACACCCTGAAAGCAGCAAAAGCCCAACGGGCAGCATTATGATAAAGATTTTTTTTCTGGTCATGTTACCTTTCATTTAATGTGATCATGTGATAATATTAAACTATAAAACGATATTGGTATTTTAGTCGAATTATGGATAAAAAAATTATCGTTTCAGCCCCCGGAGAAACACTTCGCTGAGTACACCGATCCGTTCATCCCAATGAGGAAACCGTTCCTCTACCACCAGGTCGACCATGATGCCGCGCAATGCTGACACAATAGAATAGGCAATGAGGTCAACATCTGCTTCAATCTCGCTGACCCATTCTTTTCTTTCAACTCCCAGTGAAAGAATCTCCCTGATGAACTGCACCTCATAGTTGTCCATTTTATATTTCAAATTCACGATCGTCTTCAGGTTCTCCCCTATCTCTCCTTTCATGATCTGGTATAGGAGTATCTTCTTTTGAACTGATTTGATTGCAGTGGTGAAGTAGATGCGCAATTTCTCTTCAGCGCTGCTAACATTTTCAACAGAAGAACGAATTTCCTGAAAGACATCGCGGATCTCGTTGGAAACAACCGCCTCAAATATCTCTTCTTTGTTCTTGTAGTAATAGTAAAGTGTGCTTTTCCCTTTGTTTAGAGCCCGGGCAATGTCTTCCATGGTGGTTTTGATAAGACCATACTTCTGAAACAGGCCCCTGGCAGCCGCAATGATTTCAGCTTTTATGAGATCTTCTTTGTTGATTTCAATTTTAGTCATAATGACCTATTTCGTTTTGCGGTCCAAAGATACAATAATAATAATAATAACAAGCATCACATCATGTAGTGTAAAACATCACCAAAAAAAATCATTTCAACTATTTGATTTTGAATAATGATAACTTATCTTAGCACTCTTTTTCATTCTCATTCAGAATGATATTTTTTTTTGACCTGACAGAATACTTTCTGATTGGCCCACAAAGCCCTGCAGAAGGAATATAATAAATAAGCATTCCGTCATGAAACGTCTCAACAGCAATTCTGAATCCGAAATTCTGCGTCAGAAAGCCGAAAAATTGGTGAAATTATTGCCGCAAAGGACAGTGTCGTCCCTCTCAAAAGTTGAAGCACTGAAAATCATTCACGAGCTGGATGTACACCACATTGAATTGGAATTGCAAAATGAAGAGCTTAAGCTGGCAATAGAACAGGCAGAATCAGCCGCCAATAAGTATTCTAAACTATATGATTTAGCTCCCTCAGGATATTTTACCCTTTCCAGGGAGGGAACGATCATTGAGCTAAACCTGCATGCATCAAAAATTCTGGGCAAAATACGCTCTCATGTAAAAAATAGTCAGTTTGGCTTTTTTGTCTCTGATGATACCAAGGCCATCTTCAATCTCTTTCTTGAGAAGGTATTTGCCAGCAAAACAGAAGTGACATGTGAGGTGACCTTGTTAAATAATGAAAGTTTACCCATAATTGGCCACCTCACCGGCATTGTATCTGAAAATGGAGATCAATGCCTGATAGCCTTGTTTGACATCACCGCCCGGAGACAATTAGAATTGTCGGTGTTGCAGAGCGAAGTGCGGTTGGCATTGGCGGTACGGGCCGGGGGTGTAGGCGTATGGGATTATGATATTGTCAACAACAAACTTTTGTGGGACGATCAAATGTTTAATCTTTATGGCGTAGACAAAGATTTTTTTGGGGGCGGATATGAAGCCTGGCGGAAAGGGATTCATCCAGATGATGCGGCACGTTGCGACCTGGAACATCAAATGGCGCTATGCGATGAAAAAGAGTATAACACGGAGTTTCGGATACGCTTGCCCAATGGAACTATACGATATATTAGAGCGCTTGGTATTGTTCAGCGCGATGATTCAGGAAAGCCATTGCACATGATTGGAACAAATTGGGATATTACTGCCCAGAAGAACACCGAGAAGGCTTTGCTCCAAAGCAAAGAAAAGCTACAAAAAATAAATGCAGAAAAGGACAAGTTCTTTTCTATTATTGCCCACGACCTTCGTAGCCCGCTTCAGCCGCTTCTTGGCTTTACACACATGATGGTCGAAGAGCTGCCTACCTTAACACCAGACCAGACCAAGCGGATGGCTTTGAATATGAGAAACGCAGCTGCCAAACTATTCAGCCTGCTCGAAAACCTGTTGGAGTGGTCACGATTACAAAGGGGCCTTACCTCGTTCAAGCCTGAGCCGTTTCTATTGATGCCCATGATTGCTCAAAGTATGTATCCTGTAATGGATTCAGCAAATGTGAAGGAGATAGAGATCATCTATGCCATCCCTGCCGATCTGGAAGTGTTTGCCGATGATTATATGCTTTCCTCCATCATCCGCAACCTGACCTCCAATGCCGTGAAATTCACCCATAAAGGCGGGAAGGTTACCATTGCGGCAAAGTCTGTGAACAGCCATTCAGTTAAAATCTCAGTCAAGGACACTGGCATCGGCATGAGCCCTGAAATTGTCAATGATTTATTCCGGCTCGATGTTCAATCAAACCGCAGAGGCACCGATAACGAACCCAGCGTCGGCCTGGGACTGATTATTTGCCAAGACTTTATTGAAAAGCACGGCGGAAAAATATGGGTGGAAAGCGAAGTTGGTAAGGGTTCCGTGTTTTATTTCACCCTCCCCTCCCATGCTTAAGCGCCTATAATCAACGAACTCCTTGGCAAATAATCAACATCATGGCGCCGCGAAATGCTCAAACCCAGCCACCACCCCCGATGCCCAGTGGGCTGTGTAACCCATATGGGAACAAGTACCATACGTTTTTGCTTTATACAGCACTTTTCTTGATTGAATATTGAAGAAAACAACCCAGGTATAAGCTGTTTCCTTGGGCTTACTGAATAGTTCGGGGATGAGCACCAAACCCAGTCCTGATTTTGCATGGAGCTTATACTTTGCAACAATGGCATTCAGCGTATCGGGAGGAATGGTATGGTCAACTCCGGTGATTAACCGGGGATTCGCTGCAATGGATACCTCAAAAATATCCCGCTGCTGGTAGATGAAGTCTTTGTATCCAAGCATACTCCTCACATAAACATCCGGGGGCATCTCCTTCTCCACATAGGCGATCCATGCCGACGGATATTTCTGGCTATAGGTGGCATTCTTGGAAATTTTTGGCGCATCGTTGATTCTAACATGTGAGAAGTCAACGCCATAATAGAACAAGGTATCAAATTGACCAGCGGCATTGACCTGTTTTAACGCTGCGGCCAGATTGTTTTGAGCATGTGTTACACCCAAGATCAGGATGGTCAGCAAAAATAGAAAGATGATTTTTTTCATGTTACAGCGGTTAGATTTTTGAACCATAATATTAAACAAAATTTTGACTGCATACACATCCATACCAGCATAGTTTCTTTGTATATTTAATTTTTTTCTAACGCTTTCAACAAATGCGCGTTTTGCAATAAAATCAAGCTGCAACGCGATGGATGAATTTAAAATAAGGTAAAATGAACAAAAAGCAATGGTACGAATCGCTGTTTGAGAATTACGGCCAGAAATACGACAATGAGAATTTTACCCGGGGTACGGTGGGTGAATGTGATTTTATTGAACATGAACTCAATGCTGATAAATCATTGAATATACTGGATATCGGATGCGGCACTGGAAGACATGCCATTGAATTGTCAAAAAGAGGATATACGGTTACCGGGATTGATTTATCAGAAACACAACTCATCCGGGCAAGGGAAAAAGCAGAAAGGGATCACCTCAGCATTAATTTTATAAAGCAGGATGCAAGAAATTTGTCCTTTAACGGTGAATTTGATATGGCCATCATGCTTTGTGAAGGTGGCTTTCCATTGATGGAAACGGATGAAATGAATTATGAGATTCTGAAGGGTGCGACAAAATCGCTCAGAGCGCATGGGAAATTTATATTTACCACACTCAACGGACTTTTCCCATTATATCATTCTGTTGAAGAATTTTGTGCTTCAGAATCCGGAGAAGGGAATGCGACCTATCGGAGCAATACGTTTGATTTAATGACATTTCGCGACCATAATATTACTGAATTTGAAGACGATTCAGGAAATATAAAAAGGCTTGAATGCAACGAAAGATACTATGTACCCAGTGAAATAACCTGGGTATTAAAATCGCTTGGATACAAAAAAATTGAAATATTTGGAGCGAAACTCGGAGCATTTTCGAGAACGGACACATTGACAACCGAAGATTTTGAAATGCTGGTTATTGCTGAAAAATAATGATGATCTTGAATTGAAAAACCACCGATAACCTTTGTATATTTGATATCAGTTTGATTGTCCATACAAAGAATCATCATTTAATATTCCCGCATCATGAAAGCAAGACACATTGAAAAATTTATTGGTTTATTGACGCTGCTACTTGTCATCTCCCTGGCCTCATGTAAAAAAGACAATCCGGCGCCTTCGCACAGCGAGTCGGCGTTACAGGGAACGACCTTCTGGGAATGTGCATTGCTGGAGGTAAATCCCGATACGACGGCTTATTTTTATCTCATCACGCTGTCGCTGGATGGAAAACAGTTGACGGGAGAGGTTTTTGTACGCGACTCCGCAGATCAGGAACCAGGTACAATAATGGGCGTGATTGAGCAGGACAGTGTCTTCTTTACTGCCGATTTCGGGAATAATAAACTGGATTTCAGCTTCCGTGGAGTGGCGGTGGATGATGCGGAACGGCACAATCTTGAAGGATCAGTGCAATCTGTCCTGCCTCAATCCGGCGGTAACAATGAACAGATCATCATTGTAAGCTCCACCCTCGACTTCCGCTGTCCCGATGTCTTTCCCGATAATCCGTCTGTTTTCAGAAAAGTCAGCGCTTCGGAACATCCCAATGACTCCGCGGTCATCTTTATCCACGGCATGACCGGGGATCTCACGCATTGGGACAAGGTCATCGAACTGTTAACGGCCGATTTCAAAAAGCGCCATGATGTTTACGTGTATCAATATAACTGGAAAGATTCGATCATGACGAACGGGAGGATATTGCTCGACTCGGTACAGAAAGCCGGCCTGACCAACCCGATCATTGTGGCCCATTCCATGGGAGGGCTGGTGGCAAGGGCTTACATTGCGAAAGGAGGAGCGATTGCCACCCTGGTTGCCCTCGGAACGCCCCATCTCGGAAGTCCCCTGGCAACCCTGGTAAAACTCCTCTGCTTTATCAATTTCCCGGGGCCCAAAGACATGGCGCCTCAATCTGTTTGTATTAAATCGTTGCTTGCCAGTACAAGCGATGCTCAGAACAGGAAGAGGTATGTTGTTTTTGCAGGCCAGATGAAAGGGAGTTTCAAAATCGTGAATCACCGCCTGAAATGGGTCTGGGCTGAAGATTATTACGATATCATGGACAAAGTTGGCTTTGATGCCTTTGTCCTGTTTAAAAGTCCTCCCAACGACGGACTGGTAACACTCTCCTCAGGCCTTTTTGAAGGGTACCCCGTTAAGGAGAGAAAACCCATCCTCGAATGGGTTGACCATAAAAACCTTCGGAACCCCGGTATTTCGACCCAAGTGATGGATTACATCAACGCGCTGTAACGGTTAATTGGGTCTCGACCCCCAATTGGACAATACGCTCACTTGTACCACCTTCCGCCAGTTGTCTTTATTTTCCACGAAACATGGTCATATCTCTTGTATAATTGCAGCTTCCCGAATCAAAAAAGTAAAAACCACCTATCTTTGTGTAAAGTTACAACCTCATTCAACGTTTATAACATAGATAAAATTTTGCGCGGCACCCAACGGATGTGTTCCTCTTTCTATTTCACTCGCATTTGTTACGACACAATACTGATCAGCAGTTTATCATGAAAAATGCCCATCGTTATTCAGAAGCTGAAACCCTGCGCCAAAAGGCGGAAGAGCTGCTGAAATCGAAATCAGAAGCCCAAATACTGGAGCTTATTGAGGAGCTGGCCTTTCAGAATGAGGAGAAAGCAAAACGTGCAGATGAGCTGGTCATTGCCAATAAAGAGCTTGCTTATCAAAATGAAGAGAAGGAAAAAAGGGCTGATGAATTAAGCACTGCAGTGGCCTATTCACTGAAACTCACGCATGAACTCCAGGTGTATCAGGTTGAGTTGGAAATACAAAATGATGAGCTTAAAAGGGCAAAGGAGCAGATAGCAAAGGCAGCCAACGACAAATATGCTGAATTATACGATTTTAGCCCATCGGGATATTTTACACTTTCCAAAGAAGGGAAAATTATAGAGTTAAACCTGTGCGGAGCAACGATGTTAGGCGGGGAACGCGCGCATTTTAAAAATGCACAGTTTGATTTTTTTGTTTCTGATGATACAAAAACAAACTTTAGTCTCTTTCTTTCACGGGTATTCTCAGCTAAAGCCAAAGAAACCTGCAAGGTAACCATCTCATCAACGAGCAATTTACCAATGTATATTCTCCTTTCAGGCATATCAGCCGGACAAGGAGAACAATGCCTGGTGACTGCGGTTGATATCACCGGGCGCAAGCTTACGGAGGATGCACTGCGAAAAAGCGAAGAACTGCTCAAAACAGTTGTTTCCAACAGCAGCGACCTCACTACGCTTACCGATGTTAATGGCATTGTACTCTTTGTCAGTCCGCAATGTGAATCCGTTCTCGGATATCCGGTTGATAAATTTATCGGGCTTCAAATACCCGACATCATTCATCCCGATGATGTTGAGATGGTCAGGTTAGCCTGGGGTGGGGTATATCATGAAGGGAAGGAACTAAGAGAATTCGAATATCGGATTATTGATGAGCAAGGTGCAACAAGGTGGGTGTCTCATTCTGCAAAGAAATACTTTATCAATGAGATAGCGATTGGGGTGGTGAGTACTATTCGTAACATCACCGACCGTAAGAATTCTGAGCATGCGATGAAAGCAAGCGAAGTAAAATACAAAACCATGTTAAATGCTTCTCCCGACGCAATGGTATTAATCGACCTTAAAGGGATGATCACCGAAGCTTCTGAAATGGGGCTGCATTTATTTGGCGTCGATACCAGGGATGACCTGGTGGGCAAAGAAATTTTTCAATTCGTTCCAACAGAAGCGAATGAAATATTCAGGGAAATGCTTGTAACGACAGCGAACGAAGGGTTTACACAAAATATCGGGTTGATTGTTAAAAAGAAAGACCAATCCCTGTTTACCAGTGAGATCAGCGCCACCATTATGCAAGACCAACATGGGGCGCCCATTTCATTTATGATCATCATACGCGATATTTCACACCGTAAGAAAATGGAGGCAAAGCAGATCCATGCCGACCGCCTGACGACGCTTGGAGAAATGGCCGCGGGTATTGCGCATGAGATCAACCAGCCCTTAAATATCATTTCGATGGTACTAGATAGAATTCTATTTGAGATTGCCAAACCCGAAATGGTCGATGTGGAATTCCTAAAAATCAAATCAGACAAGATTTTCGAAAACATAACCCGTATCAGAGATATTATTGATCATGTAAAGGCTTTCTCGAGTAGCCGCGATGATTACATGCTCGCAGCTTTCAATGTAAATTCTAGCATTGTAAATGCCACTTCAATGATTTTGGAACAATTCAAACACCATGGCATCAACCTGAATCTGCAGCTTGAACAGCAAATTCCGCCAACAATTGGCAATACCTATAAATTTGAGCAGGTTATCCTTAATTTGCTGGCCAATGCCAAGGATGCAATGACCGAGAAGAAAAGGAAACAGACTAACGATTTTGAAATGCTTGTTGGGATCAGATCCTGGCAGGAAAATCACTGTATTCTCGTTGAAATTACAGATAATGGGATTGGTCTCAACAAGGAAGATATCCCTCATATTATGCTTCCTTTTTATACAACAAAGGAAGAAGGAAAGGGAACAGGACTCGGCTTATCGATATATCAACAGATCATGAAGGAAATGGGCGGAACCATTGAAATAACGAGTGACAGCTTATCCGGGACAAAATTCAGACTGGTTTTACCTGTGCAAAAGAAAAAGTAAAGATGGAAAGAAATGACAGTACTAACCTCCTGCGCCAAAAAGCAGAAGAACTTCTGAGAAAGAAAGCAGAGATCGAAATTCTGGAACTTGTTGAGGAACTTGCCTTTCAAAATGAAGAGAAAGCAAAGCGGGCCGATGAACTGATCATTGCCAATAAAGAGCTGACTTTTCAACAGGATAATCTGAGAAAAATCGCCAGCCAGGTCCCGGGAGTTGTTTATCAATATCGGCTACGCCCCGATGGCACCTCCTGTTTCCCCTATGCCAGTGAGGCCATCAAGGAGATATACCGGGTAAGCCCCGATGAGGTTCGTGACGATGCATCAGCTGTATTCACAAACCTTCACCCGGATGACCTTGCCAGTGTGGCTGATACCATACAGGCATCAGCTCAAAACCTGTCGCCCTGGCAACATGAATACCGTGTAAAATTTTCCGACGGCACAATCCGCTCGCTTTACGGCAATGCTTTGCCGCAGCGGGAGGCTGACGGATCAGTACTCTGGCATGGATTCATCACCGACATCACCGAACGCAAGCAGATGGAGGAAGAACTAAAACTGGCATCTGTTCGTTTGGAATTAGCCGCTCGTGCCGGTGGTGTTGGTGTATGGGACTACAATGTTGTTAAAAACATCATGTCGTGGGACGACCAGATGTGTGCACTTTATAGAATTGACAGAAAGGACTTCATCGACGTGTATCAAGCCTGGAAGTTTGGTGTTCATCCCGGTGATTCGGAGCGTGTCGAAAAGGAAATCCAGAGTACGATACGCGGTGACAAAGAGTTTGATACCGAGTTCAGGATTGTTTGGCCGGACAGTTCTGTCCACAATATCAAGGCCTTGGCTGCGGTTCAACGCGATGGGTCAGGAAATGCGCTGCACATGATCGGTATGAACTGGGACATCACTGAACTCCGGAAAGCAGAGAAAGAAAAACTGGATGATTCGGAAAACAGGTATCGTTCGATTTTCAATGGTAGTCCCGATGGAATTATGGTCGTTGATGAGCAAACCAAAATGATTATTTATGCGAATTCGTCTCAATGTCTGCTGCTTGGATATGCCGAAGAGGAGCTTAAAACGATGACCATTGCCGGGATTCATCCTGCAGATACTTTTCCAGATGCCATTGCCATGTTTGAAAGTATTTCGCGCGGGGAGAAAACCATTGCCGGAAATATTCAATGTGTTAAAAAGAATAGAGAAATTTTTTACGTAGATATTGCTGCGAGTTTCTTAACCATCAACGGACGGAAATGCATCGTAGGATTCTTCAGGGACATTACCCAGCACAGGGATGCGGAGGAGGAATTAAAGAATAAGGCATCGCTGCTTACCAACCTTATCATCAACTTGCATGAAGGTGTTTTGCTGGAAGATTCAACCAGGAAGATTTTAATAACCAACCAGCTGTTTTGCGATATGTTTGGCATTCCTGTTCCTCCCGAAGCGCTCCTTGGCGCTGATTGCTCAAACGCAGCGGAAGAGAGTAAAATGTTTTTCAAAAACCCCGACAAATTTATTGCTGATATCAAGTTAATTCTGGCCAAAAAACAAGCAGTTCTCAACGACGAGCTGGAATTAGTGGATGGAAGGTTTCTCGAACGGGATTATATTCCTACATACCTTAATCATGAATATAGCGGTCATTTATGGAAATACAGAGACATTACCCAGAGCAAGCTGGCTGAGGTGTCGCTTAAAGAAGCCCTTGTAAAATCCGAAGCAAGCAACCGCCTCAAAACAGCGTTCATGAATAA